>Ga0335074_10004542_pt1 | contig 19130 bp, 15 predicted proteins | sample Lox_Sample_23_FD_206715 | JGI IMG/M metagenome (GOLD analysis project Ga0335074, IMG submission 206715) | Soil microbial communities from Loxahatchee National Wildlife Refuge, Florida, United States - Lox_Sample_2.3 | ecosystem: Environmental > Terrestrial > Soil > Wetlands | place: USA... | reverse complement strand
ATCCAACGTACAAACCGTACGCCATCGAAACGGTACAGTCCGTAATAGGTTCCCAACCAAACGTAGCCGTCCCGGTCCTGCGCGATCGATTGTGGCGCGGCCCCGAAGTATCCGTCTTCGATCTTCCATGAGCGATGACCGTACTGGTTGATGTGCCGATCCGGCATCACAGCGTACAGGTTTCTCGACGGCGCCAACAACAAACCGAGCCCTGTCAGCACATACAACCAGCGACCACTCGGACGTGAAAACTTCATTTACCCTCCGGTCGGTGCACAGGTGCGCAGTGACCCAGGATTGTCTGCCAAATCATATTCAAATTCTATTGATCTTATCTGGCGAGCGGGGTATGGAGAGCGCGGTCAGCCATTCACGACGTTCCCTCGGCCCGTCGAGGCGGAGCTGAAGCCGCGCTGCCCTGGCTCCCTTGGGAAGAAAGGCCTGCTGATTCTGCTTCCTAATGGCGGGAACAGAACGCTAGCGGCCAAGGCCTCGACTCTTGCGCCGTTCGCGTTCCTTCGCCTTATCTTGTTCGAGTGCGAATGCTCTGTCGACCAGCGCTTTCTGATAGCGCCCGAGCCATCCATTCCAGCCGCCATCCTGAGGGTAGACACCTCGTCGTATCATTTCGCGCGCCGTCTCGCGAAGGTGTGCCTTGTTGGTTAGGATGGCTTCCGAATCGCCCATGTCCTTGATCTCCACCACCGGGCCGCGCGCTGTGGATAACTTGCGAAGCCGTATGAACGAGTTGGTTTGCAGCCCTCGTTGACTCCGGAGCTCCTCCATCTCTGGCGTGCGGTAGACGTGATAAACGTGTCCGTCCGTACCCTCCAACATCAGGTAGCTGCGCCCGGAAGCTTCCTCCTCCCCGTGCACCAAGATCCTGCCTTCTATCGACGTGAGGTCGCGAACATCAAGCGTCGTCATCGGAAGCCGGTCATCGGACAACAATACTCCGTGTGCGGCCAAGGTCTCCTGCCGATCAGCGCTGCGTTGCATCGCTCGAAGCACTTGCTCGCAATCGCGCCGCACTAACCAGCTTGCTGCGCCGGTCGATTCCGCTAGGCCCATCCGATGAAGGACGGCGAGGCGGGAAGCCTCGTGTTTGGCGCGAAGGCGCGCCGATTCGGCCAATCCGGGCTCAGTAGGATTCCGAACAACCGCGAAATACTCAGGGCCGAAATCCGCGTGCGGATTCGATGCTTCGTGCATGATCCTGCGGTCGAGCGATGTAAATCTCGACTCCGAGATCTCGCGCCGCTCCGCTTCTGCCGCATCGAGCTCAGTGCGATATCCAAACTGGCGGGTGCATAAGTGCTCGGCGGCGCTCCGAATCCCCTGCTGTCTACGTCGTTGGGTCGCTTTGCGCCTCGCGCGCAACTCCCGAAGAGCACAAGGGTGCTGACTTGGTACGCCCATTTTCGATCGCGATTTACGGCATCGGCCCGCCGAACGACGTCGCCAATCAGGCGTTCCGCAGTAACACGCCGTAGTGGCGGACTTGCTGTTGCCAACGCGAGCGCGTTTCCCTTTATGGAAGGTTCTAAGTGGCCATCCACCAATTCAACGAAACCGACCGCTTGAAGCTCTCTTGCGAGAGCCCTTGCCGAACAGTCCGAACACTCCAGAATCTCCTGTAGGCGCCCCACGCTCAAGGGTCGCCGGGCGGCTTCTCGCATCAATCGTCGGACTAGCACCGCCGGGTAACCAAGGATATTCTGACCTTCATCGATGCGCACGGCCGCTCCTGACAAAGACTTCACAGACGTGCCTGACTATGATGCGCGACTAGAAGTCGTAACGAGTCGGACTCCTGGACTTGCGCGTTGAGTAGCAGGGTATGAATTCGGTGTGCAGCCGACTCCGGGATACTGTAAATTGTGTGCACCTTCTTTCGCCCCGTCCGGATTTTCACCACGCCGGGGTCATCCTTGACGAGTTTCCGCACGGTCTCTCGTCCTTAGCCCCACAAACGCGCCAAGTCGCTGATGCGATAATGCATCTCGAAAGTGGTGTTATCAGCCAGCAGAGATGTCACAAAGACTCCGTACCGCTTCCGGAATCAAACGAGTCGACGGAAAAGGACGCGTGTTCCAGCCGGGGACTAAATTCTCGGGGGAGATGGTTCAAACACATGCCTTGTTATAAGGCGGATTCGGACTTCGTGCAAATGTCTCAGGTCTTGGCAAGTCCGTCCATATGCCAAAAGTGGACCGGACGCTAGTAGACCCATTGCAATGGCATACAGGGCGCCGCAACGACAAATCGTTCTGGTGGACTTTGGGCTAATTAGCGGAAACGCTGCGCATTTCAACGACATTCGGCTTCGGCTTCTCGCTGAACGCTGCCTTGAGAACTGCGGTTAACCGTTCTTGACGCTCTGGTATCCAGGCGGCGTAGTGTTTACGGACCATCTGTTCTGAATTGCCGAGAAGCTCAGCAACGTCCCGCACGGTTACACCGGGTCGCTGCAACAAAATGCGAGCGAACGTGTGCCTGAAACGGTGTGGTTCGGCTTCTCCTTCCACGCGCCACACAGTTTCCAGAGATTCTTCAGTTTCCGCGGCCAAACATCCGTGACCACGTTCATGTCTGCTGTCCTGTGTTCGCCGAAAATGTACGGCCCAAATTCTCGAGCGCGAGCGCGAATGCGCGCCTGCAACCATTCGGGAACCCAGGTATAGACGTGCGTGCCAGCTTTGGTCGTACGCACGTGGATCTCTCCTGTCGATTGCATCCGGTCGATGTGGAACGTGCTTACATCCGAAATCCTAAGCCCTATGTAGACAGATACCGAAATGAAATCCGCAATATCCCGACCACTCCATTTGAAGTTGTACCGAACGTATTCACCGGAGACACGCTGGTGGTGGATGGTTCTCGACCACTTGATTTCCTGTTTTCCGTAATCCGTCTCGCACGCGTCGTACATCTTGCGTAGCTCCTGATCCGAGAACGGCAACTTCTGCTCGTTCCGGCGGTCGCCAGAGTCCCTACCCCGTTGCAATTTCACAAGGCGCGCCGGATTCCGGGAGATCCACTCGTTCGAAAAACAGAACTCGAAGAATGTCTTCACCGTGCTCATGTTCTTTGCCGCAGTCTGTGGACTGACGGACCAGGATGAACGGAACTCACGAACGTCCATCGGGGTCCACTGGTCGAGAATTAGGTAGCCCTTCATCTTCGAGAACGCGGATAGCTTGGCGAGGATTAGCTTGTACTTCTTTTGCGTGTTTGCGGCGGCGTACTCGGAGAACTCCAACATGAAGGCCCTTATGGCGCATTCGATGGTGACCCGCGTTGTTTTCGGATCATCGACTGACGCTGAAATCGAGAGCGCCTCGATCCTTGGTAACGACCGGAATGAGTCCATCGCTCCCCTAGAGCCCTGCTTTTTCCCAATCTGCCGCGACAGCCTTCGCCTCGTCCCAGTTCGACTTGCCGGTCTGCTTCCTTTTGAATTTTCCGCCGAGAGTGCCCGAGACATGAATCAGGCAACCGCATCTCTTCCACCCTCGCCGGGTTTCGTCGAACTCACCCGACATGAAATCTTCCGGATACCGAGCCTCGCAGTGCTTCCCATGACGGCGATAAAGAAAAGAATGAGTGCCATGTTTTGAAGCCCATTCTAAAGCAAGTCTGCAAGCTATTGCACGCTGGAGCGAGGCGTTTTCTGTAACCTATTGATTCTAATCTGGCGGAGAGAGAGGGATTCGAACCCTCGATAGAGTTTCCCCTATACACGCTTTCCAAGCGTGCGCCTTCAACCACTCGGCCATCTCTCCGGGGTCTCGGTGGAGCGTGGGCGAAGCCGCCCGACGATCTTCAGTCTAACACGCGATGCCCATTCCGCCGATCAACTAGACAGCGGAACTATGGCTGCGCGCGCGTACAAAACTATCGGTTGCCTGGCCGTGATTTTCTCGCTCGTGCTGTTGGCCGGCATCTGGCACCTGGCGAGCAACTCGATGATCGCCTGCGGCTTCTTCGGTGCGTGCTTCATCTTCTGCGGGACTCGTCCGTGCGGGAAACTGTTGGGGGCTGCGTCGACCGCCGGCGTGGGATATGCCGCAATTTACTGGCTGCTGCGCGGGCCGTTCGATCGGGATCCGATGGTCGCCGTCCTGAGCGCCGGCGCATTCCTCGGCCTCGGCACCATCACGGTGATGGCATGGCAGGCACTCTGGGGCGCGGCTCAAGCAGCGGGCGCCCTGCGCGACGCGTTGGTGTTGCCGGCTTTCTCATTCATCGCTGGCCTGGGCATGGATTGGGCCAACGGGTCGGCGCTGCCTACCTATGATCACCTGCTGTACGCGTTCGATGGAACGCTGCTCCGCATCGCACCGGGCGAAACGATCAACGCGCTGTACCGGAGCTTTCCGTGGATCGCTTCGGGCGCATCCTTCGCTTATTCGGGACTGCTGCTATTTCCGCCGCTGTATCGCGGATGGGCGCTCTATCGCGGGCGCTCGAAAGGCGTGAACATCATGCATGCCTTCGCCATCGCGGGCGTAGCGGGATTCATCCTCTATCAAGTCTGCCCGGCGGAGGGTCCGCGCTATGCGTTCGGCGCCGCATTTCCGGATCATCTGCCGGATTGGCGCACGGTTTCGCTCGCACCGTATTTAAACGCGGGGGTACACAATGCAATCCCGTCCATGCATATGGCGTGGGCGTTTCTGGTGCTATGGAGTGCGATGGAATTAGGGCCGTTCGCGATCGCGGCCGCGGGCACATTCGCGGGGTTCACGGCGCTGGCCACCATCGGAACCGGAGAACATTATCTGGTGGATCTGGTAGTTTCGGCGCCGCTGGTTCTGGCAGTAACCGCCGGGCTCCGGCGCGATATTCTGCGATGTACCATCGGTCTCACAATTGTACTCGGATGGCTGATCTATCTTCGAAGCGGCGCATTCCTGCTTTGCTCCGGCGCGACGAATTGGATGCTGATCGCCGCGACGCTCGGAACGGCCGTGGCTGCCGAGCGTGTAGCGCTCTGGCCGTTACGTTCGCCGCTTAGTGCGCCCGAGTAGTTCCTTGGCGCGAGCCAACGCGCGATTCTCGGCATCTTCGCGTGTGTCGGCGACGATGCGGGCCAGCGACGCGCCCGGAGATACATTGTCCGCCGTGGTGTGCCACTTATCGCCGAGCTGATACGTTGTCAGGTTCACCTGCCAGCCGTCAACGTCCACTTTGCGCTCGCTGAAATGTTCCGGCTTCACGCTTGTCCCGCCGATTTTGCCGCGCCTTTTTCGACCGGCGCGCCGACCAGATTGCCCCATTCGGTCCAGGAGCCGTCGTAGTTCATGACGTTGTTGACGCCCAGCAGATACTTCAATACGAACCAGGTGTGGCTGGAGCGCTCGCCGATCCGGCAGTACGCAATCACTGGTTTCGCGGCGTTGACTCCTTCGGCTGCATAGAGCTGCTGCAATTGGTCGCGGGATTTGAAAGTGCCGTCGTCGTTGCAGGCCTTTCCCCATGGAACGCTGCGCGCGCCGGGGATGTGGCCGCCGCGCTGGCAAGTTTCAGGCAACCCCGGAGGCGCGAGGATTTCGCCCGAAAACTCCTGCGGGCTGCGCACGTCGATCATAACGGCGCTTCCAGCTTTGTGCGCTTGCTGCACCTGCGGGAGGAATGCGCGCAGAGAAAGATCCGGATCGCTCGCTCGGTACGGCGTGGCGCTGGGGGTGGCGCGGGTAGCCGTAGTTTCGAGATCTCGGCCTTCGGCCAACCATTTCTTGCGCCCGCCATCCATGATGCGAACATCTTTATGACCGTAAACCTTCATCTGCCACAAAGCCCAGGCCGCGAACCAATTGTTGTTGTCGCCATACAACACAACTGTAGTGTTGTTCCCGATGCCGGACTGCGTCATCAAGTCGTCAAACTGCGCCTTCGGCAGGATATCGCGAACCACGGTATCGCAAAGCTGCGTGTTCCAGGCCCAGGCAATCGCGCCGGGCACATGGCCTTCATCGTAGGCCTTGGTATCCACGTCGACTTCCACCACGCGGACGTTCGGGTCGTGGGCGTGCGAAGCCACCCACTCGGTATCTACTAAGACTTCCGGATGCGCATACGAAGCGCTCATGAACCCTCCAAGCTCCAATTTTAACTCGCGTGACGGCCAGACTCAGCCCGGGTCACGTCAGACCAGATCGAACTTCTCGTGATGCAGCAACGGATCGGCTTTCACCAGCACCGGGCGGCGCAGCACTTCTTCGATCTCTTCGAGCGATTTATTCTGGCTGGATTTCAGGTACTTTGCGACGTCGGGATGCACGCGCAGCATGACGTCTTTACCTTCGAGAGCGCCCGCCAGCTTGCCTGCTTCCTGCAGGATCTCGCTGACGATGGTTGCCACGCTTTTCACATAACCCGCGCCTTCGCAGTGCGGACACGGCATGCACAGCGCACGCTCCAGGCTCTGTTTGACGCGCTTGCGCGTGATGGCCACCAGACCGAAATCGTTGAACTGGAGAATTTTGTAAGGCGCGCGGTCGGCACGCATGGCGTCTTCGAGCACCTGCATCACCTTTTGGCGATTCTTGCGCTCGTCCATATCGATGAAGTCGACCACGATGATGCCACCGAGATCGCGCAGCCGGATCTGCCGCACGATTTCTTTGACCGCTTCGGTATTGGTCTTGACGATGGTGTCTTCGAGGCGATTGGACCGGCCGACATACTTGCCGGTGTTCACGTCGATCGCCACCAGCGCCTCCGTCTGATTGATGACGATATGACCGCCGGACTTCAACCAGACCTTGGGCCGCAGCGCTTTTTCGAGCTCGGCCGTGATGTTGAACGCGTCGAAAATCGGTTCGGGACGCGTATACATTTTCACGCGGGTCACCAGAGCCGGCTGGAAGCGCTGCACGAAGCGCAGGACGCTTTCATACAGCTCTTCGTTATCTACCCAAATGGCCTTGAAATCCTCGGTGAGCTGGTCGCGCAAGGTGCGCTGCACGATATCCAAATCGTGATGCAGCAGCAACGGCGCCGGCTTCTTTTCGGCCTTCTGGCGGATATCGAGCCAAAGGTTGAACAGAAAATTCATGTCGGCGGCGAGATCTTCTTCGCTCTTGCCTTCGCCGGCCGTGCGCACGATGAACCCGCCGGGAATTCCGGCGTGATGAATCTGCAAGATGCGCTTCAGGCGCTGGCGCTCTTCGTCGCTCGCGATTTTGCGCGAGACGCCAGTGTGCTCGAGCGTGGGCATGTAGACCACGTATCGGCCCGGCAACGCGATATGCGATGTGATGCGCGCGCCCTTCTGCCCGAGCGGCTCCTTGGCGATTTGAACGATGATCTCCTGGCCTTCCTTAAGAAGCTCCGTAATCGAAGGTGCGGGAGCGCGTTCGGTGCGGCCCTCCGGGCGGCTAAAGGTCCGGGAGTCAGAACGCGGTTCGGGACGGCCTGTTCCGGCTTCCGCCGCGTCTCCTTCAGCGCGCGGCACTTCGTGGAGCCTGGATTCGGTTTGACCGGCCCCGCGCATTTTGCGGCGCATCCGGCGCGGCCCGCGCTGCATGTATCGTCCGCCTTGGCCCTGTTCACGAACCTGGGCGGAGAGCGGCCCGGAACCAGACTGCGGGGGTTCGGCGACAAGTTCGAGCGGGGTCACGCTTTCGAGGGATATCGATTCTGTCTCGGCGGACTCGCCGGCGGATTCGTCTTCAATTTCTGAAACGGTGAGCTGCGCGAGAACTTCGTCTACTTCCTCGCGCGGCTCTTCGAATAACTCCTCTTCCTCGGCTTCCTCGGCGGCGGCCGTTTCGACCGGGAGCCTGATGGGGGTGGAAGCGACCGTGTCCTCGGCGAGCGGCGCATCGTCCGGCTCTTCTTCAGCTTCGTCGCTCATTTCCGCGGCTGCTTCCGCGGCAATCTCCGCGCCGGTTTCCGTTGCGGGCGGGACGGAGGTTTCCTGCAAGTCTCGAATTTCCTCTTCCTCGGCATCGTCAAGAGGCTGGATACTCGTCCGGCTGTATTTGGCCAAGGACTCTCCGGGCAACACGGAAAAATCGCCAGCCGGAGCGGCCGCTTCGGGCACTGGCGCTGGAGCGGGTTCCGAGGCGCCGGCCTCAGCCGCAGCTACTGGCTCGGGAGTGCGGGACGGCCGCGAGACTTCGGATGCGTATTTGGAATCCGGGAATCCGCGGCCCCGGTTGCGCCGCCGGCGGGAACGGCGGCCCCGGTGGTCTCCGCGTTCGCTTCCTTCTTCGCCGCGCGCGGCGGGACGTTCGTTGCGCTCCGGGCGTTCGCTTCGCTCGGGCGCTGTGCTAGCCGCCGCCGTCTCAGCGGATTCGGCGGCAGGCTCTCCGCTGGGTGGCAGCGCCGCCTCCGGAGGCTCAGGGGCGCGATTGGCCCGCGCCGGCTCACGGTTCACCGAAACGCGGTCGAAATCTTCGCCCTCTTCGGAGAAATCCGAAACATAGAGAAACGTGTCGCGCTCCAGGCCCAAGTCGACAAAGGCCGACTGCATACCCGGCAAAACCCGCGTGACGCGCCCTTTGTGAATGCTGCCCGCGAGCGAATACTCGTTGGCGCGCTGGAAAAAAATCTCGACGAGCTGGTCGTCCTCGAGAATGCCCAACTTGATCTCATGGCGGTTCGCCGAGATCACCAATTCCTTACTCATGGATGCTCCTCTAGTTCAGGCGGGAACCGGAGCTTCGAGAATTCAGGAGGGCGCTATATCCATCCGGTGTCCGGGTGATCCAGAGGACCGTTTACCCGGGTATCCAGACGGCAAAATCTTTCAGCCTGGCAAGGTGGAGAACCGATTCTCGGACACCTTACCCGCCAGCGCCGCCGCTTGCGGCTGTGACGAAACCAGGCAACTCGCCAACGGCGAACCGTTGCGCTTGCCGCCTGATGAGGCACTCGATCCAACTGCCGGTCGGGACACGGAACATCGGCAGATGAACCAAACTCGCTTGCACCCTCAATCTTCTTGAAAGCCAGCCGTCTCCCGGCCGCTTCAATTTACAAATCGCCGGAGCCGGACGTTGTTCACGAGCCCCAGCATCAAAAACATCGCTACAATATTCGATCCGCCGGAACTCATCAGCGGCAGTGGAATACCCGTGACCGGCATCCGTCCCACCACCATCCCGACGTTTACCAACACATGAAACAACAATAATGCCGCTACGCCCATACAGATGTGCATCCCCGCCTTGTCGGACGCGGTTTGCGCATTCTGAACAATCTGCATCAACAACAAAAAATACAGCCCGAGCGCGACAACTACGCCCACAAATCCGTGCTCTTCGGCAAAAGCCGAAAAGATGAAATCCTTCTGCGACACCGGCAGGAACCGCCCTTGTGTTTGGGTGCCTTTGGTAACTCCCCGCCCCCAGAGCGCGCCTGAACCGACCGCGATTTTCGACTGGATCACCTGATAGCCCGATCCCTTGGGATCCTGATCCGGATCGAGGAAGCTGACCACCCGCGACCGCTGATAATCCTTCAACACCACCCAATATGCGATCGGCGCCGCTACCGCAACAATCACTAAAACCGCTACCGCATACTGCCAACGAAAGCCTGCCAAAAACACCCCGATCCCGAGGATCGGAACATACGTAAGAGCCGTACCGAGATCCGGCTCGATCATCACGAGGATCATTGGCACGCCAACCAGGGCGCCCAGCCGGAGCAAATCCCGGAGCTCCAGCTGCTTCTCACCTTTGAGCTCCGACAAGTACCGAGCTACCAGAAGGACTAGCACCAGTTTAACGAATTCCGAGACCTGAAGATGATAGGCCGAAGTTCCGATCCAGCGGCGGGAGCCAAAAGCAGTCATGCCGACGATGAAAACACCTGCCAATGTGGCGATGGAAAGACCGTAAAACACGTACGCTTGGCCGAGCAATGTGTGGTAGTCGATCAGGGTTCCGATCCACAACGCGATGAAACCCGCGAGAATCCAGACGCCCTGCTTCCACCAGGCTTCCGAAAACCGGGTATCGCGGGTGGCGCTGAAGATTTGCAGAACTCCCAGGGCGCAGATGGCACACACCAGCACCACCATGAGCCAGTCGAAATCGCGAATGGAGCGGTGTCCGGGCATTAGGGAATGGCCTCGGCCGCGGACTGGGTCGCAGTTAACGGCGCTGCGGACAGCGGCGTGGGACGGCCCAGCAGATTACTCGGCGCCCGCGCGATTTGCGGCTGCGCTCGCGCCAGGCGTGCTTTTTTGTCGAAATAAGCCTTCATGACATCGCGCACAATGGGCGCGGCGAGCTGGCCGTGTTCGCCGCTCTCAAAGAAAGCGACGACCACGATCTCCGGATTCTGGCGGGGCGCAAACCCGACAAACCAGGCGTTGTCCTTGTGCGTTTTTCCATACTCGGTTCCTTTAAGCAGGGCATTCGAAGCGAGCTGCGCGGTGCCGGTTTTGCCGCACACTTCGATGCCGGGAAGCCGCGCGCGGACGCCGGTTCCTCCAGGCTCATTCACCACGCCGTACATGCCGTCGATGACCTTTTGAACGTTCTCCAGATTCAACTCGGCTCGGCGGGCGGGCACCAGATGCGCCGTGTCCTTCACCAGGTGGGGTTGGAACCACATGCCGCCGACCGCGATCCCGCCAATGGCCACGGCCATTTGCAGCGGCGTTACCGTGGTGGCGCCCTGGCCGATCGCTACGGAGATGGTTTCACTCGGATACCAGCGCTCGCGGAAGTTGCGGATCTTCCATTTGCTCGATGGCACCAGACCGTCGGCCTCATGCGGAAGATCGATGCCGGTTTTGCGGCCATAGCCGACCATCTCGGCGTATTGCGCAATGCGGTCGATGCCCAGGCGATTGCCGACGTTGTAGAAAAACGTATCGCAGGAATGCACCAGCCCGGAGTGCAGATCCACGGTTCCGTGCTTGCCCCAGCACTTGAAGAAGCGGCCGTAGAACGTTCCGCCGCCGTTGCAAACGATATGGTAGTTGTCGTCGATGACCCCGGTTTCGAGGCCCGCCAGGGCGACGATCGGCTTAAACGTCGAACCCGGCGCCTGCTGCGCCTGGATCGCGCGATTCAACAGCGGGTGATCGGGATTGTCCACCAAATCCTTCCAATCCTTCGATCGGATGCGGCCGGCAAAAAGATTCGGGTCAAAGGCGGGACGGCTGACCATCGCCAGCACTTCGCCATTGCGCGGATCGAGAGCCACCACCGCGCCCTTGCGGTTTTCGAGAGTCAGCTCGGCGACCGCTTGCAGGTCCAGGTCGATGGTCAGTTGCAGATTCTTGCCGGGGATGGCTTCTTTGTCATCCAGGATACGGCGCTCGTTGCCCGAACTGTCCACCTCTACGCGGCGCTGGCCGTCCACGCCCATCAAAAGATCGTTATACTCGCGCTCGATGCCGTCCTTGCCGATGATGTCGCCCTGATGGAAGCGTGCGAACTCGGGCGTATTCAATTCCGCTTCGCTTACCTCGCCGACATATCCAATGACGTGAGCCGCCAAACCGTCGCGCGGATACAAGCGATGCTGCACGTGCACCACTTCGAGTTCGGGAAACGTGTCGGCGTCCTTATGAGAATCGACAAAGGCCAGTTCGCCGGGCGTCAGCTCTTCCTTGATCGGGATGGGCTCATATTGCGGGGCGCCGCGCGATTGGAAGCGCCGTACGCGTTCCACCAGGCTGTCGTAATCCAGATTCAAACCTTCGGCGATCGGCCGCAGATGCTCCATCTTCAGGTTTTCGCGAGAGAGGTACAAACTGAAGGAGGAATGGTTGTCGACGATCACCCGCCCGTCGCGATCGAGGATCTTGCCGCGCGGCGCGAGCAACGGGATCGACTTGACGCTGTTTTCAAGCGCGCGTTCCTGATAAAAGTCCGGATTGCGAATTTGCAAATCCCAGAAACCAGTGATCAGAAACAGGAAAACGGCGACCGTAAGATATTGGAACAACGCTATCTTGGGCGCAGCAAACTTAGGGTCATCCCGCAGAAGCTGGTTCGCGGCGGCCTGATCGTCTTCGCGGTCGACGGTAAGTTTCACAAGTCTAATTAGACACTTTCAGTTTATCTAAAATCCGGAACAACGGCAGAGCCACCGCCGCGTTCAAAAGTCCAAAGGTCAGCGTTTGCTGCACGTCGAAGGCAATGCTTTCGCCCAGCAGCGCGCGCACCAGCACCCAATAAAAGAATTGGTGGAAAAAATAAAAGAAGAAGCTCAAGATAAACGTCACCACCGGGTTTTGCACGTCGAAACGCATGCTGACCTGGGCGGCAAAATACCCCACCAGCGTTTTGACGATGCCATACATACCAATCGGCTGATGCGACAAAGAATCTTGCACCAGTCCGATATACATTCCATAAAAAAGGGACGAGATGGGTGTGCCGCGGCTGAGCGCGAAATGCACCGTTATCAACAGAGGCAGCTCAAGATACGCAAGAAACGGGATAAACCGCGGAACGTAGACCTGCGAGAGCACGGCCAGGAGCGGGATCACCACCAGCCAGACAAAGCGAAGCCGGCTGGCTGTGTCCTTGCGCGGCGCCTCGCGCAGCAGATGCTCGGTGTATTCCGTCATCGATTGGGCGGAGCGGACGTTTTGGTTGGAGGCTTTGCCGGGGCCTTGGCCGGAGGTTTCGCCGGCGCCTTCACGGCGGCATCCGGGCCATTGGGCGCCGGACGGACGGCGGGGGTGCTGTTAGGGTCCACGACTGTGGAATCTTCACCCAAACCCTCCTGGTCGGCATCGGCTGGGTTCTCGGCGGGAGCAGATTCCTTGGTTTCAACCTTCGGTTTTGGAACCGGGGGAGGTGGCGCGCCGTGAATAGACGGGAGCTTGGTGAAATCCGGGGGCTTCGTTCCCGGCGCGCCTACTCCATAGACATGCTTCTCCTCTTCGCCCACCTGCTTGTAGATGGCGCGCAGCCGGTCGGCGTCGGTCCCCAAAGTCCCGGGTTCGGGCGCACCCTCCGGGGTCTCGCTAACGGCTCCCGCCGGTAACGGCAAGATCTGATAGCCCGGAGACGCCACCTCCCCGGTTGGAATTTCCTGATGCACGCCCTGCAACACGATCAGCACTTCCTCCACTCCACCGCCTTGCATCCCACTGGGCGTTACATAGATCTGCTTGAACGTTTTGCCGTTCTGGACCGCCGCGACCCGCCCCACGGGGAACCCCCGGGGGAAAATGCGGTCATCTCCCGAGGTGTAAAACCATTCGCCGACTTCCACCGGCTCCTCGTTCTGGACGTAGTCCACCAGACACTCGGCGTGCCCTTCGCCCTTCAGGGTGCCGTGCACCCGATTTTTCTGCGAGATCACACCTGCCGCGAAGGTAGGGTCCGTAATCTCCATCACGAGCGAGGCGGTAGGATAGGCATCCACTACTTTCCCGACGATGCCATCCGGCGTCACGACGGCCATGCCGCTTTCGACGCCGCTAGTCGACCCGCGGTCGACAAACACCACCTTTGAATTGGCACCCGTACCGTTCCCAATCACGCGCGCCGCAACGGTTTTCGACGGCGAGTGTGCCTCAAAGACGCTCAGCGCGCGGGCGCGATCCGCCGTAGCCAATTCATTTTTCAGATAATTGTTTTCGATTTTGAGCTGGCCATTCTCTTTTCGCAGTGTTTCGTTTTGGCTGCGGACGCCCAGCAGAACGAAATACTCTTCAGCGAATCCCCAAGTATAGTGGCGCACCAATTCCAGCCCCGTCTCGACGGGAGTGACGGCGGTAACAGCCCACACCCGGATGAGCGGAATATCTTTATTGGTCCGAACCTGGTAGGCAATCAGCAGCAACTGCGCCGTGATCACGATCAACAGCACCGTGAGATGGCGGTAGCGGCTGAGAAAAAAATCCATAAAGTTACTGCCCGTTACGACTCGCCCGCCGGGCCTACTGGGTGGCCAAGCGCCTATTCAATAGCCACTCTGCGAAGCAATTTGAAGTCCGTCAGCATTTTGCCGGTTCCGAGCACCACGCTCGCCAGCGGGTCCTCTGCAATTGAGACCGGCAAACCCGTTTCCTCGCGAATGCGCTTATCTAGATTCTTCAACATCGCGCCGCCCCCGGTCAAAACAATTCCGCGATCGCTGATGTCGGCGCTCAGCTCGGGCGGCGTCCGCTCCAGCGCGACGCGGATCGCATTCATGATCGTGGCCACACACTCCGACAGCGCTTCGCGAATCTCGCTATCGTCGATGGTCAGCGTCTTTGGCACGCCTTCGATCAGGTTCCGGCCCTTTATTTCCATCGTCAGGGGCCGATCCAAAGGATAGGCCGAGCCGATCTGAATCTTGATCGCCTCGCCGGTCCGTTCACCGATCAGCAGGTTATATTTGCGCTTCAAATACTGCATGATCGCTTCGTCCATCGCGTTGCCGGCCACGCGTACGGAGCGAGAATAGACGATACCGGAGAGCGAGATCACCGCGACGTCGGTAGTGCCGCCGCCGATATCCACCACCATGTTGCCCGACGGTTCAGTCACCGGCAATCCGGCGCCGATCGCCGCTACCATGGCCTGCTCCACCAGATGCACTTCGCTCGCCTTGGCGCGATAGGCCGAATCGATAACCGCGCGCTTTTCCACTTGCGTGATTTCGCTCGGAACCCCAATCACGATGCGCGGATGCACCAGCACCTTGCGTCCGTGCGCCTTCAGGATGAAGTAGCTGAGCATGCGCTCGGTGACTTTGAAGTCGGCGATGACGCCGTCTTTCATGGGACGAATCGCGACAATATTGCCCGGAGTGCGTCCGAGCATGTCCTTGGCTTCCTTGCCAACCGCCTCCACTTCACCGTTCGTCTTGTTGATGGCCACAATGGAAGGCTCGTTCACGACGATTCCCTTCCCCTTGGCGTAGACCAGCGTGTTGGCGGTGCCGAGATCAATCGCGAGATCTGACGAGAACAAGCTAAACAGCGAACGCAGATTCATTGTTGAGACTACTCCGGCTCCTTCACTCGTGCGAGAGGCGTTGCCACACGCAATAGTTCCGTGATGCTGGGTTAGACAGCGGGAGGCGCTCCGACGGGTTCATCAAGAGCGTATCATATTCAACCATCTGCATCAATTATCCACGCTAAAATCGTCAAAATACTCGGACCGATCCCGCCAGGAGCCGACAGACATGGGAAAATCAGAGAGATGACGCGGCGAACATTCGCGTGCGGCGGTATGGCGGGTGGCCTGGGAGCGCTGGTCGCGTGCGCGCGGCCCAAAGCCCGTGGTTTTCCCGGATACGCCTTCGTCGCAAATCAAGAAGGCGGCGCCATCGCCGCAGTGGACCTGCAGGTGTTTGCCGTGGCGCGGCACATCCACGTGGATGGCTCTCCGACGGCGGTGATCGCGAATCCAGCGCTCGATCGCGTGTACGCGCTCACGCCGGACAATGGCTCAGTGCATGAGATCCTCACCGGGACCTTATCCTTCGCGCGCAAGCTGACCGTGGCCAATGTCGCGATGCAAATGCGGATCGCGCCCCAGGGCGATGCCCTGTACGTGCTATGCCAACGTCCCCGGCAGTTGGTGCGGGTGGGGCTTCAGCCGCTGCGCATCGATTGGGCTCTGCACCTTCCGGACGATCCTACCGATTTCGACCTCTCACCGGATGGAACAGTGGTCGCGATCAGCTCCGGCGCCGGATGCTCCCTCACGTTTGTAGATGTGGCCGAGCGCAGCGCTTCACCGATTCGGACCGAGGGTGAAATCGGCCTGGTTCGATTTCAGCCGCCGCACGGCAACGCTGCTCGCGCCCAATCCGATTCGCGCCAGTTGATCGGCGCTAACGTCAGCCAGCGCATGCTCTCGATTTTCGATGTCCCGCGCCGGCGCCTGATCGTGAACCTGCCGCTCGCCGTGCGGCCGGATCATGTGTGCTTCAAGAACGACGGTGGGCAGGTGTTCGTCACCGGCGAAGGAATGGACGCGGTGGTGGTGGTTTATCCTTACTACACACCGCAAGTGGGGCTGACCGTGCTCGCCGGCCACGATCCCGGCGCCATGGCGGTGTCGAGCTCGCCCGAGTATCTTTTTGTGGCGAACCCGAAGTCCGCGGATGTCAGCATCCTCGATATCGAAACCAGCAAATTGGTTGCGGTGACGCCCGTCGGTACGGAGCCCGCCTCCATCACCGTTACGCCGGACGATCAGTACGCTCTGGTGCTAAATCAAGTGTCGGGTGACATGGCGGTGATTCGGATCGAGAGCCTGCAACGCGTGGTCGCGCGTTCGCGTAAAGGTCCCTTGTTCATGCTGATCCCGGTCGGCTCCAAGCCGGTGAGCGCAGCCGTCGTTGCGATCTAGGTGTTGCGATTTAGGTGTTGCAATTTAGGCGTGACTCTCCGTGAATGAAGGGATTCTCGGGCACATACTTGAGGTGTCCGCCGGGCTACACAGCGCGGGCACGTTCTCGCCGCGCACACTGGAGGCGATTGCGCGCAAGGCCTCACGCCGGCGAATCTCCAATTCTGTCGAAACCGGTTGCGGCGCGAGCACGCTCCTGTTGTCGCATTTGAGCGATCATCACACGGTCTTCGCGATGGATGCTGCGAGCGGCAGCGTGACCAATGTCCGCCGGTCAGCGCTGCTGCGCGCGAGCGCCGTCACCTTCGTGGAGGGTCCAACGCAAGCCACTTTGCCGCGGCATCGGTTTGAGAAAAAACTCCAACTGGTGTTGCTCGACGGGCCACATGCCTATCCGTTTCCCGATCTCGAATATTATTTCCTGTACCCGCATCTGGAAACCGGCGCACTTTTGATCTTGGATGACATTCACATCCCGACCGTCCACAATCTGTTCGAATTTCTGCGCCGGGATGCGATGTTCGATCTGGATGAAGTAGTGCAAACCACCGCGTTCTTTACGCGAACCAGCGCGCCGACGTTCGATCCTTTGGGAGATGGCTGGTCCGGGCAGAACTATAACGCGAATCCGCTCCTGCGCTACACGTGGAGAAGCAAGATCAAGAGCCTTTTGCCGGGATCGCTCAAGCGCAGCGTTCGCATGTCGCAACATTGCCCGTTGGAGATTCTCACTCCCAGGAGTGGGAGTACAGTTGGCGCCAGCGGCACGGTGGAGGGAACCGCTGTCTTGCCGGCCGACACGCACCTCTGGATTCTGGCCCATCGCCGTGATATTGGCGGCTGGTGGCCGCAGGGCGGCGGCGCTGTGCCGGTACAGGAAAATCGATGGCGCATTGAGGTTACCTACGGCGGGCCGCAAGATGCCGGTTGCGATTTCGAAATCGCGGCGCTGGCCGTCGGACCTGCGACCCATCAACTCTGGTCCGATTGGGTCGCGCGAGTCAACGAAACCGGGTTGTTTCCCCCAGTTCAATTCCCGCTCGCCCGATATCTGCGCGGAGGTGCACGTCGCGTCGTGAGAAGAGCCTAACCAGTCGCCACGGCGTTCCAGGCCGCATTCACAATTGCCAGCGCAGCGATCGCAGCCGTTTCCGCGCGCAGGATCTCGGGCCCTAGCGAAACCGCACACCATCCGGCGCTCGCAATCAACTCGCGTTCGCGATCGGTCCAGCCGCCTTCGGGACCGAGCAAAAGCGCCACGCGATCCCCACGCCGCTTTGCTGATGGAAGCGCGGAAAGCATGTCCGGCGCCTCCGCTTCTTCCAGCAGATAACGGTAGCCGGCCTCGATTTTCAACGCATCCGCCAAGCCCATCGCCGCGCCGATCTCAGGCAGCCGCGCTCGCCGCGACTGTTCGCTCGCTTCTCTCGCAATCCGACTCCAGCGCACAACGCGCTTCTCGGCGGCGCTTCTCAGTCCCTTCTCAGTTCGCTCAGCTTCAATCGGCACGATCTGTTCCACGCCCAGTTCCGTAGCCTTCTCGATGATCCATTCAAAGCGCTCGAACCGGATCAGTGACGCAAGCAAGGTCGTTCGGATCAAAGGGTCGCTCGATTCCAGGCGTTCCTGAATCGAAAACGACACGAAGTCCTTGCGTGCGCTCTCCACCTCGGCCAGGTAGACGTTGTGGTTATCCGAAATCTCGAAGCGCTGGCCCGCTTCCACGCGCAATACCCGAGTCAGATGGTGGGCATCGGGGCCGCTGATCCGAGCATGGCCGGATTCCACTGCGTCGACGAAGAAACGGCGCCGTGCCATGACTCAACTTTACGCCAGCATCCAAAGCTAGTAGTTACCCGAGGTGTCGATACGTAAGTTCGGTCTGGTACGCTGCTGTTAGAACTTCAATTCTTAAGCTCACGTGGAGCAGACGCTTGCGGCGCATTCGAAGACCGGATCGCTGGTATCTGGCCAGTGCTTTATGTATCCTGCTGGCAGTTAGTCTGCTTTCATACCAGGACTGGGCAGCCTTCCAACGCAGCGCCCCTCAGGTTCAACACAGCCGCCAACTGCTGCAGCAGATCGAGGATGTCCTGGCTTCGATTCGAGACGCCGAAAGCGGCCAGCGCGGATTCGTTTTAACCGGTAACCCCGCCTACTTGGATAGTTACAACACAGCCGTGGCCGCGCTCCCATCTCAAACCAACGATTTGCGTCTTGCTGTCGCGGACGAACCGACGCAACGCGCGCGGGTGATGGTACTGGAGAATCTGGTTTCCCGGAATCTCGCGGAGCTGAAAGAGACCATTGCTTTGCGCCAAAGCCAGGGATTCAACGCCGCGCTCGCGGTGGTCGAAACCAATCGCGGCAAGCAGACCATGGATGACATTCGGAAGGTGGGAGAAGCGCTGCAGAACGAAGTCTATCGAGGCTTAATGCAGGGGATTCGGGAGCGGCAACAGCAAGGTGCGAGAACCCGGTTGACGACTGCGTTGGGATCGGCCGCGCTTTTCGTATTCCTGATCCTGGCGACCCTGGACATCGGGCGGGCCACGACGGAGCGCGATCGTTTAATCTCGGCGCTCGAAATCGCCAATGACCGCACCACGGCGAGCCGGGATTTACTGCACGTCACGCTCAGCAGCATCGGCGATGCTGTGATCGCGACCGATGAAAACGGGCAGGTCACGTTCATGAACGGAGTCGCGGAAAGACTGACCGGATGGACGCAGGCGGCCGCTCAGAACCAACCGCTGCATAAGGTCCTCGCCATCGTCAATGAGGAAACGCGGCAAACGGTCGAAAATCCCGCAGGAAAGGCGCTGCGCGAAGGCGTGATCGTCG
>Ga0335074_10004541_pt1 | contig 19133 bp, 16 predicted proteins | sample Lox_Sample_23_FD_206715 | JGI IMG/M metagenome (GOLD analysis project Ga0335074, IMG submission 206715) | Soil microbial communities from Loxahatchee National Wildlife Refuge, Florida, United States - Lox_Sample_2.3 | ecosystem: Environmental > Terrestrial > Soil > Wetlands | place: USA... | reverse complement strand
GTAGCCGTTTGTGCAAATCCGCACAACGCTGTGGCCACCGAATAAACCAGCACGCTGATGGTGAGCGCTCGCACTCTGCCGAAGCGGTCGGCAAACCACCCAAGGCCCATGCCTCCGATGGCTGCAGCCACCAGCGTCGCCGACATCATCGCTCCACTCAGTGGTGGGGAGAGGTGTAGTGCACGCTGTACTTCTCCCAGCACCAGCGCATACAGCATCACATCCATGCTGTCGAGCATCCAGCCTAGAGAGGCGGCTAGCAGAGTCCGCCTTTGCTCGCACGATGCTTCTGCCAGCCAACCGTAGATTCGGCTCAAATCCTCTCCGTTTGTTTTAGAGTTTTAGAGTGGCTTCGCGCAGATGCCGTGACACCACAATACGAGAGCGGGGCGACTTGCGCGTAGCAATTGACACCGGCGGCACCTTTACCGACTGCGTCTGGCTCTCAGCCGGGAAAATCCAGGTTGCGAAGATGTTCTCCACGCCTGCCGACCCTTCACGCGCAGTGCTGGATGTGCTCACCCATATTGGTGTGCATAAAGATCTGAATGTGCGCCACGGCACCACCGTTGGAACCAACACCATGCTCGAGCGCAAGGGAGCCCGGGTTGCCTTTGTAACCACGGCAGGCTTCGAGGACACAATCGCGATCGGCCGCCAGGCTCGGAGCCGTCTCTACGATTGGTTTGCACCTTCGCCCGTATGCCTCGTGCCTCGGGAGCTGCGTTTTGGCGTGCCGGAGCGGGTAAGTGCCCAAGGCAAAACCCTCCGCTCTCCAACCGAAGCAGAACTGGAAGACCTGGTAAATAAGATCCGCGACAGCCGAGCAGAAGCTGTGGCCATCTCACTGCTCTTTTCATTCGCCAATCCCGAAACCGAGCGCCGCGCGGAAGCTGCACTGCGCCGTCTCGGAGTTCCCATTTCCACCTCTCACCGCATCCTGCCGGAGTTTCGCGAATATGAGCGCGCATCGACCACGGTTGTGAATGCATACCTCGCGCCCCGCATGCAGAGTTACCTTCTGCAACTCGAGCAGCGCGTCGTCGCCGGCCATCCCGGTTGCCGCGTTGACGTAATGCAGTCCTCCGGCGGCATTCTTCCCGCGCGGGTGGCGGCGCAGGAGCCGGTGCGCACCATCCTGTCTGGGCCCGCCGGTGGAGTGATCGGTGCCAGCGAGGTGGGGCGTTGGGCAGGCTTCGACCGCATCATCGGTTTCGACATGGGAGGAACTTCAACCGATGTCTTCCTCTCCGATGTGGCAACCGGCGGCGTGCAGCGCACACGTGAAACTGTTGTGGCCGGCGTGCCGGTGAGTGTTCCCATGCTCGATATCCACACCGCAGGCGCTGGCGGCGGTTCGGTTGCCCGCTTCGACTCCGGAGGCATGTTGCGAGTGGGTCCTGAGTCTGCAGGGGCAGAGCCAGGCCCGATCTGTTTTGGCCGCGGGACCCAACCCACGGTCACTGACGCCAATCTTCTGCTGGGTCGACTCGATCCCGATAGCTTTCTCAACGGAAGTGTAAGCCCCGACCAGCAACGCACCGAGCAGATCATGCGTGCGCAAAAAGGCGGCCTCGCTACCGTCGAGGAATTTGCCGCCGGCATCCTCCGTGTCGTCGAGACGCAAATGGAGAAAGCCATCCGCGTAATCTCCATCGAGCGCGGGCACGATCCCCGCCAGTTCACGCTGGTAGCCTTCGGTGGCGGAGGCCCGCTGCATGCGTGTTCCCTCGCCCAGGCTCTGCGCATCCCCACGGTCCTGGTTCCGGCAATGCCGGGTGTACTCTCGGCAGTGGGCATCCTCCTGGCAGATACTGTCCGAGACTACTCGCGCACGGTGATGTTGCCAGGCAATGCGCTCGACCAACTCGAAGCCATCTTTGTCGAACTAGAATCGCATGCGGCAGGAGAGTTTCGCGCAGAGGGCTTGGAAGGCACCGTCCGGCGCACGTTGGACATGCGTTACCGCGGTCAGGCGTATGAACTCAACGTTTCCTGTAAGGAGCAGTTTCCGGCCTTTGCTCTCGAAGCATTTCATCAACTTCACCTGCGACGCTATGGCTTCTGCGATATCCAAAAGCCGGTAGAAATCGTGAACCTTCGCGTCCGCATCGTTGCGGCGCCCGAGCCATATTCTCCGCCATATCGAGAGCCCATATCCGGAGACGGCGCCGCCGCTCTCTACGCAGCCCGGAATATCTTCTTTGCCGGTAGATTCATGAAGTCCAAGCTCTACCGGCGTGAGCGCCTAAGCCCCGGCGATCTGATCCACGGCCCCGCGATGATCACCGAATACACGGCCGCCACTATCCTGCCGCCCGGCTGCTCCGCCCAGGTGGATGGCTATGGAAATCTCGTAGTCGCCGTTTCAGAGGAGCCAGCGTGAAGCCGTCCGCAGTGGATGCAGTCGAACTCGCGGTCTTCCATAGCGCCGTACATTCCATCGCTGAGGAGATGGGCGCTGCTCTCCGCCGCACCGCGCTCTCGCCGAACATTAAGGAGCGCCGGGATTACTCCTGCGCAGTCTTCGACGGAGAGGGAAGAGTCATCGCCATGGGCGACCACATGCCCGTCCACCTCGGCTCTATGCCCATGTCGGTGGAGGCGGTAGTTCAGGCGATCGCGCTCGCCCCCGGAGACATCGCCATCCTCAACGATCCCTACGCGGGAGGCACGCATCTCCCCGATATCACCATGGTCCTGCCGGTTTTTCTTCCGGAGCGCGATCGACCCTCCTTCTACGTATCAAATCGCGCCCACCACGCCGACGTAGGCGGTGCATTCCCGGGATCGATGGGCCCCGCAAACGAAATCTTTCAGGAGGGCATTCGCATATCCCCCACCCGAATCGTGCGTGGTGGAATCGTCGACCACGAAATCCTCGACCTGATTCTGCTCAATGTGCGTACGCCGAAAGAGCGCGAAGGCGATCTGCAATCACAGATTGGAGCCTGCCGCGTAGGAGAGCAGCGAATTCTGGAGTTTGCCTCCAGGTATGGCGAACAGAAGCTTCACGCATTGGTCGAGGAACTGCTCGACTACTCCGAGAGGCTCGTGCGTGCGGAGTTGCGTAAGATGCCAGCCGGGACCTTCGCTGCTGAAGACTGGCTCGATGACGACGGCGTAACCGATATCCCGCGCAAAATTGCCATACAGTTGCAATTCAATCCGGGAGAGGCATCGGTCAGCGTGGACTTCACTGGCTCTTCCACTCAGGTTTCGGGGAGTATCAATGCGGTCCGCGCGATCACGCTCTCGGCCTGCTTCTACGTGTTGCGCTGCCTGCTCGCAGGGGATGCTCCCGCAACTGCCGGAATTCTGCGCCCGCTAACGCTGCACACCACCCCCGGCAGCATCGTCGACGCGCTTCCTCCTGCTCCCGTCGCGGGAGGTAATGTCGAAACCTCGCAGCGCATAGTCGACGTCTTGCTGCGTGCACTCGCAAGCGCAGTGCCGGCGCGAGTCCCAGCGGCGAGCGCAGGCACCATGAGCAATCTCACCATCGGGGGCCTCGATCTGGCTGGTCGCGATCCGCGCACCTGCGAGCCCTTTACCTACTATGAGACAACGGCTGGCGGCATGGGCGCGCGTCCAGGCATGGACGGCGTCTCCGGCGTTCAGACCCACATGACCAACTCGCTCAATACTCCGATCGAAGCACTGGAATACGCCTACCCGTTTCGAGTGGGACGCTACGGATACCGTTACGGCTCGGGCGGTTCGGGGCAATTCCGCGGAGGAAACGGATTGATCCGTGAAATCGAGTTGCTCGCCGATGCGCAGGTATCGCTGCTCGCAGAGCGCAGAAGATTCCGGCCCTATGGCTTGCAGGGCGGGGAAGACGGCGCTCCAGGGTGCGCATGGATCTCCGCAGCTGATGGCTCTGGGCAGATCGACCTTCCCGGAAAATGCACCCGGCGCCTGCGCAGCGGCGACACCCTGCACATCGAAACGCCTGGCGGAGGAGGCTGGGGCGGCTGAGTGGGCACTGTTGAGTCGTCGCTGAAGCTCCTTCGCAGCCTTAACTTAAAAGCCGGCGATCTCATCTACCGCTGCTCTCAGAATCGCATTCCGCTTTTCCGGGTTTTTGAGACGTGCCATGCTAGGGAATCAGACGACCAGTTAATTTTCAGGGTAGTTTCATGCATCCCTGTTGTGTCCGGCGCATCCGATGCGCACCGGGACTGAATGCGCATATCAGCTTGGGAAAACCCTTTGAACAAGAGCCGTAAACTCGGGCTCTTCCCGAAGTGGATCGAATCGCGGATCGACCCTCAACCAGACCATCTCCGCCTCGCGATCTTCGACTGCTTGGTTCAGGAGCAGAAGCGAGTCATTTTTGTTGCCGAGCGCAAGAACCAGGAGTGCCTGGCGAAATCTGCTTATCTTGGCATCCGGAGACAAGAGCCTGTACGCGCTTACGATCTGGCTTGCCTCTTCAATCTCGCCGATCAGTGCCAATAGTTCCGCAACGGCGGCCATCATCGGCAATTGAGCGCCCGAGTCTGGCCGAACGCTCTCGATCAGCTGGCGGGCCCTTTTGCTGTCCCCCAGGTGTGCGGACATCAAAGCCAGCAAGAAGCGGGCTTCGACGGGAAGGGGCCCGTACACGAGCCTGTCGGAGACCTCGCTGACTCCTTCGCTATATCGCCGGCTGATGTGCTGGAACTTTGCCTGAGCGACCTTCTGCCGGTTAGAGAATGGATCGATGCGCTGCGCAACATCCAGGTGATGCAATGCTTCATCGAAGCGCATGAGAGCGGCCAGAAACATCGCATATCGCCGCGAAGAGGAGACGTGCAACCCGAGATTTATGCTCTGTGCGAAGCTCTGCTCGGCTGCCCACCAGTTCCAGTCGAGAGCTTGAGCGCTCCCGAGACACGCATAAGAGTCGATCATCTCGGGATCTACTTCAATGGCTTTCAATGCTGCAACCTTTGCCCTCGCAACCAGTTCCGAAGAGGAAAGGATGCCACGCAGGGCTATCTCAGCGTTGCATTGCGAGATTCCACAATATGGCCGGGCATACGTCGGAGCAATTTCACTTGCTTCTTCAAACTTCAGCAGCGCTGCGTGCAGATCCGATGCCGATCCCTCGTCGAGCAACGTCTCCGCATGCATAACGAGTGGGTAGGCGGCGAACGTCAAAGCTCCAGGAGTAGCCTTGCGTTTCCGGATGTAGGATATTTCCGGGCGCGCCCGGCTGACGAAGGCTGTTGCAATCTGCTCCTGTACCTGCAGGAGCGACTCCGAGTCGGCCGCCGTCTCAAAACGGTGCGAACTCAATTGGAATCCATCGGCACTCAATACTCGGGCTGTGATGCGCAGCCGCTTGTTCTCTTCTCTCACAGTGCCTTCGATGATGTTCAACACACCCAACTTCCCCGATAGCGAAGGGATATCGTAAGGGGCAGCGATTAACTGAGTGACCGACGCGCTCGAAACTACTCTGATTCCATCTGTCAGCGCGAGGTGATGCGTAATTTCATCGGTAATGCCTTGAGCACACAACGATGAGAGGGCCGGCTTGAGAGATCGACAAACGGTAAAACGGCAACCGGGACTCCGGTGCCCTTGACCAGCAAATCGCCGTCATTCTGGCTACCCGGAGCAGTGGCAGCGGCGGCAGATTCGTTGCGGCGAAATACCGGGATGTAGGTGCCAGGCCGAAAATAAATAAAAACAGGATCGGCACTGCCCTCGGACTCGTAGTATTCCTTGAGCTTAGCTCGAAGGCGACGCGCTTCTGTGCGGACGATTGAATCTTGGCTGGGGTGATAGGGAGGCTTGCGGTCATACACTTCGGTGCCGATCACATATTCCTTCAGTGAATCCGCTTTCCCCGTAAGGACGCTGTCAACTGAAAAGCGAAGAAAGCGGCCCAGTCGTTCTGACTGAGAGAAAAGCGGGCTCTGCAGGATCCTGGAGAGTTCCGAACGGACCTCCTTTTCGCTGCAGTTTTCGTATGTAGGCCCGTTGACCACGGTTCGGTAAACCTCAAGCTCTGTTGCGAAAAGAGGCAGAATCGCTTTTCAGTTAAGCGATCTGCCCTCGCTGCGATTTGATGATAGCGCGTCGATTATCGGTTCACTCTGGAAATCACCGTTAGATAACAGTTGCCCACTGCCGCCCGCGTGTCGAAGCTGTCATTCTCGTTCTTGAAGATGTACAGGGCGGATACAAAGGACGCGTCGTGGACGAGCGCGGCAATGAAATTCGAGTCCTGGCTGTTGTTTCCGGGGAGATGGGGGCAACACTCTCCCGGCAGCTGGCGCCTCTTGGCGTCAGCCTCGTGCGCATAGGCAGGGCGGGAGAGATATCCCGGCTCATCAGCAGCGGAGACATGTTCAGCGTCGCGATATTGCCCGTGACGCTCTCGAGTGCCGAATGGTGGGCGATCTGGGGAGAACTTTGCTTGCTGAATCCACGTCCAGCCATTCTCGTATACGCTCGCACAGCAACATTCGAGTTGTGGACGAGCGTGCTTGATCTGGGGGGGTATGACATCATCGTCGAGCCTTTTTCGGAGCGCGGGATTCAGGAAGCGGTCCTGCGCGCGGCACAAAGCTTCAGAGACAGACTCGCAAACGATGCAGCGCAGCAATGACGTTTTGCTCCAGACCGCAGAAACGAGTGAGGGTCTATGTTTCAAAATATCGCAGTTGCGTATGACCAATCGTCGGAGGCGGAGCGCGCCTTGCAAACGGCGATTCCGCTGGCAACAGCGCTTGGTTCAAACCTTCACACGGTCACCTTCGCGGAAGAGCTTCCCGCATATACAGCCTATGGTGTTGCCGGCGATCCCTCCGTTCTCCGAACACTCGGAGAAGATCGGGACAAATTCTACGGAGATTTACAAAAGAGAGCGCAGGAAATGGCTTCGGCCAAAAGCGTTCAAGTTGTAACTCATCTGCTCGATGGAGAGAAGGTCGACGGCATCATTCAGTTTGTCTCCGAGCAGAAGATCGACCTGCTCGTCGTTGGACTTCACCATCGTTCTCTCCGCGTTTCTCGCCTCTGGAGCACGGTATACACCCTGGCTCAGGAGATCCGCTGCAGTATTCTCGGGGTTCACTGATATGCATCGCGCAGACGACAGCCCTCATTTGCCACAGTCTATGCTCCGGAACGCCGGCATTGCCAACCTAAAACAAAACACGTCACCTGTCGTCGGCGAAGGGAATCGATAAAAGAATGTCGAAACGAGCAGTCATAATCCCGATCATCACATTGGGTGCTGCTGCAGCCCTCCTGTTTACGATTCAAGGTTGCTGGACCTCGTGGGAAGGTGAAAAAGTCGACCAGCGAACCGACGATGCGTACGTGCGAGCAGACATGACGCCGCTGAGCACCCGCATCTCGGGGACGGTGCGAAAGGTCTACGTCAACGACTTTGAAGCAGTAAAGCCCGGTCAGCTTCTCGTAGAACTCGACGACGACGATTATCGCGCAGTTCTGCAGGAAGACCAGGCTGCCTTGGCGAGTGCCAAGGCTGAACTTGAAGACAACCAGTCGGCAAAGCGAGTGCAGGATGCGAAGATTCAGAGCGCAGAAGCTGGCGTGCTTCAGGCGACGACTGCGGTGAATGCCGCAAAAGCGGGCATAGATGCGGTCAATGCAGACGTGGAGCGAACTCAATCGGAATTGAAACGCCAACAGGCGCTTATCGCTGTAAAAGCGACGACGCATCAGCAACTGGAACAAGCTGTCGCCGATGCCGACCGGTTTGCTGGAATGCTGGCGAGTCGTCAGGCCGATCTTGCTCGCGCGCAAGCTGCTTTTACCAGCAGCCAGTCAGTGCTCGAAGCAGAGAAACGTGAGCGTGCAGCACTTAATACAAGGGACAGCCTCTACGAAGCGCAAATTCAAGCGAAGGAGGCGGCCATAGTGGTTGCCAACGTGAATCTGGGCTATACGCGGATTATTGCACCTGTCCAGGGCGCGATTGGCGAACGCCATGTACAGGACGGTCAGCTGGTTGTCCCGGGGATGCAGGTGGTGGACCTAGTGAAAGGCGACGTGTGGATTCAAGCGAACTACAAAGAGACTCAGCTCACCAATATCCGCAAGGGCGACACGGCCGACATAACAATTGACACATTTCCCGGCGTCGTTCTTCACGGGAAAGTGACTGAAATCGCTCCGGCCAGCGGATCCCAATTCGCCCTTCTGCCTCCCGATAACGCAACAGGAAACTTCACGAAAGTAGTTCAGAGAATTCCGGTGAAGATTGCGCTTGATCCAGGACACCCTCTGCGGGAGGATCTTCGTCCGGGATTCTCCGCGGTAGTAACCACTCATGCTTCGGGCAGGAAAGAAAAGGCGGAGGGCTCCCGGTCGTGAGCACATCGTCAGCCAAACCAGGATCAGTAATTACAACGCGCCCTCTGCTCGGAGTTTTCGGCGTGCTGCTCGGCGCCCTGATAGCTACGTGCACCGGCCGACTGATCAGCGTCGGATTGCCCGATCTTAGGGGAGACTTACATCTGGGCGTCGACGAAGCCTCGTGGATAGGCACAGCATTCAATGCCGCCTTGATGTTTATCGGGCCGTTTTCTGTGTACCTAGGCGGCCTGCTCGGCGCCCGGCGAGTCTTGTTGGCGTGCGCATCGCTATTTACGTTGATCTGCTTGATACTGCCGCTTGCTCCCAACCTTCCGATCATGCTCATCCTGCTGGTCCTGGCAGGATTGACTGCAGGAACGTTTTACCCGCTGACCCTCTCCTTCGTGCTGCGCAACCTGCCCATACGCTATGTGTTGCTTGGCATCGCTATGTACGCCCTCGACATCCTCGTTGCCACAAACCTGGCCACCTCGCTTGAAGCGTGGTACCTAGATCACTTGTCCTGGCACTGGCTCTTCTGGAACGGCGCCGCGCTCACCCCGGTGATGATGGTCCTGATTTATTTCGGGATTCCGTGGCAGCCCCTCCCTCAACCCAAAGAAGGGCAGCCCAAGCCGAACTGGAGAGGGTTCCTTTATGCCAGCCTTGGATTTTCGCTCATCTATGTCGCACTCGATCAGGGCCAGCGGCTCGACTGGTTGCACTCCGGCACGATTGTCGGGTTGACCGCATCCGGAGTCTTTCTGCTGGGGATGGCAGCAGTTCGCCATTTCACCGCGCCGAACCCGCTGATCAATTTCAAATTTCTTCTGCGGCGCAACACGTTGCTGCTGAGCGGAGTCCTGATCCTGTTCCGCTTTGTCATTCTGGCAACGGTCGTCAGCATACCGAGTTATCTTGGCTCAGTTCAGGGCTATCGGCCGCTTCAGACCGGTAAGGTCCTGCTCTGGGTCGCGATCCCACAATGCCTGCTGGGGCTGCTCGCGATGTACCTCCTGAGGTACATCGATGCGCGGGCCATCCTCACTGCCGGCTTTGCCCTCGTTGGAGTCTCATGCGTGATGAATGCCCGCGTGTCATCGGTCTGGTCCGGTGATAACTTCTGGGTCTCGCAGATAGTGATGGCGACCGGTCTCGCCCTGTCATTCAACGCGTTGGTGGGATCCATCATCCTGGAAGTTCTCGACACTGGTGCGCTCAGCCGTCCCATCGATGTCCTCACCTTTGCAGGATACTTTCAGACGGTTAGGCTTCTCGGCGGACAGCTCGGTGCTGCCTTCATGCAGCACTTCATCCCTGCACGCGAGCAGTTTCATTCGAATATTCTCGGCCTCAATGTTCAACTTGGTGAGGCGGCTACAAGACAACGGCTCTCAGGCCTGACAGCAGGGATGGCGTCCCACTCCGGCGGCCTCGCAGCAGCCGCGGAAAGAGCGGCAACGATTTTGGGCCTGCAGGTAAGGCAACAAGCCTTCACGCTGGCGATCTCGGACAGTTTCACACTCGTGGCATGGTCCGCTGTCTGCTGTCTGCTTATCGTCGCCTGCATGGCCAGTGTGCCTACTCAATATCGCCAGGTGGTGACGGCGACAGCCAAACCGGCCTGAGAAAAAGCTGAGCGTGAAGGACACTGATATGCGGCTTAAGACAACGAAGCACTCTTATTGCGTTTTGCTGCTGCTGAGCAGCATCTGGCTCAGCGGATCTCCCGGAATGATACGGGCGCAGGAAGCATCCCCAATGCACCTGACTCTGTCCCAAGCCATCGATCTCGCTCTCAGGCAGAACAGGTCGCTTGGCCTGGCCCGTCTTGCAGTGACCGATAGCGAACAAAAAAAGGAAGTGGCTCGCTCGGCATATTTCCCGCACATCAAAAACGAATCCAGCGTTCTCCACATCACGGAGCTTGCCGGCGTAGAAGTTCCCGCGGGCGCGTTTGGGGCCCCCTCGTCCACCGGACAGATTCCCGGCCAGAGTCTTTTACTCGATCAGGGCGCTCTGACTGCCTACACCAGCGGCACGGGCCTGACTCAGCCGTTGACGCAGATGTTCAAGATTCATGAATCGAACCGTGCCGCAGAGGCCGATATCGGGACGGCGAAAATTCAGGCGGAACAGGCCGAGAATGAGATCACGCTAAAGGTGCGCCAGCTCTACTACGACCTGTTGATCGCCTCGCTCAAACAAGAGGCGGCAGCAGAAGAGGTGAGTGCGAGCCAGGTCAAGAATCAGGAGTCTCAAGACGCGGTTGAGAATGGCCAGGCTCTGGATGTAGTTGCCCTTGAAAGCTACGCTGGATTGCTCGATGCCAGGCAAACTGCGCTGACCCAGACTTTGCAGATTCATTCTTTGTCGGTAACCCTCAATGACCTGCTTGGTCTTCCGCTCAATACGCAGCTTCAGCTCGACACCGATACTTCCGCGACGACACTGTCCATACCTAGTCGCGAAGAATGCATTCAGATTGCCGAGAAGCACAGTCCCGACATCCGGTCTGCAAAGCAGGCAGTTGAGAAGGCAAGAGCCGGACTCGCCGCGGCGAAAGATGCGTACATCCCGGATCTCACTGCGCTTGCACGCTACAGCTATCAGAGCGGAGTGCCGTTTCTTGTCCATAACTTCGGAACCTTCGGCTTCACCATCAGCTACGACCTCTTCGACGGTGGACGCAGAATTGCCGAGATCAAGGACTCGCGAACGCTACTCTCGCAGGCGGAACTCAATCTTGCCAAGGTGAAGGATGAAGTCACCGTTCAGGTTGAGACTGCGTACGACAAAGTCACGCAGTTACAGAGCATGGTGGCCGTCGCCGACCAGGCGCTGAAAATCAGAATAGAAGCAGCTCGTTTGTCTGACCGGCGGTTCGAGCAGAATGCGGCTCTTGCCTCTCAGAAAGCAGAAGCCCATGCCAAGGTTCTCTCCACGAAGGCCTCTTACACTGAGGCAACACTACAGTTGTCGCTGGCGCAGGCTGATCTGAAACGCACAATCGGGCAGCGCCCAGAGTAGGGAATGCTCAGGCTATATTCGCCCGCCAACATTGGCTACGAGGCCGACAAGGCTGGACTGTACGACAAGGTCTTGCTCCCTGGATGATGACCTCCCCCCTATCAAGTCGTCCTCGACGCCTTCCGCTGAAGCACCGAACACCAATCAGAAGCGGAAGCCGGGTTTAAGTTCGCATTGATAGACCATCCCCTCTTTGTTCCGCGGGCTGGTTCTGGAGATGCATGTGGCCCAGTTCATGTACAGGCTATTGCCAAGCGGAAAGACGATGGGCGTGCCGCCGATCTCAGCTTCTATGCTCGGTCCCTCCGCGGTGGGCGGAAGGGTAAAGTGGAGATCGCGGCCATAGATAACGGGGTAGGACTCGCGCACGCTGGAGGCGATGGACTTGTGAAAGACTTCAGCCTCAACCAGAAACGTGGCAGTATCGGACCAGTCGACGGCGGAAACCACAACGGTTTGTTCGTCGTCCTCAGCGCTGCCGGAGTGGACTTGCGTAAACGGACATGGTCCGGCGATACAGGAGGCGCGGACGCTATGGAAGATATTGCCGGTTCCGGCGTCGAGCGTCACCGACCCGCGCGAGGCCTTCCAGAGTCCGTCTGGAGAGCAAGGCGAGGGGGGATTGCAGGGCACGTTACTCTGATTGACCACCTGAAACGCCTTAACGGCGGTACCGATTTCTGTCTCCGCCTGATAGTTCACGGTATAGCGGATGAGAACATTCGAGACTGGCACCGGCGGATGACCGGCAGCAGTGGCCACCGGAACGACGACCGGATTCATTTCTGCAACGAAGAGCCGTTTCAGCTCGGAGGGCCGGCCGATGTTCAGGTCCATGTCGAGCGGATGGTAACCGGGGGCGCGGAAATCGAGATGCACCGTTTCCCCCTTCCGGACCCGTTCGCGAAAGGTCACCCGGAAGTATCCGGAAGCGGCCGAGGACGTGGTGGCGAGGACGGTATCCTTCGATACGGTGACCGTGGCGCCGGCGACGGGAACCTCCTTGCGCGTATCGGCGTCGTGCTGGATGACAGTGCCCTGGAGGGTAATCGATCGGGGCTGCGCGTGCCGACTGCGGGCGACCATGAGGATGATGACGGTGGCTGCGCTAAGTGCGCATACAATGACCCAGACGGCGATCCTGTTCGTTTTCATCGATCCTGCAACACTTTGACGCTGTTTCAGCCCGGTGCGCTGTCTGCGTCCGCGAGCCCGGCTTTCGATCGAGAGCATCTAAGCCACTGCGACGGCCGCAGCTTGGTTGCCAGGTGATTTTCGCACAAGGCGGTCGCGATGGACGTGGAGAAATCAGTCGACGGACAACTCGGGAAGCACGGTGGCGGGAGCGGAGGGCCGCGCGGAAGGCACACTTCGCGCCGCGCGGTGCTGCGCCAGATGGCATCGCTGGCCATTTCAGCGGCAGCCCCGAACGCCTTCTCACTTGCTGTAGCCAGCGCGCAGCAGGATCCGGAGCTCCAGCTCGCGCAGCCTGCCGTCCTGCCGCCGCCGAGCACGCTTACTCAGCAGGACGACGCGTTCTTAAACGATCTGGAACAGGCGAACTTTCTCTTCTTCTGGGAGCAGGCGAATCCCAAAACCGGACTCATCAAGGACCGCTGCAATGTGCGCGCCACGGATACGAGTACGGCGGCGAGCATCGCATCGAGCGGCTTTGGGCTGACCGCCATCTGCATCGCGGATAAGCGCGGCTTCATTTCCCGGGAGCAGGCGCGCGAGCGCGTACTGCAATCGCTCTCGTTTCTGTGGCATAAGGTGCCCACCCATCGCGGGTTCTATTTTCACTTCGCCGACATCAATACCGGCGAGCGCGTGTGGGAGTCGGAAGTCTCCTCAATCGATACGGCGATCCTGCTGTGCGGCGTTTTGACCTGCCGCCAGTATTTTCATGATCGCGATATCGAGGAACTGGCGCACGCTATTTTCGACCGTGTGGACTGGACCTGGATCTCGGAGGGCACGGCTCTCCTTTCCATGGGGTGGACGCCGGAGGCCGGCTTTATTCCCAGCAGGTGGAGCGATTACAGCGAGCTGATGATGATGTATCTCCTGGGTATGGGTTCGGCTTCGCATCCACTGAGCAGCGACACATGGTTTGCATGGAAGCGGACCATCTTTGAGTACGACGGACTGCACTACATCGGCTCGTTCGCGCCTCTGTTTGTGAACCAGTACTCGCAGGCGTGGTTCGACTTCAGGAACAAGCGCGATCGTTACGCGGACTACTTTGAGAATTCGATCGCCGCCACGGATGCGCATCGTATCTTTTGCCTGCAGCTGCATTCGCTCTTTCCCGACTATACGGACTCGCTTTGGGGCATCACGGCATCAGACTCCGAGAGAGGCTACGTCGTGTGGGGCGGACCACCGGCGACCGGTCCGATAGACGGTACCGTCGTGCCCTGCGCTGCGGGTGGTTCGCTGCCATTTCTGCCTGCCGAGACCATGCGCGTGCTGCACACGATTCACGACCGCTATCCGAAAGCCTGGTGCCGTTACGGCTTTGTCGACGCCTTCAATCCGCGCACAGGCTGGTACGACACCGACGTGATCGGCATCGACACGGGCATTACGATGGTGATGGCGGAGAACGCACGGACGGGATTCGTGTGGGAAACGTTCATGAAAAATCCCGAGGCGAAGCGCGGGATGGATTTGGCGGGGTTCAAGCCGTATCAGCCGCCGGCGCGGCAGGCCTGAATCCTCGGAAGAGTAAGACAACAACTCGCGGACACCCCGACGCTTCAGTGCAACAACTCGATACTCGGGAGCTGTATTGAGCAGCGACCGAGAACAAGCACACACAAAAGTGCTCGAAGACGCTAAAAGGTGCGTTGTGGGTGGTGAATCAGGGCCCAACGGGTTAACTAATTGATTCTAATGGTCGGGGCGGAGGGATTCGAACCCCCGACCCTCTGCTCCCAAAGCAGATGCGCTACCAGACTGCGCTACGCCCCGACTGTTGAAATTGTACCGTAGACCTTCGCGCGCGGCCCCGTTCTTCAATTCACGCGTGCCGTAGAAACCACTCTGTTACCAGTACGATCAGTACCACTGGAACAGCGAAGATCGAGAACAGCACCAGCGCGATGCAGAGCAAAAACGCATAATCTTTCCAGGTGTGCTTGCGCGGCTGTCGTAAATGCCGCGTCATGAGCGCGTAGTTACGGCGATTTGCCTTCCAGGCAATGTCAAATGCGTCGCCTATGAAGGGAATCGTACCCACCAGCACATCGATCGCGATGTTCACCACCATTCGCGTCAATCCAACGTATGGAACGCCGCGAAACCATGCCGCTACGACGATGATGCACGAAGCCAGCCCGGCGAGAATGTCGCCAAGTCCTGGTATAAGCCCGATGATTCCATCCAGCCCGAACCGAATCGACGTTCCGGGCAGACGAAACCAGTCGTCAAGAACATGAGCGAGCAGGTCAAGGTTTTCGTCCGCAAACCAGGTGGCTGCGACTTTGGACCGGGAATGAAGGGACTCCTGCTCCGGTGGCAAAACCTCGGGCCTGGATGACTGTGCCATACACGCAACTGATCTTAAGATGCACTACTTCACCCGAGCCCGCCACTGCTGCGCCCGACCGCTGCAAATGCTACAATTACAAAGCGTATGGCGGCTATAGTTCAGCGGCAGAACGCCTGACTGTGGCTCAGGATGTCGTGGGTTCGATCCCCACTAGCCGCCCCAATGGAGCCCCCACAGAAGTTATTGATGTGTCGTCCGCCGATGGACTAAGTCCCCGGGTATCAAGCGCAATGACGATCGGCGACATCTTCGTTGGCTGCTCCGGCTGGGCTTACACCAGCTGGAAACCTGATTTTTATCCGTCCTCAGTTCCCGCCAAAAAGCTCCTCGAATACTACGCCACCCGTCTGAACTCTGTCGAAGTCAACTACACCTTTCGCAGCTTACCTTCGGCCACAACGGTAGGGTCGTGGCTCGCATCCACCAGGAGCGATTTTCGATTTTCCTTCAAGGCGCCGCAGCGCGTAACGCATATCCTCCGTCTTAAGAATTGCGGTGAAGCCTTGGACCGGTTTGCGCAGGCGATTACCGCGGTTCACGAGGCCGGCCGCCTGGGCTTGATTCTTTTTCAACTCCCTCCAAATATGAAGGCCGACGCCGATCGTCTGTCTGCCTTCCTCGATGACGCCCGGCCGATGGGATTCCGCATCAGCTTCGAATTCCGTCATCCGTCGTGGTTTGACGAGCCGACGTTCTCCCTCCTTCGCGATCACTCCGCAGCACTTTGTGTCGCGGAAAGCGACGAACTCACCACACCCGATGAAGTCACTGCACCCTTTACCTGTTATCGCCTGCGCAGGACCGGCTACAGTGCTGCCGACCTGCAGACCATTGCCGGCAAGTTGAAATTGCGCGCAACGCACGGCGACGTCTTTGCTTATTTCAGACACGAGGAGCAGCCAACCGGTGCTCTCCAGGCCGCAAGCGTCCTCAAGGAAATCCGCGGGGCATGAGACCTGAAACCCAATACGCGCTCGAGGACGCAGCGACTGCGTGGCTCAGCAAATTCACACCGCGCCGCTTGCTTCGCAACGGACACGTCCAGACCCTCGCCGGCAATTTCCTCCCGCGGAAATTATCTCTTCCCGAGCCCGAGCCTCTCGTTGTCGAAGTGGAGGGACCTGTAGCCGGATATGGTCCAAGCTCCGTACTCTGCCACTGTCACTGGCAGTCGCCGGAGGTCCGGCGAGAACGCCTCACTGTCATCATCGTGCACGGCCTCGAAGGCTCATCGCGTTCACAATATGTGTTGGGAAACACCGCCCGCGCCTTGGCGGCGGGATTCAACGTGGTCCGCATGAACATGCGAAGCTGCGGCGGGACAGACGAACTCGCGCCGACCATTTATCATTCTGGCCGCTCCGAAGACGTAGCTGCAGTCGTCGCCCGGGTCATCGAGTCCGAACAGGTAGAATCAATCGCTCTGATCGGTTATTCGATGGGCGCAAATCTTGTTCTCAAATACGCTGGCGAGGTCGCGGGTCAGCCTCCGCCCCAGCTCAAGGCAGTGGCAGGAATCTCTCCGCTGATGGATCTCGCCGTCTCTTCCGCCGCTCTGCACCAACCGCAAAACCGCATCTACGAGTGGCACTTTCTGCGTTCGATGCTGGCGCGCGTGCGTCGCAAGGCCGCTCTCTTTCCTGCCATCTACTCGACTGACAGCCTCGACAAGATCCGCAGCATGAGGTTATTCGATGAGCATATAGTAGCGCGTTACGGCGGATTCGTCGGGGCCGACGACTACTATTACAGTGTTGCCAGTTCGCAGTATGCACGCCGTTTTCGCGTGCCCACGCTCATTCTGCAGTCACTCGACGACCCCTTCATCCGTATGCTTCCTGGCACCCGTTCTGCGCTCATCGAAAATCCTTGCGTCACCTACGTCGAAACCGAGCGCGGTGGACATTGCGCGTTTCTCGCACCGGCAAAAAGCGACGACGGACGCTGGGCGGAAACCACCCTTCTCGAATACCTGCGCACGCACACCAATGGAAGCCGACTGGGCCGTTGAGGTAGGACCCGACCTGCCTTCCATCGAACCTCAGTGGGAAGGTTTTGAGGATCTTCGTCGCAATCCGTCTGCGGTGCAGACCATCGCTGAAGCGGCCGCGAATCCTGCGATGGCAGAGGCGCTCGCCACTCTGAACGCAGCACATTCCTCCGTATTCACCGTCAAGTGCGATGCCTGGACGCTTGCCCGCCATGAAATCGATCCCGATGAGTTCGCTGCCGATGCCGAAGATGCCCGCGAGGGATTCGCATCTTACCTCGACATCCTCCAGCTGGATCCCGCCCGGGTCGCCTCCTTCGAATTTCACGAGCGCTGGGTAAGGAGCCTTACCGTGAGCCTGAGAGAGGTCGCCCTCCACAACGGCCGCGTAGACATCGTGATTCGCCCGGCGAGCGCCGATTCATCTCCCGGTTACGGCCTCACGCTCTACGCCGCCGGTTGTGGAGGTCACGCGACCGCGGCCTATGCCTCATGGCAGGCTGTGCTCCGCGCCGCGGTTACCGCTACAATAAATCTGGATTCTTCTTCATCCCTAACGGGCGAGTAGCTCAATTGGATAGAGCACCGGCCTTCTAAGCCGGGGGTTACAGGTTCAATCCCTGTCTCGCCTACCATGCTTCTAAAAGGCTTAACTGGCTGATCTTTCTCACTGCGTTGCTCGCGCATCGCGCGCGCGTCGTCGACAACCTGCCGAATCTCCGGCAGTCCCCGTTGGTCGGCATCCATGCGGGGCAGGGAAGCATCCGACTGGGAAGCAGGTCTCTGGCGATTCGCATCGAGGGACGTCTCCGGTTACTCGACCAAGGGAGTAGACATGAAACAGGTTATGACAGCAGTTTTGCTTCTCGCATCCGTAACATCGATTGCCTACTCGCAGGACTGGTACCACGATCGGGAGGCACGCTACCAGGGCGACCAGTGGCGGGGCCAGATATTCTCTGAGGTCAGGTCAGATCTTGACCATATCTGGAGCGCTCGAGGCGCGAGCGAAAAAGAAAACGCGCGTCTTGACAAGACCAAGGAGGAGCTCAGCAAAATGCAGGCCGACCTCGATCAAGGCCGTTTCGACAACGGCCTCCTGAATGACGTCATTGATTCGATCAAAAAATCGGCTGACGACCAGCGGCTGTCGCCCCGCGATCGAGACGTGTTGAGCGACGATCTCAACCGGCTTCACGACTACCAACTCCATCACAACCACTGGAAGTAAGACCCGGGCTTCGGACCGGACGTGGCAAGCCGGAAATTGTGGGGATCCTGCTGGTAGCTCTCTGTAAAGCAGAGAGCGCAAGATCCCCTATCCCTGATAAACACTGGGTTTTGTGGTCACCTGGGTAAATCAAGGTAGGGGAGATTATCGCAACCTTGGAACTTCCAAGTCGGGGGATGCAAGTTCGATCCCCGTCCCGCCTACCTGTCGAGATTCAACTGTTGTGACAGTGCGGGCGCTGCAGTGATGTAGCGCCCGCACTGTCAGGTTATTAATTAACGGTTACGATACTGCTGGCCGAGGCGAGCTGGCCCACCTGGTTCTTAACCGTCAGTACAACGGTGTACGTTCCTGCCTTGGAGTAGGTATGAGTTGTCGTGGGTGTCCAGTTCAACCATGTGCCGTCTCCGAAGGAGATGGTTCTGCCGACGATTGCACTTCCGCCCCCCGTGCTCTTCGATGAATCAATGGAGACAGTCAGAGAGCCGGCTGTCGGCGTCACGCTCAAGATCGCCGACGGAGCGCTTACTGGCGCAGTCGGGGTTACCGGGGTAACCGTTGCTGTCCCGGTCGTACCCCTGAGCGAAACTGCGACCGTCGACAGCGCTGGAACCGCAATCGTTGTTGAGTAGCCGCCGGACACCGAGCTGAGGCTCACCGACTGGCTGGCGATTTCAGCGTTGGCGTTGTTGAGCAGATACATCGTGCCTGTCGCCGATGTGATGCCCGGATTGGCGAGCGTCACATTGACTGCGCTGTAAGACGTCGTAGTGGGATTAATGATGACCACATCATCCGCAGTGCTGGTGTAGAAAGCAGTCGCGCTCAGTCCGGATGTAGTACTTGCCGGGGAGACGGAGACAGCCATGTGCCCGCCAGTCTGCAGGTTCAGGTAGCTTGGCGAAGCAAACAGCGCAAACGCATAAAACTGCGGGTAGGGATAAGACTGCGATGTATTGCAATCCATGTCGGCGTCGTACGCGCCCATGATGCAGAAATAC
>Ga0335074_10004539_pt1 | contig 19134 bp, 22 predicted proteins | sample Lox_Sample_23_FD_206715 | JGI IMG/M metagenome (GOLD analysis project Ga0335074, IMG submission 206715) | Soil microbial communities from Loxahatchee National Wildlife Refuge, Florida, United States - Lox_Sample_2.3 | ecosystem: Environmental > Terrestrial > Soil > Wetlands | place: USA... | reverse complement strand
ACGGCAAGGTGCTCGTCCGCCAGCAGGTGATCGAGGACCGAACCACCCGGCCGTGCTCGATGACCATCTCGACCTACGGCGGCAAGACCAAGCACGCCCGCCGCGACCTCTGGGCCTCAGACGCGATTCTGCAGGCCAGCCAGGACGCCCGCGCGCGGCTGGACGGGCCCAACCCGCATCAGTTGCTCAGACCCACGCGCACCGGTCAGCCCTACCGAGCAAATAACTGGCTGCGCCAGGCGTGGGTGCCCGCGCTGCGGCGCGTCGGCCTGGAGGGCAGCGGCCTGACCCCGCACGGGCTGCGGCACTCGCGGCTGTCGATCATGGCCGCCTCGGGACGGATCACCCTCGGGGACCTGTCGGCGTTCGCCGGACACTCCAACGTCGCGTTCACACTGACCCGCTACGGCGACCACTTCTCAAGCGCCGGCATCCGGCCCGAGCTCTACCTCGACGCTCAAGCCGCCAGCTGACTCTCAAGCCACGCCAGCTGGCTGTCGCGGCCGCCGCCCCGCCGGGGCTGCGCGTCGCGACGGCCGCTGGGGAGCTCGTCGTACTGACGCGTGCCGCCCGCGAACATCCACTCGACCAGCGCCGGGATGAGGACCCGCATCGATTCGCGATCGGCCCCCGCAGCGGTCACGCCGAGTACCGGGAAGCGGTGCTGAGCAGCGAGGCGGTAGGCGTGCTCACGGCCGATCCCGACGATGCTCGCCGCCTGCTCGACCGTGACGGTCGCTTGTCCACCGTGCTCCCGGATCAGATGGAGGGTGAGGGCATCCGGGCTCATCACCACAACCGCATGGGTTCGACGTCACGCTCCCGGGGCTGAGCCACGTCGCCTCGCCGCTCAGCTGGCGAGTTCGACATGCGGTCGCGGACTCCCGGCTCGGTCAAGGCCGCCTCAACCAGCTTGTCCGCTTGCCCAAGGGGCGAGTCGGCGGCGTGCCCCCGAAAATCCGGGTGGGAGGCGACGCTCATCGTGATCAATGCCCTGGGGGCGAACCGGGCTGCCCGCGGGCGGGTCAAGACCGAGCACGACACCGGCATCGTTGACGTCTTGCACCTCCGCCGACCACGTGCTCGGCAGCAGGCCAAGCTCACGCAGCTTGAGGATCGCCTGGTCGGCGTTGAGGCCGACAAGATCGGGCACCTCGATAGCCCGGCCGGTGGGGGTGCGCGTGGTCATGCTCAGCCCTAGGACGAGGCGAGATCCGCGTTTAGGAGAGAAACCCAACGAAAGTTCTCGCGCTCCGGCGAGCCCGAGTGTCGGTCTGGTCCGCCTATGCGCTGGACGGTGCCGACGCGGCCGCGACCAAGCTGCCGTTCCGTGCTTATCGATCGCTGGCGCCGGCTCTTCAGAGGTGGCTCAAGCGTCCGTGGCGTGTCGCGCGGGCCTTAGGCGTGTCCGGCAGTTTCCGACCGAGGCACTCTCGTCCCGTCTGTCATTGCCCGTCCGAGATAGGCCACGTCGCTGGCCTTGCGGGCGCAGCGTGCTCCTGGCGAAGTCTGATGGCAATGCCTAGGCACGAACGACCATGGCCGGCTGCTGGCTCGGCTAGAGCCACCAACCAGCCATTACCTTCGCAATCAGGTTGTCGCGAATATAGGCAAGCTTTTGATCCAGTTCGTGGTTGGGGGGACCCCCAGCGCCAGCTTGGCGAAAGTCGTCGGCCTCTGCCTTGTCGGTATTCCTCTCGATGTATGCCGTGACGTTTCGGCACCAATCCTTGAACTCGCTATCAAGCTGCGGCGAGACCCCTATGTTCATTCGTGCGCGGAGGTCGTAACCGCTTATGCGGATTGCGGTGAGCGTTCCTTGAAGATCGGTACGAACGGAAAGGCGGGCAAGATCGCGCTCGAGCGCAAAGAGCTGCCTGAAAGCGATCGGAAGGCCGACTAGGGCAAGGAAAAGCGCGGCGCCAGCGAACACGGAGGCAACTGCCGTCCATCGGGTGGCCGCGCTCGAGTACCCGCCCCAAAATTCGACGCAGAGCCAGACGCATGCTCCAGCCACGGCCGCACTCGGAGCGGTCCACACCAGGAATCTCCCGATTGGCGAAAAGCCCTTCCGAGTCTCCCCAAGATCCCGAGCCATGCGGCCCATCCTTCCCCGAGTTGCTGCGGATCTAGCACTTCACACTCCACGCCCCATCGAGACGCGGGCCGGTCCGCCTGTGCCCAGAGTTCGCCTGCGTCTCGGCGATAACCGGCTCCTTCGGCTGCTTGCACCGTGTCCTCAAGGCCGAATACGCTCTCCACGGCGAACGAAGGGTCCGAGAATGTGGCCCAGAGGGCTCGAGGCAATGGGATGGCCGACGAGCGAGCAAACCGCGGATGCGGGCTCGTATTGGTGGGCCTGCTCGCTCGCCACCGGCCAGGTCGTCGCCACGATGCGGCTCGCCGTCATCGGTCACGTGGGTGCAATGGATACCACCGTGTTCGGTTTAGTCGAGGAGGCTTGAGAGGAAGTGCTCCCATCCGGTCTCGAATACTTCGTAGCGGCTCAGGCGCGGGATCAGGCCCGGCGGGATAGGGCGAACGCCTTGAGCGCTGACCGGAGCCGGGCATACGCTTTGCGCAGTGGAATCCCCCGGGGAACCTGCTGCTGGATGTCCGGAGATAGTCCGAAGCGACGCGGCACCCTCTTACGGACTGTTCGGCAGAGCCGACGACCTCGATCGGATCCTGGCTCTCAGTTCACCGGTACTGGTGCTCACGGGTGATTCGGGGGTCGGAAAATCCGAGCTCTTGCGTGCCGCGCAGGACGCGACAGGCCTCGCGACTGCGCCGCCTCCGATAACCGTGCGGGGTACCGGCGGCTCACTCCAGCGCGCGCTGCTCGACAGGCTGGCGTTCGCGACTGCGGAGCTCGCGAAGGAGCGTGGGCTTGCCGAGCAGGTGGGCAATCGCGTCATAGCCGCAGGCAAGAAGCTCGTTGCCGATGGGGGTAAGGCGGCGGCCAGGGTGGTCGCGAGCGCTGTCCTGATGCAGCTCAGAGAGCGAATCGGCGTTGACGCGGTCGACGTCGTCGCTGAATTCGTGAAGGATCTGGGCGAGGCTGATCACGAGAGCCTGCTCGCTCGAATAAACGCCGCCACAGATCCCGACGTTGCTGATGTGATACTTGCGCTGGCCGCTGAAGTAGCGCAGGTCGCCGGCGGTGAGGCCCCGATCGTGATCGCCCTGGATGGTGTGGAGGCGCTACCGGAGAGCGATCAACGCCTACTTTTGGATGTTGCTTGCGGCGTCCCCGATGGCGTGCGTCTCAGAGTTGCCTACGCGACGTACACCGAGCAACGAGCGACTGAAGTCGAGGCGCTCCTCGCTGTCGGCGAGGCGGTCCAGGAGTACCCGGTTAGAGCGCTTTCAGTCGGTGCGATCAGCGATTGGCTCGTCTCTGCCGGGCAGGATCCCGAGCTCGCACAGACTGTTCTCGACCGGACGGACGGCTACGCACTGGACGTTGGTGATGCGATTCAGTATCTCGTCGCCACAGGGGAGATTGCTACGGGTGAGCCGTCCCAGCAGTTCAGGGCTCGCACACTGGAGGCCTGGCGAGGACTCGATGTCGCCAGTCAGGCAATCGCCAGGAAACTCGTCGTGTTCGAGCGACCGCTGCCGGAGGAATGGCTGCAATCGGCGTGCGGTCTCACTCCCGCGGCTTGGGGTGCCATCACAGAAAGACTCATCCGTGCTCGCATCCTCTCGAGCATGGTGAATGACGTGCCGTGGTTTCACCCACGCCGTCAGCGTCTAATTCTCGAGGAACTTCGCGAGAGCGAGCGCGCACAACTCCAGGAGGCCGCCGAGCAGGCCATCGCGGCTTACCTCGAGTACGCGAGGACTGCGAACGATCCGGCGATCACTGCGAGCATCGCGGAGCTGGCAACGACCCAACCCGCCGTACTCGAGAGTGACCCTGGTTTGCAGACGGTCGCAGGGCTGACTCGGGAGCAGCTCTCGGTCGCGGCGGCCTTATTGGAGCTGTACGAGCCTCGCGGCGCGTTCCCACCGCTTGCCGGCAACGTGATGCAACACGCACGCGATTTCTTCGACGGTGGGCAAGACCTGGTACCTGCGCTCATGGAGCTCATCGGCTTGGGCCTGGTCCTCTCGGAGGGTGGCGAAAGGCGGGGAGCTGTTGTTATACCAACGCTTGATGGCGACACCGCGCCAGCGCTCGTGCAAGGTCGCGCCCTGCGAGAACTCGGACGCCTTCCTCTTCCCGGACTGGCATCGTCGGTATTCGACATGGCATTACGGCCACGACTGGAGCCCTTCATCAACGTCGTCTACGGACTCGGCCCGGGCACGATGCGCGTTCATGTCGAGGAGGCCTCGAGGCTCGGGCACGCCCACGGGTTGCCATTTCTGTTCAGAGGACAAGGACACTTTCTGATCATCAGAGCCCGCTTCCACGACCGTCCGCTCTCGGCAACGATTCGGTTCGCGACAAGCGAGGATCGCGGAGACGCGCAAGCCCGCCTTGAAGGCCTACAGCTCAGAGTCCTCGGCAGCACGTTCGAGATCACCGAGCTAGTTCACCATCCCGACGACGCGATCGCAGCAGACCGTTTCGTTGGCGCCATAGAGCGCGCCCTGGACCAGCGGCTGGACCGCACACAACAGCTGGATGCAAGAGCTGACCTCTCCTACGACCCCGACGCGTACATGGCGGCTCGTGTCAAAACGTTTGCGACGATCGCCTCCCTGTGCAGCGAGCGTGAGCGGTCGACCTTCGGACTGGAGCAGGTCCCGAGCATCCATTGGCATCTGTACGAGGGACGCGTGCTCACGGAAGGCGAGGTCTACGGAGGCGAGCCGCACTCAGTGCGCCACACGGACCTACCGGTTATTGATGATCGATTTGCTTTCTTTACGCTCGTGGAGGCCTTTGGGCTTGGGGCGGAGGAACGGCTGCTTAGGATCAACAGTCACGGCGGCGCCCCGTTCGCCGGGGATCCAGCCGTGAAGGTGATTGAGGAGCTCAGAGTGAAAGCCCGGCACGTCACGCGTCACCAGGCGCGCGTGAAGATCGACGTTGACCCCACGAAGCTCCAAGCACGCATACTCGCTTCGCGCAACAGGGAGCTACGTGACGCGAGCGCGCTTGCCGCGAATGGACTCCTCAGTGTGAGAAACCTCCAGATGCCGCAACCCCTGGCGACATATGTCTGCGTTCACAGGCTGGACCAGCCCCGCGGATTTGGATCTTCGCTCACGTTCTCGTGCTTGGTTGTTCGGAGCGCCTCAGGAGCCGAAGAGGTCCGCGTGACCGAAAAGGCGCCTCCGGAGTTCCGCCCCGACGACACGCTCAGAAGCTGGGGCGACCTCTTCGGGACGAACATCGCCGGAGCCTTCCAGCTTTGGGACGGCGATGCGACCCAGGGAATCGCAGCACTGCTTGGCTACCACCCTGACGACATCGTTCTCACCGGACCCGATGGCCGCCCCGCCGAGGCCTGGTGAGACCCAGTTGCCGAACCGGCGGGACCCCATGTAGGGCGACGTTTCTGATACGGCCTAGTAGCACTGCGACTCGCCGAGCGGCAGTAACCGGAGCCGCAGTGCTCGCTTCAAGGGGAGCTGGCGATGAGGTGTCCCTTGAGGAGGGCCCTGAGCACCAGCTCCACGGCGGCGCAGCTCCTTTCGGAGTAGCGGGTCCAGCCGTCCTCGAGACCGCCGCTCCCCGCCGCAGCTGCAAACGCTTCGGCAACCTCGTCGCGTCGACTCTCGCTGCGCGTCGGTAGCGGCGGCTGTGGCCAACAGCCCTCGTGCGCGACGGCGTTGCGCACGTCAACCCATACACCGACTTCCGCCCACAAGGTCCGCGATGGGTGAGCGAGGAGGAGAGCGTCCGGAAGTTCGAGTGCCAGTAACGACTGCTGCACTGTCCAATAAGCCTTGCCGCGGCTTGTTCTCGTCGTTGCTACCTCGCCGCGGCGATCTGACAGGCCATCGCCATTGCGGTCAGTCACGGCGACCCCGGACGGCGCGACCTCGCTCCCGACCGCCTCCAGCAGGGAATACGCCCGGAACACCCGACGATCCCAGGCGCGATCTCGTGACAGCCCGCGAAACAGCGATAGCCACAAAGCGATCCGCTGATCCCGTCCAGAAGCGGCCCACAACTCGCCGGGGTGATCCTCTTCTAGGACGACGTCGTCAGGAAGAACCCTGCGAACGATGCTCGACTGCGACGTGCCGCCGCCCACGGATACCGAAAGCGTCCGCCAGCCGCCTCGTGCTCCATCCCAGACCTCTACCGCGCCCGCAATGACCTCGGGTGCGCCGCCCCAGGTCACCGCGAGGACATCGGCCGCTCTCGCTGCCAGTGCATTCAAGCCGCCAAGCTCGGACACACCACCGACGTCGACCTCATCGCTAACCGCCCTCACGAGCCTCCGGTACGGCGCGATTTGCGATCCCCAGATCCGTCGCTCAACCGTAGTTACGAAACCGGCGTCCGCGAGCTCAGCGTTGAAGATCTCGCGCGCCTCACGTCCAAAGTAGCCACGATCAAGCGACACCTGCGACAGGGACAGCGGGTCCATACGCACCGGCCCCTTTATACGAACGCCCTCAATCAGCCATGCAGCGCGTACTCGCATCGTCCCATCATCGCGAAGACATCGACGCCGTGCAGCTTCCGCGTGGCTATATCATCAGCGGCGCTGACGGCACTGGCATCCCGGCTCCGGCCGCAATCCGGGTTCGGGCAACAGCGGCTCCTCCAAGAGGATCTATCTCGGCGGAGTTTGCCGTGCAGACAGCGGGATCGTTCTCAGAGGGGCGTGGCGCGCGAGTCCCCCCACCAACTGTTGAACTGCAGGCGCAGCGCGGATACTTCGGCAAGGCTCAGTTCATCGATCCGAAATAGCCGAACTCCGGCAAGCCCATTTGCAGATGTGCCGACGTTCAATCCACCACCTGTCCACAGATAAAACCGATCGTGGTACGGAATCGGTGACGTCGTCCACTTCCTCGCCTGGGTCGCGAGGCGCGGTGTCGGAGGCGGATGTGCTTGCCACCCCGTGAGGATTCGAATCGGCACCTTTACATCGTCGAGGATGGTCCAATCGTTCGCGTTGTTGCCAAAATAGGAGTCGATTACAAGCAGCTCCCTCTTCGCTCGAGCCAGCCGGGTCTGAAGCGCTCGGGTCACATCGATCCCAGAGACGACACGCCGACGCGCTCCGCGTGCCAGCCACGACCGATATTGGTCCTCGACACGATCCAGATCAGCGAGACGCTCAGTTACCCCGGGGCTAGGACGCCAATCACCCACCTTCAGAGCGGGGCCTCGGGAACCGTCAACTTCCATGTCAACTTTGATCCGTTCGACAAAACTGAATTCCCGTTGTTCATCGAGCAACTCTCCGTCCCGCCGGTATAGCCGGATAGTTCGCTGGACCTCCCGACCAAGCGTTGGGAGGCGCAACCCTAGGCGCCCGCGAATCCGAGCTGGCAGGGGGACGTCAGCAAGTCGGAGCCGACGTGAGTCCGCCAAGTCTCCACCGACGTATTCGCGGATCTCAAGTTCGAGATCGTATGGGTCGACCCTTGCTGACTCCATTCGGAGCCAAACGTGCAATACCTCTTCGTGATGCCTATAAGCAATCCGCGCTATCCACGCCTGGCGTGAGACACGCCCAAAAAGGATCCCGGCCGGGGCCGGTTCCCCGGAAACACGCGCGAGCTCGGTCGAGGCATCAATACCAAGCAGCTCGTCGACGCGCAGAGAGTTCGAGCCAACTGCCCAATCGGTTGAGACAGCCACGTTCTTAGGCTCGGCCACCGAGAAGAGGAAGCCCGTCACCGGCCGGACTGTCTCGGTTACGAATCTCGAGGCCGGAGTCGCATTGCCAGGCCGGGCCAACACAGGTGCTCGGGGCGACTCCAGCTGAACCTCGCCTCGAGGAAGGGCCCCGAGCGCCGGCAGGCGACCCGTACTTACCGCAGCGTGAAGCCACCTTGTCGCCTGTCGGACTGTAGCCGTCTGGCGCACTGCCATTAAGCCGTCCTGCACAACGGCGAAGGTCCCCGGAAAATCCGGTGGCGGCGTAATCTTCGGGGCAAGTTCGGATTGTGCCCACTGCCCCCAATTGAGCAGCCCCATCCGCGGTGGTCCGACCAGAGCGGACGCGTGGCTGAGCCGCCACGACTGATCAGTCTGCTCCGAGAAGAGCGCGCTGACGACAACCCGCTCGCTGGGCAGCGGAAACAGACGCTCCACGAGAGATGTGAAGAGGTCGTCCGATCTAGCCGACACGCGCTCATTGTGCCGCGCGCGCTGTCCTTCGTTGCTTCGCCTGTCGTCTGACGAATACGCGCTCTCGGCCATCCGATTTGAATGAGGCGCCGGGCCTCGACACGAGCACCCCCGATCGGGTAGAGCGTGCGTCGGCGACGGCAGCTTCCGACCAAGATCGGATTCGCCTGTCGAGCGTCCCTTAAGCGTCCTGGCGCATTGGCTGATCTTGCGCGTTGGCCGGACCCGGCCCGGAGTGCCCGCTTTGCCGCAGATGCGATCGTTCGCCTGCCCGCCCAGCGCACGCGCCGTATGCCGGCCGATGGGACCTCTCATTACCCCCATAGCCGGCGTGAAAGCGTAGCCCTCGGCTCGATCTGGCGTTGCCGCGGATAGATTCACGGGATGCGCTTGACGGATCTCGACGCAACCGAGTTGTTCTCGTTCGACGATTTGGCTCTCGACGGCTTGCCCGGTCGGGCTCTCGTTATCGTGGGCCCAAATGGATCAGGGAAGACGAACATCTCGCGGCTTGCCGAGATCGTTGTGGCGGCGATTGACCGATATACGATGTATACGCAAGAGCCGTACTTGCGGCTGGTGGAGTTTGCCTCGGGGCGCCGAATCGAGGCGGCTGCGACCGCGGTCTCGACTGTCAATCTGGGCATAGCTCTCACGGAGGATTGGGAGAGCGATCTCCTTGTGCGGTTCGTGCGGGCGGCGCTCTTTACGAGCCTGCTTCGCGATCCCGCTACCGTGATGGACCGGCCGGGCGTTCAAGCCTGGGTGAACGCCATCGACGCGGATGATCTAGCCCCCCTCGCTCGAGGAACGATCCGTGTCGAGCTCACCGATGCGATGACCGGCCAGTGGAGCCTCGCGTATGACTTCGATTCGGACGGGGAGCGCTTCCGATGGGTCATCGAGGGTGCAGCGTCTGCGGGGACACTGATCCGTGTAGACGATGCCGACCGAGGCGTGCCTGTCTACTTCGTCACGCAGGGCATTGAGCTCGACGACAACCGCGTTCCAGCGCGGTCGTTCTCCTTCGCGGACTTGCTTCCTCCGGCCGGTGAGGGACGCGTCCTTTTGGTCGAAGCCGGAACGCTTTCGGGGGAGGAACCTGTTCGGGCCTGGGGAAGCATGGCCGGGATCGCGATCGATGAGCTTCAGCGTCGCAACTACACCGTGGCTTGGGTTCTACGCGTGCTGTTCCAGCGTGGGGTTGCGTTCCTAGGCGATCTGCGGCTGCCACCCCAGACCGCATACTCGGTGGAGGAGGCAGGCTTCGATCCCTCGCCAGCAGACGGGAGTCGGGTTCCGCTACGCCTGTTTCGGCTCAAGAACGGCGCGGCAGCAGATCGTCGCGTCTTCGTGACGATCCAGGAGCTGTTTCGACGTCTAACCGGAGCGACCTTTGACGTGATGCTCGCGGCGGATAGCGCACGCTCCGCCGACGCGCCGGTCACTCTCCGTATCGCGCCAGTTGTAGGTCGTGCTAGACACGACCTAGCGATGGAGTTTGCCGGCGCCGGGGTCTGGGAGGCACTGCTCCTTAGCGCGACGCTCTCTGATTCCAGGGGACGCGTTGTCATTCTCGACGAGCCGGCCCGTAACCTTCATCCGACATTGCAACGTAGGTTGCTCGACGAATTGCGGGGAGCTCCAGGACAGTTCATTGTCACTACGCATTCGCCGTACCTGGTGCCTGTCAAGGATGCCTCCGATACCGCGATTTGCCGACTCGCGTTGTCTGACGGTGCCACCCGTGCTCACTTCCTCCCGAGTGCCGATGACGATGCACGTCTTCGGAAAGCTCTCGCGGAATCAGCCGACGCACGCGCGCTCCTATTCGCGCATGGAGTGGTGCTGGTTGAAGGCGGAACCGAACTCGGAGCGCTGCCCGCGTGGTTCGCAAAAAGCCAGACTGCCCAGAAGAAGGGAACACCAGAGGCGCTTAATGTTGCGATCTTCTCCGTCGACGGAGATACCGGTTTTGGCACATTCGTCCGTTATCTGGCCGGTGTCGGGGTGCCCTGGGCCATCGTTTGCGACGGCGCGATCTTCCGGTTCGGGACTGGCAAGACCCAGATCTTCGATCAGATCCTGAAGGCCGGTGTTAACGCCGACGAATTACGGGCAACCGTCCTTGGCGCCTCACAGAAGTCGACCTTCGCGGAGATGCAGGATGTCGGCCGGCGGCACGGGATCTTCACAGTCGCGAGGACCTGGGATAGTCCGGGCGAGGCATTTGAGGCGTATGTGGAAGCCGCTGTTCCAGGCGAGCTCTCCGCTGCGGCGAAGCTCGTCGGGAATAGTAAGCCGCGACAGGGGCGGCAGCTCGCGGCGGCTACGGCCTGCCCAACAGAAATCGACGACCTCTACGCCCGAATACTGGAACGCCTCGGGCCGCGATGAGGCGCCGGTGCGCGACCACCGGAGCGTCGTCCGTCCATCCGTCGTCGTCACGACTGCTTGGTCTTTCGCTGCCCGACGGCAGATGATTGCTTCGGGCGGCTAAGCAATCACGCCGCTAGCCGTAGTTCCGCCATCGCTGAGGCGTTAGGCGATGCCGCATCGCGTGGTGGCGCGATGATGAAGAGCGATCGTGCAGCACGGGACCGAGCCGCAGCTTCGGCCGGCTGCGCGAGGGCGCTTCATCCTAGTCTTGATCGCAATCTTCGCCTCAGGCAAGGCGCGCGTCGTAGGCGGCGCATGTCACCGCTGCCTACTCGTCCTGGGTCTCCTGGGAGACCTGATACCGCGGCCCGCCGAGGACGTTACTGGCGGCTGGCCACGCGGTATAGAACGACTCCATGACACTCGCGAGCTCTAGCATTGCCACGTCGCTCTAGCATTGCCACGTCGGCCATACGTCCGACCTCTGCCGCATGTCCCTTCGCTTCCTCATAAATCGGAGTCCCGATGCCCAGAGTGCGACTCGTCGCATCATAATGCCACGGCGACCTGCGTGGGACCCCTGCATGCCGTGGGTCTGCGCTCGCCACCGGTGGCAGTCCTCCCCTCGCCGCTCGACTAGCTGGTTCCAGGTTTGACTCAGCCCGTACGTGACGACGGGTTCGACGAGGTCGATAATTTCCTGGGAGTTGCTTACTTGGGCGACCTTGCGCAGCTTCCTGCAGGTTGCTTTGTTCATCGACAGCCAGTCGGACCGCCCAGGTGAGAATGGGTCAAGGGCTCCCTCGCTGCTCCCGCGGAAGAACGTCGCGATCAGCTGGGCCTTGAGATCTTGGCGGAGGCTAAGAGACCGGACGGCCACGTTGATCAGAGCATGGCCAGTTCCGATGACGAACAAGGTCTGAGCTTCGGCCATTGCTCGCATACCCATTTCGCGTGCGACCTCCGGACCATCCTCCTCACGGGCCTCCTGCCAGATGGCCACTTCGACGGCTGCGGCGTACGCGAGCGCGAGCTGCTCCCCGGCAGAGGCCATCTGGCCCGCGAGTGCATAGGCGAAGCCTTCGTCCGCTTCCTGCGCCGCCATCTCTCAGAACGTGGCTTACCCGGCGATCTGCTGCCACGACATGGCTTGATCGCGGACGGCCACGTGAGCCTGATCGGAAACCGCGGGCGGAAGATCGCGTATCGACGCTCGCGCGAGGCGCGCCGGTACCACAGCTGAGAATGGGCCGCGGTAGTTCGGTTCGCCCGAGGGAACCGACTCGTCGTCACAGCCTCGCTGGATCCGTCGACGTGCACGGTTCAGGTACCGGCTACACGCGCTACGGACGGAGCTCAGCATCATCATCCGCGGTTTCAAATGGCGCGTCCGGGCCCGGCCATTCCGCCGGCAGTCCGAGGAGCTCGTGGGGCGAACGAGCAGCGTCGGTGAAGGCAAGCCCGGATTCAACGACTCGCACGCTCGCCAGCGGTAGGTCGAGGTTGAGTGGCCGGTCGGGCGCGACGTGATGCCACAGGCCGGGAGCTGACCGGGCACATGTGGTCGGCAAGACGGCGACGCCTGCGAGTACCGCCGACACCTTCTTGCTTGCGGGGCCCCGCGTGCCGTTCCAAAAGCCGTCCCAGTTACGCATCAAGGTGGTTTCCCCAGTCGCCAAATTCAGGCGTACGGCCTCACTCCCGAACAGCGCTGCGATGATCTCATCATTGCCTAGATGGTGCCGGGGCGTAAGAGCCCGCCACCGAGCGACACTTCACGATCGTGATCCGTGCCGCCCCTTCGCCTGTCCGCAATCACTGTGAGACGTCCCGCCGGGCACGTTACTGTCGTCATTCTTCGCCGCGCAGGTCATCTGGCTGCTCGAGCAAGCGGTCGTATGTCCGCAACCACGTTGGCCCGTAGATCTGCTCGAGCAAGTCGAAATGACCCGCCGGGGCGTGCGCCTCAATCCCGCCAAGCCATGCTTCGAGCTCCGTCAGGTTCTCCACCGAGAACACCCTGAGGTCGGCCGGCAGCACGGCTGCGGCCGAGGTGTCGCGCATCAGCCGATGGCACTGCCGATCCACGAACAAAGCGTCGACGTATGGGGCGTACGCCGAGATCGACTGAAGGTCCCACCGCAAGCTCGCCGTGACTCGGCCGAGGTGCCCGCGGGCCGCTAAGCACCCAACCGCAGCCAGCAGGCTCGCGCGCAGAAGCGCCGCGGGGATCCGGGCTGGCGCGTCAGAGGAGAGGAACTCGTTGAGAGTCAGTTCCCGATCTCCAACCGGCACGCCCCGCTCTTCCATCGCGCTCCATGTCATCCCGAAGAACTCGCCGGTTCGCGGCGCGCCCATGTACGACGGTCCGAACGCCACCAGCTGCTCGTCGCGGCGCTCTTCGAAGGATCGCTGTGGCTCATGCGCCCACTCCTCAGCCACGGCCGATAGCTGATCGTCCAGACGGTCACGCACAGCTCGCAGCTCCGCCTCGTCGACCTCGAGCCCCGAGCTGACGTCGATTTCTAGCCTCTGCGGCCAACGCTCCGGAAGCGAAACGACGTCGTCCCGGGAGAGCTCCCTCGGTATCGTGCCATCCAGATACCCAACGAATGCGTTATAGAGCTGCCAGCGCACGACCTGACCTGTCGGCCGGACGCTTGAACCTCCACTGAGGTGGACGAACACCCGGTGGAGTGCTGCATTCAGCCGCCCCCCGAGCGCCGCCTCCTCACGATGAACCGTCGACTCCGGGCAAACAAGCAGTGCGCTCTTGACCAGACGGTCGAGCTTCGCATAAGCGAGAGGCCAAAAGCCTCGCTGTCTCCGCGAGTCGTTGGGATCGGCAAATTGCTCGCGCGAGTCCGGGAGCAGCGCCTTAACTAGACTCGAAGTGGTCCATTGGTCAAGGAGCAAGACCGCGGGGCTCGGCGCTGGCGGAAGCGGTCGCCGGCCGAGGTGGCCGCATGTGTCGCATCGCTTCGTGTAACTCACCGCGTTGATCGCCAGCACCCCGAAAGCGTCCTCGGCACCACAAGCCGGACATGCCTCGAACGGAGGGGCTAGCCAGATGTCGTGTCGCACGACAAGACGCAAGTATCTCGACGGAGGCCCTGTCCGATCTGCTCGCGCGGTGATGGCGGCCGGCCCGCTCGGATCGAGTGCCTCACGGTGTAGGCCTGGACGTAACATAGAGCCAGCCAAGCGCTGTCTCGACCTCGAAAAGGTGGTTGACGAGCGGGCTCGGAGCGCGGTCCTGTCTGAAGTAGAGCTCGATCATGACCGGGTCGTACGGCAACCCGGCTGTTAGAGCGTGCCTGTGATATTTCAGCTTCGTCGACAGCGAGGCGAAGTCCACTCGCCGACCGACGAGATGATCTCCGAGCGCGAACGGATACGGCTCAACTAGCGGGCGGTGGTCAGCGTACGCGCCATGTTTCTCAGGATCGCGGTATCCCATGGCGCGTGCTGTCGCGACGCGGGCCGCGTCCCAAGTTGACGGCGGCTTGTCCGACATGGAATACGTCTTGAGGAGCCCACTGCTTCCGGCGTGAATCGATACGTGCTCGGCACCGTATGGAATCAGGCGCACTACTACCTGCGATCGGCTTTCGCTGATCTGGGCGAGCGCTCCGCTATCGCCCTCATTGGTAAGCAGGAGATTCGTGAGCTTGGTCACCCCGCCGAGGTGCCGAGGACCCGAGGAGCGCGGTCAGACCCGTCGGCGACGTCAACAGCCGCCACAGCGGGCATCGATGGCAGGTGTGCGGCCGCGACCGGCTCACTGACGATAACCCGACACGCGCGCACAAGGTCGGCGCGAGCCTCATCCCACGAGCGCCACCAGACGTCGCTGTTTTGATCGACCTGGACCATTACGACGTTCAGAGCGTCGAGTACGGGAATCAGCTCGGGAGGAGCTATCAGCAGGGTAGCTGCCATCGCGTCGTGGAACCTAACGAAAAGCTCGTCGAGCTCAGGCTGGAATAGCCGACGATGGATCCGTCCAGTGATGTAGTCGACTTGCGGGAACCGTGTCGCCATCTGCTCATTGATCGCGCGGACGGTTCGTCTTGGCTTCGGCTCGGTCCTCAGCTGATGGTCGATCTGGCTGAGGGCTGAGAGTAAAGCCACAAGCGTCTCCCGCAGTACGCGCTGCCGGGCGTCCTTCGATTGCCGTTGATTGATTATCCAGTTGGACCGCGCCACGATTGCACCGCCGGCGATCGCGCTGGAGCCAGCGATCACAGCCGTAACGAGGGTGCCCGTCATCATCCATACGATACGTCCTTCAGCGGATGCGCCGAACGCATCAGGTTCGGGCAATCGGCGTTCTCGCGGCGCCGGCCGATGCGAGACAATCCCGGTGGAGTAGGGTCACGAGCTCTCTCTGAACGCCCGCGCATTCCGCGAAATCTGCCGGCGGGCGCGGGGAGCCGCGAGCGAGCACATCGGATGTCGGGCGCTGATGCGTCGAAGCGGGAAGCCAGGATGGCGCGGCCCGATTGGGACTTTAGGAGCCGCCTTCTTGGCGGTTAGGGTTCTCGCGTGGCAAGTTCTCGATGGCGGCAGATGCCGGACGGTCCCTGGGTCCTCCCTGACGAGGAGAGCGGCATCTTTGTCCGGATCGTCGCCAAGCTCGAACGACCTGGCCAGGCAGCACGCTTCACGGTCACCGGCCCGGGCTACGACACGACTGAGCATGCCTCGCTCGACGAGGCGAAGGAGGCTGCGGAGGAGGAGCGGTACAAACCGTTCGTTCCTAGGGTCAACCCGTGCTGGCCGCCGATGCCGGACATCATCACGGCGTGGCCACTCAAGCTGTACGTCGAGGAGACGACGTGGTCCCACTGGCAGGGAAGCGCGACCGAAATCGAGCGGCTAGCGAAACGCGGCGAGGAAGCGATCAACCGCCACTTCACTCCGTTCCAGAAGTTGCCGCGCGACGCCTGGTACATCCGCCCCGGAATCTTCCGGCAGCAGGAGGCGCTGTACTTCACTCACAGCGTTGTTACCCGAGACTGGGAGGCCTATTCGGTACCCGCCGATGGCCTACGGGACGAGATCGAGGCCCGTCGTGCGCTGGTCAGCGCCATCACGATCAAAGCGACAGTTACAGACCGGACGTGGGCTGTCGTGGCGCTAAAGGAGCGCCGCTTCGGCGGGATCTTTCAGGACTCGCCTCTCATGGAGGTGGAGCCTGGCGCCCAACCGGGAGCGTCCGACGTGGTCAGCCCACCCCAGCTGATTGAGCTCGATTTCCAGACCGACTTTCCAGCGGTGCGGCTGCGCACGATCGCCAGGACCCCTTATCAGTGCGCCGAGCTTCACCGGCACATGCTTCGCCACGTCGCGGCCGGGAAGCGGAAGCCGATCTGGGACCCGGCGCTCACCGGCTCGGTCTTCGCAGTCTTAGGGTTCGCGATTCCCGATGTGCTGCTACTCACAGGGGTCCTGCCGCCTTGGTGGACGATGATTCTTCAGTTCACAATCGGCCCTCTCGGGATGCTGGTCCCGTTGAAACTCATCCCATGGACGTTCCCGCCATTGGAACTCATCGACGCCTGGGAGCGGTCGCGCTGGACAGCCGTCAGGACCTGGTTCTGGCAGGGGCTCATCTTCCTCCTGGCCGTCGTCGGCATCATCCTGACCATCCTTCTGTCGCGGCCGGGCGGGGCGACTCGGTGCAGGTGCCACGCCGCAGCGTCGGTGCGCACGGTTCGGCCATGACGCCGCGCCATTGGACTAACGGGATCGCTCAGGGTCGGCCGATGACGATCTGAAGTCGATCGACCCCAACTGTCGCGGGCCGACGTGTTCGTCCTCGGCCGCTGGACGAGGGGACGGCGGGCCATCGTCCAGTTCCGGCACGCGCCCCGGGATCGGATTGACAAATCTGGCTTCCGCTCCGTGCCTTACGGCGAACGATGCGACCGAGCTGGTGATCGCATCCGTCGATCCAGAGCCCCCGGAGCGCGCCATTGGCTTGGGGACAGGCACCTGACGCTAGGCGGTGCCAACTAGAGCTTGCGACGCACTCGCGCGCGGCGGACGGCTGTACCTGCCCGGATGAGGCGCAAATCGCTTGAAGCTTGACGTCAGACGGCCCGCTGCTGCTTCCGAGGGTGATCCGGCTGCTGGTTTGCTCCACGAACGCGATCGTGGACTCGACCACGGTCGGCGTCATCCGCGTATGGCGACGCAGGGCCCGCTCGTCAGCCCGCGTCGGGTGGGGATTCGCCGCGCTTGGGGAGCCGAACCAGCATCCGTGGAGCGCCGCGTCCTTCCCCATACGACGCCATACACGACAGCTTGTATGGCGTTGCAGGTCTATGCTCGACAATCCCTACACGGCCGGTGCCGGCCATACCTGGTCGATCCTCGCCGGCCGCGCGCTGCTCGAGTCCGAGTGGCGGACGAATGGTCTCGGATACCGGTGGCGCCGGTCGCAAGCGCGCTCGCGACATGATTGTCCGCGGTTCGCGGCGTCGGTAAACCGTTGTGCTCACCCGCTTCCGACAGCTCGCCGACGAACAGGGCTACGACACGATCGCTTCAGGCCCCGCCGGTGTTGCAGGAGCCGTCGACGGGGTCCGCGCGCGGAAGATCGTCTCGCGCAGCAGCGGCCGGCCTGGCAGCGCGCCAAGGTGCAATGCAGTGCCTCGGCGAGATTCATGTCACCGCAGCCGAGTTCGGCGCAGGCGGCTCCGTCAACCCCCCCAATCCCTCAAGCCACGGTCGATCCGGGCACCCTCGCCCGCACGCTGGCGAGCCTCGCGCCCGAGCTCCGCTCCGATTCCCTCCGGCGGCGGCCTGCTCATCACGCTCGATGAGATGAAAGTCGACTGCGCGCCCGACCTTGCTGGCGAACCGCCGCGGCGCTACAGCCCTCAGCGTCGAGCACTCCGACAGTGCCGTTTGCGTTCGCGGCATCCGCGCCGTCGAACAGCGACCGCCGTGCTTCGCGAGTGGCGTCACCCACGCCGAACGTCTCTTCGAGATTTAAGCAATCCCCGTTGAGCTGGCGCGAGCTGCTGCCCGTGTCGCGATCGTCGAGTCCGCGAGGCAGCGCGGCGTCGTCTGGAGCGAGCTCGGGGTCAGCAAGCTGCTCGCCGCGACGCACCGCTATCCCGCCCACCTTCAGTGGTTCGCCGACGAGACGCCGAAGCTCGCCGAAGGGCCTCGCGAGATCACCGTCGAGGACGCCGAGCGGGGTGTCGCTTGAGCCGAGCAACTCGTCGAAACGCGCACGCTTGATCCGCGACGGCAGCGTGCCGCCGACCGTCAGGTCCAACTGCTCGCTGCGCTCGCCGTCACCACTACTACCGAACCCGATACCGACTACGCCACCACTGCACAAATCTCGCACGTTCTCGGCCGCGCCCCGCAGGAGTGGTCCGAAACCCGCATCGAGCTGATCAACGAGAGTGACATCTACGCGCCCTCGCGAGGACGACTTGCGTTCACCGTTCCGACGTAGGCGCCGTACGTTTTGCGTCACTACGAGGGGCGCCGCGCCGAGGCGCGGCTGCAGCTCACTCCGCTGTCCGTGATGTCGCAGCGCATGCGCGCACCTGGACGCTCGTCCGCCGCGCAGCTCGAGCGCTAACCAGCTCGCACGATCCACCTCTCTCGCACGCGCGACCTCAGCGGTCGGGCGTCGCGCTGCGCTACTGCTCGTTACCGCACCGCACCCGACACGGCAACCTCGGCACGCACGTTGCGGTCCAGGCCGTCAGCGTCGCCGGCATTGTGGCGGCGGCCGCGGGCGTTAGTCCGCGAGAGCCTCGTCGAGGAAAGCAGAGCTCACCCAAACCGCGGCATAGGCCCACGACGACACGGCGATCCGCGCATCGCTACCTGGAACGTCTCACGACCTTGCCGATCCGATTCGCCGGGTCCCGACCGTGCCGCCCCAAGGCCGCCGCCACGGGGCCTAGCTGCGCTGCCCTTGCCAGACCCTCCTCGGCGTAGCTCTCGTCTAGCACCACGGCTTCCAGCCACAGCACCCTCAGCTCGTCGCCCACCTGCTCCCTGGTCACCGACCACCCGAGCCGGTCCCCCTACCACCAACGACCACCAGCGCCGTCACGCTAATACCCCCTTTGGTAATGGGGTGAGACGTATGGGACGCTCGCGCCCGCACGCCGCCGCGGCGTCTGTCTAGACGGTCAGGGCGCTCCTGGGGCTGGGGCCGGGAAGGTCGGCGCCGACTGGCGCGGGGCGCCCATCTATACGCGGCTCTCGTCGACCGGTAGCTCCGATCCCCGCTCGAGTCCCTACCGCCGCGTTGCCAATTCTGGCTCGTTTCTCTCCCAAACGAACATCTCGACCCGTCCTAGAGGCGATGCCATGTCGATCGTCACAGAGGTGAGATGCCGTGCCCCACAGCCACCAGTCGCCGGATCCGATCAATCGAACCGTGCTGGTAACAGTTCGCGTGTCCCCGGAGGAGCGGGACCAACTTCACCGGCTCGCGG
>Ga0335074_10004538_pt1 | contig 19135 bp, 16 predicted proteins | sample Lox_Sample_23_FD_206715 | JGI IMG/M metagenome (GOLD analysis project Ga0335074, IMG submission 206715) | Soil microbial communities from Loxahatchee National Wildlife Refuge, Florida, United States - Lox_Sample_2.3 | ecosystem: Environmental > Terrestrial > Soil > Wetlands | place: USA... | reverse complement strand
AGAAATTCGATATCGTGCTGGAGCCCGAGCCCGTGTTTGTGGGGTTTTGATTCGCTATCCTTCGCTATTCGCTCTTCTCTCTCGTTCTTCACTTCTTCTCCATTGACATGTGTCATCCTGAGCGCAGCGCGAGCCGTCTTTGCTCGCGCGGAGTCGAAGGAGCCCTATCATTGCGATATTTGCGGCTTATGCTTGCTCCAGCCGGCCTCGCGTTCGTACGCATAACCCACGCGCAAACAAATCGAATCCGCTCCCGGCCGGCTCGCAATTTGCATTCCCACCGGCAATCCGTCGCGCGTAAGTCCGCATGGAACCGATGTGCTCGGCCAAAACAGCGCACTGAACGGCAGCGTATTCCGCATCAGATGCTTCACTTCGAACGGCCGCACATCCCCGATGGGCAGCGCCTCCAGATCAGCAATCTTGGGAGCAGGTGACGGCGTAGTCGGCGTGATCACTACATCTACCTGTTCGAAAATTCGTTCCGCTTGGGCGCGATGTGCATCCAGCCGGTGCCGCTCCCGAATGTAATTCGTAGCGCTGATGTCCGCGCACTTCTGCAAACGAAAGAGAGTGCGTGGATCATACAGCTCCGGATGGCCGCGAATCATCGCCTCGTGATATTCGTAAATCTCAGCATTGAAGATGGTGCGAAATCCCTCGACCGGCACTTCCACTTCTCGAACCTCCGCGACCAGATTCCTAATAACTTGCAATGCTGCTTCCACGCACGCCGCAACGTCGGCATCCAGATCGTCGAAGAAGTTTCTACGGGCAACCCCGACCCTCAGCCGCGACACATCTTCTTCCAGCACTGCCGCGTAGGTCGACTGACCCGCCAGCACATCGAACAACATCGCCGCATCGCGCACGGTGCTGGTGATCGGGCCGGCGGTATCGAACGACGTCGAAAGTGGAACCGCTCCCCTTGTGCTCACCAGACCTGCACTCGGACGGTGCCCCACAACTCCGCACAACGCCGGAGGACAGCGAATCGAGCCCGACGTGTCGCTTCCCAATGCTGCCGCGCAGAGTCCAGCCGCAACCGCTGCCGCTGAGCCGGACGACGATCCACCCGTAATGCGTTCCCGATTCCAGGGATTCTTCACCGCTCCAAAAGCGCTGACCACTCCACTCATGCCGAAAGCAAACTCGTGCATATTGAGTTTGCCAACGATGACCGCGCCGGCCTGCTTCAAGCGTCGCACCACCTCGGCATCCGCCGTCGGCACACGATCGCGAAATTGATGGCTCGCGGCCGTGGTTCGCACACCCGCAGTGTCGAAAAGATCTTTCAGGCCAATCGGAATGCCGTGCAGCGGCCCGCGATAGTTCCCGGAGTTGATTTCGGACTCAGCTGTACGGGCCGCTTCCAGAGCTTGCTCAGCAGTAACCGTGATGAACGCGTTGAGTTCGGGATTGAGGCGCTCGATTCGTGCCACGCAGTCACAAGTCAATTCGACAGGCGAAAGACGGCGGCTGCGAATCTGTTCAGCTGCTTCGGTGAGGGTGAGCATGGCAAGCGAATCGTACTATGCCCGCTTCTGCTTCTTCCGGCACTTCGCACACACGCCGTAGATCTGGAAGCTGTGACGTGTGGGCAAATACTTGTTCTTGCGGCCAATCTCCTGCTCGATGCGCTCGATGTCGGGCGAGAAGAACTCCACCGAGCTGCCGCATTCGGTGCAAACCATGTGGTGGTGATTACGCCGCTGATACTGATGCTCGTAACGCGCGATGCCATCGTGAAACGCAACCTCGCTCGCCAGTCCGCAATCGGCCAGCAGCTTCAGGGTGCGATAGACGGTGGTGAACCCGATCGTATCGTCCTGCTTCTTGACCAGCCGGTACAGTTCATCGGTAGAAAGATGGTCGCGGGTATCAAGAAAGGTGCGCAGAATGGTATCGCGCTGGCCGGTGCGCTTCAATCCGACGCGTTTGAGGTGACTGTGAAATACGCCTTCCGCCTCGCGCAGCATTTGGCGCGAGATCGTCGGCTGATCGTCGATTCGTTTCTGGAGCATAGGCAACTGCTCCCCAGGCCCGGTAATTGTTGCATCTAGCTTGTTACCAGCATAACACCGGCTAAGCGGAAATCCAGGGGCTGCCGACGGAGGCTCACAGTCACAGAATTGTCTCGCCTCTACCATCGAAGCGATCTCATTAGTCGCCTGGTATCAGGGCACGAGCTCTGGTTACTCCTGCTCTCCGTGTCTCCGTGGTAAAACCCGCGGGACTATCTTGCGTTCAGCAACCGTATCGTTTCCAGCACAACATCGCCGGTGATGGCCAGCGATTGCGCACTGAGCTTGTCGACTGTGTCCTCCGGCGTGTGCCAGAAGACGTTGTTATAGCCGTAAGTGAAGTCGATCAGATCGACCGAAGGGACGCCAATCTTGAGGAATGGCTTGTGGTCGTCCTCCATCTGAGTCTGCCATTCATAAAAGTGTGACTGATATCCGAGATTGGTTGCGGCCTGATACACCAGGTCTCTAAGCCATGGCGTGGAGTTCGTGTCCTTCACGATGTCGAGATCGGCATCGCCAATCATGTCGACCAGAATGAAGGCTTTGATCTTTTTCGCGGTGCCATCCTGCTGCCATTTTTGCGCCAGCTGGCGAGCCCCGTAGACGCTATCGGTATCGGTCCACCGCACGAACGCTTCTTCGCCGTCGGTCCACACCAGCCAGATGCTGTAACCCTGCAGTTGTTTACCGCGTAGCTCTTCCGCCAATTCGAGCAGCAAAGCCGTTGACGAGCCGCCGTCGTTCGCGCCCACAAATGACTTCCCTAACGGATATGCGGTGTCGTAGTGTCCGGCGACGACGATGATGCCGTCCTTCGTGCCGGGAAATTTCGCGATGATGTTGTTAATCGGAAATTTCCCGACCGGTGTTTGCGCCGTGAACTTGTCCTGCTCCACATCCACTCCGTTTAGCTTGGCGAGGATGTACTCCTCCAGCTTGGCGTGCGCCGCACTCCCGGGCGGACGCGCACCCATGGCGACAATCTCCTTCACATACTGCATGGCGCGCTTGCCGTTGAATTGGGGCTGCGCAGCATTGCGACCAGCATTTGCCGCCGTCGACGCCGGCTGCAGCGTTGCCGCGGCGTTAGTCGCAGGTGCCGGAGCGCTCGCGGCGGAAACCTCTGCGGAGGGTTGCTTGCTACAACCAACGCCGCAAACAGCCAGGCTGAGAAGGATGGAAATGCAGCAGGATACGAAGCACAGGCGAAACTTCATCTTATAGATCATTGTAACTGCAGTTGAAGATTGGCACGGCGCGGCCAGCTCCCGGTTTTTCATTGCTTAATTGCGCCCGCAGCCACCCTATTTTGCGTTTAGAATGAGTCAACCGATTTACTTTCTGTGATCCGTTAGAGACGCAGCCACTTTCTACTGCGTCTCATCCGGGCATCTCTTAGCGCCCTCGTCTCACGCCGTACTACATCGCCAAAGGAGAAACCTCACATGAAGGCCTTTGTGTGTATCACCCTTGTTTGTTGTTGCTGCGCGGTCCTGCAGGCCGCGCAAGTCACGCTCAAGAATGGCGACCGCCTTACCGGCTCGATCGTCAGCCTTACCGACAAGAAGCTGACCGTGCATACGGACTACGCCGGCGATGTCACCATCGACTGGGCCGCGGTTACCCAGTTCACCTCCGATCAGACGATGGTGGTAACCAAGAGCAACAAGCAGGTTGTTACCGGAACGGTCAACACCGAGGATTCGAACGTGGTGGTGGGCACCACCTCGGGCACGCAGACCATTCCGCAATCCGACGTTGCTGTTATCCGCTCGCAGGCCGATCAGGCTGCATACGAGAAGTCACTTCATCCCAGTTTGCTTGAGGACTGGACGGGAGGTGGCAACTTCGGCTTCGCTCTCGCGCGCGGCAACTCCGACACCACCAACCTCGCGTTGGGCTTCAATGCCGATCGCAAGACCACCACCGACGAGTGGAACATCGTTGCGGCGTCGTTGTACACCACCAGCACGGCCAGCAATGTTACGACTACCACCGCCAACACCTTCGGAGGCTCACTTACCTACAGTCACAACATCATTCCCCGTCTGTTTGGCTTCGGAATGTTTTCCGGACTGTACGACGACCTCCAGGGTCTGAACGAACGCCTTAGTCCCAACGGCGGTCTGGGCTATCACGTGATTGCCAGCAAAACCACCACTCTCGACGTCCTGGGCGGTATCGGCTACACCTATGAGAACTATGTGGATGGCACCATCAATAACTACATCGACGCCACCATCGGCGAGATTCTGACGCACAGCTTCACCGCCAACACCACCATGACAGAGAATTTGTATTTCTATCCTTACCTGAATGACGGGGGTAATTACCGCGGAGTGGGTAACTTCGGGCTGGCCAGCAAGTTCTACAAAGCGCTTACGTGGAATCTGAACTTCAACGACATCTACAACAGCAAGCCGATTCCCGGCAAGAAGGACAACGACCTTATCTTGACGACTGGTCTGGGCATCAGCTTCGGCGCCAAACCCAAATAGGTCATCGCTCTGGTGGGCGGCTTTGGTGCCGCCCACGAGCTCAAATCTGCTATTCTGCCCGCCGTGGCTCGACCATCGCCATCCAAAGCGCGTCTGTCGGTCAGTATCGTCGGTCCAGGAAACCTCGGTATTGCCCTGGCGTTGACTTTGCATCGCGCCGACTACGACGTGAAATTCCTCGCAGCGCGCCACAAGCGCGCTCATGTCAGAGCGTTGGCTCGCAAGATAAGCGCGCACGTGATTGATCTTGGGAAGCAGCCTCTGACCACCGACATCGTCTGGATTGCCGTTCCTGACGACGCAATCGCTAGCGTAGCCCGACTGCTGGCGCCTTCTCAGGATTGGGAAGGCAGGATCGTCTTTCACTCCAGCGGTGCGCTCACTAGCGACGACTTATCACCTCTGCGAGCGAAGGGCGCGCGTGTTGCTTCAGTTCATCCCATGATGACGTTCGTGCGCGGCACGGTGCCGGAAATGGCTGGCATCTCCTTCGCGGTCGAAGGCGACACCGCCGCGGTGCGGATAGCAAAATCCATGGTCGAAGATCTGGGCGGTCGACCATTCGTCATCAAGAAGCAGAACAAGGTGCTGTATCACGTCTTTGGCAGCTTCGCTTCACCAATGGTCATTGCGCTGATGGCATCGCTGGAGGAGGTGGCGCGCGCAGCCGGCATTCGTCAATCCGAAATCAAACGTGTGATGGAGCCACTGCTCTCGCAGACGCTTCGCAACTACTTGCAGCAGGAAGCCGCTTCGGCCTTCAGCGGACCGCTGGTCCGCGGAGATGTGGCAACGGTGCGCAAGCATCTGGCCGAACTCCTGAACCTGCCCGAAGCCAGGGCCGTCTATGTTGCGCTGGCCCGAGCGTCGCTCAACTTTCTGCCCGTGCGAAATCGCAAGATGTTGGAGAGAGAACTGAAGAGCGCTGAGAGTGCCGCAAAGGCGATTCGCCAACGCTGACAGAAGCCAGGACGGCCTTCGGATTTACTGTTTTTCAGCTTGGGTGGAGCACCGCTTCAGCGGTGCAGTTCGAGCTTCGAGCAAGAAATCGGCTTTAGCCGCGGAGGTACGACCTCATGCGCTAAAGCGCTGTTGCCTCTTGTGCCCACCTAATGCACGCCTAAAAGGCGTGCTCCACCCATAGTCCCCTACAGTAATCTCTACATGCACAGTCCGAAAAAACCTCAGCCTACGGATGAGACTCATCGCACCTGCAGTACCGCCAGCCCATTGACCGTCAGTCGCAACGTGATTGAGCCATCCGACAATGTCTCGTTTTCGGGGGCGACCGTTCGCGCCTGATCCCGAAGCTCGTCGATTTGAGCTTGCGTCGGATACTGCGGGCTACCCATCTTCTGCCAGGCGGCAAGCGTGTTCCCATGATCTTCATCGACGTAGCGTATCGTGACCTTGGCGTCGCGTCGCACGCCCTTGAATCGCAACTTCACGGTCTTGGACTCGCCGGTTGCGCCGGGATTCACCAGGTTCCAGACGGCCAGCACCAGCGACCCATCGCTAGCTCTGGTTACCAGTGCGTTGGCGCTGCTGTTTGCGATGCGCTGGTCGCCCAGGCTGTGCAGCAATTGCATGGCATAGAACGAACTCTTGGGAATATCGCCGGCAGCGATCAGTCCAAAGCCGCCATAGAACGGCGTCTTCACCACGCCTTGCTCCTCGAAGACATCGGAGAAGGTCCAATAGGACATCATCTGCGTGAGTCCGTCGCACTGCGCAATCGTTGTCGCCAGCCACGGCCCCATGTAGATGGAATCGGTAACCGCGACCTGATTGTCATACGCCGCGTTGTACTCGCTCCAGATCAGCGGCATCTCCGGGCGCGACGACGACTTGATCTCCTCCTGAACTTTCTTCACCGCGCGGCAGACCATCTGGTCGCGCGGAATGTTCTCGTCGATGTGGAAGACGTTGCTGGCGGTGTCGTTGCCGTAAACGTGCGTGGAAACGAAGTCGAGCGGCACCTGCGCCTGCTCGGCGTGCTGGATCATGTCGCCCACCCATGCAGCCTGCGCCGTCGCCGGACCACCGACGCGTAACTTGGGACTCACCGCCTTGATGTCGCGCGCCGTGTGGTCGTACAGCTCGAAGTATGTTTTCTGACGCGGCGCTCCCGTCCAGAAATCGAGGTTCGGCTCGTTCCAGACTTCGAAGTACCAGTTGGAAACTTCGTCGATGCCATACCGATCCACCAGGTGCCGCACCAGCTTGGTAATCAGATCGTCCCACATGGCATAGTCTTTCGGCGGCGAGACGTTAGGGTGATACCAGAAGGATTGCAGGCTTATCGTCGACGCCAACTTGTACGGCATAAAGCTGATCTCGACGAACGGCTTCACGCCCGCAGCCAGCAAGCCGTCGTAGATCTGATCGACGTAAGAAAAGTTGTAGACCGGCTGCCCATGCTTGTTCTCGTCATAGACTCCCACGTCATCCAGCAGAATTCCATGAAAACGGACATAGTGGAAATCGGTGATCTGACGCACTGCCTTGAGGTCGCGGCGATATGAATCGCGCAGGCTCAGGATCGCTCGCCCGGAGCCGAACATCTGCTCCCAATAATGCGGAAAGGGATGAGCCGGGGCGGTAGCGTCGATGGTGATGGTTTCCATAGGAGTCTGCGCCCATATCGGCAGCGCACAAAGCGCGATGATGAAAAACAAAGACGCTCGAATCTGCATCGTTCCAGTCGGCCAATGACGGTCAGCCGATATGATGATTATGCGCACTGCGTAGTTTTCTGCAAAGAGCGGCTGAAACCGCTGCCAAGCTGGCGCAATCTAACTGACGAGGAGAGTCTATCTTGAAGCACAGACGAATTGGCACATCCGAGTTGCATGTCTCCGCCATTGGACTTGGCTGCAATAATTTCGGCTTCGTCGCCAATATGGATGTCGAAGCCTCGCGCAAGGTCATCGACAAGGCCATCGATTCCGGCGTCACCTTCTTCGACACCTCCGACAGCTATGGCACTTCAGAGAACATTCTCGGCGAAGTGCTAGGCGAGCGTCGCAAGAAAATTGTGCTGGCGACGAAGTTCGGCTCCAAACTGAACGCATTGGGCGAGAGGAGCGGCAATTCGCGCGGCTACATCCTGGCCGAGGCTGAGGAGAGCCTGAAACGTCTCCGCACCGATTGGATCGATCTCTACCAGATCCATTATCCCGACCCCAAGACTCCGATCGAGGAGACGCTGCGTGCGCTCGACGATCTAGTGAAGAGCGGCAAGGTCCGTCATATCGGATGCTCGAATTTCACCGCGAAGCAATTGCAAGAAGCTGAGCAGACGGCCGCGGCGCATCACCTGACGAAGCTGGTCTCCAGCCAGGATGAATTCAGCCTGCTGGCGCGCGACCTTGAGGGCGATCATCTGCCGTTGATTGAAAAGCTCGGCATGAGTGAGCTGCCGTATTTCCCGCTCGCCAGCGGTTTGCTCACCGGCAAACACAAGCGTGGACACGTTGCGAAAGGAACGCGCCTGGCAGAGAAGGCTAACCTCGCCGCGCGCTACTTGAACGAAGCCAATCATGCCAAAGTAGAGCAGCTTGAGAAGTTCGCCCGGGAACGCGGTCACACGCTGCTGGAGCTGGCATTCAGCTGGCTACTCTCGCATGAGGCCGTCGCCAGCGTGATCGCCGGAGCCACCAAGGCGGAGCAGATCGAGGCCAACGCCAAAGCGGGTGAGTGGGAGCTGAGCCAGGAAGAGCTGGCGGAGGTGGATCGGATTACGGGTGTGGCTTTGCAAGCGGTATAGGAATAGTCAAATTGTCATCACGAGGAGCCCTTTAGGGCGACGAGGGATCTGCTGTTTGTTGTGAAGCGTGAGACGGGTGCGGGGCAAAAAGCAGATCCCTCCTCTGGCTGAAGCCGTCGTCGTGATGACAATCTTCAAGAGACGGGCGTTGAGCCCTGCTGACTCACCAGAAATTGTCTCGCCACCGCAGCGGCGTCCTTCTTTTCTCCATCGACGGCGTAGTTCATCGCTCGCATGTCGTCGGCACTGATGCTACCGGCTAGCCGAGCGAAGGCCCCTTTTGCCTGCGGACAGTTTTGAAACATCGCCGGCCGCACGATCGGTACCGCGTTGTAAGGGGGAAAGTAATGCTTGTCATCTTCGAGCACCACAAGTCCCAGGGCCGCGATCAGACCGTCCGTATTGTTTCCGGCGACAATGTCTACGGACTTGTTCTGCAGAGCGCGATAAAGCAGGCCGAGATCCATCACGCGCGGGTTGTCGGCGAAATGCAAATCATAGGTCTTGACCAGACCTTTGTATCCATCCTGCCGTTCGAGGAATTCATAGCCGACTCCCAGCCGCATCTGGGGAGCGAACCTCGCCAGCTGCGATAGCGTCTTCAGGCTCAAGCGACGTGCGTCGTCTCCGCGGACTACCATGGCAAAGCTGTTATTGAACCCCAGCGGCGGCATGACGTCGAGATCGAAACGCCGCTTGTACTCTTCCTTCACGCGTTGATAAACGGCGGCTGGATCACCCGAGTATTGCTCTTTTAGGATGGCCGCCAGCGCGGTGCCTGTGTACTCGACGTAGGTATCGATGCGTCCGGCAAGGATCGCCTGCTGGCAGATGTAGGTCCCAGCAAGATAAAAACGTCCCTCCGCTGGCATCCGGCAAACGCTGCTGAGATATTGCTTGAGCACCTCGCCGAGGATCAGCTGCTCGGTGAAGTTCTTGGAGCCGACGGTCAGTTCGGATTCATGCGAGATACAACCCGCGCAACCGGCCAGCGCCAATCCGGAGAGAAATGTGCGGCGATCCATATCAGCTTCGGTGGCGGACCAGCAGCTTCTCAACGCCGCTCAGCAGGAGATCCGCGAGCAGGGCCATCAGGGCGGCAGGAATTGCGCCAGCCAGAATCACCCCGTTATCAACCATGGCGATGCCGCGAAAGATGAATTCGCCAAGCCCTCCCGCCCCAATCGCCGCTGCGATCGTCGCGACTCCGATGGTGATCACAGCCGCAACACGAATTCCCGAGAGCAGCACCGGCAGCGCCAAGGGAAGCTCGACCTTAGTTAGCAGTTGTCTCGAAGTGAGTCCCATTGCGACAGCCGCCTCCCGCACCGGCGGGCTGATCTCGGCGATGCCGACATAGGTGTTGCGAACAATCGGCAGCAGCGCGTAGAGCGCCAGCGCGGCGATGGCCAGACGATCCGCACGCGCGCCCAGCCACGGCAGCGGTAATAACAGACCAAACAGCGCGAGACTGGGAATCGTCTGGATGACATTTGTGCTTCCTAAAATAACGGCTTTCCATCTTGGACGCCGCGTCAGCAGAATCCCCAACGGCACACCAACAACGATGGCCAGCAGCATCGACACTCCGACCAGCCACAGATGTTCCGCTGTGAGGGTTGCCACCTCGCGAGGATGAGTGAGAAGGAAGTTCAACACTCTGAGCTCATCTACCCGACCTAGTTGCGAAACATCTGCTGTCCCGCCCGAAACACGTCGACGTAGGCCTTCACGGACGCGTCCGGCGTGGCGAGAAATTCCTGGGGCCGGTACACTCCGCGCAATCGGCCTTGTTCCATCAGCGCAATGCGATTGCCCAGTTGCAACGCCTCACCCACATCGTGGGTCACAAAGACGACCGTCTTGCCAAGCTTTTGCTGTAGCCGCTGGAATTCCATGCGAAGGTCGGCGCGTGTGATGGGATCGAGCGCGCCGAAGGGTTCGTCCATGAGAAGGATGGGGGGGTCGGCGGCGAGCGCACGCGCCAGGCCAACCCTCTGCCGTTGGCCACCGGAAAGCTCATCGGGATAACGCGACGCGAACTCGCTCACCGGTAGTCCTGCCAGCGCCAAAACTTCTTCAACACGCTGCGTGATTCTGTTCGGCTCCCATCGCTCAAGCTTTGGCACCAGCGCCACGTTTTCAAAGACGGTGTAGTGGGGAAAAAGGCCGACATCCTGAATGGCATAGCCGATGGCGCGTCGAAGCTTGATTGTGTCCCACTCGCTGACGGGCTTGCCGTCAACGCAGACTCGGCCCGCTGTGGCCGTGAGCAGACGATTGATGAGTTTGAGCGAAGTGGTCTTGCCTGATCCGCTGCGGCCTACCAGCATCAGGGTTTCGCCGCGGTTAATGGCAAGATTCAAGTCGGACAGGAGCGTCTTCCCATCCGGCAAGCGAAAGCCGACGCAGGCAAATTCGATGGCAATGTCGGAGTCGCCGGGCATGGTTGCAGCACGGAACGCCGCACCAGCGTATCAGAGTTGTGATTTGTGCGGTTTGATTCCCACCACATCAATGCCGGAGCACTGTAACGCGAACCACTCCGGCATGATTTTCAAATCCAGGTATAGAACTAATACCGTCCCCAGCCGCCTCCGTGCGCACCGCGTCCGCGTCCGCCACCGCCGTCACGGCGCGGACGATCCGTCTTTGGCCGCGCCTCGTTGACTGTCAGATTGCGACCGCCCATGGGGGTGCCGTTCAGCGCCTCCATTGCTTTCTGGGCCGCTTCGTCGTCTGGCATTTCGACAAACGCAAAACCGCGGGACTGCCCGGTATCGCGATCGGTCACAATGCTCACCCGGTCGACCGCGCCATGCGCTTCGAAAAGCTCGCGCACCTGGTCTTCGGTTGCATTGAAACTCAGGTTCCCCACATAGATATTCTTCATCGTTCCCTCGTTTTTGGATCAGGCCGCTTGCCACCGATGCCCTTGGCAGCTTCAAGGCGGCGCGAAATGCGGGTATTCACGACCGAAGACTCAACTGACTTCTTTATCGCCGGAAATGAGCGAGGGCGACATCCGCCGCCCTCTCGCCGATCGTTCACCTACAGAACCTGAACGTTCTCAGCCTGCCAACCCTTGGCGCCACGCTTCACGTCGAAGCTCACGGCCTGGCCTTCCTGCAAGGTGCGGAAGCCGCTTGATTGAATCGCCGAGAAGTGAACGAAGACGTCTTCGCCGTTCTGGCGTGAGATGAAGCCAAAGCCTTTGGCATCGTTGAACCACTTTACTGTTCCTTGTTCCATTTGTGTCTTGAATGTCCTTAAATTGATCTCGCGTTTTTGAATCGGAAGGTTACAGGCAGAAATCGCTCGAGACAAAGGAGGGATGGCTGCTAGACGCGCCGTTCGAACATACGCACCGTCATTATACAGCATGGAGACCCTGCCAGCCAGTGGTGTTGGCGCTATTTGGCGCACCGCTCTCAATCTGTGGAATCGATTCAACAGGGCGCCGATGACGCCTGGCTGTTACGGTCAGACCAATGCCGTGGGGAAAAAAGGCCGGTCACCAACAGGTGCCGGCCCGGTTGAAGCCGCAAGCTATATTTAGCGCCCGTATTGCGAGATTCTCGGGACGTTATCGGGATTGCCGTTGTTCTGTCCTACTTTCAAACCAATCAAGCCCGCCTTGCCGCCAGTTGCGCCTGCCGCTCCCGTGCTCGCTATGTATAGCACTGTGACCGTCTGACCAGAGCTGGTTTTAACCACAAATCTGCCGAAGTCCGGTCCGTACGTCGAATCGAACGTGTAGGGGCCGCTGAAGGTTTGGTTCGACATCAACCCGCCCGGACCGTTGGCGTCGTAAAGCTCCGCCCAAGTTCCACCCGGCGGCGGCGTACCCGCCACGTCCACTTCGTTGGTTACGCTGGTCGACACGGGATTGATCGTCCCTCCCAGGTAGGCCCCCAGCAACGAGGCCACGGTAAAGGGAGCACCCGACTGCGGAATGAACTGTCCGGAGCTGACCCCTGGATCGGTTCCCACGATGAACGCCTCGTTCTTGGTGATCAGATACCAGACGGGTTGGTACGGAATCGGTGTCCCGTTGTTGTTCAGAGTGACCGTGACACGGCCGCAGGCAGTGATACTTCCGCAGGTGGCATCGACATTGTACGTACCGTTGAAGCTGTTCTGTGAAACCGTGCCGGCATCGTCCTCGTCGGTGAAGTAGCCGGGCTTGCCGTCGGAACGCGTGATATTTCCATTGCCATCGAACGTTACCACGCCGAGCGACGCGTCGGGGCCAGACGAGTTAAGCCCGCTCTGTTGGATGACCGCGCATGCTGCAGGCGCCTGGCAGGTTAAAGCCGAATTGGAAAAGTTTCCGGTGACGCCGCCGGCTTGCTGTGGGGACATGGTGAACGTGGTCTCTGGACCGCTACTATCCGTCTCCACCGCAACTAACTGATTGCTAAGCGAAGATGTGGTGTAGTAGGCGTAGGTGTAGGTTTGAGGGCCCGAGCCAGTGTTGACGTTCAGCGTCAGCGTTCCACGTCCCGTGTTGCCATTGGGACTGGAGAGATTGCCGCCGCTAATCGACAGCTCTCCTGACGCAGTTCCATTGTCGTTCGTGTCTTCCGCCCCGGCAGTTACGTTCAGCGAGCTGATCTGGAACATGCCCGCTCCCGCATAGCGATTGAATCCCGTGTCGTTGCCGAAGAAGCCAAAGGCATAGCTGGATACATTCGCCGGCAACGAGAACGTGGTTTGTTTCTTCATCAGACCGGAACCCCAGATGCCGGAGTTCGTCATGATGAATGACGAGTCGCTTGTGGTTGAGAGCGCGGCGCTGATTTTATAAGTACCCAATGCGGAGGTCAGATTGATGTTGGCGATAGTGCTGCCCGTGGGAATGTTGTAAGTCGACGCCGTAAGCTGCTGATTGGTGAATACGGCCGCGCCCGGACCGCTCTGGTCGATTACTCCGCTGGTAATGTGGCCGTTGCCATCGGCCACAAAACTGCCGACCAGATAAAACGGCTGGTTGTTCTCGTATCCATTGAAGGTGAGCGTGTAGTTCCCTTCCAGCAGCCCGGTAACCACGATGCTGTAGGTGGCCGTAGCCACTTCTCCAATTGCATCGGTCGCTTGTATGGTGAAGTTATAGACGCCGGCGTTGCTGAGCGTACCGCCGGCAGGGGTAGCAATCGTGGCATCGTTCGGCCCGCCACCACTCGGCGGCTGATTGGTAGTGAGAGTCATCTGCCCGTTGGTGCAAGGCGGGTTGGGAGAGCAGGGCGGCAAGCTGCCAAAAGCCACCGCATAGCCATAAGGCTGGACACCATTAGAGGCGACAATGGAGTCGCTGTAACTGCTGCCCACTGTGCCACTGGCAAGTGGTATTGAGGAGAGCGTGAGCGGCGGATTAATCGTAATGCTGAAACCTTGTGTGTCCCCAGCCTTGACGGGAGTTTGCGAATCTATGACTTCTGCGGTGAAGCCAAAGGTACCCGTCGTCGTAGGCGTACCGCTGATCACTCCGTCGGTCGTCAGGGTCAAGCCTGGAGGCAAAGCTCCCGCGCTGATCGACCAGGTGTAGGGCGTCTGGCCGCCTGTCGCGATCAGCAACTGCTTATAAGCCAACCCGGGCACACCCTGGGCGAGGGTAATCTGCGAAATGAGCAGCTCAGTAGGACCATTCTGCGGCACGCTGCCGGCACATCCGCTTAGAATTGCGCACACCAAAGAACCCAACAGCAAGTACAGGAAAGGCTTTAGCCCTTTCATGGATCTCCTTGTTGATTCGACAGAAGCTGGTTTAGACGCTACTCCGGGGATCGGGCGGCCAACCTGACCAAAGCCTTCGCTGTATCCGACAGCTCGTCAGACCACAACCATGGCGACCGCATAGCGCGTATAGGGTAGCAGAGTAACCGAATCATAACTAAATGCAAGCTCTTTTTTGCCGCGCTCCACCCCCGGGCTGACTTCGGGAAGGACCCTTCCCGTTTTCGGAAATCTCTGCCGTTCGTCCCGCTAGTTTTCCCACGCGGCACCCGTCTCTGCTACCCTCATTCTTTTCCTGGAGTAAAACCGTGAGCCTCAGATTACTCGTTTGTGCCGCTTCATTCCTCCTTGCAGTCACAGCGGTTGCCCAGCAGTCCAATCCTCAAAGCTCCGTCACAGCGTCGAATCCACCGAAAAGTGACATGTACGTTGGGCCGGTTCTGCCCTACACCCCGAGTCTCGACCTGAAGTCCATGGATCGCTCCGTCGATCCTTGCGTTGACTTCTACACCTACTCCTGCGGGGGTTGGCGAAAGAATAATCCCATACCGCCCGACCAGACATCATGGAGCGTTTACGCCAAGCTGTATGAGGACAATCTCGGCTATTTGCGCGGCATTCTGGAGCAGGCTGCCGCCGCCAAGGGTCGCGACGCGGTCACGCAGAAGATCGGCGACTACTACGCCGCCTGCATGGACGAAGCTGCGGTTGAAAAGCGCGGAGCCAAGCCCCTGTGGCCCGATCTGGTCGAGATCCAGGGATTGCAAAACGTTCACCAGCTCGCGCCTTTGGTCGCCCGTCTGCATCTGGCTGGAGACTCCATGCTCTTCGATAGCGGCTCGCAGCAGGACCCCGACAACTCCGACGCCATGATTGTCGGCATCGTGCAGGGTGGCCTTGGCCTTCCCGATCGCGACTACTACACCAAGAACGACCCCAAGTCGAAGGAGATCCGCGAGCGTTACCTGCAGCACGTGCAAAAGATGTTCGAGCTGCTGGGCGATTCCCCGGATACTGCCAAACCGGAAGCCGGCACCGTCATGCGCATCGAAACCGCATTGGCCAAGGCTTCCCTCACCCAGGTCGAACGCCGGGATCCCTACAAGGTCACGCACAAGATGAAAGTCGCGGAACTGCAACAACTGGCGCCGGATTTCGATTGGACCGCATACTTCTCCGCCAGCCAGGTTCCTGGCTTTGAGATCCTCAACGTGGAGGCGCCCGACTTTTTCAAAGGCATGAACACTCAGTTGGCTTCGGTTCCTCTGGACGACTGGAAGGTCTACCTGCGTTTTCATCTTGTACATTCGCAGGCGCCTTATCTTGCTTCCGCCTTCGTCCAGGAGAACTTTGACTTCTATCGCAAGTATCTGCATGGCGCAACGGAGCTGCAGCCGCGCTGGAAGCGATGTGTGGAATATGTCGATGACCAGCTCGGCGAAGCGCTGGGACAGGAATACGTGCGCAAGACCTTTCCGCCGGCGCTGAAGGCCGCGACGCTGAAGATGACGCTGGAAATCGAAGACGCCATGGCCATGCGCATTCAGCAACTGGACTGGATGAGCCCGCAGACCAAGCAGCAGGCGCTGAACAAGCTGCACTCGATCCGCAACAAGATCGGCTACCCCGACAAATGGCGCGACTACAGCTCGGTCGAGATCCTACGCAATGACTTTTATGGCAACGCCGAGCGCGCCACCATCTTCGAAAGCCATCGCGAGTTCAACAAGGTGGGCAAGCCGACGGACCGCAGCGAATGGGAGATGACCCCGCCGACGGTTAACGCCTATTACAACCCGCAGATGAACGACATCAACTTCCCTGCCGGCGTTCTGCAGCCGCCGCTCTACGACGCCAAGATGGATGACGCGCCCAACTACGGCAACACCGGTTCAACCATCGGCCACGAGCTGACGCACGGCTTCGACGACGAAGGGCGTCAGTATGACGGCAAAGGTGATTTGAAGGATTGGTGGACGACGCAGGACGCGGCGCAGTTCGACAAGCACGCCGACTGCGTCGTCGATCAATACGCGAAATACGTTGTCGTCGACGACATCCACATCAATTCCAAGCTGACCGAGGGTGAAGACATCGCCGACCTGGGCGGGACTGTCCTCGCTTACATTGCATGGAAGGATGCCGACAAGAACATGCAGCTCACCGCTCGCGACGGGCTCACTCCCGATCAGCGCTTCTTCGTCGGCTTCGCACAGTGGGCCTGCGAAAACGATCGTCCCGAGGACTTGCGGGCGCGCGCCATCACCGACCCCCACTCGCCGGCAAAGTATCGCATCAATGGAGTGGTGGTGAACGTGCCCGAATTCGGTGCAGCCTTCAACTGCAAACCGGGCTCGCCCATGGTGAAGCCCGCCGACAAAGTCTGCAAGGTGTGGTAAGCACCGGCGTAAGGGCCAGATTCTGTGCCGCTGGCGCAATGCACTGCCGCCCATAGCCGTGCATGATAGGCAGCTTTGTCCATCGCATTCGCTTGGAAGCTACTTCTTCATCAGCTCTCCGGTTGAGGCATTCACAAAGGCGACATAACCGCCCGCCTTCTTGTCGCCCCACACCACATACCAAACCGGGCTGGGGAAGCTATAGCCGTTCCCCAACTGGAAGGCGGTCAGCTTCTTGCCGGGATTCTTTTTGATCCAGGCTTCGGCACCGGCTGCTGCTGCCTTGTAGGCGGCGTCGGAATCGACGGTGAAGTCGGAGGCTGCAATCGGCATGACATCGCGGGTTTCACCGCCCCAGGTTACGCTGTTGCCAACGGTTACGCCTTTGTAAATGTCCGGCGAATGCGCCGCGATCGCATATGTGAAGACCAGGTATTCGTGCTTGCTCGGTGAGGCAAAGGTCGCCTCCCACAGCCCAGATTTGCCGGCATCAAAGGGGAACCCGGATTTGTCGCTGGGCTTAAGCCCCAGCAGGACGACGTCGGGAGACCATTTATAGGCAGACCTGTACATCTCCAGATAAGCCGTCTTCGCGGTGACTGGTTCAGTGGTAGAAGGCTCGCTCGCCTTCGCCGTGGTCACATCGCTGGTGGATGTGGCAGCGCTGGTCGATGGGGACGGCTGCGAGCAACCAGAAAGCAAAAAAACGGCAACCGCTAGCGCGGTCGCCAGGAACATCTTCGGCAAGGCCAGCATAGCAATATCTCCAATTCAAATGCTATTCCGCAGCCGCCGAAGAGACTAGGATTCTCGAACGGGAAATTCGCTTGTTTTCCCAAATGGGGAGGAGCGGGACTGCGACCACCTTCACCCGCCACGCGGCTATTACCGTTTCGGTAAAATAGCACCCACATTCTTCGAGGGGTGAGTTATGCGTTCTCTGCGATCCTCGGTTGGTCTGCTGGTCTGCGTTTCTCTTCTGTGCCTCGCGCCGGCCGTCGCGCAGGAAGATGAGATGCACGCCCATCATCACGACTTGACCGAGCAGCTCGGTCAAGTCTCGTTTCCGATTTCCTGCGCGCCGGCTTCCCAGAAATCATTCGAGCGCGGGGTGGCGCTGCTGCATTCCTTCGGATATGAAGAAGCAGAGACGCAGTTTGTAGCCATCACCAAGAGCGATCCCACCTGCGCGATGGCTCACTGGGGCATCGCCATGAGCCAGTTCCATCAGATCTGGGAGCGGCCGGAAGCGCCGGCGCTGAAGAAAGGTCAGGAAGAGATCGCCATGGCGCAGAAGATCGGCGCCAGGACACCGCGCGAGCAGGCCTACATTTCCGCTTTGGCTCTCTTCTATCAGGATCCGGTAAAGAACGATTACCTGAAGCGGGCAGGCGCCTATTCGGATGCGATGGGCAAGCTTTACCAGCAATATCCGTCGGACGTTGAGGCGGGGGCATTCTATGCGCTTTCGCTGCTGGCGGCCGATCCTCCCGGCGACAGCTCGCACACGGCGCAGAAAAAAGCGGTCGCCGTGCTCATGCCTCTGTTTGAGCAGGATCCTCAGCATCCCGGCCTAGCGCATTACATCATCCACTCTTGCGATTCGCCGGAAATGGCTCCTGAAGGATTGGCGGCTGCCCGCCGCTTTGCGCAGATCGCCCCATCCTCGGCGCACGCGGTGCATATGCCATCGCACATCTTTGCCCGCCTGGGATTGTGGCAGGAGGATATTCAGGCAAATCTGAAGTCGGTGGCGATTGCCAGCCAGTCCAGGGAAGTGTACATGCATGGCCACCAGCTGCACGCCATGGACTTCCTTCTCTACGCGTACCTGCAAACCGGCCAGGACGAGGCCGCATGGCAGATCGTGGAGCAGTCGAAGCAGATCATTGCGGCAGCCCCCAAGACCGGCAATGATTCGGGGATGCTGCACTACTTCGCTCTGGCCCAGGCTCACTTCCCCGCTCTGTATGACATCGAAATGCATAAGTGGCCGGATGCGGTAGCTCTCGAGCCCGCGCCCGATGCTCCTGCGCAACTGCAAACCATCACCTACTGGGCGCAGACGGTCGGCGCCGCACGCATGGGCGACGTTGCAGCGGCCCGCCGCAGTGCGCAGAAGTTTGACGCCGCAGAAGAAACGGTAAAGAAATCGAAGTACGCCTACATGATGCAGGGGCCTGATCCGGAGCGCGACGAAGTTCACGCCTGGCTGGCCTTTGCCGAGAAGAAGAACGACGTGGCGCTGCAGCTAATGCGCCAGACTGCGGATACTCAGGACAAGGTAGGCAAAGGAGAGGTTGCCATCCCGGCGCGCGAGATGCTGGCCGACATGCTGCTCGCCCTCAACCAGCCGCAGCAAGCGCTCACGGAATACGAGAAGTCGATGAAGATCGATCCCAATCGCTTCAACGGTCTCGCCGGGGCGGCGCAAGCGGCGGCATTATCGAACCAACCGGCAAAAGCCAACTCTTACTACGCGCAGCTGTTGAAGAATTGCGACGGCGGCGCGCACTCGAGTCGTCCGGAGTTGCAAGCGGCCAAAGCGCAGGTGACGAATGGCGGACAGGGATTTTAGGTGATCGCGGGCGCTGCGCTATTTTACGGCCGGCGGCAGTGCATCACGCCGACATCCTGGCCGTTAACGGAGACGATTCCAGTACGGATTCTCCCTGATTGATCGCCTGTGGCTTCTTGCTCGGCAGG
>Ga0335074_10004537_pt1 | contig 19136 bp, 22 predicted proteins | sample Lox_Sample_23_FD_206715 | JGI IMG/M metagenome (GOLD analysis project Ga0335074, IMG submission 206715) | Soil microbial communities from Loxahatchee National Wildlife Refuge, Florida, United States - Lox_Sample_2.3 | ecosystem: Environmental > Terrestrial > Soil > Wetlands | place: USA... | reverse complement strand
GCGTTCTTTCCCACGAGGAAATAAGCCACAAAAAAGCGCGGTGCATTTTTGTGAGCCAGAAGTGCTTCATATTCGGAGCCGCGTTCCTAGCAATCTGCCTCCTCATAATACTCGCGAAGCCATGGGGGCCCGGATTGCTAACGTGGCTTGATAATCGTTTGCCGTGGAGGAACTTTTAAAGGCGGCGGCGATTGCTTATCTCGCGGTGGCGCTTTGGCCTCGCTCTCGGCCGCTGAATCGGTCTCTTTGTCTTGATTGGTTACCATAGGTTCCTGGCTTCTCCGTCAGAGGCTTTGGAGGGCCCTCGTGTTTGATGATGGGTTTGCCTACAGGTGGTATCGGCAGAAACGGCGGTGGAGGCGGCGCCGAGGGCTTCTGACCGCCTGGAGGGGTCAGCGGGTTCGGTGTCTTTGGATCGGGCACAGTGCCTTGTCTTCCTCAATCGATCGTCGTGAGAAGTGAACTGAAGACCAAACACATTCTACATTATTTATGGTGCGTACCATGATCCAGCAAAAAAATGCAGTGGGTTTAGATGAGAGCGGCTGCGGTCGTTCTTTACCGTCCAAAACCACTTCTTTAAGGAGAAGTTAGATTTATCAGAGGGTCAGGCCAGTATGGGAATGGAAAAAATTCGGCATCTGGTTGATCCCAAAACCCGCCGCGCCTACAAGAACGACGTTGAGGAGTTCATCGCCTTCGCCGGCCTGCGCGGCTTCGCTGAATTGCGCAGCATCACCCGCGCGCACGTCATCGCCTGGCGCAAGGATTTAGAGAAACGCGCACTGGCCGCCTCCAGCATCCGCCGCAAGCTCTCGGCCCTGTTCGACTATCTCTGCGAGCATAACGCCGTGGCCGGCAATCCGGCCGACGGGGTCAAGCGGCCGGTGGCGAACGGCAATGAAGGATCGACCCCGGCGCTCGGCGATGCCCAGGTTCGCAAGCTGCTCGATGCCCCGCCCGAAGACACCCTCAAGGGCGTCCGCGATCGCGCCATTCTCGCTACCCTGCTCTATCACGGCAGTGAATTGCCAAATCTAATCGCCTTAGACTCCGAAACCAAAACCTTACTGTAGGAGAGACAGTATGAAGCCACTGTCTCTACTGTGACGGACCGTGTTGTTCAAAACGCGGTCAAGCATCTCTTGAAGCCGATCTTTGAAGCGCAGTTCTGGCACGTCTCGTTTGGGTTTCGCCCCGGACGAGGCTGCCACGGCGCTTTGGAGCATATTCGCATGTCCATACGTCCGCGAGCCAAGGCCAGCGACGGCCGGCGGCGCCGGACGCCTTACCAATGGATCATCGAGGGCGATATCAAGGGCTGTTTCGATCAGATCGATCACCATCGGCTGATGCAGTGTGTTCGCGCGCGCATCGGCGATCTGAAAGTGACGAAACTGATTCGGCAATTCTTGAAAGCCGGCGTACTCGAAGAAGGATTTCTCCTTCCTACGAGTAGTGGCACCCCTCAAGGCGGTGTGATCTCACCACTGCTCGCCAACATCGCGCTCAGCGCGATTGAGGAACGCTACGAGCGCTGGGTTCATCACCGCTATAAGACGCGCGCGCACCGTACCTCGGATGGGGTAAAGGCAGCGCGTGGTGCGCGTATGACCGACCGGCGGCGCGGGGTCCCCGTATTCTTCCCGATCCGTTATGCCGATGATTTTGTGATCCTGGTGGCAGGTACTCGCGAGCAGGCCGAGAACGAAAAGGCCGCTCTTGCCGATTATCTGCACCAGCGCACAGGTCTCGAACTTTCGGAAGAGAAGACTCGGATTTCCGATCTGACCGAGGGCATCGAGTTCCTCGGTCATCGCGTTAGGCTGAAATGGCATCGCCAATTCGGACTAATGCCTCGGATCGAAATCCCCAAGCTAAGCCGGGCGGATCTTCGGTATCGGGTGAAACAACTCACCAAGCGGGCAACCACCAATCGCTCCTTGGCTCACCTACTCGAAAGTTAAATCCAATCTTACGAGGCTGGGGCAACTTCTATCGCTTCTGAACTGGAGCGGGCCAGCTCTTTGCGTCGCTCGACCACTATGTCGGTGATCGTCTGTGGCGCTGGCTTATGAAGAAGCACAGCAGCCTTCACCGGAAACGTTCACTGATTCGGCGCCAGCCGAGTCCGGTCCGACCAACTCACAAAGTCTGGCGAGAGAGTCGAACTGAGCAGTTCCTCCTCTCCAGTCTGAGGGTCGAGCGATTCCGGCGAGGTTGGATGCGAACTCCTGCATACGCCATGGTTCCCGGAGAGCCGGATGCATAACGAAAGGTGCATGTCCGGTTCGGAGGGCGGGCGTCAGAAACCGGCGGTGGCAACACCGCCAAGGCGCTGACGCTCGACCCCTACCTTACCTGAGCGTGATCGGCTGGGGTTGGTTTTACCTGTCGCCCGTACTCGATGATTTCTCCCGCTACATTGTGGCCTGGAAGCTCTGCAGCACGATGACCCCGGCGGACGTTACCGAGACGTTGCGCCTGGCGCTCCATGCGGCCGGGCTCAATCAGGCCACCGTCCAGCAACGGCCGCGGCTGCTGAGTGATAACGGACCGTCGTATCTGTCGGCCCAACTCGGAGCCTGCCTCCAGGAGCACGGCATGCGTCACACGCGTGGCCATCCCGATCATCCGATGACCCAAGGCAAGATTGAGCGTTACCATCGCTCGTTGAAGAATCGCATCCTGCTAGAGAGCTATTACCTGCCGGGCCAGCTCCAGGCGCGGCTCGCGGAGTTCCTCGATTTCTATAACACTCGGCGTTACCACGAGAGCCTCGGCAATCTCACTCCGGCCGATATCTACGTCGGGCGCGGATCAACCATTCTCGCACGGAGGCAAAAGATCAAACATCAGACCATCGAACTACGGCGACTACTGCATCAGCAAGCCGCCGCCTGAACCTTAACCAGTGGGCTCATTTCTCTCTTCTTTACCGCAGCGCTTTGTCTCAAATGTTCTGACGACGTACACAAACTAAAGTATGCTGGTTGTACGCACACCGTCCGTGCGCTAGCATTTCAGTGCACAGAGGTAATTTAGGTTATGGCAAGCTCTTCACCGGCACGAGACGACAGAATAGAGTTACGGGCCACGCGCGAAGAGAAGCGCCTGTTAACAGAAGCTGCCGCACGTGAACAACTCGACGTGACGCGGTTCATCATGCGCAACGTGCTGCCGGCCGCACGAGAGGTCGTGCGGCGCTCCGAGCGAATTGTTCTGTCGGAGCGCGACTCGAAGCGCGTACTTGAATTGTTGGAGAAGCCGCCCAAACCAACTAAGGCGCTGATCGCTGCCGCGAGGCGCCGCGGAAAGGCGTGAGTGCACAGATCGCCTGGAGGGAAGAGGCGATCGGCAGGCGCCACGACCGTAAAAGCTTCGACTGCGGATCCAGCGAGCTCAACGAATATCTTCGAAGATACGCACGCCAGAATCACGAATCCGGCGGCGCGAAGACCTTTGTTGCGGTTCCCTCAGATGGTCCCACCCAGATACTGGGCTACTACACGATTAGTCCCGGCTCGATCGAATTCGCCGCAGTGCCAGCGACTGTGACGAGGAGACTGGGACGGTACGAGGTTCCGGTATTTCGCCTCGGACGCCTCGCGGTCGACCGGTCCGTCCAAGGAAGTGGATTGGGCGGTGAACTTCTGCTTGCGGCAGGCAGGAGAGCGCTATCGGTCGCAATTGAGGTGGGAGGTGTGGCCCTCGCGATCGATGCCAAGGACGAGAGGGCAGCGGTTTGGTACGAACGGTTTGGAGCCTTGCGGCTGCTTGACGATCCACTGAGACTGGTACTGCCGCTAAAGACGATAGCTGATGCATTGGCCTTGGCGACGAGAGGATAATTCGGGGGATGAAGACGTTCGGTCGGGTGATAACCGAGGCGCGCAAGAAAGTGGGTCTGACACAAAAAGAGGTCGCAGAGCGGCTCCGACGTGGGGATGGCCGCACGGTTTTGCCACCCTACCTGAACGATCTCGAACATGATCGACGCTATCCACCGGAAAGCGAAGTCATTGAGCAACTCGCCGAGATTCTTGGTCTCTCACCGGATGTCCTCTATTTCTATGCGAAGCGAGTTCCTGCGGACGTACGGCGCGACGCTGATAACACTGAGGTCGAAGCGGCTTATCGAGCATTTCGGCAAGTGATCAACCAGGCCAGGAAGCCGCCATCCCGTTCCAAGCAGCGCCGCTGAGGTGCGCTTTGTATTAAACTCCGCGCCAAGCCATCTTTGACGCATCTCTGCAGACATCTTTTTTTGACGGCAATCCGAACATTCAGAACTTCATACCGGCAGCGAACCGCAACCGTCAGCAAAGTCACTCGATGTCCTAAAGTTCCGACTCGAAGAGGGGGGTGCATTTACCGCGATTCGTTATCAAATAATGGAATTCTAGTTTTTATCAAAAAGGAGGTGCCCCCTATGAAGAGCTTAGGTAAGTGCGTCCGTGAAAGGCGCATGGCCCTCGGCCTGACCCAACGCGAGTTCGCTACACGAGTCAGGTTCGAGGACGGGCACGCGATATCAGCAACGTATCTGTGTTTCATCGAGCAGGGCCTGTACAAGCCACGTTGTCACATCATAGCCGAGTTCGCCCGCGTGCTTGGAGTGAATTCGGACGTGTTCTTTTATCTAGCCGACAGAGTTCCACCGGACGTCTGTGAACTCGACGCTACGAACGAGGAACTGGAGGCTGCGTTTACGGCTTTCCGCCGCGCGCTCAGAAGCGACCGGAGGAACCGTCAAACGAGTCAACGTCAAGTCTGACAGCCTGCCAAGCGGCCTCGATTCCGCAATTTAAGGAAAATAACCGTGATATCACGCGTCTGGAGCAACGGAACGGAACACGAGACTCTGTGCCGGACAGCAGCTCGGCTCCTTGAGTTCGAACGAATTATCAAGGCCGACGTCCAGGAAGTCTCCGCAAATTACGATGCGACGACGCATTCGTGTCCGCTGTTCGCCGACTTTGGCCATGGCAGCATGCGAGCGCTCGGCATCGTGTTGCCAGCGGAGCGGGTCGAAGCGGGTATACGTCTACTTGCTGCGATTGAGGGAAGGTGGTCGAGCCGGAGGACCCGTTCTTCGATACGGTGCTCAGAAATGGTGAACGATTTTCGGCCACGACGCCTCCGGCATCAGATGGCCCAACGTTATCAATCAGGACGCACTGGAGCCCGATAAGGCCTCTTCCCGTTTTTGCCATGGAATGTGGCAGCTGAGGATTATTGATGCGATCTCTCGCGGCGATAACATTGTCGTCGTTGGTGCCTCGAACGAGAGAATATCGCGATGATGCGCGCTGGAGACGGCGCGGCAGCGCCGATCGCCCCCGCGGTAGAGGCAACGGAGTGGGCGATCCAGCGCGGCCTTTTCGCCGATCAGATTCAGGCGGCGCGGGTGACGATTGCCGCCAGCGATTGGGTTACCGCCATCGAGGGTCGGGCAGGCGCCGCGAAGACAACCACCGTGGGCGCGATCCGCGAGTTCGCTGAGCAACGCGGCTATACGGTGCGCGGTTTCGGACCAACCAGCGGCAGCGTCAAGGTTCTCAGCGAGGCGGGAGTATTGGCCAGGACAGTGGCCAGCCTGTTTGAAAATGGCCGCATTGAACCAGCGCAAAACCAGCTTCGGCTTATCGACGAATCGAGCCTGCTCCCGACGCGCCAGCTGAACCGGCTGCTGCGCTTGGCTCAAAGCGCCAGCGTCGACCGCGTCGTCTTCGTCGGCGATCAGCGCCAGCATCAGGCTATTGAGGTCGGCAATCCAATCAATCAGTTGATTCGCGGCGAAATGACGGTCGCGCGACTTAACGTCATTCGGCGCCAGCGCGATCCGGAGCTCAAGCGCACGGTTGAACACGCTGCGCGCGGCGACGTGGGCAGGCGCTGCGCTTGCTGCATGAGCGGCAGCGCATATTCGAAATTGAAGCGCCGGAGAAGCGATACCAGGTGATCGCCGCCAACTATCTGCGGTTTCATCGCGCCGATGAACGCACCCTGGTGGTGAGCCCCGCCAACAGCGAGCGGCGTGAGCTGAACCGCGTGATCCGCGAGACCCTGATTGAACACAGCTACGTCCCCGGACCGGCCGGGAGCACGGGATATTGGTCAATCGCGAACTCACCCGAACCCAGCGTCGGCACGGCTCAAACTATGAGAGGCGATGTCATCCGCTTCACACGCGCGAGTAACCGAATAGGGATACCGAAGAACGCTTACCTTACGGTCGAGGCGGTGAATCGGAGAACGACTCGCTGATGCTGAGAGCAACGGATAGGCGGCAGCTCTCTTTTTCGCCCGGCCGTTTCAAGAGCATCGAAGCGTATCGGGCGGAGCAGCGAGTCGTCGCGATCGGCGAGCGCATTCAGTTCCGCGCACCGGAGCGCACGCTCAAAGTCGCCAACGGCGAATTCGCGACCGTGCTTCAGATCGCCAACGACAGCGCCGTCATCAAACTCGATGGTGGCCGAACCCTGAAGGCGCGATTGTCGGAGCTCCAGCACATCGACTACGGCTACGCCTCTACCTCCCACGCCGCGCAGGGCGCCACCGTCGATCGCGTAATTGTCAATATTGACACGACTCGCGGCGTCCAACTCGTAAATCGTCGGCAATTTTACGTTTCGCTGAGCCGGGCCCGCTACGACGCCCGCATCTACACTAACGACAGCGGCGCGCTAAGGCGCGCCGGCCGCGCGCGATTTGCAGAAGGCGATCGCCCTTGACGCGCTCAGACGAAGGCCCCATCGGCAGTCACAGAGTATCGCCCATCAGCAATACCTGGAATTCGTTAAAGCGGTTTCCCGATCCGAGCGCGCCAGCGCTCACGCAGAAGCTAGTCCAAGGTCAGAGTATCAGGCAGAAACAGCAAGTAGCTGAGGGTTGGAGATGGTGATCGCCACTCAAAATCATAAGGTTATTCACGTCGTCAATCTTGCGCCAGCTACGCGCAATTCGGTCGCGCCCGTCCCACAGGAGCGCTGCGCTCGGTCACGCCGAATTGCATGGCTTCGTCGGCGCTCGTGGGTGGCGGCGCTGCGCGCCGCATCGAGTTCCTCTCCATCGCCGCCCTCCCAGACTTTTGCGGGAAGGGCGGCGGGGAAAGTGGCGCTGGGTTTTCAAACCCAAGCTGTACGTGCCCAGGCCGCTGGCGAGAGCGCGCTGCAAGGGTCGGATTCATCTGGGAGAACGCGCCCTCTACTATCCCGAGGATCGTTCACTGTACTGCCAAGCAGAAGTTGCAGCCGAACGGCCATTCGAGATTTCCTGCCACGGCAACGACGAGGCGAACAAGACTTCGATCTTAGGAAGATAGGACGATGTATCAAGGAAACTGCGCGTGTTGCGGGCGCAAGGTGCGTACTGATGGGAATTGGCTGAAGGCTCGCCTCTGGAGCAGCACAGCGGTATTCGATTGGTCATGCCTTACGAAGCTGATGAAGGAGCACGGCGAGGCGGCGGCCGAAGACGCCGCCTGGAAAGCGAATAAAGTTACGCAAAAACAGTAAACAAAGCTCATGTCGCGGCCGCTGATCAGGCGCGAGGCACTGCAGGAGGTAAAAGCAATGTCGCTCAATAGAATTATGGTCATCGGCCATGTTGGGCAAGACCCGTAGATTCGCTACACGCCCACCGGCATGCCGGTCGTTAAGTTCTCGGTAGCCACTGACGAGACCTACGTCGACAAAGAGGGCAAGCGAGAAGAGCGTACGGAATGGCACCACGCCGTGGTTGTTGGGAGGCTGGCGCTCACCTGCCACGCGTACATCAAAAAGGGCCAGCAGGTTTTCGTCGAGGGTCCGCTGCGCACGCGCGAATGGGAGAGCAACGGAAGGAGTAGCCGGCGAATCGAAATTATCGTACGCCGCGTGCAGTTCCTCGGCACACCACCGGCAGGACCGGTCGAAAGCGCGCAGGACGAGAATCTCGCGGTGGCGAAAGAATCAGAAAGGACCTCGTAAGGGACATAACGGCGGCGAGTGGAGAAGCTTGCACGTCTCGGCCACGCCGCCCAACAGACCTTAGGCCGCCGCTTTAGGACTCGCTTGCATCCGTTCGAGGAGGGGGGAAAATACTCCTAATTAAATAACTAGCAAAGCGGCAAACTCGCCAGCCGAGGCTGCCGCAAAGCTCATCATGATAAACGTGACTTAGGATGAACGCAGCCGGATGCCTGGACTCCTACAAACCAGTGGCTGCTGAGCAGACACGTGGTCTTCCGGACCATTTCTATTGGCTCAGTAAGTCCTTTGCATTAAGACTCAGAATTTTCGCCTCATCGGCAGCATTCAGCCCGAGCGCCTTCACTTCCCGAATCGGATCGGCTAGTCCCGCAGGTAGCGGATAGTCACTGCCGACAACGAAACGATCGGCTCCGTAAGACTTGACTAGATAGCCCAGCATTTCGCGGTTGTGCGCAATGATATCGAAGTGAAATTGCGATACATAGGTCGAAGGCGGCCGCGGAATCGCGCCACGGCACTCTGGTATCAGCCGATAGCCCATGTCGAGGCGTCCAACGATGGCGGGCAGTGCGCCGCCCGCGTGATACAAGACAATACGCAGGTTAGGATGCCGCTCGAGCACGCCTCCATAGATCAATAACGCCGCCGCCAGCCCTGTATCGTACAAATTGCCTACTAGGTTGCCCAGGAAGTAGCGAGCGAGAGCACCAGCTGGCGCCGCTTCAAACGGGTGGATACAGACCACCATTCGCAGTGCCTCAGCCGCTTCCCAGAAGACTTCTAAATCTGCTTCGTCGAGCTGCCGTTCAAGCACCTTTGGGGGAATCTCCACTCCGCGCAGTCCCAGCTTTGCGGCGCGTTCCAATTCGCTGACGGCTGCCGCTGAATCCTGTATCGGCACCGATGCCAGTGGCACAAAATGAGCAGAATCGCTGGCCGCGAGCGCTGCCATCGCATCGTTGTTGACTTGGGCGATGGCGAGGCCAAGCGCCACGTCGACGTCCGGATACATCAGGAACGGCACACACGAGACCGCCTGCTTTGTGATGCCCTCGCGCTGCATATCAGCGAGTCGTGCATGGAGATCGGAGATTGGACCATCCATCGGCCGCAGTGCCTTCTCCTGGATCAGGAAAAACCTGCGGCCCTCGCGCTCCACGATACGCGTTGCGTAGCGGCGCCCATCGCGCGTGAGATGTTTAATCACCTCGGGCGCGATGAAATGATTGTGCATGTCGATAACGTCCATGCCGCTCCGTGAATGTAAACCGCTACAGGATGAAGCTGATCTTGCCGTGCGGGCGGAGCGCTTCGTTATCGAGAATGGCCCGGCGTTCCATTATCTTCAGGCGGTCTCCATCGCGAACTAGCTTGTAGACGTAGTGACCGATGTACGTATCGACCGACTCGTAACGCATCCGATGTACGGCAAAATTGGCGGTCACTAAAATGTTTTTTCCCTCTGCACCGAGTACGCGTACGTTGGCGATCATGCGCCGCGTGCGCGAATGGGGATTTTCCGCCCACGCCGACTTGCCGAGGAGTTGTTTTACGCGGGATCGGATTCGAACGGCGTCGTCGGCGATTATGAACAGCGTATTGCGGGAGTCTCCCTCCGGAACATCCGTGGGCGGAATCTCGTAGATCGCGTCAGCCGTCAGCAATTCGAGCCATTCCTCCAAGCGCCACTCATCGAGCAATGCCGCTTCCTTGAAGAAGAGATCTTCGATTTCAGATCGGCTCGGAAGGTCCACGGCATTCATGCTGCCTTCCTCGCGCGCTTCACTTGCGGTTCCGTCATCAACTGGTTCCATCGGCGCCAGAACGCCCGCATTTGCAGTTCGTCCGTGATCGCGGGATGCTCGCGTTTCATCCCGCGTGAGATGTCGGACCATGCGACCTCGCGATTAGCGAAGCCGCGCTGACAGGACTCAAGCATCTCGACGTCATCGGGCGTTGCGAATCCGCCCGGGCCAAGGAAGGTAAGGAAGTTGTCGAGGCGGAGCTTGGAGTCTTCAGAGCTTTCTTCGAGCGGCGCCAGCGCCCACGCGTTGACTTCCATGTAGTCGTGCGAGATCGGATAAAAGCTACGGATCGTGATCGCCATAATGTCGTTGATGACGAGATTCGGAAAAATCCCGAGGTTGCGGCTAGTCTCGCAGATCCGGCTGGCGCGCTCCGGGCCGAACCGTTCGTCGAATCGGCGGCGCAACGCGTCAAAATGAGATTTGCGATGTTCGCCGAAGGGTGCGACCCAATGCGCGATTGGGCGACCCCATGCACTTTGATACTCGAGCACTGCGTGGCCGTTGCCTAAGTCGACTGCTTTCTGCCGCGCCGATATGGGGACATTGTTGCCTTGCAGCTGGATGCCGGTATCTGCCAGAAACGTGAAGTACCGTTGATGGGTTGGTAAACCATGGTAGCCGTCATAGCTATTCTCCATTAACAGTTTCCAGTTGGCCCGCGCGCTGTAGGCTTGCTGGCCGGCGATGACCTTCATTCCGGTCTCTGATTGGTCAGCAACCAGATCCAGATACTCACGTGCACCTGCCAGATAGTCATACAAGCTTTGCGCCGCGCGATCGAAGCATACGAAGATAAAGCCTCGATAATTGTCCATCTTGGGCGGCGCGGCTAAGCGCATATCCTCGCGTTTGAAAGCTTCGCTGTAGGAATCTTCGCCGGGTACGCCAACCAATTGTCCGCGCACATTGTAGGTCCAGGCGTGGTACGGACACTGGAAGGTTTTGGCGTTGCCGGATTTCTGCCGGCAGACCATGGCGCCGCGATGTGTACAAGTATTGAGCAGGACCCGAACCACGTTGTCGTCGCCGCGCGCCAGAATTATCGGGCGCCCCGCGACGCTGCGGGACCGAAAATCGCCGGCGTGCGGCACCTCCGATTCGTGGCCGGCATAGATCCAGCACTTATCGAAGATGCGCCGCCGTTCCTCTTCAAGACAGCCCGGATCAGTAAACGCGCGGCGATTAACTCGGAACAGTCCCGCTTTCTCATCGTCTACGATGTAAGTTTCGGCCGATTCAATCATGGTCGATTCCTTCTGCTTCCAGCTCGTCAGCTCCGCTTCGACGAGGATCCCACGCCCAATATTGCGCAATCGCACCCGCATCAACGCGCAGATCCGTGCCGGTGATCATCGCGGCATCGTCTGACGCGAGAAATGCGGCCGCGCGCCCGTAGTCACGCGGACTCGGCAACTTCTGCATCGCGACGCGATCGCGGAACGGTTGCAAAAGCTGCTGGAAAGACTTCACTTGTTCAGAACTCGGTCCTTTGCGGCCCCATCGCGCGCTGCGCTCCAAAGATTCCGCCGGATCGGTGGCGGTCGGCGTTAAGCTGTTCACGCGAATGCCGTACGCGATCAATTCCATCGCGGCCGATCGCGTAAAGTTCAAAAGCCCACTCTTGCCGGTGCAGTACGCGATGTTGTTCGGCTCACCCTGATGACCGGCGGTCGAGATTATATTGATGATGCTGCCCCCGCGGCCCTGTTCGATCATCAGTTTCGCGATGTGCTTGGTGAACAGAAAAGTGCCAGTCACAATGATCGATAGCTGCCGCTGCCACTCATTAAGCGGCATATCGATGACGCCCTTCCGGTTAAAGATCGCCGCGCTATTAACCAAAATATCAACGCCGCCGAAGGCCTCGCGCGCGGCGGTTACCGCAGCGATCACCTGTTGCTCATCGGTGACATCGCAAGTCACGGCAAGGGCGCGCGCTTCGACGCTCTCCAGATAGCGTGCGCAGTCCGCGGCATTTTCGGCGCGCGAATCAACGCAGACAATCGCAGCGCCCTCACCAGCCAAGCCTTCGGCGATGCCTCCGCCGATGTTAGGGCTGGTCCCGGTTATCAGTGCAACTTTTCCGCCGAGCCTCATTTCAGCCTCCGCGATATCAGATCATTGCGGCGGTGGCGCTGCAAGGAAACATTTCGAGGAATTGAAAATCCAGGTCTCGATGAAATCCGTCTCCGCTGGCTTGCGCTGCAACTCGGCTAGTGCCCCCGCCAGACACATCCAGTTGAGGATTTCCTGCTGGCCGCTCGCCTCGACCGCCGCTGCGGGATAGTCACGCCACGCGTCGTAGTCGCCTGCCCGCAGGGCCTGGAACAACGCAAGATCGGCGGGCGTGTCCGGATAAAGGTAGTGATTCTTCTCGACGAGAAAGGCGTGCGACCACCCCGACGAAGCCAGGACCGCCACCCGCCAGGGACTGGCGGCAAGCACCCGCGCGGTTGCCGCTCCCAGATCGAACAAGCGCCGCGGTGTCGGCGCGGGCGGATCGAGTTGTGCCTTGGAGGGTGGATTCTCAAACATCGGCAAGCCACCGCGCTGGGCGATGACTTTGCGTCCGTAGCAATTGATCGCGAACGGAACTATCGGGTAGGAAAAACCCTTGCGATCGTAATCGAGGTACAGCACCGCGTTAGCGAACGCATGACCCAGCGGATGATGTAACGGTTTGTAGGAATAGGCCGCGTCGAAGCCCGCTTCAATCAGGCCGCTGGCGAGATATTTTGCCGCGGCCACATTGCCGGGCGAATGAAACTTTTTCTCCGCAGGCTCATTCCAGATATTGTTCGCCCCTGGCCCGAAAGTCGCCGGCCCGAACTCAAAAGATTCGTGTGCGTAGATGCAGTACGGTGGAATTACATCTTCGCGGAAATTTTCGTACTGATCATCGCCCCAGATTAGAATGAAGTCCGGATGGAACGCGTCGATTTGAGCTCGCGTTTTGCGCAAGGCCTCGACGAGGCGCTCACGATGAGCGTGGGCCGCAGTGGCACCTTCGTCCACGCCCCACTCGTGACGCATCGCTTCGGGCCAGTTTTCAGCTCGCCGGAGTTTCTCCGGCAGACGCGGATTTTCCAGCATCCGCTTTAGAATCCACGCCATTACTTTGTCGTGTCCGGCGAGCGGTGGATAGTGCGTCATTCCTGCAGCTAGGATTTCACCCATTTGCGTTTCTCCGGTTTGCTAGCACTCCCGGCCCACTACGAAGGTGATCGGACCGTCAATCCACGCTTCGTGCGGGATTAGTTATTGGTTTGCGGCCTCGGCGCGATCCTTCTCTCTCATCAGCGAAAGATAGTAGCGATTCAGGCGTTCCAGATGCTGTTCCATCTCGGTCACGGCCGCATCGCTCTCCCGCGCTTCGAAGTGCTTGATAAACCGCCGCCGTGATGGCAGCACCCAGGGATTCCGCGTTTGCCCAATTGCCTGAATGAAGTGCGACATCACGTCAATCAGCGCTTCCATCACGATGACCATTACCGGATTCTTCGTGGCCCACGCTAAAATACGGTGAAATTCAAGATGGATCGCCGCCTGATCGTAAAAGTTCGCCTTCGCCAGCGCCGCCTGTTCAGCCGCCGCGATATTTGCCTTGAGGGCTTTGATGTCTTCCGTGGTTGCTCGCTCACACGCCGCACGAACCGTGATCGACTCAATCAAGACCCGCGCTTCGGTCAGATGCTCGGGCTGGATCGCTCCCAAATGAAACATGTCGCGTAGCCCGGTCACAACAGCGTCGCCCGTGCTCTCGCGCATGAAAGCGCCGCCGGTAGCGCCCTTTTGCAGCCGTAGCAAGCCGGAGTTTTCCAGCAATCGCAGGGCTTCGCGCAAAGTGTTGCGCGAAACCCCGAATTGTTCAGTTAAGGCTCGCTCTGGCGGAAGCCGATCGCCCGGCCGCAGCCGCCGATGCGACAGTTCCTTGCGAATCTGATTCGCGATCTCTTCGAACGCCCGGGGGGTCTTGATGAGTTGAAATTCCACCCGGTGCAGCCTCCGTGAACTATCTCTTATCTCATTAGGGCACACAGCTCCGGCTCGTGCCTGATCCTTCAACTTGACATCAGGTGTTCTGCTATGATTCATCGGTCCAACCATTGGACCTGAACCGATATCTTGAAAATGTCAAGGCCGCGAAGACACCGATTCAGCTAATGATTTCGTAGAAGACTATCTCGATGAACGATTCCGGAACCATTCCATGGTTGATTGAGGAGATCTCGGTCGATCCGCAACGTTACCTGGACCTCGACACCTGGCATCGAACTGCGGCATGGCTGCGGCGGAATGATCCAGTCCATCTTGTAGAGGCGAAGGACTTCAAGCCGTTTTATCGCGGAACACCTGCTCGGCCTGACGAAGAGGTATTCAGCGGCATACGGGGCGGCCTCCTGCCTAAAGATGATGCCTCCGCGTCGCGGAAGTGGTTAGCCTTCCGCGCGCGTCCAGTCGGCAGCACGCTCACCGAGCACAATACAGGTCAGATCGGTGTTGGCACGCACGATGTTCGGCATCACAGAAGAATCGACGACGCGCAATCCTTCGACCCCGCGCACGCGGCAGTACTGATCGACTACGGCTTCTTTATCGGAGTCAGGTCCCATCTTGGCGGTTGTCGTCGGATGGTAGATCGTGCCGCGGTTGTTGCTGACAAAGTCGGACGATGCGCTATCGGAATCGACGATCGCCTGGCTTATTGACGAAATTCGTGATGTACGGAGCGAAGTGTGCGCTATGCATAAGGCGCTACGCAATCCGGACACCCTCGACCATGCGGCGCACGTCCTCGGGGTCGGAGAGATAGTTCAGATGGATGTTGACCGGTAGGTTGGGATCGGCACTGCGAAGACGGACGCGCCCGCGGACACTGCAGTCCGGGGGTGACGGCGATACTCGGCCAAGGCGCGTCAATCGCCGAACCCTCCCACAGATCCTTGTTATAGAGTTTGAAGATGTACGTCTGCATGTCATTGAACTCGGCTGAACCGCTCGCAGTGTGGCGGATAGCCGGGTTCGTTACCACCGGGTCGTGCGGTAGTCTCCGCTCACACGGGCGGCAAGTGACGCGCCCGCCGAGCCCGCACCTACAACGATATCGTCGTATTCCATTTTACTTTATGCCTGCATCATCGAGTCGAAGCCCTTCCAGAAAAAGCGCGCGAGTGTCCGCGCCTCAGCGAGGAACTCTTCCTCCCGTCCGGTCGCGGTGACGAAACGATCGATCATCCGATGACCACCTTCGCCATGTTCCTTGTCCGCCTCGTAATGCACTGAAAGGAAGCGCGTATGCTCCGGTTTGAATCCGTAATGACGCTCAAGGCCCTCTTGGAGCATCTTATAAGCCTCGACCTCGATCTCCTCGCACAGGCCGATCGCGCCGACGAACTGTGGCTTAAGATGAATTATCCGGTATAGGCATGCATTGAAGGCTCGCGCATCGTCAGATCCGATCGCATTGACAAGCCGTTCGCGTGGCAATCCGAGTCCGCCTTCCCACAACTCGAACAGCAGGTCCGTATGACCGGCTGAATGGCTACACAATCCTAATGCCTCTTCAGCAAAGCCCTTTGCCGATCCTTGCGCCACCTGCTGGTCGATATCGTACATCTTGAGATACGCCGCCGCGGATAGGGGAGCCGAATCGCGCACGGTCATTTCGTAATGCTGAATCGGATAGCCCTTGAGCTGATCGCGTGACGCCCTGCCTTGGTTGACGAGCTTGACGTAGGGATGCTGGTCGAGCCGATGCTCGGCAACTATCTTGTTTATCTCCTCGTGAAAAGTCGCCGTGTCCATTTTGCACCTCGCTGACTTGTCTAAGATCGCACTACGATTCGCTCTCACCTCTCGGCGAGAATAGTGGTTGCAGCCTGTTCCACAGCCGTACCCTTGAAGAAATTCGGATTATTCGCCGACCATAGTTTCACGGGATTCGCAAAAACGAAATCGCGGAAGTCTGTATCACTGATCAATCCTTCTTCAACGAGTTCGTAGGCTTCATGCAGCACCTCGGTCATATCTGGAACATCGAAGTGGCCGATGTCGGAGCCGAAAACCGCGCCCAGGCGCGCATCGAATGGATTAGCCTTCGCGTTAAAGCCCCATGCATTGATCGGGTCGTCGGACTCGCAGCCGAAATAGAATCGCGGCACGAACAGATCGCGGATATCCTCCGGATGATCGATCCCGCAGGCCGCGAAATCGTCGAGCGAGGCGTCGGGATCGGCGGTACGCGGAGATAGACTGCGGCTGGGATTTCGAAGAAGTTCAGCGCCGCTGGCCACGTCGTTGCCACCGTATTCGCGAAACAGCTTTATTAACAATTCGCGATCAACGTTGGCCGGATTGATCTCCTCGAGCGCCGCTGAATTGCGCTTCTTCCAATGGCCGATCAGATCGCTATAGAGACTACAAGCCCATCCAACGCCGCCCTCGAGGAACGCGAAGTTGAGCGAGGGAAAGCGCCGCGTCACGCCACCTAGAAATAGCGCCTTGCAGATTGCTTCGCCCGCAACGCCGAAATGACCGATATGATTGTAGACCGCATTCGACGGCGAGACGCGCGTGCCCACGCCCTTCGTCACCGAGTGGAAAGTTGGCGACACCCCCAGTTCAAGGCATTTCGCCCAAACTGGGTCGTAATCGTATTCACTATCGATCGCGAGCATATCGAGCCACTCGTTGTAGCGGGGATTAGGCTTGCTCGATTGGATCGGCCGGCGAATCAGGCCGGTCACCATGACTACCTTGAGTCCCAGAGTCCTAACGGCGAAATCGAGTTCGGTGATTGCTTCTTCCGGCGTATGCATCGGAATGACCGCAGCCGGCGTCAGTCGATCTTTGTATTCGCCAAAGAGGTCGGCGGAGAACGTATTGAAGGCGCGGCAGGTCACCTGCCTCAGTTCGGCGTCGGCGATGAAGGGAACGCGTAGACCCATTGACGGATAGAGCACTACGAAGTCGAAGCCGAAATCGCCAAGCCGCTGATATAGTAGCTTCGGCAGCATTGAAGTGGCGTGATCCAGGGTATTTTTGGCCGGCATTCCCCACCACACCGGCTGATCGAGCCTGCGCTCGCGCCGTTCCTTGAGCGGAATCGTCAAATGCCAATCTTCAGTCGGCCGTGCCTTGAAACCCTCGACGGCCTTAGCGCCACCAACCCGCTTGAGGTAGTCGGTCACCTGCGGCCCAAATTCGACCCAATGACCATCGGAGTCGATCACCGGGTGATTAAGACGAGCACGCACGGTGGATCCGGAATTGGGATTACTCGACATGATTAGCCCTCCGATACGGCACAAGCGACGCGTTCAAGAGCAGCAAATGTTTGCGTTGCCAAAGTCTCCAGCGTTTAAGCCACGCGTAGCATAACGTCGGGTTGGCGACCATCTTGGCGCGGCACGCGAACGTTGCCTGGCGGCGGGGCACAGTTTACGCGAACATTTCCCGGTGCTAGTTCCTGTCATATTGCCGCCCACTGAAAAGCGCAAATGTGTGAGATCGGAGGTCAGCGGCTTGGAGGTCGGCTATGGCGAACTCGACTGGCGTTGGGAATAACGGCTTCAAGATTATCGGGACGCGTCCGATTAGGCATGACGGCTTCGACAAAGTTACGGGACGGGCCAAGTACGGTGCGGATTACACATTGCCTGGGATGCTGCACGGCAAGGTCTTGCGCAGCCCTCATGCGCACGCGAGGATCAAAGCCATCAGTTACGAAAAAGCACTGAAACTTCCAGGAGTGTTTGCAATCGTGACTGCAGCGGACTTTCCCGCGACGATCCAGGAATTCGTTACTGTTGTTGGTGACGTTCGAGCGAACGCGCGTCATCTCGCCTGCAACGTCATGGCGCGGGACAAGGTTTTATATGATGGCCACGCGGTAGCTGCCGTGGCCGCGAACAGCCCGCACGTCGCTAGCGAAGCCTTGGCGCTAATCGAAGTCGAGTATGAGGTTTTGGCCCCGGTGATGACGGTGGACGAGGCGATGAAGCCGGACGCGCCGACCCTGTTGCCCGAGTTGCGCAAGAAACGATTGGCTGGCAGAGATGACCTAGGCAAGCTCGAAGAGGCTGAACGGGAGACCAACATTGCGGATCACATTGTACTCGGGCGCGGCGATATCGAAGCGGGTTTCGCAGCCGCCGACTTCATCGTGGAGCGTGAGTTCAAAACCTCGACGGTCCATCAGGGCTATATCGAACCGCAAAACGCGCTGGCGGTGTTTAGTGTCGAAGGCCATCTGACTATTTATTGTTCGACTCAGGCACAGTTCCGAGTCCGAGGTTTCACCGCCGCTTTGCTAGGGATGGACGAAGGCCGCGTTAGAGTTGTACCGGCCGAAATCGGAGGTGGTTTCGGCGGCAAGACCACAGTCTATCTGGAGCCCGTAGCGGCTTTGCTCGCAAAAAAGAGCGGGCGCCCGGTCAAGATGGTCATGACTCGCGGGGAAGTTTTGCGGGCGAGCGGGCCGACTTCCGGGACCAAAATCAAGGTTCGCGTTGGCACATCGCACGAAGGCAAGATTACAGCCGCCGAAGTCTGGATGGCCTATGAGGCCGGTGCCTTTCCGGGATCGCCTTTCAGAGCCGCCGCGATGACCACGCTGGGCCCGTACGATATCGAGAATCTGAAGATCGATGCGTTCGACGTGGTGGTGAACCGGCCGAAGGTCGCCGCCTATCGCGCCCCGGGTGCCCCAAGTTCCGCCTTTGCCTGCGAAAGCGTAATCGATGAACTGGCGGAAAAGTGCGGGATCGATCCAATTGATTTCCGCATATTTAATGGAGCACGCGAGGGTACCGCGCAACCGGCTGGACCCAGGTACAAGCGAATCGGTTTTCGCGAGACCTGCGAAGCGCTGAAAGACAGCGAACATTACCGGTCCAAACTTGAAGGCCCAAATCGCGGACGCGGCGTAGCGTCGGGGTTCTGGTTCAACGGCGGCAACCAATCCTCCGCGACCGTCAATATCCATCCAGACGGTAGCGTGAGCGTGGTGACGGGTTCGGTTGATATCGGTGGCTCGCGCGCGTCTATGGCCATGATAGCGGCCGAGGTGCTCGGCTGCGATATCAACGACGTTCGTCCGCTGGTCGGTGATACTGATGCGATCGGCTTTACCGACGGCACCGGCGGAAGCCGGGTGACCCTTGCGACGGGCCTCGCGGTCTACGAGGCCGCGCATCACGCTTTGCGGCAATTGAAAGAGCGCGCGGCCAAACTACTCGAGAAGAGGCCCGACCAGATCGAATTCAAAGATGGAATCTTTACTGTTCAAGGCGGTGCAGAACGGCTGACTCTCAAGGAGATTGCAACGAAACTCGCGCGTACCGGCGGCCCG
>Ga0335074_10004536_pt1 | contig 19137 bp, 17 predicted proteins | sample Lox_Sample_23_FD_206715 | JGI IMG/M metagenome (GOLD analysis project Ga0335074, IMG submission 206715) | Soil microbial communities from Loxahatchee National Wildlife Refuge, Florida, United States - Lox_Sample_2.3 | ecosystem: Environmental > Terrestrial > Soil > Wetlands | place: USA... | reverse complement strand
GAAAAAACTCCCACGCGTGCGGGCGTTTCGCCGTGGTCGTCAGGTGCTTCGCACGGCGCGCGAGCGGGACATCATCGGTGAGCACGGCGCCGCCGCCGCCGGTGGTCACGATCTTGTTGCCGTTGAAGCTCAGCGTGCCGATGCGGCCGAACGTGCCGGTGTGTCGGCCCTGGAGCGTCGAACCGAGCGATTCGGCGGCATCCTCCACCACCGGCAGGTCGTAGTTCGCGGCTAGCTCGAGCAGCGCGGGCATGTCCACCGGATGGCCGAGAATGTGCACCGGCAAGAGCGCCGCCAAGCGTCGACCGGTGCGCCGGTTCCGCCAGTAACCGCCGCTGCGCTCTGCGGTGTGATGCAGGTAGCTGCCGAGCGCCGCCGCATCGACTCCCAGAGTGCCTTCGGCGCTGTCGATGAAGTGCGGCACCGCGCCGCAGTGCGCCACCGCATTGGCCGTGGCGACGAAGGTCAGCGTGGGCACCAGTACCTCCTCGCCGGGCTTGACTCCAGCGAGGGTGAGCGCGATCTGCAGGGCCGCGGTTCCATTCACCACGGCCACTGCATGGCGCGCGCCGGTGTACGCTGCCAGGCGTGCCTCGAACTGATCGACGAACTTGCCGACCGAGGAGACCCAGCCGGTATCGATGCATTCCTTCACGTAGGCCCATTCGTTGCCGGCGAATTCTGGCTCGTGCAGCGCCTTCACACCGGGTGCGGGCAGCACCGCGCGCAGAACTTCGAGCAGCTGATCGGATGCCCGGCTCATCTGGGACGCTCGTGCGGGATGTTGTAGTAGCGCTGCGCGTCCGGGTCCGCAACCATGCCCAGCCGCACGACGTCGAACACCTCGCGCAGACCCTGCGGCACAGTCCTGCTCACCTTGAAGCCGAGCTCACGGCCGATCAGGTCGCAGTTGACGCGGTAGTCGCGCGGATCATCGACCTGCTCGACGTAACGGATCCGGGCAGCCGGCGCGATGCGCCGCAGTTCCTCGGTGATCATCTGCTTGGTGTAGTTCTCGCGGGTATCGCCGACGTTGTAGACACGGTAGGCGATCTTTTCGGACGGCGCCTGCAGTACGGTCATGAATGCGCGGGCGAAGTCCCGCACGTGACAGTACGGCCGCCAGAACTGCTCGCCAAACACTACGAGCTCCCGGCCGAGTGCGATCTCCTTGGCGAACTCGTTCACCGTGAGATCGAAGCGCATTCGGGAAGATAGGCCGTAGACCGTCGAGAACCGCAGGGCTACGGGGCTGAAATTGCGCCGCCGTGGCGCGTGCTGAAGGAGGTAACGCTCGAAGCGGACCTTGAGCTCCGCGTACAGCGACACCGGCGCGAGGATCGAACTCTCGTCCACGAAGACGCCCCGGTCGGCCACGCGGCCGTAGTTGCTGCAGGTGGAGGCAAACACGAAGCGGGCGATCTCGAGCTCCGCGCACCGGTCGAACAGCCGCCGGGAGGCCTCCCAGTTCACCTGCGTCGCTCGCTCCGGCTCGCGCTTACAGGCCGGATCGCCGACGACTGCCGCGAGGTGGATCACCGCATCGAAGCGCTCGGACTGGAGCACCCGGTCGACCGCGGCGGGATCAGCGATGTCGCATTTGTGCAGCAGGAAGTTCGGGTGGCTCCACAGATCGAGCAGCGACTCGCCGCCGAACTCCAGCGTATCGACGGTGACGGCGCGATAACCCTGCGCCAGCAGTGCCCGCAGCACACCCGAGCCCACGTAGCCTGCTCCGCCGGTCACCAGTACCGTTTGCACCCGACCCTCCCGCGTCACGCGCCCGCGCGCATTGTATCGAGCCAGGCGCGCTCGAAGGCGGCGACCATTGCGTCCTGACCGAAATGTTCGACAATTCGCCGCCGGCAGGCCCGCTGCAGCGGCTCGCGTGCGGGCCCCGACACCGCCTCGATCGCCTGCAACAGCGCCGCACTCAATGCCTCGGGGTCGCAGGGCGGCGCATACCAGCCGTGCTCGCCGACGATGAGCCGCACGTCACCCACCTCGGTAACAACACCGGGCGTGCCGCACGCCATCGCCTCGGCTACCACGTTGGGGAATGCCTCGCTGCGGCTGGAGAGTACGTGCAGATCCAGAGCGCTCATCACCGCGGCGATGTCGACGCGCGGACCTGCCAGGATGATCCGCTGCTCTAGACGGTGGCGATGCACCAACTCCATGAGCGGCGCGTTGCTTGTATCCATTCCCGCGCCGACGAGCACGCAGCGAAACGCTGCACCGCTTTCCCAAACGCTCGCGCCGTCTTTGATCAGCCGTGCAAGGGCATCGAGCAGGTTGGCGTGGTCCTTGAGCGGGTCCCACCGTGCAACCATGCCGAGTAGGATCTGATCGTTCGGCACGCCCCACTCTCGGCGCAACCGGGCGCGCCCTTCAGCGTCCGGACACAGCCGTACGCAATCGTAGCCGTTCGGGATCACGCGGAACTTGCTCGCGCTGTAGCCGAGCCGGACGTGCACCCTGACCGACTCTCCCGAACAGGTGAGAATGCGGGACGGTACGAGCCGCGACAGACGCGCGCAGAGTCGTGCCGCGAGTCTCGCCGATCGGCTCACAGCGCCCCTCGGCAGGCGCAGATTGCGCACACCCCACAGCACCGCGGGGCAGCCGGTAAGGCGGGCCACAATGCCGCCCAGCAGATCCGCGTGATACATCCAGGTCTGCACGACCTGGGGCCGCACCTGACGCAGGAAGCGGTGCAGCCGAATGAGTCCGGACGCGAACCCGCGCCGGTTGATTTCGCAGCAGAACACCGGTACGCCCGCCGCCATCAGCAGCGGCCCGTAATGCCCTTGATCGCCGAGGGACACGACACAGGACTCCCAGCGATCGCGGGTGGCAAGCACTAGTCGGCTGAGGACTCCCTCGGCTCCGCCCTGGTCGAGACAGGCTATGATGTGCACGATCCTGCGGGAAGTGCCCTCCGCAGCCTGCCGCCCGAGAGGAAGCTCACCGCTCATGGCCGCGACGAAATTCGCAAAACAATGCCTGCGACTCGCGATCGGAGCCGGCATCTATGCCTTCTGGGCGCTGTTTCGCCGTGAGCACCTGCGTGAGGTGAAGACGCGGCTGTTCGCCTCGCACTCGCTCTCGTTTCTCGATCGTCAGGGTGTGGCTTTCCTGCTCGCTGTCATTGGCACCCGCCCGGGTACCGCGTCGTCCTATTGGGCCGGTGGCGCGGGCAGGCGCTATCATTGGGATCCGGATCACCGAGTCACCGTCGACTTTCTGGCGGGCGATGACACTTACCGGCGGCCGATGCTCGATGCCTTTGCGGAACACGCAGCCGCAGTACTGCCACCGCAAGCGCAAATCGTTGAGGTCGGCTGCGGCCAGGGGTCCAACCTGCTGTACCTGCGACAGCGGCTCGCCGGCCGCCAGTGCCGCTTCGTCGGCTACGACGTTAATCCCAATGTTATCGCGGAGAACGCGCGCTCGGCGCCTGCCGACGTACGCTATGAAACCAGAGACTGCTTCGCATCGGGTTTGCAGCTGCAAGGGGATGTGGGACTGATCTTCTGCGCCGTACTCATGTATGCGCACGAGGATGAGATCGTGCGACTGCTCAGCACTGCGCATCAGACGTGCGGGAAGCTTCTCGTCGGGCTCAGCGAGCCGACTTTCGACCCCGAAGCGCGAGAGTCTACACCGCACAATATACTGTCGTTCGCGCACGGCTACGCCCGACTCCTACGTCGGTTGGGCTTGCGACCGCTATTTGAGACGCTCCGCAAGGAGCCGAACAAGGCTTCAGCCATTTACCACGCGGTCTTCGAGTAGCCTAGCTGAGGGCGTTCTGCACGGCCGCCCCGTCACATGGATCTCGGCTTCTCGCACGCGAAGACACACCCGGCGGCTATGCGCACGATTCTCGCCAGCACTGGATCGGGAAGCGCCTGCAGCGCGCGCAGACGCCCGCCAAGTCTCGCCTTGAGAAAGGACGCCTCACAGTGGCGCAGATTAACGAAGTGACTGCCGTACAGGCGGTAAATCTCCTCCAAACTGCGATAGAAAGTCTGCTCGTCCAGGTACCGGCAGCGATTCTCGGCCCAGGCCCGGATGGTCCCGAGCTTGCGCTTGTGGTAGCCCAAGCCGAGCGCTCGGCAGAGCAATGCGTAGTAGTAGCGCGTCCGCGAGCCCTTGGGGAACCAGTGCAGGAACGCGATGCCGCAGTGGCCCTCCCGCCAGACTGACTTGTCCGGGAAGAGGCTGAAGAGGATGCCGCCCGGCCGAAGCACCCGGCAGATCTCGGTGAGCGTCAGCTCGAGATTCTCGACGTGCTCCATGACCTGGTTATTGACGACCATGTCGAAGTGCCCGTCCGGAAAGGGGATCTTTCCCCCCGGCATGTCGCGGATCACCGTGCCGAACCATTGGGGCTGGAGCAGGTAATCCCTCGGCTGCGTCGTCATGTGCCCGAAGGCGTCGCATCCGAACGCATCGCAACCCTGCTCCCGCAGCATGTTAACGACCAAGCCCTGCCCGCAACCGTAATCGAGCACGCGCAGTGACCCATCCGCTGGCCGCTGGCTGGCCACCCAGCGGCATACGTAAGTGTAGTTATCCACGGCGCGAGGCCGGCCGACGGCAGTGCATGTCAGCTCTCTTCGCTCATGATTAGCCGGCCCTGCAGGTAGGACCTGAAGCCTGGGAAGCGGTCCGCGTAGGTGTGTCGGCCGAATTTATCGAGCATGTAAGCGGTCGCCGTCGGTCCATAGACCACACGGTTGAGCGCACTCGTTGCACGCGCCCCCCAGGACGCTGCGGCAAAACGATTCACCCCGGGCAACTCGACCGCATCGAGGCGTTGCAGGAGTCGCTCCGCGGGCCGCTCCGGGCCACAGATCGCTGCCACGTATCTCTGCTTGCAGCCCGACAGCTCGAGTCCGTAGTGACCCGCTTCGATGTAGCGACACAGGGAATCCACGTCGTAGAACCTGCGCGACAGGGCATTGACCTTCGCGTGATTGCGGCTCTTGAAACTCAGCGTCGCGGAAGGCACTCCGAGCCGCAAGGCCTCGAGCGAGGATGTGCACTTTGCATTCAAGACGAGTTTGCTGGCCGCAATCCACGGCAGGATGGTAAACCTGCGCTCGACCGGCACCATATGCTTGACGCGCTCGGCGAAGCCGTCGCCATCGGAGGGGTGCGGCCGGTACACCAGGGGAACCGACCTTGCGAGCCGCGTGATGATCGCCAGGAAGGCTTCGCGGTAGCGCTCATCGAGACGGGCCTCCTCCGGAAACGCGTACGAGCTCTCCATCCTGGGATCGAACGAGGAGCATACGAGCACGAAATCCCCGTAACGGTCCCGAATCCAGCTGACCTCGTCCTGAAGGTACGGGAGCAGCTCGCGGGGATTGAGCCGCGGGTTGCCAACGATGTCCGCCTCGCGAGCCTCGCAACCAGAGAGCCTGCGCTGGTATTCGCTGTTGAACAGCATCAGATCGCCCGGACCGGGCAGGCGGTTGCTATGCGAATAGAGCAATCCCTCCTCATCCAGTACGGCGTACACAAACCCCCGGCGCCTTAGCGCGCGGATCGGGTAGGTCTTCCAGTTCTGCCCGCACTTATCGAGAATGATTCCGCGCGGAGCGCGGAACAGCCAGCACAGGTTGCGCAGCAGGTTTTTCTCTCCCACCACCACGCGGTAGCCGCGGCGCCTCGCCTGCTCCGCGAGGATCATGCGGCTGAGCAGCTCACGTGAGCCCACCTCCACCAAGATGTACAGCATGCGCCGCAGGTCGCGGCCGGGTGCGATGGGCGTCATGGATCAGCGGACCTTGCCAGGCGGTCCCGGAAGTAGCGGCCGCACTGGCCGGGCACGAGGAAGCTCTTGAGTATGTGGGTGAACTCCACCTGCAAGATGGTCCGCCCCTTGGGTGAATACACGCCGCGGTGCAGGGCGTTGGTGTCGAATAGCAGCACGTCGCCTGGCCGCTGGACCTCGAAGCACGGGCGCTGCGAGGGTGCGTCCATCCTGCCGCTGAACGTCGTCCAGCGTGTGCGATGGGTGAAGGGGATGAACTCGGTGCCGTTCTGCTCGGACTCGTTCTCGAGCACGATGAAGATCTTCAGACGGTGACCCACATTATCGTGGTGCCACTCTCCGGAGCTCGACTGCGGCGGCGCCCGCCAGATGAGCCCGTAATCTGCCGACCAGTAGCGCCCGAGATATTCCTTGAGCAGCACGCCGATATTCTGCGCCGCCAGATCATCGAGCAGCTGCTTGATCTCCGCGCGCGACATGCGGTAGCGCTGCCGCGCTCCGAGCTTGCTCTGGTAGTACCTCAGGCGCTGCGGCGGCAAGGGCGCCAGGCGCAGTACGCCGCCCGCCGCGGCAATGGGGCCCGATAGCGGCGCCGTTCGATCGATCGCCGGTACGAAGATCTTCCTGAGCGTCTCACCCGGCCGCATTGCAGATCTCCGGCGCGACCAGCGTGCCGCCTTCCATGCGATATACGCGGGTCGCGAACGACGCCAGCTGCCCGCGGTGGGTGACGAAGATCGTGGCTCGACGCAGCGCGGAGGTGCGGTAGGCCGCGAGGAAGGCCTTCTCGGTCGACTCGTCGAGCGCGGACGTTACCTCATCTAGCACGAGCAGCTCTGAGTCGAAATACAGTGCGCGGGCCAGTGCGATGCGCTGGCGCTGCCCGCCGCTCAGGCCGGCGCCGGAGCCCTTGAGCAACTGATCGAACGGAATGATGGGCCTGCCCGTGGCATCGATCAGCTGGGCGACGCGCAGCGCCTCGAGGAGCCGCGCCGGATCGATTGGGTGGTCGGGTAGGAACTGCGCGAGCGTCACATTGCCCGCCAGCGTTTCATTCAGGACAAACGGGGTCTGTGGAGCGTACGAGATGCGCGGCATGCGACTGGGAGCGGCGCCGCCCGCGCCGATCGTGCACCCGCGCGTCAGCAGCCCTGCAATGCACGCCAGATAGGTGCTCTTGCCGGAGCCTGTCTCGCCGGTGATCAGAACGAGCTCGTCGGGGCCGAGCTCGAGTGGGCCGATCTCGAACTCGAATCGTCGTCCGTGACCATCGCGCTCGAAGCGCACCCCGGGTACATGTATCGTCGCGCGCGCACTCGCCGGCACCCCCGCGGCGCGCCCGGTTGGCGGCCCCGCGCGGCGCGCCTGCACCGCCTCGCGCCACAGGGCGGCGAGCTCGCGCGCCACCGGCATCTCGAACGACATCAGTTGCCGTGAGGACAGAATGCGGTTGATGGAGGGCATGCAGCGGAATGCTGCTCCGAGCAGGATCGCCATCGTGGCGACGAGGTTCTGCGACAGGGGACCAGTAGTGGCGAAGGCGATCACCAGCAGCCCAAAGACGAGCAACAGCTCGAACACGTTCTTCGGCAGCAGGTTGAGCAGCTGCTGGCGCAGCGTCGCCCCCAGCGACTGGTCGGTCGCTCGGGTGTAGCTCGCGACGAAGCCCGCGGCGAGGTCGTACGCACCGATCTCCTGAAAACCCTGAAACGCTTCGTTGATGAGACTGAGCCGTGCCGCATCGAGGTCCAGGCGGCTTCGCCCCAGGCGCTGCGTCGCTCGTTCGGAAACACGGCGCACGATCGCGAAAACGACCGCCACGCTCGCGGCAAGTAGCAGACTCAGTTTCACGTTAGTGTAGATCACGACCACCATGTAGATCACCAGGGTCAGCGTCTCGTAGGCGATCTGCAGCCCATTGACCAGAATGCCGACGCAGTAGCGGGCGCACTCATTGAAGACGATCTGCACCCCGAAGGCCTTGTCCTTGGTGGCGATGTAATCGAGGTCAGTGGCCAGGAAATTGCGCAGCAGGTCCGCCGAGACGCGCCGCTGCACCGCGTAGCAGAAGTGGTAGATCAGGTATTGGGTCAGCATGCCGGTCGCAAAGCGTATAGCCGCGATCAGCACCAGAAGTAACTGCCCGAACCCGCGCTCGCTGAGCTGCGGCACCGTCCGCGCGTTCACCCACAACCACAACCGATGGAAGAGCGGGAGCGCGTGTATCCCCACGATGTGCAGGAATACGGCAATGATGACCGCGAGTCCGAGCGCATCCACAGCGCCGAGTACGGGCAACGCGAGCACCAGCCCGGTGAGCCGGCGCCGCTCCCGCGCATCGAGCAGGGTGCGCATGGGCGTGAGCGGCTCGCGCTCTGTAGTCAGCCTCATATTGAGTTTCGAGCCAGGATCACGTAATTGTCGCTTTCCGCCAGCACCCGATGGGCGCCCACGAATACCTCCATGGAACCATACAGATTCCGCGGCCACTCGGCCTTGGATATGAGCAGGTGCGTGACCCGGTGCGCCTCCAGGAAGTCCTCGTCGTACTGCAGGTACGGGTACCTCACGAACAGCTGTGCCATCACCTCCTCGGACATGTCCGTGCCCTGGATCTCGAAGGTCGACCCACCCCAGCCGAGCGCCACTGGGATGGAGCCGTAGCGAAAGTGTGCGGACCACCACACGGAGGTTCTCGACTGCGTTTCCGCCATTGAGCTCAGGAGCGCGGTGATTTCCGCAATAGGGTTCGTCAGCTTGCCGTCACCGCGCAGCGTCATCGCCAGATTCCAGAGGAGCTCCATCGCGGCGAGAGCGAACACAAGACCGAGTGGCACGCCGAGCCGCAGAACCGCATGCACGATCGCGAGCGGAACGGCGAAGTACAGGCTGAACGACAGGTATCGCCAGCACTCCCCAAGCGACGCGAAGCGTCGCAATGCGGTCACGCCGCAGACGATGAGCGCTCCGCCAATGACCGCGGCAGCTCGCCTGGCGAAGTCATCCTCTCCCCGCGCCAGCAAGGTCAAGAGCAGTGCCAGTGCAATCAGCGAGTCGGCGTAGCGAGGTAGATAGCGAATGGCGGGAGCGAACGAGCGACGCACCCAGTATTCGATGCCCGAACCCGGACGCGTCTCATAGAAGTTACGGAAATACCAGGTCGCGTAACGCAGGTGCGCCAGGAACGACTCGGCGAACTCTTCGCGGTTGAACAGCAGCGACAGGAGCGTGCCCGCGATGAGATCGATCAGCGGCACAGTATTCCAGGCGAGGAGTGCCGAGAGCGGCAGCACGAAGTAGGCGACCTGGCGCGAGAAGACACTGGTGTTGAGCGCTACGAAGATGAGCAGCGATCCGAGAGCGACAGTAATCGGCACCGACGGCATGACGATGAAGAGCAGCGCGTGCAGCGACAGGGTCATGGCTCCAAGGAGCCGCGGCTGAATCGTCAGGTAGTGCACGCTCTGATTGTCAAGCTGCGAGCTGTCTGCCTGCGCCACCAACAGGAGTGTGGCAAGGCCGACCACTGCCGCGCCTGCGACGCGTAGCGACATTGCAGCAAGGGTGAAGAATCCAGCGGTTGCGACCGCGTAAAGCAGCAGATTGGGCAGCCAGGGCCGCGACCAGATCACTCGATCCGGGAATAGACCGCAAACAAAGCGATGGTAGTACGAGGGAGTGTGCAGGATCCGACCACGGAAAAGGCAGCGGGGGTCGGGCTCCGATCCACAGCGGTTTCGGTAATGCTGGATCTGCAGAAAGTATGCAAGCGCGTCGCCCCAGGGGCCAGGATCCAGAAACGCGCGCAGGGTTCGGGGCAGGCGCACGATTGCCAAGCGAAACGCGAGTGCCGCCAGGAACGCGATCAGGTAGCTGCCGACCACGATGGGTCCTTGCGCAGAGGAAGGCCGAGAGTAATGCCATAGCGTGCCAGCAGGCATTCGTAGAACAGCAGCAGATAGAGCCATCCCACGGTCGAGAACTGCCGTGGTCCGATCACGTCGGCCTCATGGACGTAGGGCAGGTAGGGCGCGAGCGAGACGCACAGCGTCGCGAGAATCCACAACCAGTTGCGGCGCATGCTGCGGTAGAAGTCCGGCAGCAGGAACCCGGCCAGGATCGCCGTGAAGGTGAGCACGTACCAGGGGAAAATCATGACCGCTTCGGTGTCATAGTCGAGGATGTTGGTCGGTAGCGGACCGAGCAGAAACTTGATGATGTAGAACACCAGGGTGAGCGGCGACAGCGTCAGGATGTTCGCCAGGCGTATGAAGAAGTCCTGCGGAATGAGCAGCGCTGCCGCGGCGAGCGGCACCGCCGAGAGCAGCAGCAGCTTGCCGATACGCGCACGCCACAGGTAGGCGATGAAGATGACCGGGAAGAGGGCCGCGTTGGCCCGGATGATCACCAGCAAAAGCATGAGCACGAGCGCGACGATCCAGTGCCTGCGATCGATGAGCGCACTGACGATCACGACCAGTGAGGCGACCAGGTCGTCCTTCAGGAAGGCGGACTCGTACACCAGCAGGGGGGGATAAACGAGGAAGAAAAAGGCGACATAGCCCGCGAGGCGCTCCCCGCGATACTTCACCAGGAGCCGGTACAGCAGCACAGTGGCGAGGAGGTGCAGCGCGCATTTCACTGCCATGAACGACAGGTCGCTGCCGAACACGTAGCTACACAGCGCGATGACGAAACCTGTTCCCCACGTCGCATCACCGGTAATCGCCTCGCCCTCGAGAGCGTTGGCGAACAGGCTGCCGGAACCGCCGGTGAGGAGTATTCGACCGAACTCACGGTGCTGCAGCTCGTCCTGCCCGAGTAGCCAGTACAGATCCCCCGGGTGCTCGTAGTACATGACGATTCCGGTCACGGCCACCACCACGGCGACGGCCGCCCCGAGCACGAACGCAACCCGCAGAGCCGGGGTCATGCGAAGCCCGCCATCGCGCCGGCGAGCGCGGTCCGGTCGGGGAAATTCACCAGCACGCCCATCCCGCGGCTTTGATAGACGACGAGGCTACCGAGCGCGACCGCGGACGCCCGACCCTCGTGGATCACGGCGCGGATGTGCTCGAGACTCCCCCCGCCGCCGTGCGCGATGAGCGGCACACCGACCGCAGCGGACACCTCGGCCGTCAGCGCCACATCGAAGCCCTCCCAGGTACCCTCGCGATCGACGCTGGTGAGGAGGATCTCGCCCGCGCCGCGCCGCTCGAGCTCGACGGCCCACTGCCGCGGCTCGAGCGGGTGGCTGCGCCGCGCGGAGCGCGACACGACGCGCTTGCGGCCGAAGAGACCCCGCTTCACATCGATCGAGGCGATCACCGCCTGACTGCCGAAGCGTTGCGCGAGCTCGGTGATGAGCGTTGGATTCTCCAGCGCTGCGCTGTTCACGATCAGCTTCTCGAAGCCCATCTGCAGGATCCGCTCCGCCGAATCCACGTCGCGAATGCCACCGCCATAGGCGAGCGGCATGAAGCACTCGTCGGCGATGCGCTGTAGCGTCGCGAACGCCGGCACGCGCCGCTCGACGCTGGCGTCGATGTCCAGAAACGCGAGCTCATCCACCTCGAGCTCATTGAAGATGCGCACGGTATTGACGGGATCGCCGATGTACGCCGGCTTGCGAAAGCGCACCGTCTTGACCAGGCTGCCGTCCTTCAGCAGCAGGCAGGGGATGATGCGGATCCTCAGCACCTAGAGGCTCACGAAATTCTGCAGCAGCCTCATGCCGAAGCGGTGGCTCTTCTCGGGGTGAAACTGCACGCCGAAGATGTTCCCGAGCTGCACCCCCGAGTCGTAGCTCACCCCGTGCGTGGTCCGCAGGATCGATTGCGTAGGGTCGGCACACTCGACGAAATAGGAATGCACGAAATAGAACCGCGGCTCGGGGATCGCGGCAAACCCCGCCGTGAGCGGGCTCGGCACGTTCAAGCTCACGACGTTCCAGCCCATGTGCGGCGACTTGAGCGTGGGGTCGATGCGCGCGCGAAATGCAAGCGTTCGGGCGTTGATCCAACCGAGTCCAGGACGGCGGCCCTCTTCGCTCGATCGGGTGAGCAGCTGCATGCCCAGGCAGATACCGAGCAGCGGCACGCGATCGGCGAGCACCCGCTGCTCGAGGATCGGCCGCAGTCCGCGCGAGTCGATCCGTTCCATCGCGGCGTCGAAGGCACCCACTCCGGGCAGAATCAGCTTCGAGGCTTCCCCAAGCTGGGCCGCGTCAGCGGTGATACTGGCCTGCGCACCGAGCTTGCGCAGCATGTTGGCGATCGAGCCCAGATTGCCCATGCCGTAGTCGACGATCGCGATCACGCAGCGTCCGCGAACGGAAAGCAGTACTTGAGATAGAAGCTCATCGGGACGCGGTTGCTCTTCGCCAGCAGATAGAACAGCGGCCGCAGCCGCTCGAAGCGTCGCTTGTAGGTCTTGAAATCCCGGAAGCTGCGCTTCGGCCCGGCGAGCAGTGCATCGTACTCGCGGTCGGTCAGCGACAGACGCTTCTTCACGTAGGCGACCAGTTCCGGATCGGGCGCGAGCGGGGTGCGGTACCGGCGCAAGCCTTCCTCGCGCGAGATGAGCCCGGCGCGCACCTCGGCGGCGAGGCTCAGATTGCGGTGATCGAGCCCGAACTTCTGGGGGTTGTAGATCGTATGCAGAAAGCAGGTGGCACGGTTCTCCAGGTGATGGCCACCGTAGTATTCCCAACCGGTCTTTTCCGTGAGGATCGCGCGCGCCGCCGGCTTGGAATAGTCGCTGTACCACAGCGGGCGGATGAACTGCTGGCGGTACAGCATGATCCACTTCATGAACTGCCAGAAGGTCATGTTGGGAAAGGTCTTCAGCCGCATCGTGCCGTAGCGCGCATGGATATCGGCGATGTAGCGGCCGTCGAAATAGTTCTTGCCCACGGGCGAGATGCCCTCGGCCTTGAACGAATGGCCCTCGAGGATGTAGCGGATCCCGAACCTGGCGGCGGCCATGCGCAGTGTCTGAGCGAAGCCGATATCGGTCGAGGCATCGAACTCGGGAACACCTGCGCGCAGGAAGGCGCGAAACAAGTCCTCCGACTCGCGATTGTCGATCACATGCGTGAAGAGCTTCACGCCGAGCGCGGAGGTGACCTTGCGGATGTTCTCCGTGGCGATTGCCGTATTCCAGGTGTTGTCGTAATGCACCGCAAGCGGCCGCAGGCCCCACTCGATCGACTTCATGAGCAGGAACGAGGAGTCCGTGCCGCCGCTCACACCGACGACGCAGTCGAAGGGGCGACCTGTGCCGGCCCGCTTGATATCGGCCACGATCTGTTCCAGCGCACGCTCACCGACCCGTGTGCCGGTGCCGTATTGGGCCGTGAGCGCATCCACCTGACGGCAGTAGTTGCAAACGCCTTCGGCATCGAACGAGATGCCCGGCACGGCGGCATCGTAGATGCAGCGTGAGCACACGCGCAGGCACTCTGTGGGTGCCATTTCGGCCCCGGTCGCCGGCGCGCCGGCCTCTGCAGTCGCCGGATCTACTCGAAGCACAGGGATACGTCCGCCCCCTCGCCTACCACGCGTCCGATGCGGCGGGCAGGTGTGCCGCCAACCACCGTACGGTCGTCGACGTCGCGATTGACGAAGCTATTGGCGGCCACCACGCAATGGTGTCCGATTCGGGTGCCGAGCCCGATCACCGACTGCGCGCCCAGATACACGCAATCGCCGATACTGACCTCGCCGCTGCGACGCTCGCACGCGCCGCCGGACAAGGCCCAGAGCACGGTATCGTGGGTATACACGTGCACGCCCGCTGCGATGGAGCAGAAGGCACCGATCGACAAGGGCGCCGCGCTGCCATCGAGAATACAGTTCGGCCCGACCCACGTCTGACGCCCCACCCTGACATCGCCGAAGACCGCGGCGCTGTTATAGATGCTCGCGCCTTCGGCAAACCCCAGCCGTCGCGCACGCTCCCAGCGATCGAGCAAGCCGTCCTGGAATGGCAGGCTGCGCGCGAAACGCTGGCGCAGTGACTCATCGGTCTGCCGGTACAGCTCCCGCAGCGCCGCGGCGAGGCCCTCCGGGGTCAGACCGGCGAGCTCAGGACTTGGCGAACCTGCCACTGTAGCAAGCCTCCTCGTGGTGAAAATGAAGGGTCTCGAGCCCGGTGGCGCTGACGAGTGCGCGCACTTGCGCCTCGCTGTAGCGTCGCGCGTTGCTCGGGCTATACCAGTCGAAGTTGGTCGCCACCGAGGTTTCGCGACCGAGGTCGGGGTTCCAGAAGCACTTGATGAAATTCCAATAGATGAAGCGCTGCAGGTCGTAGCGGCCGGCCGCGATGCCGAGCGCCGGAATCGCCGGTGCATCGATCGTGACGTTGAGCTCTGTCAGGCGCTTGCCCAGCTCCGTCAACTGCTCTGACATGGCCCAGAGCTCTGCCGCCGTCATGTCCGTGCAGCGCCGCCGGAAGTGATCATCCAGCAGCTCGCGCGGCAGCGCCTTCTGCGCGTAGAAATAACAGGCGAGCTGGCCGGCGGGAGCCATGATGCGCACGAGCTCGGCGAAGGTGGCATCCGGATCCTCGGTGTGCATGATCACCTGATCGCAGCTGACGTAGTCGATGCTGCCGGAGGGCAGGCCCGTGCGGGCGATGTCGCCGCGCACAAAAAACAGGTTGGGTAAGCTGCGATATTGCGCGGCAGCCTGCGCGGCGGCATCCGAGAAATCCATCCCGATCACCAGTGACCGGGGCGCGAGCTGCGCGAACCAGGCGCTCTTGTATCCGAGCCCGCAACCCGCATCCAGGATCACGCGACGCTCGCGCAGAAAGCCACCGAGCTCGGACTCGCTGCGGAAGCCATACAGGCAGAGGTACCAGCGGCGCTGCATCTCGTAGAGCCGCTCGCGCTCCTCGGAGCGGGCGTAGCGTGCCCACTTCTCGCTGAACGCCGCATTGGTGTGTGCCTGACTGCGATCCGCGGAGTCTGCGGCCACGACCCGGTAGTTCTCAGCGCTTACTGGCTCGTCCGCGGCACTCACGCCCCCCTGCGCAGAGTTCGCGCGCACGTCAGGACTCGCGCTGTCCGTCTCCTCTTCGGCCGTGGCGCCGCCCAGCAGTGCCTGTAGCTGGCGACCGAAGTACTCGCGATCGGCGACGGCGCTCACGACGCCACCCCGCGGGCCTCGAGATTGCGCAGCCACTGCTCGAGATTCAGCAGCGACCAGATCAGCAGGCGCCGGTTGCGCACACCATTCAAATGCTCGAGCACCAGCTCGTGCACCGTCTCCCGGTGCAGAAGCTCGTAGATGCGCGCATTGCCGTTGAACAGCACCCGGCGCACGAAATCGATGCTGTCGCCCTTGAACCAGCTGGCATCCGGAGCGGAGAAGCCCTGCTTTTCCGCGCGCGTGATGTCGGGCGGGATGTACCGCTGCATCACATCGCGCAGGATCTGCTTGCCATCACGGGTGCGCTGGAAGAACTTGCCCTGCTTGTCGCCGGGCTCGTTCTCGTTGATGCGCACCACCTCGCTCAAATTATTGAGCTTCAGATGCACCGGGCAGCGCATGGCGAACTCGACCAGATCATTGTCCAGGAAGGGGACCCGGGTCTCGAGTCCGTGCGCCATGGAGAGCTTGTCCTCGACGACCAGCAGGCCGTGCAGGAAGGTCTTCGCCTCGAAGTACAGCGATTGGTTGATGTAGTCCTCCGGACGCAGGCAGCGCTCGCCTCGAGCGAACACGTCGCGGAAGATGGCGCGCGTGTGCACGTGCTCGATGTCGCGACGGATCGGCGCCAACAGCCGCTCGAGCTCCGCGTCGTCGAGCAGCCGCTGCCAGAAGCCATAGTACTTGACGATGTACTGCTCGAAGCCGTCGTTCACCACGGCCCGGTAATAGCGCCATGGATAGCCACCGAAGAGCTCATCACCCCCGGCGCCACTCAGCACCACCTTGACGAACTTGCTCGCCAGCTGCGCGGCGTAATAGTTGGGATAGCTCTGCCCGACGCGCGGCTCCTCCAGGTGCCAGGCGACCTTGGGCAGCACGCGCTCCATGTCCCCGGCCTTCAGCACCATCTCGTAGTGCTCGGACCGGAAGTGATACGACATCGCCTCGGCCTTGGTCCGCTCATCGAAGCCCAGCTCGATGCCCGATGCGGAGCTCAGATCGAAACCGCAGGTGAAGGTCTTGATGTAGGGATAGGCGCGAGCGGCGATCGCGGTCACCGAGCCTGAGTCCATGCCACCCGAGAGATAGCTCCCGAGCTCCACGTCCGTGATCAGCTGACGGCTCACGGCCTGCTGGAACAGCCGATCGAGCTCCTCGCGGTACTCCGCATCACTCGCCTTCTCGGTAGGCTCGCGGAAGCAGTAGTCCCAATAGCGAGTCTTGCGGATGCGCAGCCCCTCCTCGGCGAGTTCCGCGATCAGGTAGTGACCCGCCGGCAGGAGCTTCATGTGCTCGAGGAGCGTGCGATCGGTGAAGATGTTCTGAAAGGTGAAGTACTCGACGAGTGCTGCTCGATCGACCCGGGCGCTGAATCCCGGCAGCGTCTGTATGGCCTTCTGCTCGGAGGCAAACGCGAAGGTACCGCCCTGCTGCGCGTAATAAACCGGTTTGATGCCGTAGCGATCGCGAGCGAGGGTGAGCTGACGCTCACGGCGGTCCCAGAGTGCGAACGCGAACATGCCGTTGAAGCGCTCGAGCGCCGCGAGCCCCCACTCGGCGAGCGCACACAGCACCACCTCGCTGTCGGTGAGGGAGCGGAACCAGTAGCCGAGCGCCTGCAGCTCGCCTCGCAACTCACGAAAGTTGTAGACCTCGCCGTTATAAGTGAGCACATAGCGATGATCGGCAGAGATCATCGGCTGTTGTCCCGCGGGAGACAGATCGATGATCGCAAGCCTGCGATGGCCCAGACCCACCGGCCCCTCGATCCACTGCCCCTGTCCGTCAGGACCGCGATGCGCGATCGCGTCGGTCATGCGCTGCAGTAGCGGCGGCGCGACGGGCGTGCCATCGAGGTTGATCAGTCCGGCGATCCCGCACATCGAAGTTCAGGCGAGCTCGCGCAGCGCGGCGGCCACGTACTCGTAGTCCTCGCGACTCATACGGTTGTGCAGGGGAATCGCCATGGTCTGATCATTGCAGTCGCGCGCGGCCGGAAAGTCCTCCGGGGCAAAGCCGAAGCGCTCGCGGTAGTAACCGAGGAGGTGCACGGCGTGCGTCCCGGGTCGCGTGGCGATGCCGCGCTCCTGCAGATGCTCCATCAGCGTGTTGCGCGGCATGGGCGCACGCTGCGGGTGCACGTAGGTGACGAATGCCTGCCAGCCGTGGCGCATGCCGGCGGGCTCCTCGGGCAGACGCAGCCAGTCGATCCCGGCGAGCGCCGAGCGGTACCAGCCCGCCCAGTGCGCCCGCTCCTCGATGAATGCATCGAGCTTCACGAACTGCGCCAGACCGACCGCGGCCTGCAGGTCGGTCATGCGGTAGTTGTAGCCGAGCAGGTTGAAATCGGGCAGCAGATACGGCCTCGGCCCCGAGTGCCGCTGTTCCTCGGAGACGGAGGCGCCGTGATTGCGCATGCGGTTCATGCGCTCGGCGATCTGTGGATCGTTGGTCGTCACCATGCCGCCCTCGCCCGTGGTCACGGACTTGCGCGGATGGAAGGAGAATGCAGCCACGTCGCCGAGACCGCCGACCGGGCGCCCGCCCCAGGCAGCGCCGGCGGCACAGGCGGCATCCTCGATGATGGCGATGCCCGCGGGCACAATGGCGCGGAGCGCATCCATCTCCACGCTGCGCCCGAAGAGATGCACGGCAATCACCGCGCGGGTGCGTGGCGTGAGCGCACGCGCAACGGCCGCGATGTCCAGGTTGAAGGTGTCGCGGTCCACGTCCACGAGCACCGGGCGGGCGCCGCAGTAGAGCACCACATTGGCGGTGGCAACCCAGGTGAAGGCGGGCACCAGCACCTCGTCGCCCGGCCCCACCCCCAGGCCGGCGAGCGCCAGGTGCAAGCCCGTCGTGCACGAGCTCACGGCCAACGCGTGCGCCACCTGATGGCGTCGGGCGAATGCCTGCTCGAATTCCGCGACCTTCGGTCCCTGGGTGAGCCAGCCGCTCAGGATCGGCTCGCGGCAGGCCTGCCACTCTTCCTCTCCGGTCGCCGGCTTGGAGATGGCGATCGATCGGCGCATCTGCATGCTCAGGCTTCCGCAACCTTGCGGCGCCGGGCCTCGACCTCCTCCCTGTGCCCGGCACGCCAGTCGATCAAGCGCTTCAATCCAGCCCGCAGATCGATGCGTGCATCGAACCCGAGCTCCTCGCGCGCTCGCAGCGGCGAGCCGATGCGATTGCGCACCAGGGTAGCCGCGCTGCGCGGCGCGTAGCGGATCGGCTGCTTCGATCCGGTGAGCTCGAGGAGCAGATGCGCGAGCTCGAGCAGCGAGGTGCGCCGGCCGGTGCCGACATTGTAGAAGCGGTCCGTGGTGCCGGCCTTCATGGCGCAGAGGTTCGCGGCCGCGCAGTCCTCTACGGCGATGAAATCGAAGGCCTCGCTCCCATCTCCGAGGATGGTCGGCCCCTCCCCCCGGTCGATGGCATCGAGCATCTTCATGATCACCGCGATGTAGGCTCCCTGGTAGTCCTGGCGCGGGCCGTACACATTCATGTAGCGCAGCCCCACATAGTCGAGCGCGTAGCGGTGGTGATAGGCACGCAGCATCGCCTCGCCACAGATCTTGGTAGCTCCGTAGAAGTTCTTGTTGTTGAAGGGATGCTCCTCGGTCATCGGTTCCTCGACCGCATCGCCGTAAACCGAGGCCGAGGAGGAGTAGACGAGGCGCCGCACCGATCGTCGGACACATGCGTCCATGACGTTGAAGGTGCCGCGCACGTTCACATCGAAGGCGCTGCGCGGATATTCGTGACACTGCAGCAGCCACAGCGCCGCGAAGTGGAACACACCGTCCGCGCCCTCGAGCGCTGCCTCGAGGATGTCTGTCTGCAGGATATCCCCGCCCACATCGAAGATCCGCACGCGCGGATCCTTGAGGGCCTTCGCCAGATTCTCGCTGCGGCCGCGCACGAAGTTGTCGTAGATGAGGATCTCGCGCACGTCCTCGCCGACGAGCCGGTCTACGGTGTGGGAGCCAATGAGGCCCGCCCCACCGATCACCACCAGCTTTTTACCTTTGATGTCCATGCTCTAATCCTCGAGACATTCGCAAATGCCGGCCGCCAGCCGATAGCGCTCACCGGTCGCGGGGCAGTCCGCCTGCCCATCGCCCTCGAGAGGCAGCGGCAGGCGCTCACCGTGGCGGCTCATCCAGCCCACGTGTCGCGCGGGCACCCCGA
>Ga0335074_10004535_pt1 | contig 19142 bp, 15 predicted proteins | sample Lox_Sample_23_FD_206715 | JGI IMG/M metagenome (GOLD analysis project Ga0335074, IMG submission 206715) | Soil microbial communities from Loxahatchee National Wildlife Refuge, Florida, United States - Lox_Sample_2.3 | ecosystem: Environmental > Terrestrial > Soil > Wetlands | place: USA... | reverse complement strand
TCGCAGGGCATCCTCCAGGGGACGTACGAGACGTTCGCCGCCGCGGCGCGCAAGCGCTTTGACGGTACTTTGGCGGGCCGGCTGGTGGTGACGGCGGGCCTGGGCGGCATGGGAGGTGCGCAGCCGCTGTCGATCACGATGCTGGGCGGCGCCGCGCTGTGCGTCGAGGTCGACATCCAGCGCATCGAGCGCCGTATCCAGACCGGCTATCTCGACGAGCGGGCCGCGGACCTCGATGACGCCTTGCGGCGTCTGGACGCGGCCCGGCGCGAAAAGCGAGCCCTGTCGATCGGTCTCGCCGGCAACGCCGCGGAGGTGCTGCCCGAGCTGGCCCGGCGGGGCGTCGACGTCGACGTGGTCACCGACCAGACCTCGGCCCACGATCCTCTGAACGGGTACATCCCGGCCGGCCTCACTCTCGAACAAGCCGACGTGCTGCGCCAGACCGATCCTGACGACTATCTCAGACGCGTCGGCGAATCCGCCGTGGCGCACGTCGGGGCGATCCGCGAGCTCGCCGCTTCCGGAGCCGAGGCGTTCGACTACGGGAACGCGCTGCGCGGGCTGGCGTTTGAGCACGGGGACAAGGACGCCTTCAGCTACCCCGGGTTCGTGCCGGCCTACGTCCGGCCGCTGTTCTGCGAGGGCAAGGGCCCGTTCCGCTGGGTGGCGCTGTCCGGCGACCCGGCCGACATCCACGCCACCGATCGGGCCATCCTCGACCTGTTCGGCGACCAGGAGCACATCGCGCGCTGGATCAAGCTCGCCTCCGAGCGCGTCCACTTCCAGGGCCTCCCGGCGCGGATCTGCTGGCTCGGGTACGGCGAGCGGCATCTGGCCGGGCTGCGCTTCAACGAGATGGTGGCCTCGGGCGAGGTGAAGGCGCCGATCGTGATCGGGCGCGATCATCTCGACACCGGCTCGGTCGCGTCTCCCCAGCGCGAGACCGAGTCGATGGCCGACGGGTCGGATGCGATCGCCGACTGGCCGCTTCTGAACGCGATGGTCAACACCGCCTGCGGGGCGAGCTGGGTCTCGATCCACCACGGCGGCGGGGTCGGGATGGGCAAGTCGATCCACGCCGGCCAGGTGTGCGTGGCCGACGGCACCGACCTCGCTTCACGTCGCATCGAGCGCGTCCTGAAGGCCGACCCGGGCCTCGGCGTCGTTCGCCACGCCGACGCCGGCTACGACGAGGCGGTGGCGGCGGCGCAGCGCCACGGGATCCGGATCCCGATGCTGGCGCAGTGATGTTTTCCGCTCGCTGGCACTCGGCGGTCCCCCTGGAGCGGCATCGCGGGGTGCAAAACGCAGAAAACCTCCTCCCGCCGTTCCGCACCCGCGACATAAGCGCCTCACAGGCGCTTATGCGCAGCCGGCGGTGGAGGCAAGGGCGGTTTGGTGAGTTATGCACCGCCGGCGCGCCCGCCGGCGCCCGGCGAAGCACGTGACGACCTCCTTCGACAACGCCGCGCAGGTGCTCACGCCCCCCGAGGCCGGCCTCCCGTACCTAAGAACGCATCGCGCGAACGAATTCAACCTCGACCCCGGCGGCATCACCGTAGGCGACGACGGCAACGTCGCAGCCCTCGAGCCGACTAAAACCGCCGACGTCCACGTCGATGCCACCGGCTGCGCGCTCCTCCCCGGCTTCGTCGACTGCCACACCCACCTGCCGTTCGCCGGCTGGCGCGCGCAGGAGTATGAGCAGAAGGTCACGGGCGTCCCCTACGAGGAGATCGCCAGGTCGGGCGGCGGGATCGCCTCCTCGGCAAAGGCCCTGCGCGAGACCCCGGACGAGGCCGTCCTCGAGCAGGCACGCGAGCTCGCGGGTGAGATGCTCGCCACCGGCACGACCACGTTCGAGTGCAAATCGGGTTATGGCCTCTCGCGCGACGGCGAGCTGCGATCGATCAAGCTGGCGGGCCGCCTCGACGAACAGATCCACCAGCAGACGACCCGGACGGCGCTCCTCGCCCACGCCGTGCCCAACGGCTACACGGCCGACACCTGGATGGACGAGGTCGAAGCGATGGTCCCGGACGCCGTCAGAGCCGGCGCCACCGCGCTCGACATCTTCGTCGAGTCGATCGCCTTCGGCGTCGAGCACCTCGACCGGATGGGCACGCTCGCGACCGACCACAACCTGCTCCTGCGCGCTCACGCCGAGCAGCTCTCGACGATGCGGTCGGTACCGATCGCCCTCAAGCACCACGCCCGCTCACTGGACCACCTCTCGGTCATCCACCCCGACGACGTACAGCCGCTCGCGAGCTCGGACACCGCCGCCGTCCTCCTTCCCGGCGCCGAGTTCATGAATAAGGAGGCGACCGCCCCGGCAAGAGGACTCATCGAGGCGGGCGCGGTCGTGGTGCTCGCCACCGACGCCAACCCCGGCACCTCGCCGGTCTTCTCGCTGCCAACGATCATCGGGCTGGGCGTCCGCCGGTACGGGCTGAGCACCAAGGAAGCCCTGCTCGCGGTCACGCTGAACTCTGCCTACGTGATCGACCGAGCACGACAAACCGGGTCGATCGAGCCCGAAAAGCGCGCCGACCTGATCCTGCTCGACTGCCCGGCCGAGCACATCGCCTACCGCCTCGGCCGCAACCCGGTGGCGGCCGCGTTCGTGGCCGGCGAGCCGGTGTACGTGCGCCCCGATGCGGCGTGGCGGATCATGCAGGGGTGAGCTTCGGATCGGTCGACGCGGAGCAGTCCTTCCCGCTGGGTGCCGCCGTCACCCTCGCGCAGCTCGACCAGGATCCTCACCCGGTGCTCGCGGCGCTCCGCAGCAGCGAGCCCGTGTCCTGGCTGCCGGCCCTGAACGGCTGGCTCGTGACCCGCTACGACCTGGTCACCCAGGTGATGCGCGATTCGACCACCTTCACCGTGGACGACCCGCGCTTCTCGACCGCGCAGGTCGTCGGCCCCAGCATGCTGAGCCTCGACGGCGAGGCCCACGCACGCCACCGTGAGCCGTTCGCGCCGCCCTTCCGGCCCCGCGCCGTCCGGGAGCGCTTCGCCGAGGCGACCGCGGCCGAGGCCGATCGCCTGATCGACCGCTTCGAGCAGAACGGAACCGCCGAGCTCAGGCGCGCCTTCGCCGGCCCGCTGGCGGCATCGATCATGGCCCGCGCCCTCGGGCTCGAGCAGGACGAGGTCGCCACCATGCTCGGCTGGTATGACGCGATCGTCGCCGCGGTCACCGACGTCACCGCCGGACGCGACGTGCCGAGCAGCGGGCAGGAGGCATTCGACGCCCTCCGCGACCGCCTGCAGAGCGTGATCGCGCAAGGACCCGAAGACTCGCTGCTCGGCGCCGCCGCCGCACAGCAGGACCTCACCACCGAACAGATCGTCTCGAACGCGGCCGTGCTGCTGTTCGGCGGGATCGAGACGACCGAGGGGATGATCGCCAACGCGCTGCTCGACCTGCTCGAGCACCCCGAGCTCCTCGCCTGGATCGGGCACGACCGAAGCCGCCTGGATGCCGCACTGGAGGAGTCGCTGCGGCTCGAGCCGGCCGCCGCGGTCGTCGATCGCTACGCCACCACCGATACCGAGCTCCGGGACGCACAGATACGGCGGGGCGAGCTCGTCCGCGTCTCGATCAGCGCCGCAAACCGGGACCCGGCGGTGTTCCCCGACCCCAACCGGTTCGATCCCGGGCGGGTGGACCGGGCCGCCACGCCGCGCCGTCACCTCACCTTCGCCCACGGTCCTCACGTCTGCCTGGGGGTTCACCTGGCTCGGCTCGAGGGGCGCACCGGACTCGAGACGATCTTCCAGCGGCTGCCGGACATGCGGAGCGATCCGCGCCGTCCTTCCCGGGTCCAGGGGCTGGTCTTCCGCAAGCCGGCCTCCCTGCACGTCCTCTGGGGCGACCGTTAGTCGGCGTCCGTTCGCGGACATCGAGGCACCAAGGGGACCCTCCGATGACCGGTTGGTGACAGACGGGCTGCTCGCCGGGATCCTCGGGCTCGGCGCGCGCCTCGGTCTGATCACGGTCGCGGAGGGGATCGAGCGACCCGACCAGCGCGCGCTGCTGGTCGAGCTCGGCTGCGACCTCGGCCAGGGCTACCTGCTGAGCCGGCCGCTCGACGCCGCGGCCGCCGGCGAGCTCCTGGCCGCGGAACGCAGCCTTCCACGGGTGGCCTAAACGCCAGCCGTCGGCGTTCTCTGAAATAGTGCCGCCCGGGTGCGTCGGATCGCGACAGTCTTACTGGTGGCAGCGCTGGCGGCTGCCGCGATCGCCATCGAGCGGGTCGGCTCGGTGCGCGCGGACACGACTCCGCCGGTCACCGCCGCACCGATGACCCTGAAGGTCGGCGGCACGCCGGTCGGGCGCCCGGTCGCCCCCGGGTTCGTCGGCATGTCGGTCGAGTTCCCCGCGGTACTCGCCTACGCGGGGCACGATCCGAACGCCGTCAACCCCGTGTTCGTCCAGCTGGTCCGCAACCTGGCCCCGGGGGAGGCGCCGGTGGTGCGAATCGGCGGCAACAGCACCGACGCCACCTGGCGGCCCGCGGCCGGCGTCCGTCCCACCCTGGGAATCCACAACACGATCACCAAGCGCTGGCTGGCCACGATCAAGACCTTCGCGCAGGACACCCGAGCCAAGCTGATCCTGGGGCTCAACCTCAAGCTGAACAGCGCCGCCGAGATCGCGGCCGAGGAGCACGCCTACCTGACCGGGATCGGCGCCCAGCACATCGAGGCGTTCGAGATCGGCAACGAGCCCGAGCTCTACACGGTCAACCCGTGGTACACGACGCCCGCCGGCAAGAACGTCTTCTCGCGCGGGCGCAACTGGAGCTTCAACGTCTACTCGCGCGAGATGGCCCAGTTCTCGGGCGAGCTGAAGGGCGAACCGCTCGCCGGCCCGGCCACCGGCTCTCTGCCCTGGCTCACCAAGCTGCCCAAGCTGTTCTCGGTCGAGCCGGGTCTCAAGGTGGTCACCTACCACACCTATCCGCTGATCCGCTGCTTCACCACGCCGGGGAACCCGCGGTACCCGTCGATCCCCGACCTGCTCGCCCCATCCGCCTCGCGGGGGCTCCTGCACGGCGCCGCCGGTGAGATCGCCTACGCCCACCGCCACGGCGCCACCTTCCGCGTCGATGAGCTCAATTCGGTCGCCTGCAAGGGCATGCCCGGGGTCAGCGACACGTTCGCCTCGGCCCTGTGGGTGATGGACACGCTGTTCTCGATGGCTCGCTCCGGAGTCGACGGCGTCAACATCCACACCCTGCCGGAGGCCTACTACCGGCTGTTCACGTTCACCGACTCGGGCGGTCACTGGACGGCAAACGTCAAGCCGGAGTACTACGGGCTGGTGATGTTCAACCAGGCCGCTCCCCCAGGATCACGGCTGCTTCCGGTCTCAACCCCCAGCACCCCCGACGTGCGCGCCTGGGCGACGAAGGCACACAACGGCGAGGTCCGCGTGCTGCTGATCAACGACAGCCTCACCAACTCCTACCAGGTCAACGTCCAGCCGCCGTCGCCGACCAGCCAGGGGTTGCTCGAGAACCTGACCGCGCCGAGCGTGGCGGCGACGAGCGGCGTGACGCTAGGCGGTCAGAGCTTCGGGACCGAGACGAGCACCGGCAGTCTCGCCGGCCAGGAACAGCTCACCCCGGTCACGCCAGCCAACGGCCAGTACGACGTCACGCTCGCCCCGGGGAGCGCCACGATGCTGGCGCTCGCGCCCGGCTCCTCCAGCTGATCGTAGGCGTCGAGTTAGCCGATCGCGCCGCCGATGTCGCCGATCACGCCCACCGAACCCGCATCGGCAGGCTCGTGATGGTTCGCTCGGTCTGCGTGTAGAGGCGGGTGAGGGGACCGGCCGGCTCGTACTCGGCGATCTGCGGCATCAGCTCCTCGAGCACGATCCGCGCCTCGAGCCGGGCCAGCGGCGCCCCGAGGCAATGGTGGATGCCCTCGCCGAACGCGATCTGGCGCAGGCGTTCGCGCGTGAGGATCAGCTCGTCCGGCGACGGCCAGCGCCGCTCGTCGCGGTTGGCCGAGGCCCAGATCAGCAGCACGCGACTTCCGGCCGGAATCGTCCGCCCGCAGACGTCCACGTCGCAGGCAGCGACCCGGGTCAGCCACTGCAACGGCGCATCGAAGCGAAGCAGCTCCTCAACGGCCGCCGGCGCGATCTCGGGCGAGGACCGCAGCAGCTCCCGCTGACTCTCAAATCGCTGGAGGTGCAGAAGCGAGTTCGCGATCAGCGCACTGGTGGTCGTGATCCCGGCGAAGAACAGGAGCATGGCCGAGCCGAGCACCTCATCCTCGGACAGCGCCCCGGCGCGCTCTGCCTCAACGAAGACGCTCAACAGGTCATCGCGGGTCGCCGTTCGACGTGCGCGCATCGCCTCGCCGATGTACGCGCGCATCTGATCACGCGCTTGCAACGCCGCGGCGGGAAGCTCGAGTTGTCCGGGCACCCGCTCGAGCATCGACCAGAACCAGCCCACGAGCTCGGCGTGGTCCGCCTTTGGGAAACCGAGCCAGCCGCAGATAACCGCCGCCGGCAAGGCGGTCGCCAGCTGCTCGGCGAAGTCGATCTGCTCGCAATCGCGTAGCTGGGCGACCGCGCGTCGCACCTCGCCACGAACCACCGGCTCCAGCCTGGCGCTCACAGCCCCGAGACCGAACTCGCGCTTGATCGCGTCGCGCAGCCGGGTGTGCAGCGGTGGGTCGGCGTGGGTCAGCTCTCCGGCCGGCGCGAACAGGAGCGATGTGTCGTCGAGATCGTTGCCCTCGGCGCTCGAGAACCGCTCCCAGTCCCGCGCCGCCGCCTGCACGTCCGCGTGGCGCGACAGCGCCCAGAACCGCCCGTCCGGATCCGCGTATGCCGGTCGCTCATCGCGCAGCCGGCGATACAGCGGGTAGGGATCGTCGTGGAGCTCGAGCGGCTCGAACACGGGCGGGCTAGTGCGGGAGCCGGAGCCGTACACCCGCCAGGTCCTCGTACAGTCGCACCGCGCTGATCTCGCCCGCCTCGTCGCCGTACCTCGCCCGCACCCGCCGGTGGATCTGCTCGACGAGCGCGGTCAGCTCGGCCGGGACGCCCGTCTCGCGGGCCAACTCGACCGCCAGCCCGAGGTCCTTGGTCACCAGCCGCATCGGAAACGCCTCGTCGTAGTCGCCGTCGTCGAGCACCATCCGGACGTCTCGCTCCAGGAACACGGAATTGGCCGGCGATCCAACCAGGGCGCCGTGAAGTCGATCGAGCGAGACGCCCGCGCGAACTCCCACCGTCAGCACTTCGCCGACCGCCACCGCCTCGATGAACCACATCAGGTTGAGCAGCAGCTTGACCGTGTAGCCGGATCCGTTTGGCCCCAGGTAAAAGACACGCGCCGGATCTCCCATCACGTCGAACAGCGGGCGCGCCCGCTCGAAGACATCCTCGGGACCGCCGACGTAGATCGCGAGCGTGCCGGCGTTCGCCCCGATCGACTGCCCCGCCACCGGTGCATCTAAGACTTCGACCCCTCGCGCCCGGGCTGCCTCCACGACCCGCGACCCGACGGCCACCGAACTCGTGCTCATGTCGATCGCCACCGCACCCGGATCCAGCGCCCCGATCACCCCTTCAGACCCGAGCAGCACCGACTCGACATGGGGCGGCGCCGGCAGCATCGTGATCAGCGCCTGGACTCCGGACGCGCAGTCGACCGCCGAGGCCGCCGGCCGGGCGCCGGCGTCGAGCACCCGCGCCAAAGCCCCAGCATTCAAATCGAACGCGGTCACATCGAATCCGGCCTCGACCAGATGGCGACACATCGGGCCGCCCATGTTCCCCAGCCCGATGAACCCGACCCGCTCGATCGTCCCGGCCCCAGGCAAAGTCACAGCCCCACCCAGGTCGTCTTCAGGTGCGTGTAGTTATCGAGCGCGTGGAGCGAGCGGTCGCGCCCGTGGCCTGAGTCCTTGACTCCGCCGAACGGCGTGGCCAGCGACGAGGCGTCGAAGGTGTTGATCCATACCGTCCCGGCGCGCAGCCGGCGCGCCACGCGGTGGGCGGTGGTGATGTTCGAGCTCCACACCGCCGCGGCCAGGCCGTAGCCGGTGCCGTTCGCAAGCGCGATCGCGTGCTCGGCGTCGTCGGCCGACTGGATCGCGAGCACGGGGCCGAAGACCTCCTCCTGGACGATCGGGTCGGCGGGATCGAGCGCCTGGAGCACGGTCGGCTCCATGTATGCGCCGCCCGCCACCGGCTCGACCCGATCGCCGCCCACCAGCAGCCGCGCCCCGTTCCCCGCCGCCCGCGAAACCCGCCCGAGCACTCCGGCCAGGTGATCCACGCTCACGAGCGCGCCGAGCTGCGTATCCGGATCGGCCGGGTCGCCGGGGATAAAGGCGCGCGCGAACTCGACCAGGCGCTCAGACAGCGGCGCCACCAGCGAGCGCTCCACCACGACCCGCGAACCCGCGTGGCAGGTCTGGCCGGCGTTGTAGAAGATCCCCCAGCCGATCGCCTGAGCCGTCGCGTCGAGATCCGAGACGTCGGCGAGCACGACCTGTGGGCTCTTGCCGCCGAGCTCCAAGGAAACCGCCTTGCCGTTGGACTCGCCGGCGTAGACGAGAAAGCGCCGGCCCACCGAAACCGAGCCGGTGAAGGCGATCTTGTCGACCAGGGGATGGCGCCCGAGCGGCTCGCCCCCCTCCTCGCCGAAGCCGGGCACCACATTCAAAACGCCATCTGGAACCCCTGCCGACGCCGCCAGCTCGGCCAGCGCGAGCGCGGTCAGCGGCGACTGTTCGGCCGGCTTCAGGACCACGGAGTTCCCGGTAGCCAGCGCGGGCGCCAGCTTCCACGCCGTGATGATGAGCGGGTAGTTCCACGGGACGACCGCCCCGACCACGCCGAGCGGCTCGCGCCCGACCAGCGCCAGCGCGCCCGGGCCGGTCGGCGCGATCTCGCCGTAGACCTTGTCGATCGCCTCCGCGTACCAGGCGAAGCAGTTGCGCGCCCCCGGGACATCGACGCCCCGCGCGTCGCTGATCGGATGGCCGACGTCGGCGGACTCGAGTTGGGCCAGCTCCTCGGCGTGCTCGTCGATCAGCCTGGCCAGGCGCAGCAGGACGCGCTTGCGCTCGAGCGGGTCGGCCAGCGCCCAGCCCCCGTCGTCGAAGGACCGCCGCGCCGCCCGCACCGCCCGATCGATGTCCTCGCTTGACCCGCGCGCCACCGACGCGACCACACTCCCGTCGCGCGGGGAAACATCGTCGAACGTCCGACCGTCGGCGGCCGGGACGAACCGCCCGTCGATGTACGCCTCGGTCCTCAGGCCCCCACCGCCTGGGGCGCCCCGGCGTAATACGACACCGCCTCCTCGTCGAGGGCCACACCTAGTCCCGGCGCGTCAGGGACGCGCACAACACCCTCAGAAACCGCCACCGGCGAAGCCAGCATGAAGTCGCGCCGCTCGGGGGTCCAGCCCGGCGGGTCGTAGGGAAACTCGAGATACGGACCGCCGCCGACCCCGGCGCACACGTGCAGGTTGGCGAGCAGCCCGATCCCGTTGGTCCAGGTGTGCGGGGTGAACCACCGGTTGCGCCGCAGTGCCAGCTCGCCCAGCGTCCGAGCGCCCGAGATGCCCAGCGCCAGGACCACGTCGGGCTGGTACACGTCAAGCCCGTCTGCGTCCAACACCGAAAGCAGCTCGGAGAAGGTCTGCGCCATCTCCCCGCCCCCGATCCGCACGCCCGTCTCCGCGCGCAACGCGCGCATACCGCGGACGTCGTCCCCCGGCAGCGGCTCCTCGACCCACAGCACGCCGTAGGAGCGCAACCGCTCGATCACGCGACGCGCGTCGGCCGGCCCGAGTCCCCGCGCGACGTCGCCGGGCATCCGCCACCACTGGTTGAGGTCGACCATGATCTCGAGCGCGTCGCCGACCGCTCCGCGGACCGCCGCCACCACGGCCAGCCCCTCGTCGATGCGATCCGGCGCGATCCGCACCTTGACGGCGCGGAAGCCTTCCTGCACCAGAGCATGGGCATCCTCGGCCCGCCGGCCCGGATCGCGCAGCGACCCCCACGAGGCATACGCGGGGACCTCGGACAAGCAACCTCCGAGCAGGGTCGCGACCGGGGCGCCCGACGCCTTGCCGAGCAGATCCCACAGCGCCGCCTCCAACGGCCAGTAGCGCCCGGCGTGGAAGGAGATCGTCTCGAGCGCCCGAGCATGCCGGGCAATGGCGAGCGGGTCCCGGCCCACGAAACCCGAAACAAAATCATCAAAGTCGTTCATCGTGTCGCCGCTGCCGATCCCCACGAGGCCCTCGTCGGTCTCCACCCGGACGATCGTCGCCTCGAACGACCGGCGCGGCATCGGGTCCCAGGCGGCGAAGAACGGCGGGTCCAGCGGCAGCACCAGACGCTGAATCCGGATCGCCGTGATCAACACCTAACGCGCCCCTCCGTAGAACGGGCTGGTCACCGAATCCCGCCGCGACACCAAATCCTGCGCCACCGAGGCGTCGCGCCCGTTCACGGCCTGGCGCAGGCTGTTCAGCGTCGCGGCTCGCGCGGCGTCCCGCACCGCGGTCTCGTCCGATGCCCCCGGGTCGATCCACACGCACACGAGCACCAACAGATCGCCGCTCGCCGGGATCAGCCCCTCGGCGACGGCGTCGAGCACCCCCCGCGCGATCCCTAGCTGCCCTGCGCCCCAGGTGATCGTCTGGTGGCGATCATCGAGGGCGGTCGCCTTGTTGATCATGATCGTGGGCGGCCACACCGGCTCGTAGGTGTCCTGCGATTCGCCGACCACGACCATGATCGGGGTGTGGCCCGGCGCCGGCGTGGTGAAGGTTCCGAGCAGCGCCGCAGATACGGCCGAACCGCGCTCGCCCAGCACCACGTTGACATGACAGCCGTTGGGCCCGGGGTCTCCGCCCCATCCCTCGCCCAGCCGGCCGTCCAGATCGCGGAGGGTCAGATCGGTCATGTCCCCATCCCGGCCAGGTCCTCGTCGATCACGATCACCGACCGCGCCCCCTCACCCCGTCGGAGCCGTCCCAAAGCAGCCTCCACGTCCTCGAGCGCGATCACGTCCGACACGACCTCGCCCAGATCCAGGCGCCCGTCGACCACGAGCTGCACGAGCCGGCCGAGCGAGGCGTGGACGTCGGCCGAGCCGTAGTAGCTGCCGGTGATCGTCTTCTCGGACAGGAACTCGATCGCCGGCAGCGCCACCTCGACGCCGACCGGAGCCAGCCCGACGACCGTGGCCGTCCCTCCGGGCGCCAGGACATCCCAGGCCTGGCGAATCGTCTCCGGGCGGCCCACCACCTCGAAGGCGTGCTCCACGCCGGCAGCGGAGATCGACCGCACGCCGTCGAGCACCGACGAGGCGCTCCTCGACAGAACCGCGTGGGTGGCGCCCCGGCGCAGCGCCAGCTCGAGCTTGGCCTCATCCACATCCACGGCCACGATCGTGCCCGCGCCGGCGAGCTTGGCGCCCGCGATCACCTGCAGCCCCACGCCGCCGCAGCCGATCACACACACGCTCGCGCCGATCCGGAGCCCGGCCCGGTCCACGGCGCCCATCCCCGTGACCACGCCGCACCCGAGCAGCGCCGCCTGCCAGAGCGGAATCGAGGCCGGCAGCGGCACCGCGCCGGCCTCCGGCACCACCGCGTAGTCGGCGAAGCAGGCCACCATAAGACCGTGCTGCAACACGCCGCCGTCGACGCCCCGCAACCGCGAGGTCCCGTCCATCAGCATTCCGGCCACCCCGAACCGCCCCGCAGTCTCACACAGCGTGCGCCGCCCGGCCCGGCACGCCCCGCAAGATCCGCAAGCGGGCACGAAACAGAACCCGACGTGGTCGCCGACCGCCACATTCTCGACTCCGGGCCCGACCCCCACGACCACGCCCGCGCCCTCGTGACCGAGCACCATCGGCCAGCGGCCCGCGCCGAGGCGCCCGTCCGCGAGATGGACATCGGAGTGACACACCCCCGCGGCCGCGACCCGGACCAGGACCTCGCCGCGGCGGGGAGGCTCGAGCAGCACCGTCTCGAGCGCCACCGGGCGTCCGGGCTCGCGCAGGACCGCGGCCCGCATCTCCAAAACCGCGGAGGCCGAAACCGAGGCCGAAACCGAGGCCGGAGTCGGGGCCGGAGTCGGGGCCGGGGCCGCGGCCGGGGCGCTACTCACCTGCGCCGGCAACCGTGACCTCCGTGGACTGCAGGCGCCTCAGCTCCTCGAGTGGGATGTGGCAGCGGATCGCGTGCCCCGGCTCGGACTCCGCGAGCGGCGGTTCGGTGTTGACGCAGATGTCGCCCAGAAAGCGCGGGCAGCGCGTGTGGAAGACGCAGCCGGTCGGCGGGTTGGCCGCGCTCGGGATCTCTCCCTCCAGGCGGATCCGCTCACGCTGCCCGCCGTTCTCGAGCGTCGGCACGGCCGACAGCAGTGCTTCGGTATACGGATGGTGCGGCGCCTCGAATACCTGATCGGCCGACCCGGTCTCCATCAGCCGGCCCAAATACAGGACCGCGATGCGGTCCGATAGGTAACGGACCACGCCGAGGTCGTGGCTGATGAATAGATAGCTCACGTGCTCGCGCCGCTGGAGGTCGTTGAGCAGGTTGAGAATCGCCGCCTGGACCGACACGTCGAGCGCCGAGGTCGGCTCGTCGCACACGACGATCTTCGGGTCCCCCGCGAACGCCCGGGCGATCGCGACGCGCTGCTTGAGGCCGCCCGAGAGCTGGCCGGGGCGCATCGGCAGGTAGCGCTCGGCGAGCCGCACCTCGGATAGCAGGCTGCGCAGCCGCGTGGCGAGCGCGTCGCCGCGGTAGCCGCCGAGCTTGGTCAGCGCGCGCGAGAGCAGTCGCCGGATCGAGTGGCGGCGATTCAGGGCCGAGTCGGGATTCTGGAAGACGATCTGGAGCGTCTTCTGCTGCTCGTGCGTCCGGCGGCCTGTCGTGTCCGCCAGGGGGGCGCCCTCGATCGCGAGCATCGCCCCCTCGTCGGGCGCGGTCAGCCCGAGCAGCACCCGCGCGAGCGTCGTCTTGCCGCTGCCCGACTCGCCCACCAGACCGAGCGTCTCGCCCACGCGCACCTCGATGCTGACGTCCACGAGCCCGTGGATCGTCTCGCCCTCCATGTGGAACGTCTTGGAGACGTCCTCGGCGCTGACCAGCACCTCGCGGGCAGCGGAGCCATTTCCGGCGGCGGCCTCGGGCTCGGTCTTCACGACCCGAGGCAACGACTGGGCGCGCTCGTGGAAGTGGCAGCGAGAGCGACGGGCCGAACTGAGCTCGTACAACGGCACCTCGCCGGATCGGCACCGGTCCTCGACCAGACCGCAGCGTTCGGCGAACACGCATCCCTCCACGGTCTCGCCCGGGCTGGGCGGGAAGCCGGGGATCGTGTCCAGCGCCTCCCGGTTCTTGGCCGTGCCCCGGCGGGGAATGCAGCGCAGCAGGCCGACCGTGTACGGGTTGCGCGGGTCCTCGAACACCTCGCGCGCCGGTCCCTGCTCCATCAGCTCACCGGCGTACAGGACCCCGACGCGGTCGCACATCTTCGCGATCACCGCGAGGTTGTGGCTGATGAACAGCAGCGAGGTCTTGAACTCCTCGCGCAGCGCCGAGACCAGATCGAGCACCTCGGCCTCGACCGTCGCGTCCAGGGCGGTGGTCGGCTCATCGAGGATCAGCAGCGAGGGCTCGGAGGCGAGCGCCATCGCGATCACCACCCGCTGGAGCATGCCCCCCGAGAGCTGGTGCGGATACCGATTCATCACCCCGGCGGGATCGGCGATCCGCACCTTCTCGAGCATCTCCGTGGCGCGCTCCTGCGCCGGCGCCCCGGTGACCCCGGCGATCTCGAACACCTCCGCCACCTGGCGCCCCACCTTGATGGTCGGGTTCAAGGCCCGTCCCGGCTCCTGGTAGACCATCGAAACGGTGTCCGCGCGGAGCTTGCGCAACTCGTCGCCGCGCATCGCGAGCACGTCGCGGCCGTCGATCGCGATCTTGCCCTGGCTGACCCGGCCGTTGCGAGCCAGATACCGCACGACGGCCAGCGCGATCGTCGACTTGCCCGACCCCGATTCCCCGACCAGGCCGTAGGACTCACCGCGCCCGATCCGGAACGACACGTCGCGCACCGTCGTCTGATCTCGCCCGCGCACCCGGTAGGTGATGTCGATGTTCTCGACGGTCAGCGCGTCCGCAGCGCCGCTCTCAGTCGCGGGGCCTTCGGCGGGCTCCGACACCGCGCTCATCGCTCCAGCACCCCCTCGACCGCGTCGGAGATCAGGTTGACCGCGATGACGAGCGAGGCGATCGCCAGCGCGTCGAAGGTCACCTCCCACCAGAAGCCCGCAGCCACCTGGCCGTAGTTGGTGGCCACCTCGAGCCCCCAGTCCGACGACGGGGGCTGGATCCCGAGGCCGAGGAAGGACAGGGTGGCGACGGCGAACACGGCGTAGCCGAGCCGGACCGTGAACTCAACCGTGATCGGCCCGAACACGTTGGGCAGGATCTCGACGAACATGATGTAAAGCGGCCCTTCGTCGCGCAGCTTGGCCGCCGAGACGTAGTCGAGCTCGCGCTCGAGCAGCACTGCGGCCCGCACCGTGCGCGCGATCAGCGGCGTGAACAGCAGGCCGATCACGATGATCAGCTCGAGGTTCGAGCGCCCCAGCCCGTAGCTGGCGATGATCGCGGTGACGACCACGGGCAGCGCCAGGAACGCCTCGACGAACCGTCCCAGGACGTCGTCGATCACGCCTCTGAAGTACCCCATGATCAGTCCCACGATGGTGCCGAGGATGGTGCCGAGCAGCGTGGCCAGCGGCGCCACGATCAACAGATCGCGCGACCCGGTGAGGACCCGCGAGAACATGTCGCGCCCGAGCTGGTCGGTGCCGAACAGATGCGCGCTCGACGGCGGCTTGTTGATCGCGAACAGGTTCTGCGCGTTCGGGTCCTGGGGCGCGATCGCGCTGCCGAAGATCGCGCACACGATCCACCACAGCAGGATCAGGGTGCCGACGATGAACAGCGGTGAGCGGACCAGCTCACGCAGCATCTCCCGGCGGGCCCCGCCGCGTCCGGCCGACAGCGCGCCGGCGGATTCGACTGGGATCGCCCCGACGCTCATTCGGCCGCCCGCAAACGGATCCGCGGGTTGAGCAGCGAGAACAGCACGTCCGCCCCGATCGTCACCACCATGTAGACGAGGCCGATCGTCAGTACGCACGCCTCGAGCATCGGGAAGTCCTTCTGCTGAGCCGCCTGGTAGGTGAGCTGGCCGATCCCCTGATAGCGGAAGATCGTCTCGACCACGACCAGGCCGCCGATCAGGTACCCGGTCTGGGTCGCGACCACGGTGATCGTCGGCAGCAGGGAGTTGCGCAGGACGTGGCGGCGGATCATGACGCGGCGCGGCAGACCCTTCAGCGTCGCCGTGCGCGCGTAGTCGGAGTCGAGCGCCTCAACGGTTCCCGTCCGCGCCATCCGGGCGATGTACCCGAACAGGACGATGACCAGCGGGATCACCGGCATGATCAGGTACTTCAGCGAGGTGAGAAACGAGGAGCCGGGCGGCGCCGTGGCCGTCGTCGGCAGCCACTTCAGCGCCACTCCGAACACCACGAGCAGGATGATCCCGGAGACGAACTCGGGGATCACCGTGCTCGACCCGCCGCCGACGCTGATGATCTTGTCGATCGGGTTTCCGACGTTGAGCGCCGCCACCACCCCGGCGAAGATCCCCAGCGGGACCACGATGATGAACGCGAATATCGCGAGCTTGAGCGAGCGCCCGAGCGCGGCGGTCAGGATCGGTCCGATCGCGGTCTGGTAGGTGTACGACTTGCCCGGGAAGTTGGTGATCCAGTCCCAGTACTGCTGGATCACCGGCTTGTCGACGCCCAGCTGATGGTCGAGCGCGGTGACCGCGCTCTGCGCCGACAGGGGCCCTAGGATCGCCCGGCCAGGATCCCCCGGCAGGATCTGGCCGAGCAGGAACACGATCACGCTCAGCAGCCACAGCGTGATCAGCGCCAGGCCGATCCGCTTGAGGATGAACGTGAGCATGGTCTCGGGTCCCGCCGGCCGCCGCTCTCAGGCCGACTTGTAGGCGGTGTTCAGGTAGAGCTGGGCGATCGAGGTCGGGTTCAGCCCGCCGACGTTCGGAGTGGACGCGGTCAGGCCGTCGATCCAGTACGGGATGATGATCGGCGTCTCCTGGAGCAGCAGCCGCTCGATCTTGCCCGCAACTGCTCGCTGGGCTGAGAGGTCGGTCGCGGCCACGTACTGCTTGACCAGCGCGTCGTAGGTCGGGTTGTGGAAGCGCGCTGCGTTCCAGGGACCGGTCGAGGTCAGCGGCGCCTCGAGGAACACGTTAGGCACTCCGCGGTCACCGTAGTCCACGAGGCTCATCGTGCCGTCCAGCCAGTCGGAGTTGCCGTAGGTGCTCTTGCCGTAGTAGAGCGTCTGGGACTCGACGTTGAGCGCGATGTCGATCCCGGCCGCCTTGGCGTCCTGGGCGATCACGGTCGCGAGCTGGGGGACCTCCTCGTACTGCTCGGTGTCGAGCTTGACGCTGAACCCGTTGGGGTGTCCCGCGGCGGCCAGCAGCTGCTTGGCCATCGCGATGTTCTGGGTCCGCTGGGGCACGGTCGTGTCGGTGGACGGGAAGCGGGGCCCGAACGGGTAGTCGTTGGCGACGCTCCCGTCACCGTCGAGCAGACCGGCCACCATCGCCGGCCGGTTCAGGGTGTAGGCGACGGCCTGGCGCACGCGCGCGTCGGTGAACGGCGCGATGTCGTTGCGCATCGACAGCTCGCGGTGGTTGGCCGACTGGAGCTTGATGATCTTGTACGAGGCGTTATTGAGGATCCCCGAGGCGCCGGCGGGCACGAACTGCGCGACCACGTCGACGCTGCCGCCCTGGAGCGCGGTGATCATCGGCGTCTGGCTGGTGAAGAACTGGAAGCTGGTCTGCGACAGCAGGGCCTTGGTGCCCCAGTAGCTGGGGTTGGGCACGAACATCGCCCCGACGTTCTGCGTGTAGCTGCTCAGCTTGAACGCGCCGGTGCCGATGAACGTGCTCTGCCACTTGCTGAAGTCGGTCCCCTTGGGAACGATGATCGCGTTGTAGTTGTCCGAGGACACCAGGTAGGGGAAGTTTCCGTTCGGCGCCTGGAGCGTGAACTGCACGGTCATCGGGTCGATCGCCTTCACCCCGGAGGGCACGAGCACGCCGGTGAACGTCGACAGCGCGTTGGAGGCGTTGGAGGGATTCGACAGCTCCTGGAACGTGTAGACCACGTCGGCGGAGGTCATCGCCTGGCCGTTTGAGAACGTCACCCCAGGGCGCAGCTTGAACGTCCACACGCTGGCGTCGGCGTTGGGCGACCAGCTGAGCGCCAGCATCGGCTCGAGCGCGAGCTTGAGGTTCGAGTCGAAGATCAGGAACTCGCCCGTCTGGTTGAGCATGCACAGGCCGCCGGCATCCGACACGGTCAGCGGGTTCACCGCCGCGGCCGGGGCGGTCGAGGCAATCCGCAGCGTCCCGCCCTTCGTGGCCGGCGCCGCCGCCGTGGTCTTGCTCGAGCTCGAGCTCGTGGCCGGCGAGGAGGCACCGCAGGCGGCCAGGATGGCGCCCAAGAGCGGCACCGACATGCCGATCGTGCTGCCCTTCCGTATGAAGTCTCGGCGGCTCACGTTGCCGTTGACGAGCTCGTCGATGTAGTGGTTCTCGAGCTCGCTGCGCCCGCTGCGGAGCCGATCCAGCTCGCTGTTGCTGCGCGTCATGGAGCCACCTTTCTGTGGTTGTTCAACAGCTGTCGAGACGCCGGCCCCTCCAGGCTTCTCAACTTATTTGATTGAATTTGTTCGGGAGTTTGGGAAGCGTATCTGGTCGCCATCGAGCCACTCGTTCTGTCAAAGGGGATGACCTCCTTCGCGGCGTCCAGGAGGTCGGGGATCATCTCCCGCTTGCGCGCGGCGCTCATGCGACCGGTCGGTACGCAGAAGGTGATCGCGGCCAGGACGCGCCCGGGCGGCCCGACCGGGACGGCCAGGCAGTGCAGGCCCAGGGCGGTCTCGTCGATGTTCTCGGCGTAGCCGCGCCGGCGCGTCTCGCGCAGGATCTGAAGCAGCTCGTTCATGCCGTCGAGCACGCGACCGGTCGGCGTGACGAGCTCGGAATCCTCATATAGCGCTCGGACCTCCTGCTCAGAGTGGTCGGCGAGCATCGCGCGACCCGAGGCGGCTGCGAACGCCGGCAGCCGGCTGCCCACGGCCGTGACCAGGCGAACCGCGTGGGTCGTCTCCTCCTTGGCGATGAACACACTGTCGCGCCCGTCGAGGACGGTCAGGCAGGTCGTCTCGTTGTGGCGGGCGACCAGACGCCGGCCGACGCCGTGAAAGCCGGCCGTCAGCGGCGTGATCGGGGCGGCGCGCACCAGCGAGGCGACCCGGGGTCCGAGCTCCAGGCAGCCGCTCACGGCGTCCCGGGCGATCCACCCACGCTCGCCCATCATCGAGCAGACGCGGTGCAGGGTGCTCTTGGCCGCGCCGGTCTCGCGCGCGAGTTGCGCGAGCGTGGTCGGACCCTGGCGGTCGAGCACGTCGAGCACGTCGAGCACCGCCGAGATGCCCGGCGATCCACCGCCCGGATCGCGCGCCTCCGTGATGCCCGCCGATCCGGTGCTCTCTCCGAGGGCCGGTTGATAACCCATAGCCGCTTGCATCCTCTCTCGTTGGTCCGCAGGTAGAACGACGTTCAGCCGATGGACCAGGCCGGGTTTCTCTCACACCCGGAGCGATGGGTCAAGTTAACGTGGCTTTAGGGTGCCGATGATTCTGCTCGAACGCCACGACCAGCTGGATCTTGGGCAGTACTGCCGGATCGCGTTCGAGCGCGAGTCGATCAGGGTGGCGCCGGAGTTGCTCGCGGAGGTCGGGCGGAGCCGGGCGTCATTGCTGGCGTTGCTCGAGGCCGGGGCTTCCGCTTACGGCGTCAACACGGGGCTCGGCTACCTCGCCGCGCGCCCGGTCCAGGAGGTCGACCAGGCGGCCTTTCAGCGCTCGATCCTGGCCGGCCGGGCCACCGCGGTCGGCCGGCCGCTGTCCGAGCCGGTCGTGCGCGGG
>Ga0335074_10004533_pt1 | contig 19144 bp, 17 predicted proteins | sample Lox_Sample_23_FD_206715 | JGI IMG/M metagenome (GOLD analysis project Ga0335074, IMG submission 206715) | Soil microbial communities from Loxahatchee National Wildlife Refuge, Florida, United States - Lox_Sample_2.3 | ecosystem: Environmental > Terrestrial > Soil > Wetlands | place: USA... | reverse complement strand
TCGGCGTGGCAAGCGCCACGATCCGAGTTGGGAGGAGATTGCGTTGTCGGCGCCGCGGTTGTTCGAACGGGGACGTGAATTGGTTAGTTGAGTGGTAGCTAGTCGAAGATTTTAAGCCGTGTCGCTCGCAGCCCTCGCGCGCCGCCCTAGCAAGCGAGGGCTCTATGTTCGGCTGAGCAATCGGTGGTTGCGGCATAGGTAGAGCCGCCAACAAGCGGTCCTATTATAGTTTAGGGCTTGGTGGAGGTATCACATGTGTGCAGCGGCAATCAGGGAATTCGAAGCATTCGCTGAGGAAGAGAGTGCGGCGCTTGGGGCAATCCTCGGCGCTAATCCGTTTGTAGGGCTCGATGCCAGACAGACGATCGAAATGCTCGGGCGTCTGGCAGGTGCCGCGCTGGCCAATCCAGATCAACTTTACGCTTGGCTATCCTCTTTCGCGGCCGAGACCGGGAAGGCGCTCGTGGGACTGTCGGAAGTCGCGCCTGAACCGAATGACAAGCGCTTTACTGATCCTGCGTGGACAGAAAATCCGCTCTACAAACGCATGATGCAAGGCTATCTCGCATGGCGCAAAGCGATGAACGAGCTGGTCGACATCGGTGGCCATGCGAACGGCGATTGGAAGACCACATCGCAAGAGCGTTTCGGCGTGACGCTGCTGACCGAGGCGCTGGCGCCGACGAATCTTTTGCCAGCGAATCCGGCGGCGCTTAAGCGCGCGTTTGAGACCGGCGGGGCCAGCCTCTTGAATGGCCTGCGCAACTTTATCGACGACCTGGTGAATAACGGAGGGATGCCATCGCAGGTGGACAAGCGGCCGTTTGCCGTCGGCAGGAATCTGGCTGTGACGCCCGGCGCGGTGGTCCATCGCGGCGAGATCTTCGAGTTGCTGCAATACAAACCGGCTGGGGCGCAGGTGCACGAGCGGGCGCTGTTGCTGGTGCCGCCGGAAATCAACAAATACTACATCATGGATCTGGCCTCGAAGCGCAGTCTGACTGAGTATGCGGTGGCGCACGGAATCCAGTTCTTTACGATGAGCTGGCGGAATCCCGGACCGGAGCATCGCGACTGGAGCCTCGAAGACTACGTCAACGCGTGCAAAGAGGCGACCGCGATTGTCGCGGATATCACCGGCTGTCCGACGCTCAATCTGCTGGGGATCTGCGCGGGCGGAATCACGTCGTCGCTGCTGATGGGTCATCTGGCGGCGCTGCGCGATCGCCGGATCAATGCGGCGACGCTCGTGGTGACCATGCTCGATACTAGCCAGCCGTCGATGACCGGGATGTTCACGACTGAAGAAACGGTGGAAATGGCGATCGCGAAGTCACGCGAAAAGGGCGTACTTGACGCGGCTTCGATGGCGCGGACGTTCGCATGGCTCAGGCCAAACGACTTGGTCTGGAACTATTGGGTTAATAACTATCTGATGGGCAACGATCCGGCCCCTTACGACATTTTGTATTGGAACGCCGATTCAACGAATCTTCCGGCGAAATTGCACGAAGGTTTCTTGAGGTTGATGCTGCGTAATCCGCTGGTCGAGGCGGGGGCGATTGAAATCCTCGACACCCCGATCAATCTGCGCGACGTCAATTTTGATATCTACGTGCTGGCGGGTATGACCGACCATATTTGTGCATGGCGCGCCTGTCATCGGGCGGCGCAACTCTTCGGCGGACGTACCGAATTCGTGCTCAATTCGACCGGACACGTGCAGAGTCTGGTGTCGCCCCCTGGGAACTTCAAATCGAAATACTTCGTCAATTCGCAGCTTGGTAAGAACGCCGATGACTGGCTGGCTGGCGCCACTGAGCATAAGGGGTCGTGGTGGGACAACTGGCTCGATTGGCTGGAGAAGCGATCGGGTGATATGCGTCCCGCGCCGAAGCAAATGGGTAGTACGAATTATCCAGTGGTCGAGCCTGCTCCTGGAATGTATGTCCATCAGCGGCCCAACTAAGCGCTATCGTGAATAGTCAGTGACTATGCGGTGATGCCCTTTCGGAATCGAGAGGGCATCAGCATTTCGGCAAGGGCGAACGGCATCGGAGGCGAGAATGAGGAAACGCATCTATTTCAACGCCTTTCATATGAACTGTGTGGTACATCAATCACCGGGACTGTGGGTCAGCCCCGACGATAAAATGCACCAATACACAGACTTGGGAACGTGGGTTGAGCTGGCGAAGCTGCTGGAGCGCGGCAAGTTCGATGCGCTTTTCCTTGCGGATGTAATTGGCGTGTATGACGTTTACGGTGGCAATGGGGAAGCTGCGTTGAGACAGGCGGCCCAGATTCCCGTGAATGATCCGGCGCTACTGGTTCCGGTGATGGCGCACGCGACTGAGCATTTGGGTTTCGCCTTCACTAGCTCGGTCGTACAATATCATCCATTTATCTTCGCCCGTTTGATCTCGACATTGGATCATCTGACTAAAGGGCGGATAGCTTGGAACATCGTCACCACGTACTTAGAAAGTGCGGCACGCAGTCTTGGCCAGACAGGGTTGCTGCCGCACGATCAGCGTTACGAGATGGCCGACGAATACGTCGAAGTGTGCTGCAAGTTGTGGGAGGCGAGCTGGGAAGATAACGCAGTAATCAGGGATCGCGAACGACGGCTCTACGTCGAGCCGTCACGGGTCCATGCGATCCACCATGAAGGTAAGTATTTCAAGGTAGACGGATGTCATCTAGCGGAGCCTTCACCGCAACGGACACCTGTACTGTTTCAAGCGGGAAGCTCGCCGCGCGGCCGACAGTTTGCGGCTCGGCACGCGGAGTGCGTCTTTCTTACTGGACCGAAGCCGGTCGCTATCCGAAATATCCGCGAGATGAAGGAACAGGCGCGCGCACAAGGGCGCAATCCTGAAGATTTGCGGTTTTTCCTCTATTCAAAAGTAATTGCCGGGGCGACCGAGGCCGACGTTCAGCGCAAATATGAAGATTATCTGGCGAATGTCAATTATGAAGGAGAGCTGGCGTTGCTCAGTGGATGGGCAGGAATTGATTTCGGCCAGTTCGACCTGGATCAGCCGTTGCAATATATCGAGACGAATGCGGTTCGTGGTTTGATGCAAGCTTTCGCGAGCACGGAATCAGATAGCAAGCGAACCTTGCGCGATCTGGTGAAGGGGCTCAGCGGCGTAATCGCGGGTACGCCTGAACGACTCGCCGACGTCTTTGGAGAATGGATCGCGGCCGGAGTGGACGGCTTCAATCTCGGCTACGTGACTACACCCGGGTCTTTCGCCGACTTTGTCGAGGGCGTCGTTCCCCTGCTGCAACGGCGCGGTTTCATGCAGACCGATTACGAGGAAGGTACGTTGCGGGAAAAACTCTTTGGCCGGGGCGCTCGGCTGCCCGAATCACATCCCGACGCACGGTTTCGGCGGTGATAGAGGAATATGTCCGAGCTATTGCGAAGCGAGCACTTCGGCGAGATGGGCAGTGGCGATCTTGACGCCGTGACGATGCATCACTCCGCCGAGTTGCATCAGGCATCCGCAGTCCGCGGAGATAAGAACTTCGGCGCCGCTTTCCTTGAGACGGGCGATTTTGTCCTCGGCCATCGCGACCGAGATTTCGGGAAATTTGACTGAGAAGAGTCCGCCGAAACCGCAGCATTCTTCGGGATTGCGGAAATCGACCAGCTTCAGGCCGTCGACAGAAGCGAGCAGCAGCCGCGGTTCGTCGACCGCGCGCAACTCGCGCGACAGATGACATGATGGGTGATACGCAGCCACACGATCGAAGCGCGCGCCAAGAAATTTCACCTTCATCACGTTGACGATGAACTGGGAAAGCTCGAACAGCCAGGGGCGCAGCGCGGCAGCCTTGGCTGCTAGCGTCGGTTCGCCGGCAAGCAAATCGGAGTAAAAGATTTTCGCCATCGCGGTACATGAGCCGGAGGGAATGATAATCGGCGTACCAGGTGTGCAAACCTTTAGAAAGCGGCGCGCGAGATCGACAGCGGGCTCGCGCAAACCTTCGTTGAAAGGCGCCTGCCCGCAGCAGAATGAACTGCGCACGACGCGCACTTTAAGCTTCAGGCGTTCGAGAACCGTGATCGAGGATTCGATCACCGAGGGACGGAATTCCTCGGCGAGGCAGGTGGAAAAAAGTCGGACTTCGGTCATTGTCGCGGCCGTCAGCGCGGCTCTGCCCAAACGATCATCGCGTAAAGCTGCTTGGGACCGTGGACGCCGACAACGATCATCTTTTCGATGTCAGCGGTGCGGCTAGGGCCGGTAATCAAGGCGATGCGATGGTTAATCACGGTACCGGCGCCGAGCGCGCTGATTGCTGCAGCAAGATCCGGAACGAGGTGCGATGCGTGGACGATAAGGAGGTTGATCGGCGGCAATAGGCTCAATGAGAGAGGGCGGCCGGCTGCTCCCGTGACTGCAAAGGTTCCGGTCGCAGCGATGGCGTAATCGGCCTCGACGATGCCAAGGTCGCATTGAGCCATTTGATCAGCGATGCGTGTGGTGTCGCCGGCGGTATGACGATAGCTGGTGACAGCGAACCCCGCGTGTTCGAGAGCACGACCGATCGGGCCTTCGTCGAGCACGACACCGGCGCCTATCGCGATGCGGGTCGCGTTGATTCGCTTCGCCAGGCTGACGGCCTCAGCGCGGGCTTCGTCTGGCGTAAATGTGCCGATGAAATGCCCATCAACCTTGCCAAGTTCGCGGGCGAGTTGCGCGCTGAGTTCAGTTAGGCGCATAGCTGGAGCTACGGGCAACGGCGCCGCTGGCCGGTCACCATGAGCAGCAGGCTGCAGCGTCGAGACAAAGTGCGACGCCGACTGCGGCCTCTGCGCGAGGGCGGTCTTGACGTTCGCGATCAGTTTGCTGAGTCCGTTCATGCGTTAGCCGGCCGCTCGCGTGTCATTGCTATTGGGCGAGCTGTTTGAGGCAGAAGAATCCGTGCCGCTTCCGGTGGAATTCAGTCTGTCGGGTGCCGAAAGCGGCGAAATTGCTTCCGCAGAAAAATGCCGTCCGCCGGGTGCGGGAAAGTCGCGGCCGCGGGTCCATTGATTGAACGGCGGCGGCATTCGGCGCAAATAGCCGTCGCGGGCGAATGGGCGCATGAGCAATCCACCGAGACGGCCGAGGATGCGCATCGCGCGCGGATGACGGGACATTCGGGCGAAGCGGGCGAGGCCGTTGCGGGCGCGACGTTGTTTTCGCGGCCAGGTAAGAGCGCTTCCTTCCAGTCCTTCCTTCCACCGAAGGTGTAAGAGGATCCTCGGGATGTCGATCTTTACCGGACAAATGTCACGGCACGCGCCGCACAAAGTCGAGGCGAACGGCAGATGCCCGGCGGCGCTGCCGAAAAGATTTGGGCTGACAATCGAGCCGATGGGACCAGGATACACCGAATTGTAGGCGTGGCCGCCGATGCGGCGATAGACCGGGCATACGTTGAGACAGGCGCCGCAGCGCAAGCAGCACAGCGCCTCGCGCAGGACCGGATCGGCGAGCATGGCACTACGCCCGTTATCCATGATGACGACGTGGACGTTGCGCGGACCGTCGAGCTCACCATTACGGCGAGGGCCGCTGATGAAGTTACAATAAGTAGTGAGTTTCTGGCCGGTGCCCGTGCGCGCGAGAATCTCAAGAAAATGGCTCAGGTCAGAGAGGCGCGGGATGACTTTCTCGATGCCCATCACAGCGACGCTTGTATCAGGGAGCGTGCTGCAAAGGCGGCCGTTGCCCTCATTCTCAATCAGGACCAGGGTGCCCGTCTCAGCGATGGCGAAGTTGACGCCCGTGACGCCCATCTGCGCGCCAAGAAAAATCTGGCGCAGGCGCTCGCGCGCGGCGGCGGTCAGCGCCTCCGGTTCGGCCGTGTAGGGAATACTCAATTGATCGCTGAAGAGCTCGCCGATGTCTTCCTTCGACAGGTGAATCGCGGGTGTAATGATGTGCGACGGACGCTCGTGGCGAAGCTGGACGATGTATTCACCAAGGTCCGTTTCGACGACTTCCATCCCAGCGGCCTGAAGAGCCGGATTTAGTTCGATCTCCTCAGTCGTCATCGACTTGCCCTTGACGATCTTGTGCGCGCCGATGTCGCGGGCAACTTTGACGATATAGTTCCGGGCCTCGGCGGCATTGCGGGCGATGAAAACCTTGCAGCCGTTGGCCTCAAGCTTGCGCTTAAGCTCAATCAGTAATTCGTCGAGATGGGCGAGGGTTTCCTCCTTGATGCGGCGGGCGGTGTCCCGTTCGGCATCGTAAGCGGGAAATTCAGCGCGTGCATGGCCGACGTGGTCCAAATGACGTCCGGTGGAGTTTTCGAGCTTGCGGCGCAGCCCGGCGTTGGCGACACCTTGTCGGGTGGCTTCAAAAAAATCGGTAGAGGTTTTTGCTTCAGGTGCGGCGGACATCGAGATAGTGGCGCTACAGGCAGCGTCGGACTCCGTCAGAATAAATGCAAGCTCAATTAAAGCAGGAAGCCGCGAGCGATTGCCAATCGCTTTTGAGCCGTCCGCATAGACCGCAGCCCGCAAGCATTCCGGCCCTTGCTCGTTGTTTACGCAGTCCGGTCAGCCGCGCCGACAGCTAATTGATGCGGGCGACCTGGCGCATTAGCCGCACTACCGACTCTCGTGCGTTATCGGCGCCCGGATGTTCGCCGGGGGCCTGGTTCAGGAAGCTCTGGAAATCGTCGAGGGCAGCACTGAAACATTCGAGTTTCTCGTAGAGACCGCCGCGTTCGAGCAATTCATCGAGCGAACGTGGGTCGAGCAGCAGAATGCGATCGAGAGCCGATAGGGCGCGCGGCCAATCTGAACCGGTCACATAGAGATTCTTTAAATTGCGCAGCATCCGACTAAGGATGTGGCGCGCGCCGACAGCCTTGAGCATCGAGGGGTGGAGATCGACCGGCTGTCCATAAATCTGGGCGAGGCGGGCGCGGATTTCGTCGAGACCGAGAATTGAGCCGCCATTGAAAGGATCGATGATTAATTCGCCGCGCTCGTCCACGGCTTTGACTAGGAAGTGGGCTGGGAAAGAGACGCCGAAAAGATTGAGCCCGAGGCGACGGCCTATCTCAATGTACAGCAGCGATAGAGTGATCGGGATGCCGAGGCGGCGTTCGAGTACGTCGTTGAGAAATGAATTGCGGGGGTCGCCGAATTCGTCACGATTGCCGGCGAAACCCTTTTGGGTGAAGAGAAAATCGGAAAGCAGCTGGATGCGCTCAACTGTATCGTTACCGGCCTTAACGATCGGTTCGGCTTCGCGAGCGAGGGTAGTCAGTTGGTCAAGATACTTGTCGATATCGAGATCGGGATACTCTTCCTTGGCCATCAGAAGGGCCGCACGCGCGAGCGGAATTGGTTCGCGAGCCGCCAGCATCGAGAATTCACTTCGCGTGTCGTTCATGTAACCGTCACCGCATTCACTGTTAATCCAACTACGGTAGCCCATGCAAACCGCTCAGTGCCGCTTCGATTTCATTTTGCACAGAGGTATCAGGTTCGCGCGAGCGGGAATGATCAAGAAGCCGACGTGCTTCGGCGCCGCCGAGTTGGCCGATTGCCCATGCGGCATGAGCGCGTACGAGTGATTCCGGTTCGGAATCCAGCGTGTGGGCGAGAATTGGCAGGGCAGCAGGATTACCGCTGTTGCCGAGCGCGATCGCGGCATTCCGCAAGAGGCCTCGGCGCTTGGTGCGCTTGATAGCGCTGCCCCGAAAGCGGCGGCTGAACCCGCCGGCGTCCAGCGTAAGTAATTCCGCGAGCGACGGCATCAGGTCGTTGCTAACCAGTGCAGCGGCGGTACGGTCGTCATTCCAGGGACAGACTTCCTGGCAAATGTCGCAACCGAAGATCCAGTTGCCAAGCTTCGGTCGCAACTCACGCGGGATAGGGCCACGATGTTCGATGGTCAGATACGAGATGCATACGCGGGGTTCGAGCAGGTAGCCATCGGTAAGTGCGCCGGTCGGGCAGAGGTCGAGGCATCGGCGGCAGGTGCCGCAATGGTCGCGATATGGTTCGCCGGAAGATTCGAGGACAACGTCTGTGAGAATTTCGGCGAGAAAAAAATACGAGCCGTAATAGCGATTGAGGAGGTTGGTGTTGCGCCCGAACCATCCGAGGCGTGCTCGCGTTGCCCATTCACGTTCGAGGATCGGTCCAGTATCGACGTAGAGGCGGATGGTTGCGGCTGGGACGTGACGCTCGAGCGCTGCGGCAACCGAGCGGGCTTTCGCAAGTACAGTATCGTGGTAGTCGGCACCGATCGCGTAGGCGGCGATGCGCCCGCGCAATTCGGAGCGCCAATCGAGGTCGGGCGGGCGCGGAGGAGCGTAGGGATAGGCGAGGCTGATGACCGTATGCAGGCGTGGGTCGAGCAGCCGCGGGTCGATACGGCGGCCAGGGTCGCGGGCGAGCCATACCATCTCGGCTGCGCGGTCCTCGGCGAGCCAATGCGAGAAGAACGATGCACGATCGTCCAGCCGTTCGAGGCGCGCGAAACCAGCCAACACGAAGCCCTCGGCCAGCGCAACTGATGTGATGGTGGTTTCTAAACGGCCCATCGGTCTGGTGAAGATGGTAGCATCGCGAAAGTTGCGGCGCCCGCTGGTCATGTGATCGCGAGAAACGATGCAGATGATGAGCACCAGTCGTTAGATTGCATGCAGCGATCGACGTGTGACCGCTGGATGCAGTTGCTAACCCGATCGTGGTATAAAAGAGGAAGAGTCGGACTTAAAGGTTCGCATTAATAAGCTCGGAGAGGATCGATGGCCGAAGAACTTCATCAGGAAGCAGAGAACGTCACAATTAACCCGGCGGGCGAGTTACCGGGAGTGAATCTAACGCCAAAGGCGATAGAAAAAGTCAAGCAGATGCTTGCGAAGGAAGGTTCTGCGCCAGATTTTGGCTTGCGCGTCGGCGTTACGGGCGGCGGGTGCTCGGGCTTTCAGTATTCGTTGAGCTTTGATGGTCAAAAAGAGGACGACGTGGTGAAGGACTTCGACGGCCTCAAGGTCTACGTCGATACGATTTCATTGCCCTATATCGCCGGAACGACGCTGGATTATGTCGAGGGATTGCACAACGCTGGCTTTCGCTTCGATAATCCGCGCGCGAGTCGTACCTGCGGATGTGGGTCGTCGTTCAGTGCCTAGCCCGATGGATTGCAGCGCATAGGGTAACTCTTTTACATTGCCCGCGATCCGGAGCGGCTTCCGGCGGCGGGCAATTTCACGTCTGCAGGCCGGGAGTAACTTTGGACTGGACGCATCCGAGGGAATCGTTACTAGAGTTAGTCCGCACGATTTCTGGCACCTAAGCGACCGCTGCAATACTAACTACATGAAAGACCTCGAAGGCAAGAACATCATCGTAACTGGCGCGACGCGCGGGATCGGGCGCGCGATCGCAATCGAGGTAGCGAAGTGCGGCGCAAATGTTGCGTTCAGCTACGTCAAGAGCGAGGCGCAAGCGGAAGAACTGAGGGGGTTGCTAGAGGGTTTCCGCGTCAAGGCGATGGCCTTCAAGGTTGACGCGGGTGACCTCAAGGGCGTCCGCGAGATGGTGAACGCAGTCAAAGGCGATTTCGGACGAATCGATGGGTTGGTCAATAACGCGGGGATGACGCGCGACAAGCTGCTGGTGATGATGACCGAGGATGACTGGAGCGAGGTGATTCGGACAAATCTCACCGGTTCGTTTAACTTTGTGAGGGCCGCCGCGTTCATGATGATGAAGGCAAAGCGCGGCAGTATCGTCAATATCACGTCGATCAGTGGGCTATCAGGGATCGCTGGTCAAGTTAACTATTCGGCGGCTAAGGCTGGCGTAATCGGGTTGACGAAAGCGGCGGCGAAAGAACTCGGGCGGCTGAGCGTGCGCGTCAACGCGCTGGCGCTCGGCTTTATCGAGACCGATATGACGGCAGCGCTGCCGCCGGAGAATCGTGAAGCCGTGCTCAAGATGATTCCACTGGAACGCTTCGGCACCGTACAGGATGTAGCGCCAGTTGCGGCGTTCCTATTGTCGGACGCCGCCGCTTACATAACTGGGGCGGTAATCCAGGTGGACGGCGGACTCGCCATGTAAAAATGATGCTGGTGAAGGATCGAAAGGGGGCAGTTGAGCAGGGATGGCGAGGAGAGCGTATAGGGTAAAAAATGGATGCCGCGCGTTATCGAATAAGCCCCGGTGGACAATTGAAGTAGAGCTTCAATTGCACGGCTTGAATGGCGCTAGGGTCGCGGCAATAATCGGCTCGGGAATACGGCAGTGAGCGAACCATCAATATTTGAAGAACCGGAAGTTCCGCAGGCCTCGCGCGAACTGGCCGAGTTGCGCACCGGCAAGGATTACTTGGCGCCGTTTCGAATCTTGCGCCGCCGCGTCACTGACGACTATTTTGAGGGTCATGGCACCCCGACGATCGACGCGACGATCGTGATTCAGATCGGCGACGTGGAAGAGATCGAAGCGGCGCGTGGCGTCGGCGTGGTCAATGCGCTTGACCTCGCGCTGCGGAAGGCCCTGCTTAAGTACTTTCCGTTCCTGGCGGAAGTGCGCGTGACCGAGACGTATATGCATGCCAGCGGTGAATCGACCGAGGCGGAGGTGATGTCGGTCAAGCGTTTCTCCGATGGCCATATTACCTGGACCACTTTGTCGCGATCGGCGAATACTGTGGAAGCCGGATGGCAATCGCTGGTCGATGGCTATGAGTGGCGGATCATTCGCGAAGTGATGAAGCGGCGGCGAGCTGAACGGCACAGCCTTCCACGCGTTTGACTCCCTACGGCTGCGAGCGGGTTATTGAGCGAGGCCATGAGTGAGACTTTCTCAACGTGAACCCTCTCGAAGGAACGTGGGAAAAAGATTGAGTCCTTCGTGCGGGAGCCAGGCTGAGTGTTGAAGCCGCGCGCAATAGTGACGGACGGGTTGTAGAATCGCCAATCGGGCTCAAATTTGGCTGCTGCCGGTTGAAACGTAACGACTTGTTAATTGGGGCGTCCGCACGTTACGCTTAGCGGACTGCCATCGTGAAACCGCTACATATTTTCAATAGCTTAAACCGGACGGTCGAAGAGTTCGGTCCGGCCGATCCGCCGATAGTTACATTCTATTCCTGTGGGCCGACGGTCTACTTGCCGCAGCATCTGGGGAACATGCGAGCGTATGTGTTCGTCGATACGCTCAAGCGAGTGTTGGCCTATAACGGCTATGACGTTCGTCATGTAATGAATATCACCGACGTGGGGCACATGACGTCGGATGAAGATGCGGGCGAAGACAAGATCGAGAAGACGGCGCGGGCTGAGGGCAAGTCGCCGCTTGAAATCGCGAACCATTACCTCGCGCTGTTCCATGATGATTGCACCAAACTGAATATCGAACGGCCGACGGTCGAATGCCGCGCGACTGACCATATTCCCGAGATGGTCGCGCTGATCCAAAAGATTATCGCGCGCGGCTATGGATACGTTACCCCGTCGGGAATTTACTTTGACGTCGAGAAGTGGCGCGGGCCGTCGCGGATGGGGCGCCTATCGCGGCAAAGTCTGGATGAGCAGCACACGGGGCAGCGGCTGGAGCATTCGCCGGACAAGCACAGTCCCCATGATTTTGCGCTGTGGGTGCTGAACCAGCCCCATCACATGATGCAATGGGAGAGCCCGTGGGGGCGTGGCTATCCGGGATGGCATATCGAATGCTCCGCGATGTCGATGAAGTATCTCGGCGCGACGCTGGATATTCATTCGGGCGGCCTCGACCATATCCCGGTCCATCATGAGAACGAAATCGCGCAATCAGAGAGCGCGACCGGTCAGCCATTCGTGCGCTATTTCGTGCACAACGCGTTTCTGGTCGGGATGGAGGGGGCAAAGATCAGCAAGAGTGCCGGACGCTTTCCGGTGCTGGCGGATCTGACTAACGCGGGAATTAATCCGCTCGCGTTTCGGATGCTATGCCTGAGCGCGAAGTATCGATCAGAGCTGGCATTCAGTATCGACGCGGTGCGCGGAGCTGAGCGCAATCTCGATTACCTCTACGAGTTCGCGCGGAATGTTGGTGAGGATGCGGTTGCGGTGTCGAATGATGCGACATGGGCCGAGGGATATGCCGAGCGGTTTCATCTTGCGATCAACAACGATCTCAATACGGCGCAGGCGCTTGCGGTGGTTAACGAGTTAGTGGCGGAAGGCTATCGGCGTAAGGACGACAGCGCTTGGCCTACGCTGCGGCGATTCGATCAGGTGTTGGGAGTCGGCCTTGAGGGCAAGCTTGGAGAGGCCCGCGCGAGCGTATTCCCGGAAGAGGTTCTACGGCTCAAGGCGGAGCGCGAGCAGGCGCGCGCGGCGAAAAATTTCAAACGGTCGGATGAATTGAGGGCGGAATTGGACGCACTAGGTTATAGCGTCAAGGACACGAAGGCTGGCATGACGTTGGTACCAAAGCGCTCCGCGCCTTGAATAGAGAGCTATTGCTCTCCTAGAATCCGCCAATACTCCGAGAACGGGTGAGCGATGGCGATTGAACTGAAGAAATTTGATACGCGGATGCAAGGCTCCCATGAAGGGCCTGAAATCCGTCATCTCGATCCAGCGGCGACGCCCTATTATCTGCCGATTGGTGACGAGGTCGAGATTTTCTCGGCGGCCTATAAGGCGCGATTGCCGGTCCTGCTCAAGGGTCCTACCGGATGCGGCAAGACGCGCTTCGTCGAGCATATGGCGCACTTGCTGGCCACCGAGCCGGAAGGCCCCAACGAACTAATCACGGTCGCGTGCCATGAAGACCTGACCGGCAGCGATCTGGTCGGGCGCTTTCTGATTCAAGCGGACGAGACGGTGTGGATAGATGGCCCGTTGACGCAGGCGGTACGGCGCGGCGCGATTTGCTATCTCGATGAAATTGTCGAGGCGCGCAAAGACACGACGGTGCTGATTCATCCACTGTCGGACCATCGGCGGATTCTGCCGATCGAGAAGCGCGGCGAAACGATAGAAGCTCATGCTGGCTTCTTGCTGGTGATTTCCTACAACCCGGGTTACCAGAGTATCCAGAAGAACCTTAAACACTCGACGCGTCAGCGCTTCGTGACAATCGAGTTCAACTATCCGCCGGCGGAAAAGGAAGTTGCGATTATCGGGCATGAGTCAGGTGTGAATCCCGAGATCGCGTATCAGCTCGCGCTGTTGGGCGAGAAGGTACGTCATCTGAAGGCGTCGGGTCTCGAAGAGGGCGTATCGACGCGCCTGTTGATTTACGCCGGCGAGCTGATCCAGCAGGGAATTGCGCCACGGCGCGCTGCGACGGTCGCGGTGACGTGGTCGTTGACCGATGAGCAAGATAGCAAGCGCGCGATTGACGAAGTCGTTAAAGCGATCATGCCGGAATGACACGCCCATGGTAATCGATTTGCGCAGCGACACGGTCACGCTGCCGACTCCGGCGATGCGCGAGGCGATCGCCCGGGCTGAGTTGGGCGACGACGTCTACGGCGAGGATCCGACCGTCAACCGGCTCGAATCGATGGCGGCCGAGCTAACCGGCAAAGAGGCGGCGGTGCTGGTGCCGACCGGCACGATGGCGAATCTGGCGGCGATGCTCGCTCATTGTCCGCGCGGCACGAAAGCGCTGCTCGGGTCGGAAGCGCACACCTACGTTTACGAGGCGGGCGGAGCTGCGGCACTCGGTGGAATTGTGATGACGCCGATCCGCAACGTTGAGGGCGGTGAGCTTGACCTCGAACATCTGCGCGACGAGCTGGAACGTCCGCCGGATGCGCACTTCGCCTTGCCGAGCCTAATCGCGCTCGAGAACACCCATAATCTGGGCGGTGGCCCGGCCGTCGAACTTTCGCATATGGCGGCGGTTGCAGAGCTTGCGCAGGCCCATCGACTGCCGGTCCATCTGGATGGCGCACGGATCTTCAACGCGGCGATAGCGCTGGAGACCACGCCGAAAACGATTGCGTCGTACGCCGATTCGGTCTCATTTTGCTTGTCGAAGGGACTGTCCGCGCCCGTGGGATCGGTGTTATGCGGCAGCCGTGAATTCATTGGACGAGCGCGGCGGATGCGCAAGGCGCTCGGCGGGGGGATGCGGCAGGCTGGAATAATCGCTGCGGCGGGAATCGTCGCGCTCGAAACGATGGTCGAGCGGTTGGTGGAGGACCATCTGAATGCGCGGGCGTTGGCGGAAGGACTCGGGCTGGTCGCCGGAATTAATACCCGTCCCGTGAAGCGGCGCACGAATATAGTGGTATTCGACCTCGACGGTGCCGCAGATGAGGCGCGCAAGTTTGTCGGGGCGTTGCGGGAGCGCGGGGTGCTCATAGGAGCACGCGGGCCGAATTCGTTTCGCGCCGTGACGCATTACGGGATCGAGCGGCGCGAGATTGATCGCGCGGTCTCAGCAGCGTCGGAAGCGGCGGCCGAAGCCTTCGGTAACTAATTCAGCAATTAAACCCAAGATGAAATGCATCGGCGAACTCGCGAGGCCGTGTGCAGGCGAGTTTGCCGATGTCGCGCGTTATAATCTGAGTCACGAGCGGACTGAAAATGAATTCCATAGATGAGATTTTCTCACTGCGCGGCCATGTCGCGATCGTAACCGGTGCGTCGTCGGGGCTTGGGGTCGAATGCGCCAAGGCGCTGGCGATCGCCGGAGCGGATGTCGCGGTGGCAGCACGGCGTGGTGATCGGCTAGGGAAATTCGCCGAAGAGTTGACCCACGAGTACGGCGTGCGGGCGATTGGCGTCGAGACCGATATCACCAACGATGGCCATCTTGACCGGCTGGTTGAAACAACCCTGGCCAAGCTTGGGCTGTGCGATATCTTGATCAATAACGCCGGCATCTCGCCGACTGGCCGCGCGGAAAGTTTGCCGCGAGCGACATGGGATGGGGGGATTGCGACGAATCTTACCGCGCCAATGATGATGGCGCAGCGGGTCGCACGCCGATTGATCGAAGCCAAGAAGCCCGGGCGAATAATCAATATGTCGTCGATTTACGGGCTGGTGGCGAGCTCTATCTACCGGTTGTCCGCCTACACCGCGACGAAGGCGGGGTTGGTCAATTTGACCCGGCAGCTCGCGATTGAATGGGCGCCATATGGGATCCTCGTCAATGCGATCGCGCCTGGGTGGATTCCGACTGAAGCCAACGAAGCAGGGATGGCCAAGCCGGCCAATCGCGAGCGGATGGAGCGGGCGACGCCCTTGGGCCGCTTGGGACGGCCCGAGGAATTGCGCGGCACGGTGATTTATTTGGCAAGCGAAGCTTCGAGCTACGTCACTGGGACCGTTTTGTCGGTTGATGGCGGTTACGTCTCATGGTGAAGCTTTAGATTCTCAGGCGGGACAATCGCAGCCTGGCTGTCTTTGGAGGCCACCGCGCGTTCCCGCGCTCCGATTTCGTTTCGCTTGGTCTCCGCACCACGGGCGATGCCAATACTGGCATTGGCGGAAGCGCTTCGTGCCGGACCGTTGGTCCGTACCAATTTGCAGACGAATCATTAACCCAAAAGTGCCTCCAGATTCGTTCGCCACCGAATTATTAACGCATGGGTAATCCAGCGGGTGTGCGGCGGGATTTTGCTGCCTTGGAGCAGCGGCGGATGGAGGCGGCGCGATTACTTAATAAGTTGACTCTCCTTTAACCGACAGATAATCGGACCGTCAGGCGTATTTTGCGTCGTCAGGTAAGCGTGGAGGATGGGGCCGTCGAGCGCAGATGAAAGGTCCTCCGCGTCGAATGGATTCGGCTCACGTCACAATGCCGACGCATCGGAATAGAAACTTGCTGAACATGAAGGAAGGGAAGGGTGGGAACTAGCGCGAGGCATGATTTGAGGACGCAGCTTTTTCGCCGCAAGCCGGTTGAGGCGCTGCTGGCGGAAGCGGGAGCTCATGAAGGCGGTCTGAAGCGGGTGCTGGGGGCGCTCGACCTGACGGCCTTGGGGATCGGCGCGATTATCGGCGCCGGAATTTTCGTATTGTCAGGAGTAGCTGCGGCGGAATACGCCGGGCCCGCCGTCAGCATGTCGTTCGTGGTGGCAGGCTTTGCTTGCGCGATGGCGGCATTGTGTTATGCGGAATTCGCCGCGATGATTCCGATTGCCGGCAGCGCGTACTCGTACTCCTACGCAACAATGGGGGAGCTGGTCGGCTGGATTATCGGCTGGGATCTCGTGCTGGAGTACGCGGTTGCGGCGGCTGCAGTGGCGGTGGGGTGGTCAGGTTACCTCGACGTTATCCTGCATGGGATGGGGATTCATCTGCCGTACGCTCTGACGCATGCGCCCCAAGCGGGCGCGTTGATGCAAATCGACTTGCCTGCGCTACTGATCGTTTTGGTGATCACCGGCATTCTTTACGTCGGGATTTCCGAGAGCGCACGGATAAATTCAGTCATCGTCGCGATCAAGTTGTTCGCTGTTGGCGTAGTGATCGTTGTTGGCGTCTTTTATGTAAAGCCGGCCAACTGGTCGCCGTTTGCGCCGCTCGGATGGCCGGGAATCATGAAGGGCGCGGCGGTGATTTTCTTCGCCTACATCGGCTTCGACGCAGTCTCGACCGCAGCCGAAGAAGTCGTGAATCCGAACCGCGATTTACCGATTGGGATTCTTGCGTCGCTCTTCATATGCACCGCACTGTACATAATCGTGGCCGGAGTGCTGACCGGGATGGTGCCGGCGCATCTGATCGATATCAAGGCACCACTGGCGTCGGCATTCGAGCTCCGTGGACTGAATTTTGTCGCGGGAATCGTCTCACTCGGCGCGGTCGCTGGGCTGACGTCGGTTCTGCTAGTGCTTCTGTTGGGACAGTCGCGGGTGTTTTTCGCGGTCTCGCGGGATGGCTTGCTGCCGCCGGTGTTCAGCCGGATTCATCCGCGTTACCGGACGCCGTCTGTCCCAACAACGATCACCGGAATCGTAGTTGGCGTGACGGCGGCGCTATTGCCGATACAGGATATCGCTGAACTGACGAACATCGGTACGCTGTTCGCGTTCGTGCTGGTATGTTTCGGAATCTGGATTCTGCGCCGGATTGAGCCGGACATGAAGCGTCCCTTCAGAACGCCGATGGTACCCCTGGTCCCAATCCTCGGAATGGTCTTTTGCGGTTACCTGATGCTAAGTCTGCCACTTGTGACTTGGATCCGCTTCGTGGCGTGGATGGCGGCGGGAATGGTGATCTATTTCGCTTATGGACGCTTCCATAGCCGGGTGGCGATCGCGGCGGGCGATACAGCGTCGCGCCTGTCGGTCGATTGACTGATGATAGCTTCGCAACGAAAGAGCAGATGCGTGGGCTCGGGTCACGACAGAACCGCGGCACATCATCACAAGTTCGGCTTCAGGTTCTTAGACGGGATGCTCCCAGCCTCGTACCCGCACGGCCTCAAAAGTTTGGCTTACGTTTCAAACTTGCAAGGCGCGCTGGGCCGACGATAGTATTTATTCAGACGACGACGTTGTGCCTCAGCAAGCGGGTGAAGCAGCCGGGATGGAGGATTGGAGAGCGGTCCGGCTATCGCCCGTAAACCGAAATAATCCGGAAAGGATGGAGACTTATCATGGCTTTTGAACTGCCCAGCCTACCCTATGCGAAGACGGCGCTTGCGCCGCATATTTCCGAAGAGACGCTTGAATTTCATCACGGCAAGCATCACCAGACGTATGTCACGAATCTCAACAATCTGATTAAGGGTGGGAAATTCGAGAATGCCAAGCTCGAAGAGATCATCAAGGGCGCGGGGCCGGGCGGCCTGTTCAATAATGCCGCGCAGCACTTCAACCATAGCTTCTACTGGACCTCGCTGAGTCCCAAAGGCGGCGGTGAGCCGTCGGGGGCGCTAGCCGACGCGATCAAAAAAGCGTACGGCGATTTCGAGGCGTTCAAGAAGAAGTTTACCGAAACGGCAGTGACTCATTTCGGCAGTGGATGGGCCTGGCTGGTCAAGAATGGCGACGGCTCGGTGGAAGTGATTGGGACGCATGATGCGGACACGCCGATCGCACATGACAAAAGGCCGTTGCTCACCTGCGATGTCTGGGAGCATGCCTATTACATCGACTATCGCAATGCGCGCGCGAAATACGTTGAGGCCTTCTGGAATCTTGCGAACTGGGAATTCGCGGCGTCAAATCTTAAGTGATTAAACGACGGGCTGGGGGCGCAGAATCTGGAACTGGAAGTTTTCGCGGCGCTCTCGGCCCGTTTGACGAAGCCGAAACAGAATCCGTTCGGCCGACTCAGTCATTCCTGCTCGCACTTCTGGCCGGCGCGCTGGTGGGTGCTGCCGGGTTGTTCGCCTTTGGGTGTCACGGGGCGCATCCGTTGACCCCGGCAGAGCGCGGGGCGGTCATCTACCGCTCGAATTGCAGCGCTTGCCACAACGAAAATCCAAATTTGCCTGGCTCGCTCGGACCCGCGATTGCAGGGTCGCCAAAAGAACTAATCGAAGCGCGTGTGCTGCATGGCGCGTATCCGGTGGGTTACGATCCGAAACGCCGTACGCACATCATGCGGCCACTGCCATGGCTCGGTCCGCATATCGATGACCTGACGGCATACCTGGCGGCAGCGAAGACCGATTAAGTTTGGGATAAGAACCGCGACGGCGGACCGCGAAAATCGCCTCATGGATACTCCGGCATTTGCTTTTCAGATTCAGAGGAGTTGGCCAATTCGTTGACCATATCGCGCTGATCGGCGTATTGGAGCGCCTGCTCGGATTCCTCTTTTTCCAGTTTATCGGAGGGCGGGATCCGGATAACGATTTCGCGGCAAGTTTCTTCCTCGGCCCGAGCGAGATTGATATCGCGAAGTTGGAGCAGGTTTTCGCCAGAGTTTATCGCGATATCCATCACATCAATGGCCGGCAAGACCTGATCATCCCAACGGCTGCCGGTGGCATGGATCAGAGTCTCGCCGCTGTGCGTCGAGACCATCCTGACTTCGATACCGACCTGCCAGGCAGCGACGAGGAAAAGATAGTAGCCCTCGTAGTGGAGGACGTTGCCGTAGACGACCGCGTCGACGCCAAGCCATTGGCCGAGTTGCTGCGTTGGAACCGCTTCGAGCTTCGGCATCGAATCAATCCCGTGCTGCTTAAGCACCG
>Ga0335074_10004532_pt1 | contig 19146 bp, 10 predicted proteins | sample Lox_Sample_23_FD_206715 | JGI IMG/M metagenome (GOLD analysis project Ga0335074, IMG submission 206715) | Soil microbial communities from Loxahatchee National Wildlife Refuge, Florida, United States - Lox_Sample_2.3 | ecosystem: Environmental > Terrestrial > Soil > Wetlands | place: USA... | reverse complement strand
CTCGCGGTGAGGCCAACCCCACCATTGATCAGGGTAACCCGCCACGCCCTAAGCACCGCATGGCACCAGTCCGGTTTTTGATGCGGTCGATAACCGCCGGATGGGCAGGAAGCGCCGCGAGCCGCTGACGTGTCAGTACGCGTGCCGGCAACGCCGGTGGCGCCCCGTCACACAGGTGGCTGCGGAAGGATTCAAGGACCGCCCTGCGTTGGCTGCAGGACAAGATTCCGGTGAACGGCCGGTGATTCCCGGCCAGCTAGGAATGATCACGGTGGCCTGAGCTGACGCACCGCGCCAACAGGCCGGCCATACAGGGCGGGCATACAGGGCGGCCATTACCGATTCAGCTGTCACTACGGCTGCATTGACCCGAGACGATGCGAATACCGTAGCGAATCAGCTGTCGAGTAGGTCGCGGGTGGCTTGGCGGCCGGATTCCAGGGCGGCGCCGAGGAGGCGGGGGTCGGTTGTCAGGCGGCTGACGGGCGGGACCGAAGGGGGCGGGAAGATCATCAGGGCCTTGCCTTCGGCCTCCATGGCGATGATGCGGGCCACGTCGGCGGCGGTGCGGGCGGGGCGGGTGAGCAGGGCCGTGCGGAGGGCCAGCGACTCGCGGCGCAGGGTTGTCCTGGCGAGCAGGCGGATTGACCGGGGCGGCCGCGGGACCTGGGCACCGTTCAAGGCACCGGAACCCGTCGGACCGGCCGACTTGGCCGAGCCTGTCGCGCGGGTCGAGTCCGCTGAGCCAGTGGAGTCCGCTGAGCGCGTCGATCCCGCAGAGCGCCTCCAGCCCGCAGAGCGCTTCCAGCCCGCAGAGCGGGTCGATTCCGCAGAGCGCGTCGATTCGGTCGAGCCGGTTGACCCCGTTGAATTGGTCGAAGACGCGGAACCGGTTGGGTTGGCCGAGACCGATGAGCGTGTCCACCCCGCAGAGCGCTTCCACCCCGCAGAAGCCGAGGCCGTTGAGCGCCTCCGGTCGCTGGCCGTCCCGGTTGAGCGGGCCGGGCCGGCCGGGGCCGAGGGACTCCCGTCCAGCGCGAGGGGGCGGCGGGAGCGGAGGATCAGGATGTGGGTCGCGTCCTGATCCAGCGGGGTACGGAACGGGATGGACTCGGCAATGCCGGCGTCGAAGAAGCGGCGGCCGCGCAGTTCCACCGCCGGGCCGGCCAGGAAGGGCAGTGAGGCGCTGGCCCGCAGCGCCAGCCTGAGCTCGGCCGGGTCGGCGATCAGCGGGCGCAGGTCGGTGGACTCTCCCGATTCCGCGTCCGTGCCGAGAGGATGGTACTCGACCGGGCTGGCTAGGACTGAGGCGAAGTCCATGGGGAACTCCGTCTGGTAGACCTCCTCGATCAGCGCGCGGACGTCCACCACCGGGCGGCCGCGGAGCAGGGATGACCAGCGGATCAGCGTGCGGGCGTAGTCCGGGTCGGCCCAGCCGAGCAGCTTTTCCGGTTCCGCGCTGAGCAGCCAGGCGCCGGTGATCGCTCCGGCCGAGGAGCCGTAGACCGCGTCGAAGGCGGAGACCAGGCCGAGTTCGTGCAGGGCCAGGGCCATGCCGGCAGAGACCGTGCCGCGCATGCCGCCGCCCTCGATCGACAGCGCGACCCGGTAAGGGTCATTCCGGTGGCCAGGCCTGCTCCCGGACCGGACGCGCTCCTCGATGACCCGCAGGACTTCATGCATCGTGGTCCTGTATCCCTGACGGTTTCATGAAATGCCGGAAATTCCCGCCCGCGCCTTTCGGCGGCCGAAGGCCATTTCTCGCATTCCTGAAGTCTCGAGCTGTCATGCCGGGCAGGGACCTCTCACTCATGGAGCACCCGGGGAGCCTCTTTATTTCCCTTGGAGCGAGTGCAATGAGGTGGGCAGGTCGCGGTCGTAAACGATCGTAAGACGGTGGGTCGCCCGGGTTATCGCTACGTAGAGGTCGTGGGCACCGTTTTCTGACTGGGCGAGGATGCCGGCCGGGTCGGCGACGATGACCCGGTCGAATTCGAGGCCCTTGGCCTGGGAGACGGTGAGCAGCGCCGCGACCGAGTCCAGGGACTCGGGCCGGTCGCCACCGATCGCCTCGGGGATGGCCCGCGCGAGCGAACCGATCAGGGCGTCCGGGGCGATGATCGCGAGGCGGCCGCCGTCGGGGCCGCCGAGGTCGAGCAGGTCCGCGCCGGCCTGCGCGGCGACGCCCGCGGACAGCCCGCCGGCCCCGGTACGGACCGCTCTGGGGGGCACTCCCTCGGAGCGGACCGAGTCCGGGGGGTGCTCGTCCGGGGAGACCGAGGCCAGGACGTCGGCGGCGACCGCCATGATCTCTGCCGGTGTCCGGTAGTTGACCGTGAGGCGCTCCTCACGCCAGCGGCCGCCGACGAGCGGGGTAAGCATGTCCTTCCATGACGTGGCGCCGGCCGGGGACCCGGTCTGGGCCACGTCGCCGACCACGGTCATGGAACGGGCGGGGTTGCGGCGCAGGATCATCCGCCAGGCCATCGCGGACAGTTCCTGCGCCTCGTCGATGATCACGTGGCCGTAGGCCCAGGAACGGTCGGCGGCGGCGCGCTCCGCGGTGGAGAACGCCGTCCCGCCGTCGGCGTTCCATGCCGCCAGCCGCTCGGCGTCGAGGAGGCCGAGCTGGCCCACCGTCATCGAGAACTCCATGCCCTCGACGAGGGCGGTGTCGAGCACCTCCTGGGCGTACTGCTCGGCGTCACGGCGGGCGCGTTCCGCGGCGCGGCGGGCGGCCTTCTGCGCCGAGTCGTCGACCCCGAGCAGCTCCGCTGCCTCGTCAAGCAGGGGGACGTCCGCCACCGTCCAGCGAGACGGGTGGTCGGGACGGGCAAGCACGATTCGTTCCTCTGGAGTGAGGACGGAACCGGAGGCGGACCTGATCGCCTGCGGCGACATCAGCAGGCGGGACAGCAGCTCTTCCGGGGTGAGCAGCGGCCAGAACCCGTCGAGCGCGGCGTTCACGCCGTCGGTGTCCCAGAGGCGGGCGCGCGCGTCCGGGACATCTTCCTCGTCGAGGGGGCGGTTGAGCACCCTGGACTCGGACCAGGCGAGTTCGGTGAGCAGTTCTGTGACGAACAGCTTGCGGGCGACGTTGTGCGGCTTGCGGGAGGAGCGGGCGCGGTCGCGGGCGCGCAGGATCGCCACGCGGCTGAGCGGGATGCCGACGCCGTCGGCGTCGACCGTGACGTCATGCCGCGGCACGGTCTGCCGCTCGCGGACCGCCTGCTGCAGCACGCGGACCATCCGCTCGTCGCCCTTGACCACCGCGGCGGGGTCGCGGGTGTCGGTTGCGTGCACGCCAGGGAACAGGTCGCCGAGCGTGTGCAGCACGACGTCGGTCTCGCCGAGGGACGGCAGAACCTGGCCGATGTAGCGGAGGAAGGTGGCGTTCGGGCCGACGACAAGGACGCCGCGGCGCTCCAGGGTGCGCCGGTGCGTATAGAGGAGGTAGGCGGCGCGGTGCAGCGCGGCGACCGTCTTGCCGGTGCCGGGGCCGCCCTGGACCACGAGGACACCGGGCAGGTCGGCGCGGATCACCCGGTCCTGCTCGGCCTGGATGGTGGCGACGACGTCGGTCATCCGGCCGGTCCGCGCCGAAGAGACCGCGGCGATGAGAGCGGCCTCGCCGGACAGGGTGCTCTTGTCCTTGTCCGACAGCTTGTCCAGGTCGAAGACCTCGTCGTCGACGCCGGTGACGGCGCGCTGCCTGGTGTAGATGTGGCGGCGGCGGACCAGGCCGACCGGATTACGCGGGGTCGCCGCGTAGAAAGGCCGCGCGGCCGGGGCGCGCCAGTCGATCAGTTTGAGCTCGTAATCGTCATCACGCAGGCCAATGCGGCCGATGTAAAGAGTGTTCTGCTTTTCGTCGTCGGTGCGGCCGAAGCACAGTCCGCGCTCGGTCAGGCTGAGCTGGGCGAGTCGTCTCTCCTGCTCTGCCGCGGAGACGTCCCGCTCCAGGCGAGCCTGGTGGGTGCCGCCGGCGCCGCCCAGGGCGCGGACTCCGGCCAGTTCCCGCTCGCTGCGCTCCCTTGCCCGGTCAAGAAGGCCGTAGAGCATCGTCACGTATTCTTGCTCGGCCTTAATGGCAGCGGCGTAGCCAGTCGCTTCGTCTTGGCTTTCCCCGTTGCTTTCCGCGAGCGGATTGGAATCCGTTTGACGAATTACCATAATGGTTGATATACTCCTGGGAAGCGGTATCCACTGGCTTTTTTAATGCCCGGACGGGATTAATCAGTCTACCACGCCCGTACTACGGCTCCTTTTCCGCGCCGCACTCCCCTAATTCGCGGGCGCCGGCCGCGACCGTGCCCTGCCTGAGCCTGTGCGCGACCCGGGTGCTATGGGCTGTGCCCGGCGTAAGCGTGACCTATCCGCCCTCGTGCTGCCCAGCGGGTCGTGCCTAGGATGGACGGAATAGCTGGGAGGAGCTGACTATGCCTGAGCGCGTTGAGATCACCGGGCCCATCGAAGAACGGTATGTCGAGATCCTGACCCCCCGGGCACTTGAACTGCTCGTCATGCTGCACGACGCCCTCAGGGACCGGCGGGCCGAGGCCCTGGCCGCACGGCGGCGGCGGCAGTCCGAGTTGTCGCGCGGCGCGCTGCTCGACTTCCTCCCCGAGACCGCCCACATCCGTGCCGACGACTCGTGGCGGGTGGCGCCGCCCGCGCCGGGACTTGTCGACCGGCGGGTGGAGATCACCGGCCCGACCGACAAGAAAATGACGATCAACGCGCTCAACTCGGGTGCGAACGTCTGGCTCGCCGACTTCGAGGACGCCAACACGCCGCTGTGGTCAAACATGATCGAGGGCCAGCTCAACCTCAAGGATGCCCTCGACCGGACGATCGACTTCACCTCGGAAGAAGGCAAGTCGTACGCGCTCAACGGTGACGACACCCTGGCCACCGTCGTGGTGCGGCCGCGCGGCTGGCACCTGGACGAGAAGCACATACTCATCGACGGACGGCGTGCGTCGGGCAGCCTCACCGACTTCGCCCTCTACATGGCCGCCTGCGCGCAGCGCCAGCTTGACAAGGGCAAGGGCCCCTATTTCTACCTGGCGAAGACGGAGTCCCACATCGAGGCGCAGCTGTGGAACGACGCGTTCTGCATCGCACAGGACTTCCTGGACATCCCGCGCGGCACGATCAGGGCCACGGTGCTGATCGAGACCATCCCCGCCGCGTTCGAGATGGATGAGATCCTGTATGAGCTGCGCGACCACTGCGCGGGCCTGAACGCCGGACGCTGGGATTACCTGTTCTCGATCATCAAGAAGTTCCGGACGCGCGGTAAAGACTTCGTGCTGCCCGAGCGGAACGCCGTCACGATGACCGCGCCGTTCATGCGGGCCTACACCGAACTGCTCGTGCAGACCTGCCACAAGCGGGGGACGTTCGCGATGGGCGGCATGGCCGCGTTCATCCCGTCGCGGCGCGACCCGGAGGTCAACAAGATCGCGCTCGCGAAGGTCCGCGACGACAAAACCCGCGAGGCCGGCGACGGATTCGACGGGTCCTGGGTCGCACACCCCGACCTGGTCCCGGTGTGCAAGGAAGTGTTCGACTCCGTCCTCGGCTCCCGGCCGAACCAGCTCGACAGGCAGCGCCCAGACGTGTCGGTGACGGCACAGGACCTGCTGGCGGTCGACAAGACCCCCGGCGGCGTGACCGAAGCGGGGCTGCGCAACAACATTTCCGTCGCCTTGCAGTACCTGGCCGCCTGGCTCGGCGGCACCGGCGCGGTGGCGATATTCAACCTCATGGAAGACGCGGCGACGGCGGAGATATCAAGATCGCAGATCTGGCAGTGGGTGCATAACGACGTCATCCTCGACGACGGGCCGCTGGTGACAAAGGACGTGGTCGAGCGCATGATCGATGAGGAACTCGTGAAGATCCGCGAGCTCGCGGGCGACGGCTTCGACGCCGCCAGGTACGGCCAGGCAGTCGCGCTGTTCACCGAGGTGGCGCTCGCGGACTCGTTCGCCGAGTTCCTGACGCTGCCCGCGTACGAACGCATGCCGTAGGAAAGGGGCACGGCGGATGGCCGACACGGCGACCACGGTTAGGAAGGCGTCCGGACTGCCGGCGACCGCGGCGACGGCGCTCGCTCCGGCGATGCGGGAGATCTGCGGCGCGTCCGACGTGCTGACCGACCCGCTCGAGCTGCGGACCTACGAATGCGACGGGCTGACATCGCACCGCACCGTGCCCGCCCTCGTCGTACTGCCGGAGTCCGCCGACGAGGTCGCGGCGGTGGTACGGCTCTGCGCGCGGGCCGGCGTGCCGTTCGTCGCCCGCGGCAGCGGCACCGGCCTGTCCGGCGGCGCGGTGCCGCACGCCGAGGGCGTGCTGATCGTGATGTCCAGGATGCGGCGCATCCTTGAGATCGACCCGGTGGCGCGGCGCGCTGTGGTGGAGCCTGGGGTGACCAACCTGTCGGTGACGCAGGCCGCGGCGCCGCACGGGCTGTTCTACGCGCCGGACCCGTCGTCGCAGGTGGTCTGCTCCGTTGGCGGTAACGTCGCCGAGAACTCCGGCGGCGCGCACTGCCTGAAGCACGGGTTCACGGTCAACCACGTGCTCGGGGCCGAGATCGTCACGCCCGAGGGCGAGCTGACCTGGCTCGGCGACGGCACCGGCGTCACCTCCGGTTACGACCTGCTCGGCGCGTTCACCGGCTCGGAGGGCACGCTCGGCATCGTCACCAAGATCATCGTCAAGCTCACCCCGGTCGCCGAAACGGTGCACCTGGTCCTCGCCGCCTACGACTCCCTGGAGGCGGGCGGCCGCGCGGTCACCGACATCATCGCCGCCGGGATCGTGCCCGCCGCGATCGAGATGATGGACGCGCTTTCCATCGAGGCGGCCGAGGCCGCGGTGCACTGCGGCTACCCGGAGGGGGCGTCGGCGGTCCTGCTGGTGGAACTCGACGGGCCCGCGGCGGAAGTCGAGGCGGAACTGGCGACGGTCCGCGCCATCTGCGAGCGGGCCTCGGCGCGCGAGATCCGAACGGCCGACGACCCGGCGCAGCGGGCCGGGATCTGGGCCGGGCGCAAGGCCGCCTTCGCCGCGGTCGGCCGGATCTCACCCGCCTACATCGTCCAGGACGGGGTTGTCCCGCGCACCGCGCTCGGCGACGTGCTCGCGCGGATATGGCAGCTGTCGCAGGAGACCGGGATCCGGGTCGCGAACGTCTTCCACGCCGGCGACGGCAACCTGCATCCCCTGGTGCTCTACAACGACGCCGTTCCCGGTGAGAAGGAACGGGCCGAGGAGGTCTCCGGGGCAATCCTCGACACGTGCATCGAATACGGCGGCTCGATCACCGGCGAGCACGGCGTCGGCGTGGACAAGTCCCGGTACATGCCGAAGATGTTCACCCCCGACGACCTGGACACCATGCAGCTTGTCCGGTGCGCCTTCGACCCGGCGTCGCTGTGCAACCCCGGCAAGGTCTTCCCGACCCCGCGACTGTGCGGCGAGGTCCCCGGTCACCGCCACGGTCCGCGCCCCACCGCGGCGGCCGGCGCGGAGATCTTTTAATGGGACGAGGAACGGAGTCGGCTTGCTCCCGGACGCCCGCGCGACTCACCGTCAGTTCTGGCCGCTCATCGCGACTTCCCGTCACCGCTGACAATTTTCATGCACGGCTTTGCGATGCAGGGCCTTTTGACAGGGGGCCATTTGACGCGGAGCCGTTCGATAAGGAGCCTTGCGATGCAGGGTTTTTCGGTGCAGGGCTTTTCGATGCGGGGCTCGGCGAGGAGGTGGCGTGGTGACGGCGGATCTCGGGATGGCCAGGAAGGCTCTAGGGGCCGCGTGCGCTGAGGTACGTGAAAGCCCGTTCCCAGAAGCACTGCCGGGGCCTCCTTTCATGGAGGCACTGCCAGAGTCTGCCGACGAAGCTGCCGCGGTGATGCGGGTGGCGGCCGAGCACGAGCTCGCGGTCGTGGTGCGCGGCGGCGGGTCGCGGCTCGCCTGGGGCACCCCGCCGTCAAGGTGCGACCTCGTCATTGACACGTCGATGATGTCCGGTGTGGTGGAGCACGCGTCGGGCGACCTGGTCGCCCGGGTGCGGGCCGGGGCCCGGATGGGCGACGTCGCGGCCGTGCTGGCGCAGGCGGGGCAGGAGATCGCGCTCGACGTCCCGGACGAAGCGACCGTCGGCGGCGTGGTCGCATCGGGGCTCGCGGGGCCGCGGCGGCTGCGCTACGGGACGCCTCGCGACCTGCTGATCGGGATCACGATCGTGCGGGCGGACGGCACCATCGCCAAGTCGGGCGGGAAGGTCGTCAAGAACGTCGCCGGCTACGACCTCGGCAAGCTGTTCGCGGGGTCGGCGGGGACGCTCGGGCTGATCACCGAAGCGATCTTCCGGCTGCACCCGCTGCCCGCCGCGCGGGCGTACGTAACGGCGGAGTACGTCGCGGTGCCCGTCGCCTGCAACGCGGTCGCCGCGGCGGCTAACTCGCCGCTTGTTTCCTCGGCGGTGGAGCTGTCACGGGCGGAGCCGGGCGGGCCGGCCCGGGTCGGCGTGCTGCTCGAGGGGTCGGTCGACGGCGTGGCCGCACGGTCGGCGCGGATGGCGGACCTGCTCGGCACGGGTCAGGTCGCGGCAGACCCGCCGGCCTGGTGGCCGGGCGCGCTACGGGCCGGATCCGGGGAAACGCTGATCCGGGTGTCCTTCTGGGTCTCCGCTCTCGGCCGCGTCCTGGACGCGATCGAGGCGGCGGCGGGCAAGGCGGAAGTTGCGCCGGCGATCGAGGGCTCGGCCGGCGCGGGAGTGCTGTACATCCGTCCCGGCGCTGACGCCGACACCGACCGGCCCGGGGCGGTGGCGGAGTTCATCGCGCTGCTGCGCGCGGCGGTGGCCGGGGCGCGGTGCGCGGTTGTCGTGCTCGCCGCGCCGGGCGCCGTGCGGTCGGAACTCGCCACGCGGGGCGGGATGAGCGGCGTGGTGCCGGGGCTGGCGCTGATGCGTGCGGTCAAGGATCGCTTCGACCCCGGGCACCGGATGGCACCGGGCCGGTTCCCCGACACCGCGTGAACCTGACACGCCGTGTTCGTGACACCCTGGGAACCCGAGACGCGGCAAAGCCGAGACGCCGTGAACCCGAGACGCTGTGAGAAGTGTGAACGAGCCACGAGGGATGCTGAATGACTGACGACGTGGTGGGACCGGTTGTGAGCGGTCACGGGACGGACGCGGCGGAGGAGCGCGTTCGTGCGGTGGTGAAGGACTGTGTGCACTGCGGGTTCTGCCTCCCGGCCTGCCCGACGTACCAGTTGTGGGGGGAGGAGATGGACTCGCCGCGCGGCCGGATCTACCTCGTCAGCCAGCTACTGGACGGGGCGCCGCTGACCGCGGCCGCGGGCGAGCACTTCGATCGCTGCCTGGGGTGCATGGCATGCATGACCGCGTGCCCGTCGGGGGTGCAGTACGACCAGATCATCGAGGCGGCACGGGAATGGACCGAGGCGGCCGACGCGGTACCGCCCGGCCCGATGCCGGCGGACACTGTGCCGGCGGGCACCGTGTCCGTCGGCGCGGAGCCCGGCGCAGGAGGCGGGGCCGGGCTCGGTCCCGCGGGGGTCGCGCCCGGCGGGGCGGTGCCCGGGGCGCGGCGCTCGCTGCGCGACCGGCTGACGCGGGCCGGAATCTTCGCACTGTTCCCGTACCCGGCCCGGCTGCGGGTGGCGATCGCGCCGCTGCGCGCCCTGCAGCGGACCGGAGCGGACCGGCTGATCCTGCTTACCGGCCTTGTCGGGAGGGTCTCGCCCGCAGCCGAGCAGGCGCTGCGGCTCGCGCCGCCGGCGTCAAGGCCGATGCCTGCCGGGCGGTTCCCGTCCCGGGTGGCTGCCCGCGGGGAGCGGCGGGCCGTGGTCGGCATGCTCACCGGCTGCGTGCAGTCGGTGTTCTTCCCCCGGGTCAACGCCGCGACCGCGCGCGTCCTCGCCGCAGAGGGGTGCGACGTAGTCATCCCGCGTTCGCAAGGGTGCTGCGGAGCGTTGTCACTGCACTCCGGGCGGGCCGCCGAGGCCATTAAGTTGGCCCAGCGGACCATCGAGACATTCGAGGCGGCCGACGTGGACACGATCGTCGTCAACTCGGCCGGCTGCGGGTCGGCGATGAAGGAGTACGAGCGGCTGTTCGCCGACTCGCCCTCTTGGGCGGCGCGGGCCGCGGCGCTGTCGGCCAAGGTCCGCGACCTGGCGGAGTTCCTTGACGCGCTCGGACCAGTCGCGGAGCGGCATCCGGTCAACCTCCGTGCGGCCTACCACGACGCCTGCCACCTAGGGCACGCGCAGCGGATCACCGCCGCGCCCCGCAGGCTGCTGCGCGGCATACCCGGTCTCGAGCTAGCCGAACTGCGGGACGCAGGGGTGTGCTGCGGCTCGGCCGGTGTCTACAACCTGCTGCAGCCGGAAGCGGCGCGGGAACTCGGCTCACGGAAGGCGGACTCGGTGGCCGCCGCAGAAGCGTCGCTGCTCATCTCGGCCAACCCGGGATGCACGCTCCAGATTTCGGCCGAGTTTGCGGCCCGGGGCATGTCGCTGCGAACCGCGCACACCGCGGAGGTCCTCGACGCGTCCATCAACGGCGTCCCGCTCGGTTGACTGAGCAGTACTCCGCCTGACCCAGCGGTCGTTCGCGACTCGGTGGTCGTCCACGATTCGCGTGTTTCTATTGGGACTCAGACATAAGAGCGACGGAATGGATCGATGTCAGAGCGCATGAAACGTGCACAATGCCGAGGGATGGTCGCGACTTCCTATCAGTTATGACCACTTTTTCGACTTCCTATCAGTTCTTGCTTCTTTTGCGCCCGGAATATCCGATTTGTGTAGCAGAAACTGATAGATAGTGGAGTTGATCAACGCAAACTGAGGGAAGTCGAGGCACGTCCCTCAGGCCGGAGAGAGCGGAGTGGCGGGGATCAATGTGTGGGACCGGGTTCAGGGGGCGGGGACCGTGACGAGGGCTGGGGTCGCGCCGTGCTGAGCGATGCCGGTGACCGTGGTGCCCTGGCCGGTCAGGGCGGTGATCTCGCTGGTGCCTGCGGAGCGGAGCGGGGTGGCGGTGGACCAGGCCAGACCGTCTGCTGAGGTCCAGGTGACGGCGTGCTGGTCGTTGGCGGGTCCGGCTAGGCCGACGGCGACGAAGCCGGCGGCGGTGGCGGTCACCCCGGTGACGGTGGCCGGAGTGCCTTCGGCGCTCAGCACGACCTGGGTGAGCTGGGCGCCGCCGTCGGCGGTCGTCACGACGATGGGAATGGCGCCCGCGCTGTTGGTGGCGTAGCCCGCAGCGACGACGCGGCCGACGGAAGTGGCCGCGACGGAGCGCAGGGTAGCAGTCTGGGCACCGGCTGGCCTGGCGATGTCGTGGACGGTCCAGTGCCGGCCGTCCGGTGAAGTCCACACAGTGTGGCAGTCGGCCTGCGAGCCGACCGCGACGAAGCCGTTGCCCACGGCGACGGCGGCGGCGGCGAACGAGTTGGTGTAGCCACTGCTCCCCTCGGCCACCCAGCTGCGCAGGTCGCCGGACCACCACAGCTGAGCGAACGCGTGAGCGCCCGTGCCTTGCCTGCCCACGACTAGGTAACCTCCGGGGCCGGCCGCGACGCCGAGGAACTGCGCGTCGCTGCCCGCCAAGGCGGTGAGGGCGGTCATCGGCTGCCACGTCACGCCGTCGTCCGATCCGAAGACCACCGGCTCCGCCGATCCGTCCTCGGTCGCGGACCCGACCGCGATCCAGCCCGACGGGCCCTGCGCGACCGAGGTCAGGTGACCGGGCAGTCCGCCGAGCACGGCGGCCGACACCAGAGCCCAGCTACCGTCGGAAGCACGCCGCCACACCGCCGGGTGGCCGTCCGCGTACCCCACGGCGAGGGCGGTGCTGCCGGACGACCACATCGCGGCCACCGCTGCCGTGCCGTGCTCGCCTGGGTAGCCACTCAGGATGACGCTCGTACCCGTGGCGGGGTGGCTCGCGGCGGGGCCGGCACCCGACGAGAGTGGCCCGGTGCTCGACCGTTCGGCGAGCATGTCGTTCGCCCGGCCGGTCAGCATCATCAGCGCGCCGGCCCCGACGGTGACGATGACCGCGGTGGGCACCCCGATCTTGGCTGCCTGCCATGCGCGACGGCGTGCCGCGCCGCCGGCCGGCCAGCGGGCGGGCCAGGAGCTACGCCGGGAAGCGGCTTCACGTACCGACCCCTGCCAGGCGCGGAACAGTTCGCCGGGTTCGCCGAGCGGGGATGCGTCAGCCGCCACCGGGGCGCTGAGAGGGGCGCTGAGCGGTGGGCTCAGTCGAGGCGACGCGAACGACGGCGGGGAACCGAGCGCCCGGGGTGCGGCGAAAGCAGGGGGCGTCGCGAACGCGTACGGCCGCTGTGCCGCCGCGGCGCGGTCAGCCGGCCGGGACCCACCGGGGAATCCATCGGACGGGTACCAATTCGACGCCTCCCCCGCCCACCGGATGCGCCGGGGCGGTGGCGGCGCCTGCGGCGCGGGTCCCGGGTCCGCGGGACCCGGTGCGACTGATCTGCCTGGTGAATGTGCGGCGGGATCCCACACCTCGGGCTCCCGTGGCGTGCCCGGATCTTCGCGGTCTTCGGATTCTCCGTGCTTTTCCCGTTCCTGTTTCACGGCGACGGGCTCTGCCTCGCCCTCGTACGACTCCCCCGGGTTGGGCTCGTCTGCGTAGGGCTCGTCCGGGTCGGAGTCTTCTGTAGGGGAATGGCCTGCGCGGGACTCGCTTGCGTCGGGTTCGCTTGCGGGGGACTCGCTTGGGCGGGACTCGCCCGCAAAGGCCTCGTCCGGGGACGGCGGGTCGGCGTGGGGGTCGTCCGTGAGGAACTCTGCCGGGTGGGACTCTTGCGCAGTGGGGTGGCTCGCGTAGGAGTCGGCCGTGCGGGGGTCCGGCGCCGGCGGGGCGGAGGGGCGCTCCCAGTCGATGCCGGAGTTCTGCCATACCTGCTGGGCGAGTTGCCAGCTTGACTGGCGCTCGCGGGTAAGCGGGCCGTGGGCCCCGTCCCGCGGGGCGGGGGTCCTGCCCCGCGGGACGGGGGCCGCGCGCCGGGAGGACGGCGCGCAGGGGCTGGCGGACTGGCCGCGCAGCGCTTGTGTTGGGCCGAGCACTGGAATGTGACGCGGGCCCCAGCGAGTGAGCGGAAGCGACCGGATCTCCGGCACGTTCAGTGCGGGGCGCTGTGCCTCCGGCTGGAACGGCTGCCGAGGGATCCGGTACATCGAGGTCGGCCTCGTCTCGGTGGCATAGACCGAGGTTCCATCCGAGCGGGCTGGTTCCCTGTGCCGGGCCGGGGGGGCCGCTTCCCCGGCCGGCGGCGGGAACCAGCCCGCCGGACTTGCCGCGCCTGGCCGGGACGACCGGGCGCTGGCCGCTCCGGACACAGGTGCCAGCCAAGTTTCAGCCTCGGCTCGGGCACCGTGTCCGGACATTCCGTAAGAGCCAGGCTGAGCGCTTCGAGGATCAAACATCAGTTACTCCGGGCTCCTATAAAATCACTCTCTGTAACAGATCTTGGCGCCGAGTATTATGCCTGGATCTTTTTAATCGCCTGGGCTCTTGATTCGATGGTAACGACAGATCCGCAAAATACCCAGAGCCTGACGGCAAAAAAATTACAAATAGTTCTGCGCTACTTACACTGAGTGATGACCAAATGGGACGATTAGACCGCCGCCGGGAGAATGGTCGCCTCACGGGATTCGTGATGCGTTGCTTCTATCATCAGCACCAGAGGGCTCACCATTCGGACACGGCGTATCGGCTATGGCCTCTTTCTATTGCTTGTTGAGCAGTAATGAAACGTCGTCACGTGAGTAAACCCTCTTCACGTGAACGTTGCTGCGAAACAATCAGCCTTAGCATGGGCGCATGCACCCGGAAAGCTCGCAGCGGTCTGTGCTCGCGTTCGTGGCCGCCCAGCCACTGATCGACCACCACTGTCACGGCGTGATGCGAGGCGGCGGCGACCTGGCGGGACTGCTGAACGAGGCCGACGGGGACGCTGTCGCCGACGGCATGGCCTTCGACTCGCTGGCGGGGTTGTCGTTCCGGCGCTGGTGTCCGCCGCTGCTCGGGCTGCCGTCGCACGCGAGCGCCGAGTCCTACCGGGAGCGGCGCGCGGCGCTCAGCGCGGAGGAGGTGAACCGGACGTTCCTCGGCGCCTGCGGCATCGCCGCGCTCTGCGTGGACACCGGCTATACGCCGGACGATCTGCTGTCCCCGGCCGAGACGGCCGGCTTCGCCGGGGCGGGGGCGTTCGAGATCGTCCGGCTGGAGCAGGTCGCGGAGTCACTCGCGCGGGACGGGGTAGGCGCCACCGGCTTCCCCGACGCCTACAGGCGGGCGCTGGGCGAACGGGTCACCGCACCCTCGTTCGGGATCACGGTTGCTGGGTTCAAGTCGATCGCGGCGTACCGGGTCGGGCTCGAGCTTGACGGCCGGCGGCCGGGTGACCGCGAGGTGGTCGCCGCCGTATCGCGCTGGCTCGGCGGCGCGGCAGGCGCCAGCGGGGCCGGCGGGCGCGGCGGGCGTAACGGAACTGGCGGTTCCGACGGGAGGCCGCCCAGGCTGGCCGACGAGGTGCTGCACCGGTTCTTCGTCTGGTGCGGTGCCGACCTCGGGCTGCCGATTCAGTTTCACGTCGGGTACGGCGACCGGGACATCGACCTGCACCGGTGCAATCCGCTGCTGCTGACAGGGCTGCTGCGAGCGCTGGAGCCGACCGGGGTGCCGGTGATGCTGCTGCACAACTACCCGTATCACCGCGAGGCGGGGTACCTGGCTCAGGTATTTCCGCTCGTGTATGCCGACCTCGGGCTGGCCACGCACAACGTCGGGGCACGGGCGACGGCGCTGCTCAGCGAGGCGCTCGAGCTTGTGCCGCTGCGGAAATTCCTGTTCTCTTCCGATGCCTTTGGGCTTCCTGAGTTGTATTACCTCGGAACGCTGCTGTTTCGGCGGGCGCTGTCGGAGTTCCTGTCGGAACGCCTTTCCGCTGATGACATCAGCTATTCCGATGCCGAGCGCATCACGACCCTCATCGGCGCCGGCAATGCCCGCCTCGCTTACCGGCTCCCCGGGTAAGCCGTGACCGGTGGGCAGCTACGGGAACACGTGACGAAAGATGGCGATGTGTGTTCTGCGGCGCGGCGATTAACGGGTGAATTCCGCCCTACCCGAAGACTTTGCCCATCGTGAAGATTGCGCGTCTGCGCGAATTTTGTTTACGCGCGGGGCAAAGATTACCCGGAACGCAAACTTTACTGGTAATTCTCTGGTCAGGCCACCAGCGTGCCCGGCAAGATGCCGCAGGCTTGACTCGTGTCCCCGGCGGAGGCCTCAGGCCGACGCGGCCCGCATGCCGACCCGGTCCCACAACGGCGGGCGCACCAGGCGACGGGGGTTGTGCGATGCAAGCTGTCGGAAGCCTCGGCCACGTCTCCGGCGGCGGGTCCGCCGGTCGACGGGGAGCAGGGCACAGGCGTCCGGCGCTAGATGCCGCAAGCCTGGGCGACGTCCTCGGCGGAGGCCTCACGGGTGGACGCGGCCGGGATGCCGGCTCGCTCGAAGTCCGTGACGTAGATGTAGGCGGCGTCGGACGGGGAGGCCGCGGCGTTGAGCTCCGGGATGTAGGACGCCCAGGTCTGGTTGTAGGTCAGCACCGCGTTGAGCTGGGTCTGCAGGTCGGCGCTGACGTCGCCGGTGACGTAGCCGGACGGCAGCGGGGTAAAGCCGATCAGGCCGCCGCCGCCCATGCCAACCGATTCCGGGTCGCCCTTGGACTCCTGGTAGATGTTGCCCGCGATGCCGGCCGCGGCGTTGTCGCTGTAGCCGTTGGCCAGCAGGAAGCTGACGATCGCGGTCACGTTCTCCGGAAGCAGTCCGTCACTCAGGTTGCAGCTCAGCGTCGAGGCGGCGGGCGCCTGGCTGGCCGGCGCGTTGGCGGCCTGGGCGATTGCGGCCTGCGCCGCGGCGGCCGGGGTGCTCGCCGCTGGCGTCGCTGCCGCGGCGGGAGACGCGGACGCGGTTGACTTGGCCGCGGACGGTTTGGCGGTGGTCATGGCGGGCTTGGCCGACGTCTTGGCGGTCGCGTGGACCGTGGCAGTCTTCACCGGCATGGCCGCGTTCGCCTTAGCCGCGCCGATCTTCGCCGAACTGGAAACGGTGCCCTGGATCATCGCGTCGTTCAGCTGCGCCGCCTGCGGGTGGCCCGCGCCGAAGATGGTGTAGGCGGCCGCCCCAGCCGCGAGCGTTGCGGCTGCCGCCGCGGCAGGGACGACCTTGCCGACCCGCTTCCGGGCCGTTTTGCCCCGGGGGCTCACGTGCCGCCCGGTGTAGTCGTGGCCGTGGTCACCCTCGGCTTCACGGCCGGGCTCGGCCTTGTGCCCGGGAATGGCCCGGATAAGAGGGCCGAACTTGCTGATGCCGCTACGCCTGGCGCCTGTGGTCAAGAAAATCCCTACGCTGTGCCTCGCCCGGCTACGCGGTCACGGCAGGTGACCTCTCGCTAGGCCTACAAGCGACAAATCGCTCGCAGACAGCGTTACAGCACTGAAACGTCAATAAGCACGTTTGGCGACATATAGCCCGCTCAGGCTACTGATGCGTTAACGAGCCACAGAGCTCGGGTTAAGCCTCAGGAACACCGACAGTTACGGCCATCCGGGCCGGAGCAGGTCATCTCTTCAACAGGGGTCACACACAGCGACGAACCACCCGGAATGACTAGTGAACAGGTTGTGATGCTCCGTGCGCACAACGTGCCGAAACTACAGAGAGTAGATATCAATTGCACGCGTGGTCAGGTTCGCGTCCGCAGGCAGCCAGGTCACCCGGGGGTCTCGCCTGAACCACGATTCCTGCCGCCGGGCGAAGCGGCGGGTAGCGCGGACGGTCTCTTCGCGGGCCTGATCGCTGCTCATCTCACCGTCGAGGCAGCGGAGCATCTGCTGGTAACCCAGGGCGCGGCTCGCGGTCTTCCCCTCGCGGAGGCCGCGCGCGGCCAGGTGCCGCACCTCGGCCTCGAAGTCCGCGGCCCACATCCGGTCGACGCGGGCCTCGATCCGGCGGTCAAGCTCAGCGCGCGCCATCTGGACGCCGATCTGGAGCGCCGGGCGGCCCGCGTCATAACCGGGCATCGTCGCGCTGAAGGGGCGCCCGGAGAACTCGATGACCTCCAGGGCGCGGACGATCCTGCGGCCGTTGCTCGGCAGGATCGCGGCGGCAGCCACCGGGTCCGCTGCCTTGAGGCGCTCGTAGAGCGGGGCTGGGCCGGCCTCCGACAACTCGGCCTCAAGCCGCTCGCGGACGGCCTCGTCGGTGCCGGGAAACTCAAGATCCCCCAGCGCGGCCCTGATGTACAGGCCCGAGCCGCCGACCAGGACCGGCACCTTCCCGCGCCCCGCGATGTCGGCGATGGCCGAGTCGGCCAGGTCCTGGTACTCCGCGACGCTGGCGGTCTTGGTGACGTCCCAGACGTCCAGCAGGTGATGCGGAACGCCCCGCCGCTCCCGGAGCGTAAGCTTCGCCGTGCCGATGTCCATGCCCCGGTAGAGCTGCATCGAGTCGGCGTTGACGACCTCGCCGCCGACGGCGAGCGCGAGGGCAACCGCGAGGTCGGACTTCCCGGCCGCAGTCGGGCCTACGACCGCGATCAGCATGGCCGAATTCTTCCGTTGACCGCGATCGGCGGCATCGCTTTCGGGGACCGGGCTAGCCGCGGCGGGTGGGCATGCCGAGCAGCACGGGCGTGGGCGCGCCCGGCGCGGCCGGTCCGGAGGCACCGGAGGCACCAGACGCGGCGGCGAGGTGGCGGGCCTCCCAGGCGTCCCCCGCCCGGGTGCGGCGGACGCTCAGCGGGGCATCGTCGGCGCGAAGGTAGTGCGGCGCGGGACTCGTGACACGGGTGGTGACGATGTCGCCGGCACGCGGCGTCGTGCCGTGCGGGGCGAAGTGCACGAGGCGGTTGTCGCGGGCGCGGCCGGACATGCGGTGCGTGGCCGCGTCCTTGCGCCCCTCCCCCTCGGCGACGAGCACCTCGACGACGCTACCGTCCTGCTTCGCGTTCTCTTCCGTGGCAATCTGCTCGACGAGCGCGACGAGCCGGTCGTAGCGGTCCTGCACGACCGGCCGCGGAACCTGGTCCGGCATCGTCGCTGCGGGGGTGCCCTCGCGGATCGAGTACTGGAACGTGAACGCGGATGCGAAGCGGGCCTGGCGGACGACGTCCAGGGTGCCCTGGAAGTCTTCCTCTGTCTCGCCAGGGAAGCCGACGATGATGTCCGTGGTGATCGCCGCGTGCGGGATACGCCTGCGCACGTTGTCGAGGATGGCGAGGTAGCGGTCGCGCCGGTAAGCGCGGCGCATCGCCTTCAGTACCGCGTCCGAGCCGGACTGGAGCGGCATGTGCAGCGACGGCATGACGTTCGGCGTGTCGCGCATCGCCTCGATCACGTCGTCGGTGAAGTCCCTCGGGTGCGGTGACGTGAAGCGGACCCGCTCGAGCCCGTCGATCTGCCCGCACGCGCGCAGCAGCTTGCCGAATGCCAGCCGGTCGCCGAACTCGGCGCCGTAGGAGTTCACGTTCTGGCCAAGCAGCGTGACCTCGATGACCCCGTCGTCGACGAGGGCCTGGATCTCCTCGAGGATGTCGGCGGGGCGGCGGTCGCGCTCGCGTCCGCGCAGCGACGGCACGATGCAGAAGGTGCAGGTGTTGTTGCACCCGACGGAGATCGAGACCCACCCGGAGTACGCGGACTGGCGGCGGGCCGGCAGCAGCGACGGGAACGTGGTGAGGGTTTCCTCGAACTCGACCTGTGCCTCCTGCCGCTGCCGCGCCCGTTCAAGCAGCCGGGGCAGCGCACCGATGTTGTGGGTGCCGTAGACGACGTCGACCCAGGGCGCGCGGTCCGTGATCTTCTGCCGTTCCATCTGGGCCAGGCAGCCGCCTACGGCGATCTGCATGCCGGCGTGCGCCTTCTTGGTGGGAAGAAGATGGCCGAGGTTCCCGTACAGCCGGTCGGCGGCGTTCTCGCGCACCGCGCAGGTGTTGAAAACCACCAGGTCGGGTGTCTGCCCGTCGGCTGCCTTCACGTAGCCGG
>Ga0335074_10004531_pt1 | contig 19147 bp, 18 predicted proteins | sample Lox_Sample_23_FD_206715 | JGI IMG/M metagenome (GOLD analysis project Ga0335074, IMG submission 206715) | Soil microbial communities from Loxahatchee National Wildlife Refuge, Florida, United States - Lox_Sample_2.3 | ecosystem: Environmental > Terrestrial > Soil > Wetlands | place: USA... | reverse complement strand
CGAGCACCGGAACAAACTGCACCACCACGACCACCACCTCGTCGACGGGAACCATGACCGTCACCACCTGCGTGACCGGCAATTTGCAAACGGTGACCACGCAGAGTTGCACCGTCTCGGGCAGCACCACCACCTGCACCTCAAATTCGCAGACCGGAACCATCGCCAGCCCGAGCGCCGGATTGTTCGCGCGCTCCTATAATTCCGCCTTCACCCGTACGCTGGCGCCGATGCCCGATCAGAGCGAGATTGTCGCGCTGACCACTTCGGGCTTCACGGTGCTGCCGTGGGCCTACGCCGCTTCCGTCGCGGCGCCGCAGATCAGCAGCGTGGTGAGCGCCGCCGACGGCGTTTCTCCGGCCGCGCCGGGCGGCCTGGTTTCGATTTTCGGCAGCCAGATGAACCCGACCAATCTGGCCACCAGCCAGATCCCGCTGCCAACCGCGCTCGCCAATAGCTGCGTGACGGTGAACGGGCAGCCCATGCCGCTGGTGTTCGTCTCGCCGACGCAGATTAACGCGCAGATGCCGTCCGAAGCCGTCGGAGCGGTGACGGTGAACGTGTACACGCCGGGTGGGGAAAGCAACAATTTCAATATCACGGTCCAACCGACCGCCCCCGCCGTGTTCATGAGCGGCACGGCCGGTCCGGAAACAAATCTGCCGACGATTGTTCGCGACGCCAACGGTCAACTGGTGACCGATACCAACCCGATCCATCGCGGCGACGCGCTGACGATCTATCTGACTGGCCTTGGCGAGACGGCGCCGGTGGTGGGCGACGGATTGCCCGCGCCGGTGAGTCCGCTGGCCATTGTGGTGCAGCCTCCGACGGTCCAGCTCGGCGGTGTGAATGTTCCGGTGACGTTTGCCGGACTCGCGCCGGGACAGGTCGGCGTGGGACAGATCAATGTGACGGTTCCGAGCAGTGTGCCGGAGGGTTTGAACACTCCGCTCACCATCACGCAGGGCGGCGCGGTGCAATCGCTCTCGCTACGCGTGATCGATTAACGAGCTTGCCGGCGAAAAGGCCGCTCGCGGACGCGCGCGGCTCCGCCCGGCTTGCGAGCCGCGACCGTTAGGGAGCGCAGAAGTTCGGGGAAAGAAGGGAAGAATCTTTTATGAAATCAGTTCACATGCTGGCAGTGTGTTTCGCCGTGGCGCTCGCGCCGGCGATGTTGGCGCAGCAATGGGAAGTCGGCGGCGGGGCCGGCGGCGGATTTTACACGTCGGAGAGCGTGACCGCGCCGGGCGGATCGGCGTCGGCCAAGATCGACAGCAGCGTGGCGGGCAGCGTGTGGCTCGGCAACAACCGCGCCGATAAATGGGGCGGGGAGCTGCGCGGCGATTTTCAGCTCGGCTCGCTCGATTTGAGCGGCGGCGGCCAGCAGGCGACGTTCGCGGCGCGATCCTACGCGGTGCATTATGACGTGCTGTGGCACGCCACGCATTACGGATCGAAAATCCGGCCGTTCGTGGCGGTGGGCGCGGGCATCAAGGTGTATCAGGGCACTGGAGCGCAGCAGGCCTATCAGCCGCTGAACAACTTCGCGCTGCTTACCCAGGCGCAGGATTTGACGCCGCTGATCAGCGCGGGCGGCGGCGTGAAAATCCAGGTGACGCCCCACATGCAGCTTCGCGCCGAGCTGCACGATTACATCACCACATTCCCCAAACAAGTGATCGCGCCGGCGCAGGGCGCGAAAATCGGAGGCTGGCTTCAGGACTTTGTCCCAACGGTCGGCCTGAGTTACACCTCGGCGGCGGGGCGGTAAATCGCCACCCGAACATCCGCACGGCTAAGAGTGCGGGAATTTTAACCCCGTCCTCACGAACGGGCCTCGATCGATGTGGGAACAAGCCCCGCCAGCGATGGCGGGGTTTTGGTTTCTCAGCAAGCGCCTAATCCTTTCCAAACAATTCGCCGATCAGTCGCGTATGGACTTCGATGGCTCTCCTCTGAACATGACCACGCTGCTGGTCGTGGCTCTGGCGGTGGTCTCGCTGTTGATGATCTTCCGCAAGCGCTATGAGAGCAATCTGCCGCTGCTGTTTTATTTTGTCGCGGTGCTGTTCTCGAACATCACGGACCGCGAGGTGAATCCGTATCTTCTCTATACCGGGTTGATTTTCGCGCTGCTGCTGCGCTTCGAGTTCATGAATCCGGGCTTCGCCAAGCTGATAGCTTTCCTGGCCACCGGATCGATGGGCTTGATCATCTGGTGTTTCCTGGCGGAGGTTTTTGGCGACGGCTCGCCGCCGTTCTAACTCGAAGATTTGCGGCTTGGTCAACCTCTTTTGCCGAGGGCGCTCTCGAAGGTCCGATCCCTGGGCCTAAACTGGAAGTCTGTGGTTCCCTTTCGCATCGCGCTCGCCAATCTTCGGACTCCTTCGACTCCGGACGAATCGGTCGCGCTCGCCGGACACGCCATTGTGGAGGCCTCACGCGCCGGCGCCCGAATCGTCTGTTTTCCCGAATGTTTCGTGCCCGGCTATCGCGCGCCTGGCAAGCCGGCGCCGCCGCCGGATGGCGCGTTTCTTGATGGCGCGTGGTCGAAGATTCAGAACGCCGCCGCGCAGGCCCGGATTGCGGTGATCCTCGGCACGGAACGGATCGAGAGCCGGCGGCTGCTGGCGACCGCGCTGGTAATTCATGCCGACGGCGCCATCGCCGGTTTTCAGGACAAAGCTCAGATCGATCCTTCTGAAGAGCCGGTTTATTCTCCCGGCTCGGGCCGGCGCGTTTTTGCGGAGGGTCCGCTGAAATTCGGCGTGGCCATTTGCCACGAGGGCTGGCGCTATCCGGAAACGGTCCGCTGGCCGGCGCGTCATGGAGCGCAGGTGGTGTTTCATCCGCATTTTCATGAAGCCGAACCGGGCGGTTTCGCGCCGGAGACCTTCGCCGATCCGCGAAATTCGTTCCACGAAAAAGCGATGCTGTGCCGGGCCGCGGAAAACACCTGCTACTTTGCCAGCGTCAACTGCGCCAGCGCGGGATCGCCAACCACTTCCGCGGTGATCCGTCCGGATGGGTCGGTGCAATGTTATCAGCCCTACGGGTTGGAGGGCTTGTTGCTGGCCGATCTCGACCTGGACGCGGCGACGCTGCTGTTGGCGTCGCGTTTGAAAGAGAACGAGTGAGAGGCGTCGCGCGGCGTCGGATTAAAGACGGCATAAACTATCGCCTGCCCACTCCGAATTTTTGAAGAACTAAAATCAAGGTATGTCAATCGCAACCGCCGGCGGACGTCATTTTCTGCAAATCCCCGGGCCGACCAACGTGCCAGAACGCATCCTGCGCGCCATGTCGCGGCCCACCATCGATCATCGCGGACCCGAATTCTCTCGGCTCACGCTCGAACTGTTAGCAGACCTGAAGCCCATCTTCAAGACTTCGGGTCACATCGTCATCTACGCCTCTTCCGGCAGCGGAGCCTGGGAAGCGGCGATGGTCAACACGCTATCGCCCGGCGATAAGGTGCTCATGTTCGAGACCGGCCAGTTCGCCACGTTATGGAAACAGGTCGCAGAGCGCCTGGGGCTGGAAGTCGATTTCGTTCCGGGCGACTGGCGCCATCCGGCCGATCCCGCCTATATCGAAGCCGCGCTCAAGGAAGACCGCGCGCACCAGATCAAATCGGTGATGGTGGTGCACAATGAAACCTCATCGTCGGTGGTGAACGATATCGCCGCGGTCCGCAAGGCGATGGATCGCGCCAAACATCCCGCGCTGCTGATGGTCGATACCATTTCTTCGCTTGGCTCCCTCGATTATCGCCAGGACGAATGGGGCGTCGACGTGAGCGTCGGCGGATCGCAAAAAGGCTTGATGCTTCCGCCCGGATTGAGCTTCAACGGCATCAGCGATAAGGCGCTGGCCGCGTCGAAGACGGCTCGCCTGCCGCGCTCGTATTGGGATTGGGAGGCGATGCTGGCGAATAATAAGAAGGGCTTTTTCCCGTACACCCCCGCGACCAATCTTCTCTACGCGCTTCATGAATCCCTGGCCATGATCCGCGAAATTGGTTTGGAAAATATCCTGGCGCGTCACCAGCGTCATGCGGAAGCCACGCGCCGCGCCGTGCGTGCCTGGGGACTGGAGCTGGTGTGCGCCAATTCCAAGGCTTACAGCAGCTCGGTGACAGCGGTTTATCTTCCCTCCGGCCACAATGCCGACGAATTTCGCAAAGTGGTGCTGGAGCAGTTCGACATGTCGCTCGGCAGCGGACTGGGCAAGCTGCAAGGCCGGGTTTTTCGCATCGGCCATTTGGGCGACTTCAACGACCTGATGCTGGCGGGGACATTGTGCGGCGTCGAAATGGGGTTGGCGGTCGCCGGCGTTCCGCATTCGAAAGGCGGAGTCGCCGCCGCACTGGACTACCTGACCGAGGCCGCGCAAATGGCGCACCCGCAGGTGGCCCCGGTCGGCGCGTAGAGCACGCGGGCGAGCCGGTTACGTTACAGTTGCCCTTCGCGAGGCTTGAAAAATACGAGGCGAACTTTAAGCCGCGTCCGTCAGGAGGGGGCCAGGCAGAGGTGTCCCGATCAAACGGATCAGGCGACGGTCGAGTCTCTCTGGCCTTCCTGCGCGAACTCCGATTCGTGCGACAACGCTCCCGGATCCTCGAACGCGACGGGAGCCGCAATTTCAGCGATGGGTTGCGCAATCGCCGTGAGCGATTCGAGTGTCGATCTCACGCGCTCCACCGAAAGCGCCATCAAGCCCGCGAGCGGAAGAAAAATTTCGATCGCGCGCCACGGTCCGAAGGCGCGTGCGACGTTGATCAACCACATGTCCACGCGATCGTCGAAGGCCAGCAAGGCGTGCCAATGGGTCACGATCTGGCTGATCCGCGGGACAAAAATGTAGGCGTCCTGCGGATTGAGGCGCGGGCAGCGGAAAGGTAAAAATGGCCGCGGGTCAGGGCGAGATTGAACGCAAGAAAACCGATAAACAGCCATACCGCGATCGTGTTCGCGGCTTTTGCCGGTTCCGAATGCACGTGTGGGTTAGACTCGATTTGCACCGGGATGTTACGCGGGGATGTGCAACGTTAACGGCGCGGCTGGATCACGCCAGATAATCGAACAGCGTCTGCCGCGGAATCGCCGCTTCCGCTCCCAATGCCGCCTGTTCCTGCGTCTGCGTCTGGGTCATGTCGGTGATGGCCGCGGTCATGTCCGTATCCTGCAAATTGCCGATCTGGGTTTGCAGCTGCGTCGTCTGCGTTTGCGCCTGGGTGGTGGCGGCTTGCATATTATCCTGCGCGTTGCCGTAAAACGCGAGCTGCTCATTCAAGTACGTCGCGACGCCGGAAAGCGCGCTTTGCGCCGTCTCGACGCCGGTTTGATCGTTGTTGTTCAACGCCGTGACCAGATTGTTGATCGACGTAAAAACATTGGTCGTCGGGTCGGACGAATCGAAGATCTGTTGCGCGGTCAGCGCGATGGGGAAGGTAGTGCCGTTTGCCGTCAGCGCGACGCGCGTGGAGTCCGAACCTTGATATGCGCTCACCGGGTCGGTCTGCGTCGAATCGAAGATGTACGGCTGAGTCTGATCCGAGTCGCCGGCGAAAATGTACCGGCCGTTCACCTGCGTGTTCGCCAGGCCGACCATCTGCTGCTCGATCGATTGGATCTGCGTCGCCAGGCCGGAGTTCGCGCTCGCGGTCTGCGTGCCGGTGGCGCCCTCGGCCGCCAGCGTTTGTACCTGATCGAAAAGCTGAACCGCGCTTTGAAGACTCGATTGGCCGGTGTTGACCTCGGTCGTCACGATGCCGAGATTCGTCGAAACCTGCTGCGTCGCCGAAAGCTGCGCGCGGACCTGAAGCAGCGACGAAACCTGGTCCGGATTGTCGGACAGATTGCGCATATCGACGCCGCTCGAGATGTTCAATTCGTCGGTATTCAACTCCTGCGTAATGCCGTTCAGGTTATTCACGAACTGCTGATTCGCGGAGTTGAGAGCGGAAATGATCATGATGAGGTACTCGTATCCACCATGTCGATGAGCGTCTGCGTCAAATCGTCCAGCACGCCGACCATTTTTCCCACCGCATCGTAGGATTGCTGGTATTGCAGCAGCTTGGTGGCTTCATCGTTGAGGTTGACGCCGCTCGCATTCGAAACCTCGCTCTGCGCCTGCGTCAACTGGCTCTGCGCCTGCTGTTGATCGGCCTGCGCGTTGGCCACGTCATTGCCCATCTGCGATTCAAAGTTGCCGAAATACTGGGTGAACGTCGCGCCGTTGATTTCCGGCGTGGTGGCGAGCTGCGCCATCGCGACCGCGTTGTCGCCCCCACCCGGCGCATCGGCCGACGCCGCGGCGATCTGGTCCGGCGTCAGGCTATTCACGCTGATGGTCGAGGCCGCGTCGTCGTCCTGATCGTAGCTGAACAGCGGCATCGTCGGCGTGTCGCCGTTCTCGTCAACACCCTGTGCAAGCTGGCCATTCACCGTATCGGCGAAATTTTGCGCCAGCGTGTTCAGGCTGCTCAAATAGCCGGGCAGCGTCGTGTTCTGCTCCTGAATCAGAGCGCCCAGCTGGCCGCCGGTGATTTCGCCGGTGATGTCGTTGCCGTTCGAATCCTGAATGCCCGTCTGATCCGAAGTGTTGCCGGCCGAAATGGCGTAAGCATCGCTGCCCATCACCAGCGGGCTTTGTCCACCGAGAAACACGTTGTAACCGCCGGCGCTGTTCTGGATCACCGTGAAATTGGTCAGCTGCGCGAGTTGCAGCAGATCCGAGTGCATCTGCGCGTCCAGGCCGGGGTCCTGATTGGCGCCCGCATCGGAGCCGTAGCTCTGATTCAGATTGGCGATCTGCGAGGCCAGGCTGTTGATCTGCGAAACCACGCCAGTCGTCTCGCTGACGACGTTGGTCGAAACCTGCTGGATACTTTGCGCGGCGGATTGAAAACTCTGCGCCACGCCGCTTGCGGCATTGAGAACCGCCTGGCGGTCCGTGGTGTCGTTGGGGCTGACGCTCAACTGCGAAAAACTGTTGAAGAACGTGTTCATCGCGCTGTCGATCCCGCTGGTCGACGTCAGGCTGAAATTCGATTGCACCTGGCCAAGGTCGCTCGCGAGCTGGGTCGAATAACTGAGCGACGTCTGCTGCGTTCGCACCGCCTGTTCCAGATATTCATTGCGTGAGCTGATCAGCGGACCCGCTTCGACGCCTCCGGGAAGCTGCTGGCTGAGATCGAGAGGCATGGCTTCGAACGACGCGGTCTGGTCGGCGTATTCGGGCGTGTTGGCGTTGGTGATATTGTTCTCCACCACGTTGAAAGCCTGCCCCAGTACGCTCAGCGCGCTGGCCGAATTGTACAGCGCGGTGTTGATGTTGCCCATTTCGTTATCCTTGAACCGCGAGGGTCGCGGCCACGGGAAGTTCCGCGGCGCGGCCGCTGTGCGTGTAGCCTCCCGCCGCGGCGCCCAGCAGGCTGGCCCATCCGCGGTAAAAATTCGCACTGTGCTCGATCATCCGCGCCACCATTTTCAGGTCGCGCTGAAGGGCTTTGAGTTCACCGGCCAGCTCCGGCTGAGGCGGCGCGGCGCGCAGGCTCTGCTCGATCCGGCCGAGGCAGGCCGCGGCCTCGGCCAGGCCGGGCAGGCAACGTTCAATCTCCTCGGGAGAAGGAGTGAGCAAAGCCTGGCGGAGCGATGCGACGTGATTCCGGGCCGTCTTAAGATTGCTGGTCATTACTAAGTTTGCTGCGCGTCGTCGATCATCTTCGAAGCCGTCGCCTGCGAGTCCACCTGATAGGTGCCGTTGGCGTAGCTTCGCGCGATCTGTTCGAGACGCGCCTGCCGCTCCGGCGAATCCGCCGCGAGCGACCGCAAACTTCGCACTAACTCCGAAAGATGGACGTCGTCATTGGAACCATTGGCGGAACCGGTGCTGCCCTGCGTCTGCGCCGCGGACTGGCTTTGGCTGGTCTGCTGCGTCTGCTGAATGCCGCCCGCGCCTAGCGAGGCAAGGCCGCCGAGATTGCTGTCGTTTACCTTCATGACTTTTTGCAGGGAATGTATCCCCACAACTGGAGTATCGTCCATCGGGCGCGATCTTTAAATGGGAAAACGGATAAGGAATTCCTTACTCCTTGGTCGGCCGACGGAATATTCGACCTGGATCGCGTCACTTTTCTATCATGACACGTATTGAGTCGGGCAGGTCCCCGGCCTGCCTCTCCGGAACGGCAGGTCTGAGACCTGCCCCACCGAGATCAGTGATATTATTTCTGCGGATTTGTGGGGCGGGCCCTCGGCCTGCGGCGGGCGCGCCGCCCGCCTCTTGTTGAGCCGACCAGGCGGGCTTAGAGCCCGCCGCAGGCTGCGAGCCTGCCCCACGCGGTGCGTCGTTAGTTAGTGCACGAATCATTGGGACAGGAGACTAGCTAGCTCCACAATCGTTTCGATGTGAAAGGTTTGCGGGAACAGATCGATCAGCGTCACGCGATCGATTTTGTAGCCGGCGAGCGCGGCGAGATCGCGGGCGAGCGTGGCCGGATCGCAGGAAACGATGGTGATGCGCGGCGGCTTCAGGCGCTGAAGATTCGCCGTGACCGACTTTCCCAGTCCGGCGCGTGGAGGGTCGGCTAAAACGAAATCGGGAGTGCGGTCGAGCTTCGCTAAAAAATCTTCGACGCGGGCCTGCTCGACGCCGATTTTCAAACCAGCGCGCTGCGCGTTCACCTCCAGATCGCGCGCGGCGCTCGATCCGGCTTCAACCGCGGTTACCGACTCAAATTTCCGGGCCAGCGGCAGCGCGAACAGTCCGACACCGGCATATAAATCGAGAGCGGATTTTCCCTGGCGCCCGGCGAGCGCCCGCTCGGTCATTTGCTCGATCAGAAAACGGTTCACCTGAAAAAACGAACGCGGGCTGACGCGAAATTCACCGTAGTCGAGCGCCACCACCGATTCGAACCACTCATAAAACGATCGAGCCACGGGGCGGTCCGCTTCGAGGGCGTTGATTTGGACTTCGCGCTCATTCGTGAAAACTTCGAGGGCATGAACGAAACGCGGAAACTTTGGATCCGCGAGCCGTTCGCGAATCAGCGCCAGAGTTTCATTGACGCGTGGCGACGAAATCGGGCAATCGCCTTCGAGCGCGATCAGATCGTGCGAGCGCGCCGCGAGATAACCGATTTTTCCATCGGCGAGGTGGAACTGGCTGCGATTGCGGTATCCGAAGGGTGGTCCGCTGACCGTTTCGATTTCGCCGGCATAGTCGATTTTGCCGACGCGGCGAAGCTGCTCGCGCAAGATGTCGACTTTTCTGGCGAGCTGAAATTCATACGGCGCGTGCTGATAATCGCAGCCGCCGCAATGGGTGAAAACGGGGCACGGCGCGGCGACGCGGCCGGGCGACGGTTCCAGGATCTCGCGCAATTCGGCATGAACGTCGTCGGCGGTTTCAATGCGCGCCCGTTCCCCAGGCAAAACGAACGGAGTCAGCACCACTCGCCCGTCGATCCTGGCGAGCCCTTCGCCGCCGTACACCCACTTTTCGATACTCACATCGTTTACGATAAAACTTTCCTCCAACTTCTCATGAAAGCACGAGTCTTCTCCGGCATTCAGCCCACCGGCAGCCCGCACATCGGCAATTATCTGGGCGCGCTCAAAAACTGGGCGCGGATGCAATACGATTACGAAAGCATCTACTGCATTGTCGACCTGCACGCGGTGACCATTTTTCAGGATCCCAAGGAACTGCGCCAAAAAATCGAGGAGCTGGCCGGGATGCTGCTGGCCATCGGTATCGACCCGGCGCATTCCGCGCTGGTGGTGCAATCGGCCATTCCGGCGCACGCGGAATTGGCGTGGATGCTGACCTGCGTGACGCCGGTCGGATGGCTGGAACGAATGACGCAGTACAAAGCGAAATCGGCGGCGCAGGAGACCATTGGCGACGGGATTCTGCAATACCCGGTGCTGATGGCCGCCGATATTCTGCTGTACGACGCCAAGGTCGTTCCGGTAGGCGACGATCAGTCGCAGCACGTGGAACTGACGCGCGACATCGCGCAGAGATTCAACTCGCTGTATGGCGAGACTTTCGTGATGCCGGAAACGCGGTTACCGTCGGTGGGCGCGCGGGTGATGGGGCTCGATGATCCGGAAAAGAAAATGAGCAAATCCGCGGCGGGCAGCGGGCACGCGGTGAGCTTGCTCGATCCGCCTGAGGTTATCGCCAAAAAAATCTTACGCGCCACCACGGATTCCAGTCCCTGCGTCGATTTCGAGAAGCTCGGTGCGGGCGTGGCCAACCTGCTGACAATTTTTCAGGCGTTCACGGAGTGGAGCGACGCTCGCGTGCGGGATCATTTCGCGGGAATGCGCTACGGCGATTTGAAAAAGCAGGCGGCCGAGGCGGTGGTCGCGGCGCTGGAGCCGATTCAGAAACGCTATCGCGAAATTATGGAGGAGCAAGGATACGTGGCGCGGGTGCTGGAGGAGGGTGCGCAGAGAATCACCCCGGTCGCCAACCGGACGATTGAAAAAGTAAAACAGGCGATGGGCTTGTATACGCCGTAGTGTGCTCGGAGCAGGCCCCCATCGGCGAGCCTGCCCCGCACGATTCGATTACTGGCCGGCTGCGGCGCTGTTCGAGAAAATGATCCGCGTCTTGGTGCCGCCGAGGTGAATTTCGCTGATTCGCGGCCTATTGTTGACGCTGTCGAGATCGACGCTGGTGTTCGAGTACTTGTGCTCCGCGGTTTCCAGCTTCGCTGGTGCTTCAATCACCGTCTTCTTGCCGTATTTCAGGATGGCTTTGTCGCCTTCCACCTGAATCCTGTAATCGCCCGGTTTCAGTATCGTGCCGTTCACCGACGCCGGCTCCTGCAAGGTGAAGTGATAAGTGTTTTCGGCTGCGCTCGCCACCATAAGCGCAAGCGTGGAAAATAACAGTACGAACTTTTTCATTTTGATTGGTCTCCTTGATTCACGGAAATGACAAAAGCTCCGGCCCGCTGGATGCGTGCCGCACGTGGCTGCATTTCTCGTCTGACTTAATTATAACCGGAACATCGATTTTTCCGATGGGAAATAGCATCAATTTTTTCTATCAACTCCATTTTGAATTCCCTAAGCCGTTCGGCAGAGCCAAAAAAAAACGCCGTCGCGCTTGGTTACAGAAAAACGCGCCGGCGTGTTTTTGTTTAAATTCGATTTCGATTATTGCCCAGCCGCGGTAGCCCCTGAGAACAAGATGCGCGTGGTGGTGCCGCCGATGCGGATTTCGCTGATCTTCGGTTGATTGTTGGAACTGTCGATGGCAATCGAAGTGGAGGCGAACTTGCGCTGCGCCGTTTCCACCTTGGCCGCCGTTTCGAGGACCGTCTTCTTACCCATCTTGAGAATCGCTTTGTCGCCTTGAACTTGCAGGTTGTAATCGCCGGCTTTCAACTGCGTTCCGTTGACCGAGGCCGACTGATTTAGTGTGATGTGGTACGTTTTATCCGCCGCGCTCGCCAAGGCCAGCGCTAAAGTTGCAAACACCACGAGAAGCTTCTTCATGTGATCTCCTTAGAGGACGAAAGACTTGATTAAAAGGCGCTGCCCAGCCACACGGCACAGGACGTAAACCGCCGAATTTCTCGCCTCGACTTTATATACGCACGCAGGTGGCCTGATGTTACGCTTTTGGAAATAAAACAAATTTAAGAGTTTTCGTGATCAAGCCCGGGTCCTTTGGCGCACGGCTATTATGTCAATTCGCGCATGAGCCGTCCGGCATAGCGACAATTTGGAAAATTGTCTTATAGAAAGAATTTATTTTCCTTGCGGGAGTTCGTAAGCCATTCGGCGGTACGCGCTGCTGAAACGCGACGGTTGTGAGCGATCCGCCCGGGAATCCGTGAAACCGCGAGCTAGCGCCCGCCGAGAGCCTGTCTCATCGCGGCGGCTTGCTGATAGGCCTGGCCCTGATAAGGACCTTTCATCGCGGCGGCTTTCTGCATGAACTGCTGGCCTGACTCCATCTTGGTCCGGTCGAGCGTGAGTTTCCCGAACTGAAATTCGCAGATTCCGATGGTGAAATAAGCGGCTTCCAGGCGCTCGCCGGAGATTAACGGCACGGCGGCGCGAAGATTGTTGTCGCAATCCCTCCAGTTCTGTTTCTGGCCATTGATAAAACCGGCATAGTAGTAGCCGTTGGCCAAAGCTTCATTCTTCACTTTTTCCCAGTCGGCTTCCGGCACCGATTCCGGACGGGGCCTTTTGGCGGCGGCGGTCAGATGCTCGGCGTTGACCAGCGAACCTCGCCCGCCTTCGAGCAGCGCAATATTCGCGGCGATGTTATCGGGATGGCCTTTGGCGATAGAGGCCATGCCTTCCATCTGCTTGGCCTTGTTCCCGGTCTTGCCGAGCGCGATCAGGTACGCGTTGGCGAACACTTCATCGATGTACTGGCTCTTGGGGTTCTGCGCGAGCAGCATCTCGCAAAGCGCGGCGGCCGTCGCCGGATCGGTGCCCGGTTGTTCGGCCGTGGAAGCGAGTGCATACTCGGTGTAAGTCGCCATTTCCTTGCCGGCTTCGACGTTTGCGGCCCAGGTTTTGGCTTCCTCCGGGTCATTGGGCTTGGGCGCGTTGATGGTCGATTCGGCGAACTTATACGCGGCCGGCTCCAGCGTCTTGATCGTGCTGGCGTTCTTTTGCCCCATGGCGTCCTTCAATTTGTCAAATGCATTCTTTTCATCCTGCGCGTACATGACTCCGCACAGCGCTACTGCGGCAATCGCGGCCACAAGAGTTTTCACGTTAATCCCTCCCAAGTAAAATCGATTATACATCGTACGCCGGCGCGCTATAATCCCCACATGCCGAAGATCGAAAAACATGCCCCCGGGGCGTTCTGCATGGTCGAATTGGCGACCACGGATCAGGACGCCGCCAAGAAGTTTTACACCCAGCTTTTCCCGTGGTCCATCACGGACCATCCGATGGGGCCGGGCGGGGTTTACACCTTGTTCCGCATTGACGATCGCGATGTGGCGTCGGCGTACAAGATGCCGCCGGAGCAGCAGGGATTGCCGGCGCGCTGGGATCTTTATATCTCGGTAGAAAGCGCGGATACAGTCGCGGCTCGTGCTAGGGAATTGGGCGGGAAAGTTCACGCCGAGCCCTTCGACGTGATGGAATATGGCCGCATGGCCGTGCTTCAGGACCCGACCGGCGCGTTCTTTTGCGTGTGGCAGCCGAAGGCGGGAATCGGCATCGCGCTGGGGGGTGTTCCGGGAACGCTGTGCTGGGCGGATCTGAGCACGCCCGATCCGCAGCGGGCCAAACAATTTTATGAAGCATTGTTTGGATGGAAAGTGACAGTGGGACAGAACGATCCGTCCGGTTATCTGCACATCAAGAACGGCGAGCAGTTCATCGGCGGGATTCAGCCCGTGGAGTATCGCGATCCGAACGCTCCGCCGCACTGGCTGGCGTATTTTGTGGTGGAAGATGCCGATGCCAGCACGGCGAAAGCGGAATCGCTGGGCGCCCGGACGTACGTTCCCGTGATGTCGGTTCCGAACGCGGGAAGATTTTCGGTGCTGGCCGATCCGCAGGGCGCGGTGTTTGCGGCATTTCAGCCGGTGCCGAACGCGTAGCATGAGCCGGCGGATCGAAGCAAAAATCGTGGGTGGCAATGTGGCGCGCGCCCCATTACTCTGACCGATGCCCGCTTATTGCGACGTGAGCCTTCCTGTTCCCATCGATCAGCCGTTCACGTATCTGTTGCCCGAAACACTGCGGCATCGCGTGCGTGCGGGATGCCGGGTGCTGGCGCCGTTCGGGCCGCGAAAATTGACGGGCGTGGTGCTGAGAACACATGACGATCCGCCAGTGTCGCCCGCGCGCGAAGTTTTGCGGTTGCTCGATGAGGAGCCGGCGCTTGACGAGGAGCTGTTGAAGCTCGGGCGCTGGATTGCGTCGTATTATTGCGCGCCGCTGGGGGAAACGCTGCGGGCGATGACTCCGCTTTCGGGTGATTTGCGGCGCGGGAAAATTTATTCATTGACGCCATCGGGGCGCGACGCGGCGCGGCAGCTTTTTTTCGGCGAAGGCGAGGAAGATGCGGCGTCGCAGATTTTGCGGCTGCTCGACGCGCGGCCGTTGACCGCGGCGTACGTGGCGAAAAAAATCCCGAATGCGGCGCGGGTACTGAAATCGCTCGAAAAACGAGGATTCATCGAAGCCGAAGACGTCGCGGCCGAGCGCGATCCGCTGCGGGCGCCGGCCGCGCGGCTGCGTGTGGAGTTCAAATCGCGCGCGGAAAAATTGCCGAAGGCCGAGCGCGAGGTGCTGGCCTACCTGGAATTGCATCCCGGCTCGCATAATCTGGCCGAGGTGGAAGAAGCGGTGGCAAAGGCGAGCCCGGCGGCGCGCAGTCTGGCGCGAAAGGAATTGGTTTCGCTGACGCTCGCCCCGGTGGCCGCGCCGCAAATGCCGGCGCGCGGGCCGCATGCGCTGAATCCGCATCAGCAGTGCGCCTTCCAGCAGATTCTCGCCGCCCTCCAAACTAAACAATTTCACACATTTTTGTTGCAGGGCGTCACCGGATCGGGCAAGACGGAAATTTATCTGCGGGCGATCGAAGAAACGCTGGCTGCCGGACGGAGCGCCTTGATGCTGGTTCCCGAAATCGGATTGACGCCCGCGGTCGCCGGCCAATTCCATCAGCGGTTCGGCGAACGGGTGGCGATTCTTCATTCCGCGTTTCACGATTCCGAGCGCGCCCAGGAATGGCGGCGGATTCGCGCGGGCGAAGCGGGCGTGGTCGTCGCGACGCGATCCGGCGTGTTCGCCCCGGTGCGGAATCTGGGATTGATCGTGGTGGACGAAGAGCACGATCAGAGTTACAAGCAGCAGGAAACGCCGCGCTATAACGGGCGCGATGTCGCGATCGTGCGCGGACGCGATGCCGGGGCGGTGGTGGTGCTCGGATCGGCCACGCCGAGTCTCGAAAGCCGCTACAACGCCGAGCGCGGAAAATACACGCGCCTGGAATTGCCGGAACGGATCGAGCGGCGGCCAATGCCGCGGGTTTCAGTCATCGATATGCGGCAGGAATTTTTGGACACGCGCAAATTTTCGACATTTTCGCGGGTTCTCATTGACGCGGTGACCGAGAGACTCGAAAACGGCGAGCAATCGATGCTGCTTTTGAATCGCCGCGGGTTTTCGAGCTTCCTCGTGTGCCGAAGCTGCGGCGAGCGGATGGAGTGCGCCAACTGCTCGGTGACGCTGACTTATCACAAGCGGGACCGGCGCATGTTGTGCCATTACTGCAACTATTCGGCGCGCGTGCCGGAGCGGTGCCCCAAATGCGACAGCGATTACGTGCAGTTTCAAGGCGTTGGATCGGAGCGCGTGGAAGAAGAGCTGCACGCCGCGTTCCCCAAGGCGCGAATCGCGCGCCTGGACCGCGATACGGTGGGCCGCAAACGCGATTATGAGACGATTCTCGCGGCCTTTCGCGGAGGGGATTACGACATTCTGGTGGGCACGCAGATGATCGCGAAAGGGCACGATATTCCGAACGTGACGCTGGTGGGGATCGTGAACGCGGATATCGGGCTGGGCCTTCCGGACTTTCGTGCGGCGGAGCGGACCTTTCAGCTTTTAACGCAAGCCGCCGGACGCGCCGGGCGCGGAGAAACGCCGGGAATTGTGCTGATTCAGACGATTAATCCTGATCATTATGCCATTCGCGGGGCGGCGTCGCAGAATTACGAGGATTTTTATAAAAAAGAGATTGAATTTCGCCGCTGTATGTCTTATCCGCCGTTCGGCGCGCTGGCCAATGTGTTCGTTCGCGCGCCGGACGAGGAACAAGCGATCGCGCGCAGCGCGGCGCTGGCGCGCTCAATCCAGCCCGCGCCGGAAGGCGTGCGCGTGCTGGGTCCGGCGGCGGCCTCGATGGTGCGGCTGAAAAATGAATACCGTTATCAGATGCTGCTCAAATCGCAGAGCCGGCAAAAATTGAACGAACTGCTCGGCCAGATCCGGGAATTTGCAGGCAAGGAGAAATGGAACGCGGCGGCGCTGGTGATTGACGTGGACCCGCTGACCATGCTGTGAATGATTCATGTCCGGCTTCCTGATTGTCGACGAAAACCTGCGCGCGGCGATGCAGTTTTTTGGCGTTGCGGCAGGATCGGGCGAAGTGCGGACGCTCGATGGCAGCGTGGCGATTTTTTCGGGTCTCGATTATGGCGTTTTCAATATCGCGCTGCTGACGTCGCCGGCGCGCGGCGGCGAACTGGAGGCGCGGCTCAACGAAGTCGCGCGATATTTCCGGGAGCGGACGCTGCGCTGGTCGTTCTGGCTGTGCGACGACATGCTCGACGGAGCGGCGATGAAGCAGGTGCGGCAGACCTTTCAGAATTTCGGCATGCGGGTGATTTCGCATCCGCCGGGAATGCTCGCCGAGGCGCTGGAGCCGCCGGTGAGGAAACTTCCCGAGGTCGAAATCCGGCCGGTGTGCGACGCGGCATCGCGCGCGGCGTTCGCGGAGCTCACCTCGGCTGCCTTCGATATTCCGTACACCATCGCGCGTGCGGTTTACACTCGCGAACAGGCGTGGCAGGGCGATTATCAGGGCTTCGTCGGCCTGGCGCAGGGACGCGTGGTGGCGATCGTAGCGTTGATCCGCGCGGCGGACGCGATCGGCGTTTATTCGCTGGCGACGTCATCGGTGCTTCGGCGCAGAGGTTACGGCGAAGCGCTGCTGCGCGCGGCGGCATCGGAGATGCAAAGGCGCACGGGGTTGACTCGGCTGGTGCTGCAATCGACCGAGGCTGGGTACGCACTGTACCGGCGCATGGGGTTTCGCGACGTGACCAAATTCACCGTGTATTTAACAAAGTAGTGGCATAAGCCGCCAGGCTTGTGCCGTTCGCGTCCGGCGGTGGACCTTCGGCGCAAGCCTGGTGCATGGCAACCAACGAAGCCCTGCCGTCAGCGCAAAGCCTTTGACCCGGCTGTAACGGCCGCGAGTTTGGCGCCGGCGATCGCCTGGCCGGTGTGGCGCTGGGTGTGCTCGGCGATATGCGTAAGCAAGCCGATCACCGTCGTCGGGAGGCGTTTTCGACCGACCTCGCGCGGATCGGCGAGGCTCGCGGGATCGAGCGACCGGACCACCGCTTCGGCCTGGCGAAACGCGTCGTCGATTTGGGCGAGCAATTCCTCGCGCGATGCGCCGGGCGCGTTTTCGGCCGCGAGCGCGGAGAGTTGCGCGCCGGTCAATTGGCGTCGCTGGAGGTAGGTCATCAGCCGATCGACGCTGCCGGCGATGTGGCGAAGATGAAAGCCGACGGACGCGAACCCGTGCGGCGTCGCCCAGATTTCGGCGTGGCTGAGCGGCACAGTGTGGCGCCAGAGATCCTCGCGGGCTTGCGCGAAGGCGTAAAGAATCGGCGCGAGCAGAGGATCGACGCCGGGAATCGGGCCGCGCAGCCAGGGTTCAGGTTGAGCCATATGTTCTAATAGTAAAGATCCGCTGAAACCGGAGAATTCAGGAGTTACGTCTCAAACATTATGCGGTTGGTCCTGTCAGTATTGTGTCCGAGCGTGTTGTGCGTCTGCGCCTTTGCCAATCCGGCGCCGCACGTTTCGGCGAAGCTCAGAAACGCGTTGCCCATCCGATTCGAACCCGATTCGGGCGGACACTGGCGGGCGCGCGGGCTGGGCTATTCGTTTCTGTTCGCCGCCGACGCGGCGTTTATGCGCATCGGCGAGCGGACGATCGAGCTGAAGTTTCCGGGCGCCAGCCGCGCGGCGAACTTCGAAGGCGCGGACCAATTTGCGGCGCCGTCGAATTATTTTATCGGCCACACCTTTCGCAGCGTTCCCGCTTACGCGCGGCTGCGGCGGCGCAAAATTTATCCGGGAATCGATCTGGTTTACTACGGCCACGGCGGGGAGATGGAATACGATTTTGAAATCGCGCCGGGCGCCGATCCGTCGCGGATTCGCATGAAATTCGAAGGCGCCGATGCGGTGAAACTCAACGATCAGGGCGATGTGGTGCTGGCGCTCGATTCGGGCGAAGTGTTGCAACGCGCGCCGCTGGTTTATCAGCGGCGCAAATCGGGCGAGATCGTCAGGGTGGATGCGCATTATCGCCTGGCGAGCGATGGCGCGTTGCGCGTCGCGCTGGGAAATTACGATCGCGCCGGGAAACTGGTGGTGGATCCCGCGATTACATATGACAATTACCTCACCGGCAGCTCCACCGATTGGGTCGTCTCGGTGGCCTATGATTCGCAGGGCAATATCGATATGGCGGGCAACACCTGGTCCACTGATTTCCCGGTGACCAGCGACGCTTTCGCCGGATCGAACAACGGCAACCAGGATATCTGGGTGATGAAGCTGAGCCCGCAGAACGGCACTGTCGTTTATTGCAGCTATCTGGGCGGCGCGGTGAACGATACGGTGACGCAGATGGTGGTGGACGCCAATGGGGTAATGTATCTGACCGGCGTAACCGCATCCGGAAATTATCCCACCACCAGCACCGCGCTTCAGCCGCAGACTCCCTCGGCCGGCAATTCGCACGCGTTCATGAGCATCCTCGATTCTTCGCAGGGCGGCGGCGTGCCGGATCTGACTTACTCGACGTACCTGGGCGGATCGGATTCGGAAGAAGGCGACGGCATTACGCTCGCCAACGGATTTGTGTACGTCACCGGCTGGACCACCTCGCCCGATTTTCCGACGGCGGGCGCTTTTCAGGGCGCCATCGGCGGCGGCTGTTATGTTTTGGGCGGCACGACCTACAACGCCGCGGGCGACAACACGATTGACGGCGAATCGGCCAACAATTGCTGGAATGCGTTCGTGGTGCAGATTGATCCGTCGCAGCAGGGGATTCCGTCGGAAATTTACGGCACCTTTCTGGGCGGCTCGACGCAGGATCTGGGACGGTCTGTTGCGGTGGATTCTTCGGGCAATGTTTATGTCGCGGGCGTGAGCTATTCGCCCGATTTTCCGATGGCGGGAAATTCGGTGCAGCCGGTGTATGCCGGGGACGGCGACGTTTTCGTGGCGGAGCTGAATCCCGGCGCGGGCACGCTGCTGTATTCGACCTTTCTGGGTGGACTGGGCACGGATGAGGCCAAGAAAATTCTGCTCGA
>Ga0335074_10004530_pt1 | contig 19150 bp, 25 predicted proteins | sample Lox_Sample_23_FD_206715 | JGI IMG/M metagenome (GOLD analysis project Ga0335074, IMG submission 206715) | Soil microbial communities from Loxahatchee National Wildlife Refuge, Florida, United States - Lox_Sample_2.3 | ecosystem: Environmental > Terrestrial > Soil > Wetlands | place: USA... | reverse complement strand
CGTATGGCACTGGGTCCGGCACGGCGCCTGGCCGGCCCGGCTGAGCTGCGTGGCCTACGGGACCACCGTCACCGGCCATTTCCCGGCCCGGACAAACCGGGTGGCCAGGGATCCCACGATCCGGTGCCCGGCGTGCTCGGACGCGCCGACCACGACGGCGTCGGCTCTGGTCTCGGTGGCCACGCGGGTGAGTTCGATCCACGGGTCCCCGACCACCGAGCGGAACTCCAGGTCCACCCCGATCTCGTCGGTCCGGTCCCGCATCTGCTGCTCGAGTTCGTTCGCGACCTGGGCCACCGCCTCGTTCATCGCGGCGGCCGCACCCGGGGCGCCGGCCACGTTCGCCGACAGCCGCGCCACGTAGACGGCCAGCAGACGGCACCGCTGCCTGCGCGCCAGCCCGGCTGCATAGGCCGCGGCCCGCCACGACGTCCGCGAGCCGTCCACGCCGACCAGAATCAGCGACGGGCCGTCGGTGCCCAGCTCGAATTCAGGCTCGGGGAGGGTCACCAGCCCAGTCTGCCAGTCTGGCCGCGAGCCGGACTAGGCCCGCTGGCTCCTCGGGCGCAGCCCGGCCTCCTCGGGCGCAGCCCGGCCGTCCCCAGCTGGCCCGGCCGCCCCCGGCTGGCTACGCGGCGCCGTCCCGCGACTTGTTGTTCTGCTGGGTGAGCAGGCCGCGCAGGCGCCCGACCTCGTCGCTGAGCATGTGCAGTCCCTCGGCCAGGGACGGAAGATCTGGGTGCGCGGACGCCCAGTCCTTCTGGCGCGAGGCCTTGTCGGCCAGCAACTGCCGTTCCCGGTCGCGCAGCTCCGCCGCATTCTCAAAGTCCTCGGCCCCGGCGGCGGCTTCCTTGTCCCGGCGGGCCTGCATGATCTGCCGATCGAGGTCACCGACGTCCGGTCCGGCACCCATCTGCTGCTCCACGGCCGACAACCGCGTGTCCATGGCCTCGATCCGGTTCAGGATCTCGGCCAGCATCCGGCTTTCCGCGCTGTCCGTTCTCGGGGCGGCGTTAGCCGGCCCAGGCCGCGGTGTCGTCTGCGCAGCCTGCGGTTCCTGCTCGCCCTGGGGATCATCGAGGAGGCGCAGCACCTGCTGGCGGACCTGGGTGAGGTCGGCGCCGAGTTCGACGAGCACCTGGGCCGCTGGCCCCTCGCGCTCGCGGAGCAGGCCAAGCAGGATGTGCTCGGTGCCGATGTGGTGGTGGCCGAGCTGAAGGGCCTCGCGCATGGACAGGTCTAGTGCCTTTTTGGCTCGCAGTGTGTACTGGTTGTGGCTCGCGGCCGGCACGTCCCTGACCTGGCCGGTTATCTCCCCGACCTGCTGGCGGACCGCGTCCAGGCTGATTCCGAGCGATTCCAGCGCCTCGGCCGCTGTCCCTTCGCGTTCCTGGACCAGGCCGAGCAGGAGGTGCTCAGTGCCGATGCGGCTGTGGTTGAGCGTCCTGGCCTCCTCCTGGGCCAGGACTAGAACACGACGTGCCTGGTCGGTAAACCGCCCGAACATGGGTTCGCTCCGCTCTTCTAAGCTTCGCTCGGTCGTGTATTAAGGATCAAGATACATCGCGTCTGAGACCACCGGCAAGATATATCGCGAATTCGGCAACGGCGGTTCACGGTGAGTAGCGAACGCGAGTGCCGTCCCCGGCGCGCACCACCCCGGGGCCGAGCGATCCGGCATGCTGAACCGGCCCTGGCCGACCTACGGGATGCCCAGCGCCGCGTTGATCCTGGTATTTATTATGCGGCCCTTCTTCATAAGCTGCTGATCGTCATTGTTCACGATAGCAATTATCGGCTGCCGGATCCCGCAGCGCGTTCCATTATGCGAATGTGGCCAACGTGCAGTGGCTTAAATTAACCGCTGGCAACACTAATCCGCAGTGCTGCGGAGGATGCCGGAGATATACTTTCACGTTGGTCATTATTCACAGTTAAGCTCCATTCGGAGATGGGATAAACCTTGCGGCAAGGAATTTTAGTAGGCACAGAGGGGGGTCGCGAACAGAACGTTCAAGTTCCTGCAGCCACCTGCCAGCCTGCCGCCGGCCAGGTCGCCAGCACCGCGCCCCCGCTCGCCTCGCGCCGCGTTTTACCCCGCCGTCCAGACCCCCGGCAAACTGCTGCGCTGCCTTCGCCGGGGGTCTGGGTCCGGATCGCCGGAGTTAGCCCGTGACGTTCCCGAACGTGACGGTGAGCTTGGCCGTCTTGGCCGTCTTGCTGGTCGGCGAGGGGACGAACAACATCGTTCCGGTGCCCGAGCATGGCACGCTGATGGTGGTCGGAATGTCCTTGCTCACGTAGTAGCTGGTGAAGCTGGCGATGATGGTGGCTGCCGTGGCCGGGGCGAGAGAGGCTGCGATCTTGTCGCCCTTGCTGCCGGTGAATCCGACGTCCGCGGCCGACGAGGCGGCGACGGGCTTCACCTCGACCGGCTGGTCACCCAGCGGGTGGCCGGTTTTTGCGCCCACGACGCACGCCACCCTGATGACCGCCGCGCCCGGGGGGTGGCCATTAACATATCCGCTGAAATACTGATTGTGGCCAATTGGGACGGGATCGTGTACCTGGCGGACGGACGCGGCCAGTGCCGCGCCGCCGATAGCCATTGACAGGGCGGCGGTAGAGCCGCATGCGAGGGCCGCGATTAAGCCCCGGCTAATTGTGCTGCGCATGTCTGCCTCCATGGGTCAGCGCTGATGCGAATGCTGGCCACGCTGCCACCGCGCGGGGAACCCCACCGGAATTTTCGCGGTACGCCGGCAAACGATCCATTGGCTTTTCGCCGACCGCGCAGCCGTCGCGGCCGGCGATGGGAGACGTGCGGCCTGCTCGCCAGGCTCTCCGGCCGGGCCGGAAGTGAGCAGTTTTGAAGAAGCGCAGGTCACGAAGCCGTGCCTAGCATGACCGTCATGAACATCACGACTCACCGGCGGGGTGCACACTTGTGGTTCTGACGGCCAAGTTCTCGCCCTGCCGTTGGTCGTGACACGACCGTACCCACCGGGTTGATGCGACCCACGACTTCAGGAGTGACCATGACCGGCTCTTCCAACGAGGGAATCAAGACCGTGCTGCACCCCGTGTCCAACCTGGCCAAGGCCAAGCCGGTGTACGCCGCGCTGCTCGGGGTGCCGCCGATGGCCGACGCGCCGTACTACGTCGGGTTCGAGGTCGCAGGCCAGCAGATCGGGCTGGTGCCGCCCGATGGGCACCAGGGGATGACCTCGCCGGTGGCGTTCTGGCACGTGGCGGACATCGAGGCGAAGCTGGCCGAGGTGACCGCGGCGGGCGCCACGGTGAAGCAGGCTCCGCACGACGTCGGCGGCGGCCGTGTGGTGGCCACGTTCACCGACGTCGATGGCAACGAGCTTGGGCTGATCCAGGACAACTGACCGCGAGTTGCCGCGGCCGCGCCAGCGAAGGCAACCAGCACCGATGGAGGCATGAAGAGCATGGGCACTCCGGCGGAGACGCGATCGGCAGCGCCGGGCGCTGCCGACGTGCACGAGGTGATCCGCGTGCACGGCGCGCGCCAGAACAACCTCAAGGACGTCAACGTCGAGATCCCGAAGCGCCGGCTGACGGTGTTCACGGGCGTCTCCGGCTCAGGCAAGAGCTCTCTGGTGTTCGACACGATCGCCGCGGAGTCGCAGCGGCTGATCAACGAAACCTACAGCGCCTTCGTGCAGGGTTTCATGCCGACGCTGGCGCGGCCCGAGGTCGACGTGCTCGAGGGGCTGACCACCGCGATCATCGTTGACCAGCAGCGGATGGGTTCCGACCCGCGCTCCACGGTCGGCACCGCCACCGACGCCAACGCGATGCTGCGCATCCTGTTCAGCCGTCTCGGGCAGCCGCACATCGGGTCGCCGCAGGCGTTCTCGTTCAACGTGGCCTCCATCAGTGGCGCCGGTGCGGTCGAGTTCGAGCGCGCCGGGAAGGCCGTGAAGGAGCGGCGCAGCTTCAGCATCACCGGCGGCATGTGCCCCCGCTGCGAAGGCCGGGGCACGGTCTCCGATATCGACCTGGCCCAGCTCTTCGACGACTCCAAGTCGCTCAAGGACGGCGCGATTACCGTCCCCGGCTACAAGGGGGGCGGCTGGAACTCCCGGCTTTACGTGGAGTCAGGCTTCGTCGACCCGGACAAGCCGATCCGCGACTACACCAAGAAGGAGCTGCACGACTTCCTTCACCACGAGCCGGTCCGGATGAAGATCGCGGGCATCAACATGACCTACGAGGGCCTGATCCTGCGGATTCAGCGGTCGATGCTGTCCAAGGACGCCGACGGGATGCAGCCGCACATCCGGGAGTTCGTGGACCGCGCGGTCACCTTTGCCGCCTGCCCCGACTGCGGCGGCACCCGGCTCACCGAGCTGGCCCGGTCGTCACGGATCAACGGCATCAACATCGCCGAGGTGTGCTCCATGCAGATCAGCGACCTGGCCGGGTGGGTCGACGGCCTCGGCGAGCCATCGGTCGCACCGCTGCTCGGCACGCTCGGCCAGACCCTGAACTCGTTCGTGGAGATTGGCCTGGGTTACCTCAGCCTCGACCGCCCGTCGGGCACGCTCTCGGGTGGGGAGGCGCAGCGCACCAAGATGATCCGGCAGCTCGGCTCGGCGCTGACCGACGTCACCTACGTCTTTGACGAGCCGACCATCGGGCTGCACCCGCACGACGTCCAGCGGATGAACGATCTGCTGCTGCGGCTGCGCGACAAGGGCAACACGGTGCTCGTCGTCGAGCACAAGCCGGAGGCGATCGCGATCGCCGACCACGTCGTCGACCTCGGCCCGGGCGCTGGCACCGGGGGCGGCGAGGTGGTGTTCGAGGGCACCGTGGGGGGCCTGCGGGCCAGCGGCACCCTCACCGGCCGCCATCTCGACGACCGGGCCGCCGTCAAGGAGAAGGCCCGGACGCCGGCTGGCGCGCTGGAGGTCCGGGGCGCGACCACGCACAACCTGCGCGACGTCGACGTCGACATCCCGCTTGGGGTGCTGGTCGTCGTCACCGGCGTGGCCGGCTCGGGGAAGAGCTCGCTGGTGCAGGGCTCGATCTCCGGCCGCGAGGGCGTGGTGTCGATCGACCAGGGCTCGATCCGCGGCTCGCGACGGAGCAACCCGGCCACCTACACCGGGCTGCTCGACCCGATCCGCAATGCGTTCGCGAAGGCCAACGGCGTGAAGCCGGCGCTGTTCAGCGCCAACTCCGAGGGCGCCTGCCCGAGCTGCAACGGCGCGGGCGTCATCTACACCGACCTGGCCATGATGGCCGGCGTCGCCACCACCTGTGAGGAGTGCGAGGGGAAGCGGTTCGACGCCTCGGTGCTCGAGTACCACCTCGGCGGCCGGGACATCAGCGAGGTCCTCGCGATGCCGGTTACCGAGGCCCAGGAGTTCTTCGGAGCTGGCCAGGCGCACACGCCAGCCGCGCACGCCATCCTCGGCCGCCTGGCCGATGTCGGGCTGGGCTACCTCAGCCTGGGCCAGCCGCTCACGACGCTGTCCGGTGGCGAGCGGCAGCGGCTCAAGCTGGCCACCCACATGGGCGAGAAGGGCGGGGTCTACGTTCTCGACGAGCCGACCGCCGGCCTGCACCTGGCCGATGTCGAGCAGTTGCTCGGCCTGCTCGACCGGCTGGTCGACTCGGGCAAGTCGGTCATCGTCATCGAGCACCACCAGGCGGTCATGGCCCACGCCGACTGGATCATCGACCTGGGCCCCGGGGCCGGCCATGACGGCGGCCGGATCATCTTCGAGGGCACACCCGCCGATCTCGTCGCCGCCCGCTCCACCCTGACCGGCGAGCACCTGGCGGCCTACGTCGGCGCCTGATCTCGATCAGCGGCGCCGCCCGGGGCACCAGGAGCCGCCGCACCCTAGTTCGCGAAGCGTGGGTCAGGTGTCCGCGTGTTTCTCCAGGGCGGCTTCGTAGGCGCGCATCGTGCCCACGACCGTCGCTCGCTGCGCCGGCGTGAGTGCGGACAGCACCTCGGTCCAGGCGGTGGCGCTGCCAGAGAGCCACTCTGTGATCGGAGCCGCGTAGTTCGGTGCGATCGCGACGATCCTGCGCCGCCGGTCCGTGTCGTCCTCATTCCGCGTCAGGATGCCGCGGCGGGACAGGTCGCCGACCATGAGACTGACGGTGGTGGGCGCCACTTCCAGGCGGTCAGCCAGCTGGCTCACCGTCAGCGGCCCCTCGTATTGCAGGTAGGCCAGCAGAGCCAAATGCCGGGGCGCCAGGTCCAATCCACGCAGCGCCGCGGGGATCGGCAGACGCTTGGCCCGCCCGACCAGGCGCGGCATCAGGAGCAGCATCGACCGGACCGCCTGGGCCGCCGTCATCGTGTTGGCGCTCATCTCGCTCGCCTGGGCCGCCGTCATCATGTTGGCGCTCATCTCGCTCGGCTGTTAGCTTTGTAATCAAATATTTTTTGGAAGCAAAGGGAGACCTCTACGATGCCACACCTGACGGCCCGCGTGCCTGAGGCACAGCTCGCCGGCCGCGAGTCCGCCTTGATCACCGCCCTGACCGACGCCGTCGTTGAGGTTTACGGCGACTGGGCTCGTGACATCGTCGTCGTCCACCTCGATGGCGTGCCGAAGGGACGCTGGGGCGTTGGTGGACGAGCCGTTGATGAGGCCGCGCCAGCGCTCACGTTCGGCATCCGCGAAGCCGCGCTGACCCGCCCCGGCGGCAAGGAGATCGCGGCCAGGCTGGTCGCCGGGGTCACCGATGCCGTGGCGCGTGTCCTCGGCGAGCAGACGCGCGCCGGTACCAGCGTCGAACTCGTCGCCAGTCCCGAGGGTCGCACCGGCGTCGGTGGCGCCATCTCCGATTAGTCAGCGCTGAACTGCCGGTGCGAACGGCCACGCCGGACGGACCGCCATTGTTATTCAAGCTACTCCTTGATAAAGTCTGTTCTTCATGAAGGCTGGTACCGACGAGCTGAGCAAGACCTTTGCCGCTCTGGCCGACCCGACCAGGCGGGCCATCTTGGAGCATCTTCGCGCCGGCGAAGCCACGCTGGGAGAGCTGGCCCAGCCGTTCGACATGACCCTGCAGGCCGTCGCCTTGCATCTGAAGGTGCTCGAACGCAGCGGCCTGATCACGCGCGGCCGGGTGGCCCAGACCCGTCCGGTCCGCATCGCACCCGGCCCGCTCGACGCCGCGGCGACCTGGCTGCTGCGATACCGGGAGTTCTGGGCAGGAAGCTTCGAGCGGCTCGACGGCTACCTCGAAGACCTCCAGAAAGACGGAGGGCCGTCGTGACCAGCCCGCGCCTGGACATCACGGCGCCGCACGACGAGCCGGTCATACTGTTCCGGCGCACCTTCCAGGCGCCGGCCCGGCTTGTGTTCTCGGCGTGGACCGAGCCGGCGCACCTGCGGCACTGGCGGGTGCCACGCGGGTTCGAGCTCGTCGTCTGCGAGGTCGACCTCCGCCTTGGCGGCGGTTACTACTTCGTCCACCGCGCCCCGGACGGCAGCCAGCATGCGTTCCGCGGCCGCTACCTGCAGATCGAGCGGCCCAGCCGGCTCGTGTCGACGTTCACCTACGAGGCCGCGCCCGAGACCGAGGTGATCGACGAGGTCACCTTCACCGGCAACGGCGGCACCACCCTGGTCACCGGGCGGACGGTGTTCCCCACCTTCCAGGCGCGGGAACTATACGCGGCCGCAGGTGCCGAGCGCGGGCTGGCCGAGTGTCACGAACGCCTCGACGAGCTGCTCTCGGTGCTCACAGCGCCGGCGGCACCACCACCGGAAGGACCACGGCAATGCGGAAGCTGATCGAGTCCACCCACGTCGCCCTGGGCGGAGAGATCGACCCGCTGGACTGGGCGTTCCCCTACCTGGACGACGAGCACGCACGCTACGCCACTGACCTGCTGAACGGGGCCGACGCCCTGCTGCTGGGCCGCCGGACTTACGAAGGGCTGTCCGCCGCCTACACGGCCATGGCTGCCAGCCCGTTCGTCGACCGGATGAACTCCATCCCTAAGTTCGTGGCCTCCACGACGCTGACCGAAGCCACCTGGAACGCCACCGTCATCCCGGGCGACGTGACCGGCTTCGTCGCAGACCTCAAGCGCCAGCCGGGCGGCCACCTCCTGAAGTACGGCAACGGCCCGCTGGACGGGCCGCTCATGGCCAACCACTTGATCGACGAGTTCCACCTCATCCTGACGCCAGTCGCGGCCGGAACCGGCCAGCACATGTTCGAGGAGATCAACGGCGCACCGCAACTGTCGCTGGCCGACGTCAGACGCTTCGCCAGCGGTGTGCTGATCTTGATTTACACACCCAAGAGCTAGGCCCAGAACGAAGCCGCTCCAGCGATCAGGACCGCGACCGGGGCATATGTTCGCTTATCACCTCGACGAATCGCGGGGGCGGCGGTGGCATCGGCCCTTCGACGGACCTGCCGAGCTGAACGTCGTAGCGCGAACCCCACGCCGGTTCGACGACGTGGTAGCCGTCGCCGCGAAGCTGATCCACGCTGCGCTGCACCGCGGGCTTCTTCCACATCTCCCCGGTCATCACCGGGAAGAAGACAACCGGGAACTCCGCGGCCAGGATGGTGCCGCACAGCATGTTCGGCGCCGCACCCGAGGCCACCGCGGACAATGTGTTCGCCGTGGCCGGGAAGACGGCGAGCATGTCATGACGCGCAGCGAGGGTGGCATGGTTATCCTCGGGCCACGTCGACGCCGGCTCTCCGGTAATCACGCGATCGGCGAACAGCGCAGCCGTGTGCGCGGGCAGGAATTCCCTCGCGGTATGAGTCATGAGCACCGACACCGAGCCGGTGAACTGGCTCCGCAGCTCGGAAAGGTACACCGGGAGAAAGGCGACGGCCGCGGCTCCTGAAGCGCCGACGAGAAGACGCCCGCCGAAAGTCCGTGACTGGTTACCGGCCATGACAAACTCCCTTAATCCCGTTTCCGGCGCAAAGTTCTCATCCTTGACTTCCGGCTCCCCCTGCCCGACAGATTACTCTCTGTAAGTGACCGTAAACACAACGTCTATACCTGGGCCTCACGGCCAGCGGTGCATCTACCGCGTGATCTGCGCTCCCCATCTGAACCTGGCGGCCAGCACCGGCTAGCTCCAGCCGGAAATTCGCTTGAGTGCCGCAGGCAGCGGTGCCTAGCCTCGGTCACGTGCATGGCCTGACCGAGCGTGAGGTTTACCTTTTTGACGCGAACTGATCGCCTACCAGCCGCTGATCCGCTACCTCGACGGGGTCCTCGGACGGGGCTGGCACCTGGACCACGACCCGGAGGTGTTCGACTACCCACCGGGCACTGAGGGTCACGCTCTCCACTTCGGCGAGCCGTTTCCCCAAGACGGCGTGTGGTATCAGGCTCGCGGTGGCACGCTGCGGTCGGGGCTGCTCGCCGTGGAGTTCTTGCTCACCGACCAGCCGGCCGGACGCGGCGGCTTCTGCGCCATCCCCGGCAGCCACAAGGCCAACTTCCCCCGCCCGAAAGCCATTTCCCTCTGGGAACAGGATCAGTCCGTGGTCAGCAACCCGGGCGCCCGCGCCGGAGACGTGATCATGTTCACCGAGGCCCTCGCCCATGGCACCCTGCCGTGGCGCAACGAGTTCGGCCGGCGGGTAGCGGTCTATCGCTATGCGCCCAAGACCGTTCAGTACGCCTCAAGCTTTCACAAGGTGGTGATGGCGGAATGGGCCGGCGAGCTCACGGCGGCGCAGCGCGCGGCACTCGAGCCAGCCCATTTCTACGACAAGGCGATCATCGAACCCGACGGCTCCGTGAGCAGGCCGTGGGAGGAATACGACGAGCCGGCGCGCTAGCCGGGCCGGGATAGGCTGCGGTGTGAGCGAAGGCGAGCTGCTAACCGGGGATGGCGTCACCCAGGGGATCGTGCGGATCGGGGACACGGTGCGGCGGCCGCTGCGGCCGTTCAGCCTGACCATACAAGCGTACCTGGCCCACCTGCGCGACGCCGGGTTCACCGGCGCACCGCATCCCCTCGGCCTCGACGACCAGGGGCGCGAGATGCTGTCGTTCGTTCCTGGTGACGTGCCGCGCAACCCGCTGCCGCCGGAGACGGCCGGCGACGACGTGCTCATCGCCCTGGCCCGGCTGATCCGCGCACTGCACGAAGCGTCGGCCGGGTGGGTACCGCCAGCCGACGCGGTGTGGGGCGGGACGCCGGCCAACCTGGGACGCCCGTTCATCCAGCGGACCGAGCTGGTCAGCCACTGCGACTACTACCCCGGCAACGTGGTCTTCCGCGACGGGCTGCCCGTCGCTCTGATCGACTTCGACCTGGCCCACCCGACCACCCGGCTCTACGACATCACGAATGCGCTGTGGTACTGGGCGCCGCTGCGCGATCCGCGGGACCGGGCGCCCGCGTTCGCGGACGCCGACATCCCGCACCGGGTCGCGGTGTTCGCGGACGCCTACGGCATGACCGCGCGGCATCGCGCGGAACTGGCGCCGTTCGCCGTCGACGTGGCCCGCCGCTATCACGAGGATTCCCGCGTCTCGGCCGAGCTGGACCCGGTCTTCCGCAAGCTGTGGGAGGACGGCGCCAAGGACGCGCTGCCCCGCGCCGAGACGTGGCTGCGCGAGATGGCCCCGGCGATCACCGCTCGCCTCGGCCAGCCGGGCCAGGCGGGCTAGCCGCCCGCGGAGCCCAGGTCTATCTCGCTGGGTGAGCGATGTCCACGGACGGCAGGTGCTTCACCTGGTGCTTGGTGAGGCTGAGATGGATGAGAAGCGTCCCGATCTTGGTCACAGCGCCGATCGGGACAGCCACTTCCTTGCCGCCCCACCTGTGCCCCTCCTGGAGGAGCACGTGGGTCACATGGTGGCCGCCGGGTTCCACGACCAGTCCCTGGACCTGCCCTACCTCGCCGTCGGTCGCACAGACGGCCAGTTCGCGGCGGATATCTACCTGGCCGGACGGGACGGAGGCGACGGTGACCTGCTGCGGGGCTTGCGGCCGGCCACGGCGGCGGTCATCGCGCCACGCTGCGGGGGACAGCCAAGCGGCGGGGGACATAGGAAGAACGGTCATGCCGGGTGGTTGGGAGTGCTGGTGCCCGGTGGGGTCGAGGTCCGGTACGACCTCGGTCTCCTGGGCGGGCTGGAGCGCCTGGAACTCAGCTAGGGTGCAGCCAAGCCGGACCTGACCCGTCGTAGCGTCCACCAGGTCAACAGGAACAAGCCGCCTTGAGTCATTCCGGTGCTTCTGGCCGACGACCAGCTGAGTGACCTCCTGGGCGTCCGGGTCGACGATGATACGGCTCACCTGACCGCAGGCCCCATCGCTGCAACTGACGTCGGCCCCGATCCTGAACGGCATCCTCCGCGCCATCGCCGCCCTCCTCGTCTCTTTGGACCTTAACAAGCCCAGTCGTGCGGTTCCCGGCCGCGATTAGTCTCCCGTTGGCTGATCGTCTGAATCTTTAGGCTGACAGCGTCCAGACGGACAGCACGGAGGCGATCATGAACGATGAGTCGTGGAACGAGCGGGGACCAGTAGCCGAAAGTGACGCACCGGTGCCTGAGGTGACCGACCGGGCCACCTGGCAGGCGCAACTGGATGAGCTGCTGGTGCGGGAGAAGGCCCACACCCGGGAAGGGGACGCGATCGCGGCGGCCCGGCGGCGGCTGCCGATGGTCGAGGTGGATGCCACGATCCCGCTGACCGGCGAGCACGGGCCAGTCCCGCTGCTGCAGGTGTTCGAGGGCCGCCGCCAGCTCATCGCGTACTTCCACATGTGGCACACCGGCAAGCCCGCGCCGGAGCAATGCTCGGGCTGCACGTTCTGCAACGGGCAAGTCCGCGATCTGCCCTACCTGCATTCGCGCGACGTCACCTTCGCCACCTTCTCCGAAGGACCGTACGAGGAGAGCGCCCGCTACCGCGAGTTCATGGGCTACCAGATGCCCTGGTACTCAGCAGAGGACTCCACCGACGCGCTGCTCGCCGGGCGCTGGCACGGCATGATTGTCTGCTACCTGCGCGATGGCGACCGGGTGTTCGAGACCTACTGGACCACCGGCCGGGCCACGGAGGCCATGGGGTCCGTGTACGGCCTGCTCGACATGACGGTGTACGGCCGTCAGGAGACCTTCGAGAACTCTCCGCCTGGGTGGCCGCAGTTCTGGCCGAACACCGGCGAGCAGTGGCGCATCAGCGGGCGCCCGACCCCCCAGTGGGAGCGGCTCGCGGCCGGGCACTCCGACGACCTCGCCGTCAGCGGCCCGTGACGTGCCCGCCCGCCACTGCGGTGACGCCGGGCCCGTGTGGCCATATGGCACTTAGCACGCGGTCCGGCCAGTCGTCGGGGATGCCGGCGATCGTCACGTAGCGGCCGTAGAAAGAGCCGATAAGCATGCTGGTGAGCGCGTCGAGGTCGGCTGACTCGGGGAGGTCTCCGGCCGCCAGCGCCTGCCGGAGCAGCGCCCGCCGCGGCTCGACGATGCGGGCCTTAAAGAGGCCGAGCAGTTCGGGGTGGCGTTCTTCTTCGGCGAGCAGTGAGCCGAGGATGGCCATAGCGGGGGTGGCGCGCAGGTTGCTGTGGAAGTTCTCCAGGATCGCTAGGGCGTGGGCGCGCGGGGTCGGGGCGCTGGTGGGTGGTTCCTCGACCCGCAGCGAGCCGATCACCGCGGCGGCCAGCTCGGCCTTGTTCCGGTACCGGCGCCGGAGGCTGGGCACGGTGGTGCCCGCGGCGGCCGCGACGGATTCCAGCGACATGCGGGCGTAGCCGAGCTCACCGAGCTGGCGCGCCGCGGCAGACAGGATCGCCGGGTCCAGGGCCGGGTTCCTGGGCCGCCCGGCCCTGGTCAGTGGGTGGTTCATTATATTCTGATGATACATCGTAATGTAATTGCGAGGGAGGATCACCATGACTGAGTCGTTGCCGGCGACCGCCGTCGTGCGCGTCTCGCGCGGCAGCTTCGACCCGGGCCGGTTCGCCGAGGTCGACGCCGTGAACAAGAAGGTCTCGGACTACCTGATCCCGGCCATCAGCCGGCTGCCGGGGCTCATTCACTGGTACGCGGGCGTCTCGCCGGAAGGCTCGATCGTGAACGTCAGTGTCTGGGACTCCGACGAGCATGCGGCCCAGATGGGCCGGCTGACCGAGATGACCGTCGACGCGCGCGGGGAGATGGAGGCGGTCGGCGTGTCCTTCATCCCGATCGTCAACTACCCGGTCAGCTGGACCATCTGACCTGATGCGGCAACCGGGATCACCATGCGGGCGCCGTTCAGCTAGGTGCTGAGGTGCTCATGGATCATCTGCCAGGCTCCGTCGCTGTTGATGAGGACGTTGGTTCCTCGTCCGCTGCCCGATGCCGGCTGGCCGTCGACGGTTCCGGTCCAGGTGAAGCGGTAACGGCAGACTGCGTGGGTGTCGCCGATGGCGATCCATTCCAGGTCGGCAATCTGGTAGGTCTCATCGTGGATGGTGGCGAACGTCTCGGCGATGGCAGCCAGGACGGCGTCGCGGCCGTGGTGCGATCCGTCGGAAAACCAGTAGACGGCTTCGGGCGCGATCAGCGGGGCCACCTGGGCTAGGTCGTGGCTGTTGGTGGCCTGCTCGTAGGCACGGACGAACGCGCCCGGGGCAGCGGCAGGTTCTGGCATGGGAGCAGCATGACAGCACCGGGACGTCTTGTGAAACCCTTCACAAGACGTTCCCGCGGGAACGCTGAGGACGTAGTACTCACAGCTCGCCGACGTTAGGGTGCGTCAGTCCTGTGCTGACTGGCCAGCGGCGATCAGGGTTTTGATGATCTCGGGCAGATGCCCGGCCATGGAGTTGTGACCCTCGCCCTCGAGCATTCGCAGTTCGGCCTGCGGGAGGTGGTCCCTGAGCCACTCAGCGTGATACGGAGGTACGGACTGGTCTTCGGTGCCCTGCCAGAGGGTGACCTGGCCAATGCTGGCCAGCGGGAAACCCCAGTCCCGAAGGGTTGCCAGGCAATCGTCAACCGCTCCGTGGCTCCCGGAAACGCCGCCTGCCCTGACGAACGAGGCGACCCACTCCGCGTACCCCTGGGAGAAGAACCGGCGGTCCGCTTCGCAGGTCGTTTCTGCGGCGACGTTCTCGGCCTTGGCGTTGGCCAGCTGGGCGACGAAAGCACCGACCGCCTGCCGGAACCCCTCGATGTCACCCGCCAAGGCAAGCTGGTTGTCCTCATCGGCCTCGTACCACGCCCGCACCGGGCTTGATGCCTCAGCCTCGGTGTACGGCGCTGGCCCGGCGATAACCGCGGTCGCCAGGCAGCGATCGGCCAGCAGGGCTTCGCAGGCCAGAGCGTAAGGACCTCCCCCTGACCAGCCCAGGTTGAGGAACTCCCCCGCCCCCAGTCCGTCAAGAATGGCCGCGGTATCGCCAGCCGCATCGGCGACCGTGCGCCCGGCATGCGGCGTGGACCGGCCATAGCCTGGCCGGGCGTACAGGACGGTCCGGATTCCCATCGGTGCTGGGTCCAGTCCGGCGGGAAGTGGTACCAGGCCAACCGGGGTGCCCGTGTGGAACACCAACACGGTTCCGTCCGCAGGACCGGACACCAAGGCTTCGAGCAACCGGCCATCACTGGTCTTAATGGTCACGCTCTCGGCTGCGCCCATGCGACTGTCCCTTCTCCAGCTGACGTGCCTTCGCAGCTACGACGGCACCTCCGGTCCGAACTCATCGCGGACGAACGCAGACGGAGCCTCACCCGGGTCCGCCGCCCCGCCCGCCAACGGGAGTCGGACCCAGGCCGCCGGCTCGCCGATATTCTCTGCGCCAGGTGTCGAAACGGGGCTGTGGCATCCGTATTGATGGTAGGCGGCCGCACATCAGACGGCCCGGATCGTGGGAGATGACCAAGATGCAGTACCTGATTTCCGTGATCGACGGCTCCAGCCCGGCACCCGGCCGCTCCGCCATCGAGGACGAGGAGACGGCGCTCGACGCGTTCAACGAACGGCTCGAGGCCGAGGGCCACTGGGTCTTCGCCGGTGGCCTCGGAGCGCCTGACTCGGCCACTGTGATCGACAACCGGGACGGGACAGGTCTGGTCACCGACGGGCCCTACGCGGAGTCGAAGGAATACGTCGGCGGCTTCTGGATCATCGAGGCGCCCGATCTCGACGTCGCCCTCAAGCTTGCCTCCGAGGGGTCGAAGGCCTGCAACCGAAAGGTTGAGGTGCGGCCCATCCTGTAAGCCGGCCGACGACGAACCGTCCCGGCGCGCGGCACACTGAGGACATGATCCGGCTCGCAGACGTTTTGCCTGGTGGAGCTAGCGAGACTCGAACTCGCGACCCCTTGCTTGCAAAGCAAGTGCTCTTCCAGCTGAGCTATAGCCCCAAACGGTTTCGTGCCGACCATAGGTTACCCGTGTCAGCGGGTAGCGACGGGCGTTGCGTGCCCCCAACAGCCTGGTAAGCCGGCTAACTGACCTTCGGCGCTGACCGGCCGGCGGTCCGGGCGGCTTCGCCCCCGTAGCTGTCCGCTGGATCCGGCGGCGGATCCCCGGCGGCGCTCAGCAGCTCGGGCAGGTTCGCGATGCTCGAGATCAGATGGGTGGCTCCGCCCCGGCGGAGCCGGTCTGTGCTGTGGGTGCCGGCCAGAACCCCGGCGACGATCCCAGCGCCGGCCCGCCGGCCGGCCAGGACGCCGTTCTGAGTGTCGTGCGCTACCGCCGTCTCGCGCACATCCGTCACTCCCAGCCGGAGCATGGCCGCCAGGATCAGGTCCGGCCATGGGCAGCCCCTGGGGACATCCTCGGGGGACAGGGCCAGGTTGATGCGGTCCCACCAGCTGAGCGTGTCGAGCACCAGGGTCAGGTTCCGGCGGGAGAAGCTGGTAAACACGCAGATCCGGATCCCGGCCCCGGCCAGCTTCTCCAGGGCCTCCTCGGCTCCCGGGGCCGGGGTCACGCCGGAGCGGCCGACGGCATCGCTGAACGACCGGTCGAGCGCGAGCTGCGCGGCCTGTCCGCGGGCCTGGCTGTCGGGGAACATGGTCTGCAAGACCTCGGCCGTGGACTGCCCCCTGGCCCGGTGCACCTGGGCCATGCACTTGGCATAGGCGGCGGTGCCGGTCACGACCCCCTGCGTGGCGATGGCCTCGGCATATGCATGGTCGACCATGCCGCCGTCGCTGACGACCGTCCCAATGAGGCCGCAGCACACCAACGAGACCGGCGTCGCGCCGCTCGTCTGGTCACCCTCACGTGCCGACACAGCCGGCCGGCAGGGAAGCTAGTCGTCGTCCGTGGTGGCCTCGGTCCACAGGTCCAGCTCGTTGCGGTCGGCCTGGACCTTCCTCCACACGGCGAACACTCCGGCTCCGATGAGGGCCAGCAGGAGCAGCTTCTTCACGGGCGGGCACCCCTCTACCTTGGCTGCGGTGGAACCGGCCTGCCGATCGCCAAGTTCCATGATTCCTGAAGCCTAGCAAGCCAGCCTGTCAGCGCGGCCGGTCCACGCGGGCCTCATCCCACACCGGCTCCGGCGCCTCATATACCTCGCCATCGCCGCCGAACACGACAAACCGATCGAACGAACGCGCGAACCAGCGGTCGTGGCTGGCGGCCAGCACCGTGCCCGAGTACGACTCCAGGCCCTGCTGCAGGGCCTCGGCGCTGGCCAGGTCGAGGTTATCGGTCGGTTCGTCGAGCAGCAGCAGCGTCGATCCGGCCAGCTCGAGCAGCAGGATCTGCAGTCTGGCCTGCTGCCCTCCGGACAGCGTCCCGAACGGCTGGAGAGCGGTGGACTGCAGCTCGTACCTGGCCAGTGCGGCCATGGCCTCGTTAGGCAGCATCGCGTGCGAGGTCATGAGGATCTCACGCGGCTCCCGCCCCTCCAGGTCGGGCCGGGAATGGGTCTGGGCGAATATCCCGGGCACCACCCGCGCCCCGAGCCGGGCGACGCCGGAGTGCTGCACCGGATCCCCGGCGAGCAGCCGCAGGAAGTGCGACTTGCCGGAGCCGTTGGAGCCGAGCACGGCCACCCGCTCGCTGTACCAGACCTCGAGATTGAACGGCTGCATCAGCCCGGTGAGCTCGAGGTCCTCGCAGATCACCGCGCGCTTGCCGGTGCGGCCGCCGCGCAGCCGCATCCGCACGTTCTGCTCCCGCGGCGCCAGTTCCGGCGGCCCGGCCTCCTCGAACTTGCGCAGCCGGGTCACTGCCGCCTGCAGCCGAGAGGCCATGTCCGAGTTGTAGGACGCCTTCTGCCGGTACATCCGCACCAGCTGCTTCAGCTTCTCGTGCTCCTCGTCCCAGCGGCGGCGAAGTTCGTCGAGCCGCTCGTTGCGCTCCCGGCGCGCCTGGGCATAGGTCGCGAACCCGCCGCCGTGCACCCAGACGTTCCGGTCCTCCACCGTGATGATCCGCCGTGCGGTGTTAGCCAGGAGCTCCCGGTCGTGACTGACCAGCAGCACGGTCTTGGCCGTCGCGGCCAGCTGCTGCTCGAGCCAGAGCTTGCCCGGGACGTCCAGGTAGTTGTCCGGCTCGTCGAGCAGCAGAACCTCGGTCCGGTCCCGGAGCAGCGACTCGAGCACGAGCCGCTTCTGCTCACCGCCGGACAGGGTCCGCACCTCGCGCCAGCGGCAGCGCTCGTAGGGCACCCCGAGCGCGGCCGTGCAGCAGGAGTCCCAGTGCACCTCGGCCTGGTAGCCGCCGGCGTCGCCCCACTCGGCCAGCGCCGCCGCGTACCGTAGCTGGGCCGGCTCGTCGTCGCGTTCCATCATCACGAGCTCGGCCGCGTCAAGCCGGGCCGCGGCCTGCTGCAGGCGCGGCGCCGCTATCGACAACAGCAGGTCGCGCACGGTGGACTGGTCACGGATTCCGCCGACGAACTGCCGCATCACGCCGATCCCGCCGCTTGAGCTGACCGAGCCGGACTGCGGCGCCATATCCCCGGCAGCCAGCCGCATGAGCGTGGTCTTCCCGGCTCCGTTGGGCCCGACGAGCGCCGCGAGCATGCCGTCCCCGACCCGGAAGGACACATCGTCCAGCAGCACCCGCCCGTCAGGAAGGGCGTGGCTCACGTGCGCGACCTCGATGTGCCCCACCTGGGTCCCCTATCCACGATGCGTTTGCCCGGCCGACAATAACTGGATGGACCCCCAGACGTTCAACCCAAATTCCCGGCTGCGGGCATCGGATCAGGATCGGGAACGCGCCGCGTCGGTGCTGAACGAGGCGCTCGCCGAGGGACGGCTGACCGCGCAGGAGCACTCGGAACGGCTTGACTCGATCTACGCGGCCAAGACTCACGCCGAGCTGGTGCCGCTGCTCGATGATCTTCCCGCACCATCAGGAACGCCGTCGCCGACCCCAACCGGGCCGGCCGGTCAGCGTGGCGGCCGCATCATCGCCATTTTCGGCGGCGCGTCGAGGAAGGGCGCCTGGCGAGCGCCGGCCACGAGCAGCGTGGTGACCGTCTTCGGCGGCGCCGACATCGATCTGCGTGACGCGATCCTGCCCGGCCGCGAGATCACCATCAAGGCCTTCTCGGTGTTCGGCGGGATGTCCATCACCGTGCCACCGGACATGCGCGTGATCGACTCCGGCGTGGCGATCTTCGGCGGCCGCGACGTGTCGGGCAACAGCGCCGAGTCCGAGAGCGCCGATTCCCCCGTGCTCCGGCTGCAGGGTGCCTGCGTCTTCGGCGGCATCTCCGTCCGGCATAAGCAGCGCAAGCCCATTCCATGATCCCGGAGGATTTTTGCCACATGCAGCACCAAATCCTCCGGGATCATGGAAACCCGGTCGAGGCACCGGCGGGGGTTCAGCGCGCGCGGACCGGGACACGGCGGCGGACCGGGTCGGCCAGCGCGTCGGCCAGCCGGTCGAGCGCGCCCAGCGTGTGCGCGCTAACCACGGCGTCACAGTGCGGCCAGGCGGCGGCCATCCCCCCGGCCAGGGGCTGGTAGCTGGCGCTCTTCGTGCGCGGGTTCACCCACACGATCCGGAACGCGACCAGCGACAGCCGCTCCATCTCGCGGCGCAGCACCTCGGGGTCGCCGGTGTCCCAGCCGTCGGAGATGATCACGACGATCGCGCCCCGCGCCATCCCGCGCCGGCCGTAGAGGTCGTTGAACTCCTTGACCGACTCGCCGATCTTGGTGCCGCCCAGCCAGTCCG
>Ga0335074_10004529_pt1 | contig 19151 bp, 15 predicted proteins | sample Lox_Sample_23_FD_206715 | JGI IMG/M metagenome (GOLD analysis project Ga0335074, IMG submission 206715) | Soil microbial communities from Loxahatchee National Wildlife Refuge, Florida, United States - Lox_Sample_2.3 | ecosystem: Environmental > Terrestrial > Soil > Wetlands | place: USA... | reverse complement strand
GAGCGGGCGGCCGTCGCGGACTCAGCTGCCATGCAGGATGAGGCCCCTGATGTTCTTGCCGTCCAGCATGTCCTGGTAACCCTGGTTGATCTCGTCGAGCGTGTAGGTGCTCGTGATCAGCTCGTCGAGCTTGAGGTCGCCGGAGCGGTACAACTGCACCATCAGCGGAATGTCGTGGAACGGATCGCCCGAGCCGAACAGGCTGCCCTGGATCCGCTTCTCCATCAGCGTCAGCATCGAGCTGTTGATCTGAATGTTGTTCGACACGAGGTCACCCAGGCCGGTAACCACCACCGTGCCGCCCTTGCGGATGGTGTTGAACGCGTCCGTGACGACCTCGGTGGTCACCACGCCCACGGTCACGATTGCCTTGTCGGCCATCACGCCCCGGGTGAGCTCGTGGATCAGCATCGCGGCCTCGCCCGCTGTCGCGCAGCTGTGCGTCGCGCCGAGCTGCTCGGCGGCCTCGCGCTTCATTGCGACCGGGTCGATGGCGACGACGTTGCGCGCTCCTGCCAGCGCGGCACCTTGCACCGAGTTGATGCCGATGCCACCGATGCCGTAGATCGCGATCGTGTCGCCTGGCTCAACCGCAGCCGCGTGCACGGCCGAGCCCCAGCCCGTGGGCACGCCGCAGCCGATCAGCGCGACCTTGTCCAGCGGCATGTCGTCGTCGATCTTCACCACGGACAGCTCGGATAGGGTCGCGTATTCGGCGAAGGTGCCGAGCATGCAGAAGCCGCCGACATCCTCGCCGTCGGCGGAGTGGAACCGGTAGGTCCCGTCCAGCAGGCAGCCGTCCAGGATCGTCGCACCCAGGTCGCACAGATTCGAGTGCCCGGTAGAGCACCAGCGGCAGTGGCCGCATACCGGCAGGAACGAGCAGATCACGTGGTCGCCGGCCTTGAGCCTGGTCACGCCGGGACCGACTTCCTCAACCACGCCAGCGCCCTCGTGGCCGCCGACGATCGGGAACCGGGGAGTCAGATCGCCGGTGCGGATGTGCTCATCGGAGTGGCACAGGCCGGAGGCGACGAAACGGACAAGTACCTCGCCGGTCTTCGGGGGATCGAGCTCTAGCTCCGTGACCTCCCAGTCCTGGCCCGTCGCACGCATGATTGCTGCCCTGGTCTTCATGCACACTCTCCCGAAGAGTCGGTCGAACCACCTTTGTCGTAACACTAGGGCTGCGGGTCGGTGGTCGGCTAGCTCCAGAGCAATCGCTTGTTCAGGCAGGCTGCTACCGGTCTGGCCGGATTATGAGCGGGAACGTCAGTTATCCCGCCAGGCGGAAGATTCGCTCGGCATTGCCGCCCAGGGCCAGTGCGACCTGGTCGGCGCTAGCCCCTGCCGTCAGCAGCACCTGCTCGAGTGAGCGGGCGTTGCGCCGGACTCCCGGCACGCCCGGCCAGTCGGTACCGAACACCATCTTGGCTGCCAGGCGAGCCAGTGACTGGCCGTAGTAGTCAGGCAGCCGGGTGGGCGGCAGCCCGGACACCTCAAGCCAGACGTCGGGCCGCATCAGCGCCAGGAAGGCTGCCTGGTCGTACCACCAGCCGCGGCCGCCGTGCGCCAGCACCACGGTCAGGTCCGGGAAGTCGCGGAAGACCGGGTCGAGCAGGGCAGGCTCGCCGAAGGCGTTGACCGAGCCGGAGAACGTCGACGTGCCGCAGTGCACTATCGCCGGAATTGCGCGTTCCTCGCAATAAGCGTAGGCGGGGTAAAGCATCCGGTCGGCCGGCTCGAATCCGCCATGAACGGGGTGGATCTTGAGAGCGACGGCGCCGAGGCTCATCTGACGGGCCAGTTCGGCCTTCACCGGATAATGCAAGTGCGGGTTGATGTTGGCGACCGCGTGGAAGCGGGCCGGGTTGTGCTCGACCAGAGGCAGCACATCCTCGATCGGCTGGATGCCGGTCGACTTCGGGCTGTACTCGGAGAACAGCAGCACATGATCGGCGCCCTCAGCGGCGAAGTGCTCGTCGATGGCTGCAGGCAGCGGGACCCCGCCGGAGTCGTACAGCCGGCCGACAGGCAGGCCGCCACCGAAGGTCTCCACCCACGCCTGCCAGTCGGCTGACAGCGTTGGCAGCCTGGCGACGTGCACGTGGGCGTCTACCAGCAACCGACCGTCAAGCACCCGGCACCTCCGCTTTACCTAATCCGGGGCCGGGCGTGCCTGTCCGGCCCCGCCAAGGATTGCACGGCGGGGCCGGAGTTAAGCGGCGCCGGAGTTAACCGATGCCCGTGTTAACCGATGCCCGTGTTAACCGACGCCCGCGGGGCCGTCGGCGCTCGGTTTCCGCCGGGTCAGGCAGCCGCTCAGGCCGCAGGCCGAAGAACATCCCGAACATCACGACCAGATCGAGGATGGCGATCAGGCCGCCGATGTACGGGCCGGGCCCGCCGAGCCAGGCGAGATACCCGCAGAACGACAGGACGATGACCAGCGCGCCTAGTGCGCGCGGCCGGCCCGACTGCGCCAGCCGTTCCGGCACCTCATAAGGCGCTCGCTCCACGTAGTTGGCGGTCGCCGCCTTGTCCTTAGCGATCTTCAGCCACAGGTCGTACATCTCCGGCGCCTGCTCCCGGAGCACGATGGCCTGGTCGACGGAGGTGATGCTAGGCACCGGAGGGCGGCGCCCGCCCGGCGACCGGCTGTCGGCGACCTTGTCGCCGATCCGGTCGAGTACGGCGTCAGCGATCTCGCCGGCGTCGGCTGCGGAGGGCTGGCTCGGGGGTAGGTTGCCGGAGGGCATCTGGTTGGGGGTTTTCTGACGGGGGGATTGCGCCTGCCCTGCCGGGCCACCCTGGTTGTGCGGACCGGCTTCAGCGGACATGGGGGCGCTGTTGATGTCGGTCATGCGAGTAAGGTCTCACCGCTCTCATCACGCGCACGACCGGCCGCCTCACGATGCGCGGACATGATCGTGCTCATCGCCGAGCCGAACGGGTCCTGATCGTCGGCGTGCGGCGGACTGGGCGGAAGGACTGGACGCATCGTCCGGTAAACAGTCATGCCGGTCAGGTCGAAGATCGCCGCGATGCCCATGGCGATTGACAGCACCCGCCGAGGTGACCTGTCCGTCGGCATGCATGATGTGGTGCCCGGTCAGGAACCGGTCAAACGCTGGCCGCTAGTAAAACAAGCGTTTTGGGCAATTCGTCCATAGATGGACAGTGACGCGCTTTTCCAGAATGCACTGGAACCTTGAGTCCGGCGGTCTGTCACAAGGAATCACCGAAGTACAGTCAACTGAGGCGTTCTGGCAAGTGAGGCGATCTGGCAGGCGTGGCGGCAATCGAGATCGCCCGTGCATGGCAGGGGCTCTAGACTTACGCTCCTCCGCGGATCTCCCGGGGCGCTGCTGCGCCCTGGTACCGCGATCCACCAACCGCGATAGAAGGCTTTTACTCATGCGCTGGTCACAGCTGCACATCCCGACCCTGCGAGAGGACCCGGCCGACGCGGACGCTGCCAGCCACCGGCTGCTGGTCCGGGCCGGTTTCATCCGGCAGCTCATGGCAGGTCACTACTCGATGCTGCCGCTCGGCATGCGGGTGCGCGCGAAGGTCATCGACATCATTCGCGGGGAGATGAACGCGATCGGCGCTCAGGAGTTCCTCATGCCATCGATGAACCCGCGCCAGCTCTGGGAGCGCAGCGGCCGGGTGACCGTCATGGGCGACGAGCTATTCCGGCTCAAGGACCGCAAGGGCGCCGACGAGGTCCTCGCAATGACCCATGAGGAGGTGGTCACCACTCTGGCGAGCGAACTGTCCTCCTACCGGCAGCTTCCGCAGTCGTGGTACCACATGCAGATCAAGTTCCGTGACGAACCACGGCCGCGCAGCGGACTGATCCGGGTCAGGGAGTTCACCATGAAGGACTCCTACAGCTTCGACCTGGACCAAGCGGGCCTGGACGCCTCGTTCGAAGCCCACCGCGGCGCGTACGCGCGCATCTTCTCCAGGCTGGGCATCCCGGCAATCCAGGTCGAGGCGTCCAGCGGCGCCATGGGCGGTAAGGACTCCGTCGAGTTCATGTGCCCGTCAGAGGCGGGCGAGGATGTCATCGCCCGGTGCCCGGACTGCGCCTACGCGGCCAACGTCGAAAAGGCGACATCTGCGCTGAGCCCGGCTGAGGACCTGCCTGGGCCGGCCGCACCGCAGCGCCTCGACACTCCGGGCGTCCGGACTATCGAAGACCTCGCGAGCCGGCATGACCTCGCGGCTGACCGCCAGATCAAAACCCTCGTCCAGGTCGTCAACGGCCAGCTGACGCTCGTCCTCCTCCGCGGTGATCACCAGTTGCAGGATCAGAAGCTGATCGACGCGACCGGGGTCACCGACATCCGCCCCGCTCAGCCAGAAGAGATCAGAGCCGCGCTCGGGGCGCTGCCAGGGAGCCTGGGCGCGGTAGGGGTCAGCGATCTGCCTGTCATCGCCGACGTGGCGCTGCGCGGCCGGCGGGACATGGCGACCGGCGCGAACACTGACGACGTCCACTTCACCGGTGTCGACGTCGACCGCGACATCCGTGTCGGTACCTGGGCGGACCTGCGCGAGGTGAGGGCGGGGGAGCCGTGCCCGCGGTGCGGCACACCGCTCGAGCTCATCCGGGCCATCGAGGTCGGCCACATCTTCAAGCTCGGCCGCAAGTACACCGATGCCTTTGGCGTGGCAGTACTTGGTCCGGACGGCGGCAAGATCACGCCGATCATGGGCTGTTACGGCATCGGGGTCGAGCGCGCCATGGCAGCGATCGCCGAGGTGCACCACGACGAGGCCGGCCTGAAGTGGCCGGTCCGGGTAGCGCCGGCCCAGGTCACGGTCACCATGGTGTCGGTCAAGGACGAGGCCGTGGTCGCCGCCGCCGAGTCGATCTATGCCGAGCTGCTGGCGGCCGGCGCCGCCGTGCTGCTCGACGACCGCGACGAGCGGCCCGGGGTCAAGTTCAAGGACGCCGAACTTATCGGGTCACCGTTCCGGATAAGCGTGGGTAGCCGGGATCTGGCTGACGGCCTGGTCGAGCTGGTCATCCGCCGCACCGGGGAGAGGGAGCGGGTGGCGGTCGACCAGGCCGTCAAGCAAGTACAGGCGCTGCTAGCCGAAGCGCAGGCCTAGCCTAGGCGGCCCCCGCCACCAGCCGCATGTCCGTGCTAACGTGACGTGAGCTGGCGTGGCTTGAGCCAGCGAGCCTGAACTCCGGATCCGTGGTGTCCACGAGCCGTTCTCGCTGACTGGCCAGCGCGGCCCACTCCGACCGGGCGGCCCCGCTATGGGAGCTTGCCGTCGACTCGGTCAGCCGTACGACGCGCTCGTTCTGGCTGGAGAGATCGGCCCACCTATCGTCACGACCCGACATGGTTCCTCCCGGCTACCCGCGCCTGACGATCGCCCCTGCAGCACCGCCTGGCCCTCACCTGTTAGACACGTCTAGGGCGGGCTTTGGTTAGCCTCAGGGCGGTCACAACTGCATAACTTCGCGGAGGGGCTGCCAGGCGGGGCTGCCGGCCGGCTCAGATCCTGGTCCAGGCCTCGCTGAGGACTGCGCGCAGGATCTGCTCCATCTCGTCGAAGTGCTCTTGGGTGCAGGTCAGCGGCGGGGACAGCTGAATTACCGGATCGCCGCGGTCATCGGCCCGGCAGATCAGCCCGGCGTCGAAGAGCGCGTGCGACAGGAAGCCGCGAAGCAGCCGCTCCGACTCGTCGTCGTCGAAGGTCAGTTTGGTGGCCTTGTCCTTGACGAGCTCGATGCCGTAGAAATAGCCGTCGCCGCGGACGTCGCCGACTATCGGCAGGTCGTTCAGCTTCTCCAGGGTTGCCCGGAATGCGCCCTCATTGGCGCGGACGTTGCCGAGCAGGTCCTCCTTCTCGAACACGTCGAGGTTCGCCATGGCGACGGCGCAGGAGACCGGATGCCCGGCGAACGTCACGCCATGCAGGAAGGTGGCCTGCCCCTCGATGAAGGGCTCCATCAGCGCGTCCCGGACCAGCATGCCGCCAAGCGGCGCGTAACCGGAGGTGACGCCCTTGGCGAAGGTGATGATGTCGGGCTGGTAGCCATACCGCTCGGACCCGAAGTAGTAGCCGAGCCTGCCGAACGCGCAGATCACCTCGTCCGAGACCAGCAGCACGCCGTACCTGTCGCAGATGTCGCGAACCCGCTGGAAGTAGCCGGGCGGCGGCGGGAAGCAGCCACCGGAGTTCTGCAGCGGCTCCAGGAACACTGCAGCGACCGAGTCCTCACCCTCGCGCAGGATGGCCCGCTCGATCTCATCTGCAGCCCAGATCCCGAAAGCGGTGACGTCATCGGCGACGAACTCCGGCGCGCGGTAGAAGTTGGTGTTCGGCACCCGGACCCCGCCGGCCGGCAGCGGCTCGAACGGCTCTTTGATGCCGGGCAGTCCGGTAATCGCCAAAGCGCCCATCGAGGTCCCGTGGTAAGCGATGGACCGGCTGAGGACCTTGTACCTGTTCGGCTGGCCGATCGCCTTGAAGTACTGCTTGGCCAGCTTCCAGGCCGACTCCACCGCCTCGGACCCGCTGCCGGTAAAGAAGACCCGGTTGAGATCGCCTGGTGCCATGGCGGCGAGACGGTCGGCTAGCTCAATCGCCTGGGGATGCGCGTACGACCAGAGCGGGAAATAGGCGAGCTCAGCGGCCTGCCGGGCGCCCGCCTCGGCGACCTCGGTCCGGCCATGCCCGATCTGGCTGACGAACAAGCCGGCCAGGCCGTCCAGGTAGCGCTTGCCGCGCTGATCGTAAACGTACTGACCCTCGCCCCGGACGATGACGGGCATATCGCTAGCGGCATAGGAGGACATCCTCGTGAAGTGCAGCCACAAGTGGCGCTTGGCCTTCTCCTGCAGCGCCGCGATCTCGTCATTGCTGTACGCCGTACTCATCTGGTCCCCCAGCTGTAGGTCTGCTTGCAGAGTTTCAGGTAGACAAAGGTCTCAGTCTGCGTCACGCTCGGAATCGCGCGCACCCGGCCGAGGATGTCCAGCAGCTGATCGTCGTCCTCGCAGACAAGTTCGATCAGGATGTCGAAAGAGCCTGCGGTGATAAGGACGTAGTCGATCTCCTCCATCCCCGCAAGGTGGCCGGCAACGCGCTCCAGGTCGCCGCCGCAGCGGATGCCGACCATGGCCTGGCGCGGGAACCCCAGCGACAGCGGGTCCGTTACGGCCACGATCTGCATAGCACCCACGTCAATGAGACGCTGGACGCGCTGCCGGACCGCGGCCTCCGACAGTCCGACGGCCTTGCCGATCGCTGCGTACGATCGCCGGCCGTCCTGCTGGAGCTGTTCGATGATCTGCTTGGACAGCCTGTCGAGCACGACCTTGCTGTCAGGCTCGCGGCGGCTCGCTTGGCCACGGTTCCGAGCGCTCTGGGCGAGCGACGTTACCGGCGTGTGCGCCATGCGTGAGCCCTCCTTCCAACCTATCGTGCCATGTTATCGGTATCTGTCAACTAATTCCGTAGAGTCTAGGGCAATCTGTAACTGATTCGCTTGTGCAATGCCTGTTTCTCTGTCAGGGTCGTACCCGAACTCAGGATCGGTTCACCGGGAGGCCCGTGGTGGAAACAGCCGAGATGCAGGCAGCACGGCCAGAGCCCCAGCGGGTGCTGGCTAACTTTGTCGGAGGCAGCTACCGGGCGTCGCAGGACGGCCGGACAAGCGACATCATCGACCCGAGTACCGGCGAGACCTACCTGCAGGCGCCAGTGTCCGGTGCGGCAGATGTCGATGCCGCGCTGCGGACGGCTGCGGAAGCATTCGAGACCTGGCGCGACACGACGCCGGCCGAGCGCAGTCTCGCTCTGCTGCGGTTCGCGGACGCGATTGAGGCCAGAGCCGAGGACCTGGTCGAGGCCGAGTCGCGCAACACCGGTAAGCCGGTAGCCCTGACACGCGCCGACGAGGTGCCCCCGCTTGCCGACGAGCTGCGGTTCTTCGCCGGCGCGGCCCGGCTCCTGGAGGGCAAGTCGGCCGGGGAATACCTGCGCGGCCACACCTCGATGATCCGGCGCGAGCCGGTCGGAGTGTGCGCGCAGGTGGCGCCCTGGAACTACCCCATGATGATGGCGGTCTGGAAGTTCGCGCCCGCGCTCGCGGCCGGGAACACCGTCGTGCTGAAGCCATCGGACACTACTCCGGTCTCGACTGTGCTGCTGGCCGAGATTGCAGCGGAGTTCTTCCCGCCGGGCGTGCTCAACGTGCTCTGCGGTGACCGCGACACTGGCCGGGCGCTGGTGTCGCATGAGATCCCGCAGATGGTATCGATTACCGGCTCGGTCAGGGCAGGCATCGAGGTCGCCCAGGCTGCCGCGGCAGGCCTGAAGCGCGTGCACCTGGAGCTGGGCGGCAAGGCGCCGGTCATCGTGTTTGACGACGCCGACGTGGAACAGGCCGTCCAGGGCATCGCCGACGCCGGGTACTACAACGCGGGCCAGGACTGCACCGCCGCGACCAGGGTGCTGGCTGGCCCTGGTATCAGCGCGGAGCTGAGTGATGCCCTGATCTCAAGGGCCGCAACGGTAAAAACAGCCGGGCGCGAAGTGACCGACGCCTACTACGGGCCGCTGAACAACCCCGCGCAGCTGGCCAGGGTGGAGGGTTTCCTGGAACGGGCGCCTGCGCATGCCACCATCGCCACCGGGGGGCACCGGGTCGGCGAGCGCGGATTCTGTTTCGCGCCGACCGTCGTGACCGGACTGCGCCAGGACGACGAGATGATCCAGGACGAGGTCTTCGGGCCCGTCATCACCGTGCAGCGGTTCAGCGATGAGCAAGAAGCACTGCGCTGGGCCAACGGAGTCAAGTACGGGCTGGCCGCCAGCGTCTGGACGCGCGATCACGGCCGGGCCATGCGGGCCGCAAGACAGCTGGATTTCGGGGCCGTCTGGATCAACACCCACATCCCGTTCGTCTCCGAGATGCCGCACGGTGGCTTCAAGCACTCCGGGTACGGCAAGGACCTGTCCGGCTACGGCTTCGACGACTACACCCGGATCAAGCACGTCATGAGCAACATCGAGGCCTGAGACTTCTGGCCCTCGTCGACCGGATCGGGGAGGTACGCCATGGTGCGGCGCGAGCCCGGCACGGGCGTGTTCGGAGATCCTGCTGCCTGGCGCGGCCTGCGGGAACCGCGAATATCGCGCCGGGGATTGCTGCGGGCAGGCGCCCTCGCGACCGGAGCGACAGCGGTTTCCGGCGTCCTCGGCGCCGCTGGCCTGTCCAGCCTGCTGGCGGCCTGTGGCAGCGGGGCGCCGGCCGCAGCCGTGCTCACCGATTCCCCCGGCAGCCCCGCCTGGTGGGGCAAACAGCACCTGCACCACACGGTTAACTTCGCGAACTGGCCTGACTACATCGACGTGCTGAACAACAAGCACCCGACGCTGGAGCACTTCACTGACCTGACGGGAATCCGGGTGAACTACGCGGAGGCAGTCAGCGAGAACCTGCCGTTCTACAACTCCATCAGGCGGTACCTCGAGCGCAAGCAGTACACCGGATACGACATCATCGTGACCACCACCAACAGCCCTGCGCTCGGCGAACTCATCAGCAACGACTGGCTGATCCCGCTTGATCAGTCCATGATGAACAACTTCAGGGCCTATGCAGGATCGCTGGTACGCAACCCGCCGTGGGACCCGGGCAACACCTATACCATGGCCTGGCAGTCCGGCTGGACAGCAGTCGGCTATAACTCCGCGCAGGTCAAAGACCCCGGCGACAGCGTGGAGATCCTGTTCGACAAGCGGTACGCCGGCCGGGTCGGGATGTTCAGCGACCCCTACGAACTGGGCAGCGTCGGCTTGCTGGCCCTCGGCGTGAACCCGGCGACTTCGACGGAAGCGGACTGGCATAAAGCGGCCTCGCTGTTGCTGAAGCAGCAGAGCGAGGGAATTGTCCGCGGCTATTACGACCAGAACTACATTGACGTCCTCAAGAGCGGCGAGATTATCGTCTCGCAGGCGTTCTCCGGCGACATCTTCCAGGCCAACCTGCAGCAGCGGTACCACGACCTGCAGCTGCTCATGCCTGCCGAAGGCGGGATGTTCTGGACGGACAACATGTGCATCCCGATGTACGCACAGAACCCCAAAGACGCGATGGCGCTGATGGACTACTTCTACCAGCCACAGGTCGAGGCCGTCGTCGAGTATTACAACGACTATGTCTGCCCGGTGCCCGATGCCCGGCTGGTGCTACGCCACCCGCGCGGCTGGGCCGCTCAGGAGCTGGCAGCGATGCGACAGGAGGTCGGCAAGCCGCCGTCCTACATTGCCAGCTCATCGCTGGTGTTCCCGACGACGGAGTACGAGGCCCGCTCGAAGTATTACCGGCAGTTTCAGAGCGCTGAGGAGCTGGCGCTCTGGGACAGGTTGTTCGGGACGATTGCGACGAAAAGCTAAGATGACCGATGCTGGAGTTGGCCGGCGGCTGGACGTAGGCCGGGCACTGGCTGGCGCCCGCCCGGTCCCGTTCTGGCTGGACCAGCCTGGCGCATTGCGCCCCGAAGCGGAGCCCGCGCTGGCCGGGCGCACGCTGGCCGGACTGGCCGTTGTGGGCGGCGGATTCACCGGGCTGTGGACCGCGCTGCAGGCCAAGGAAGCCGACCCCGGGCGCGACGTCGTGCTGCTGGAGGGCCGCCGGGTGGCCTGGGCTGGCACCGGCCGGAACGGCGGCTTCTGCTCCGCCAGCCTTACCCACGGGCTGGCCAATGGCCACGACCGGTTCTCCGCTGAGCTCGGCCTACTGGAGCGCCTCGGCCGGCGCAACCTGGACGACATCGAGAAGACCATCGCGCGCTACCAGATCGACTGCGATTTCGTCAGGTCAGGGGAGCTCGCGGTGGCGACCCAGCCGTGGCAGGCCGAGAGCCTGCGCGAGACCGCTGCACTGGGCGCCCGGCTCGGCGGCAGCCTACGGCTGCTAGCGGCAGACGCTGTTCGCGCCGAGCTGGACTCGCCGGCGTACCTGGCCGGCCTGTGGGACACCGACGGCTGTGCCACTGTCGACCCGGCACGGCTGGCCTGGGGCCTGCGCCGGGCTTGCCTGGACGCTGGCGTCCGGATCTACGAGCACACCCCGGTTCTGGCGGTGAGCGAGGAAACAGGCAAGCCAGGCAGGCTTGCCCTGACGGTTCCGGGCGGCCGCGTCAGTGCTCGCCGGGTAGCTCTTGCCACCGGGGCGTTCTCGCCGCTGCTGCGCAGGCTCCGGTACTACCTGCTCCCGGTATATGACTATGTGCTCGTCACCGAGCCGCTGACGGCTGGCCAGCTGGCAAGCATCGGCTGGCAGCACCGGCAGGGCGTGGGCGACAGCGCGAACCAGTTTCACTACTACCGCCTCACTGCCGACAACCGGATCCTGTGGGGCGGTTACGACGCGATCTATTACTACGGCGGCACCACAAGCGCGGTACACGATCAGCGCCCGGCTACCTTCGACCGGCTTGCCGCACATTTCTTCACCACGTTCCCGCAGCTTGAGGGCGTGTCTTTCAGCCACAAGTGGGGCGGCGTGATCGACACCTGCTCCCGGTTCTGCGCGTTCTTCGGCACCGCGCGGTCCGGCAGGCTCGCGTACGCAGCCGGTTACACCGGGCTCGGCGTCGGGGCCAGCCGGTTTGGCGCCCGCGTCCTGCTCGACCTGCTTGGCGGCGAGCCCACCGAGCTGACCGAACTGGAAATGGTGCGCACCAGGCCAGTCCCGTTCCCGCCTGAGCCACTGCGGTCGGCAGGCGTGCAGCTAACCCGGTGGTCCCTGGCCAGAGCGGATGAGCACCAGGGCCGCCGGAATCTGTGGCTCCGGGCGCTCGATAAGGCAGGCCTCGGCTTCGACTCCTGAGACTCTGCCCGGCTGGGTACGGTCCAGCATGAGGAAGGGAGCATCGAGCAGGTGCAGCGTCCATCCAGCCGCGATGTCCGGGAGGCCGTGCTCGATGCCGCATTGCTTGCCCTCGCTAGCCTGTTGTCCTACTGGCTGATTGCTGACCTGCTGTCCCGGGTTCACACGGCATCGAGGACCGAGCACATCATCGGCGGCCTGTGGGCAGCCATCGCGACGATCTTCGTCAGTAAGAGCAGCTACCAGCAAAGCGTCGCGGCTGCGGCTTCCAGGGTGGCCGGGACGCTGGTGAGCTTCGTGGTGTGCTTCGTTTACCTCGTCTTCCTGCCAGTCCACCTGTGGGCATTCGCGCTGCTGATCGGCGTGAGCGCGCTGGCCCCCACGCTGGCAGGCAGGCCCGCTGACGCTGCGACCGCCGCGATCACGACGGCCGTCCTGCTGGCCCTGGCAGCGCTCAGCCCGCAGCACGCCTGGCAGCAGCCGATCCTCCGCCTCGGCGACACGGTGGTGGGCGTGATCGTCGGCGTTGCCGCCGCGTGGGTGGGCCGGAGCCTGACCGGCGGCCAGGACGCAAAGGCAGGCAACTGACGGTCGTAGAACTGGCCGCGACGCGACCGTGTAGTCGTAGCCGTGCCGTGGCCGCTCAGTCAGCCCAGCGTCAGCCGCAACGGCGGCAGCGGGTCTGAACCCGATGCCAGCAGTTCACGGATCTGGTCACCGTCCAGGTAACTGGCAATCAGGTCAGCCAGCCGGTCGAGCCTCGCCTCCCTGATCGCGCCGAACGATACATCCGGCGCGCCGGTGAAACTCCGCCCGGCGACGCGGGCCACATAAGTCAGGTACTCACGCCGGAAGCTGTCGTTCTCCAGCAAGCCGTGCCAGACAGTACCGGCTACAGCGTCGACGCGGCAGCCCTCGTCGGCAAAGAACGGCTCACCGTCGTCCCTGATGACCGTGCCGTGGTGGATCTCGTAGCCGTGCACGATCACGCCGCCCGCGAGTGTTTTCGAGGGCCGGGCCAGTATCTTCTCCCTCCCGAACACGGTCTGCACCGGCAGCAGTCCGAGGCCGGGTACTTCCCCGTAGCTGCTCTCCACGTCGTCGTCGATCAGCGTGCCGAGCATCTGATACCCGCCGCAGATGCCGAGGACCGGCAGGCCGCGCGCGACGTGCCGGGCGACCGCCTTGTCGATCTGACGCTCGCGCAGCCAGGCGAGATCGCGCACCGTCGCCCGGCTGCCGGGCAGTATCACCAGATCGGCATCGGCTAGTTCGGCCGCATGCCGGGCGAAGCGCACCACCACGCCTGGCTCGGATGCCAGCGCGTCCACGTCGGTGTGGTTGCTCATCCGCGGGACGGCGACCACGGTCACCCGCAGCACGTCGTCGCCGAGCGGCGGACCGCCGGACTGCAGCAGCGCCCAGTCGATGGCATCCTCGGCGTCCACGCCGATGCCATCGGTGAACGGCAGCACACCGAATACGGGCCGGCCGGTGAGCTTCTCGAGCATGTCCAGGCCCGGCTGCAACAGGGCGGGCTCGCCGCGGAACTTGTTCACCACGAATCCGGCAATCAGCGCCTGGTCGGCCGGGTCCAGCACCGCCAGCGTGCCGACGAACGAGGCGAACACGCCGCCCCGGTCGATGTCACCCACCAGCAGCGCGGGCATCCTGGCGGCGCGGGCAAAGCCGAGGTTAACGATGTCGGTCTGGCGCAGGTTGATCTCGGCGGGGCTGCCCGCTCCTTCGCACACCACCACGTCGAACCTGCGAGCCAGCTCCTGGTAGGACTCCAGCACGACACCGAGCAGCGCGCGCGCCCGGTCGCTGCTCCAGTAACTCGCGGCGTCGGTCTCGGCGACCGCTTTGCCCAGCACGACGAGCTGGCTGCCGGTCTCGCTGCCCGGTTTCAGCAGCACGGGATTCATCAGTGCCTCGGGCTCGATCCCGCAGGCTTGTGCCTGTGCGGCCTGTGCCCGGCCGATTTCCTCGCCAGCCAGGGTGACGAAGGAGTTCAGCGACATGTTCTGCGCCTTGAACGGCGCGACAGTTACCCCTTGCCGCGCCAGCCAGCGGCAGAGCCCGGCCGTGACGACAGACTTGCCCGCATCCGAGGCCGTGCCGGCGACCAGAAGCGCTCCCACTCGCCGCAGACTAAGCCACGCTGCGCTGGCCTAGTTGGCCGGCCTGCTCGCAGCCCGCACCCTGAAGGTGTGGTGACCTGCCCTTGGCGCTTTGTCGCTTACGTGGCCGCAAAACTTTAGTGACGTGAAGCTTCACGGCTCACGAGAAAGTCCCGCCAGCGTCAGCGGCTCTCCAGGACGCCGCCTGCAGGGCCAGCAAGGCAACATGCAGCGACAGCCGAGACTCAGCCGGCTCGAGTTCGACGCCGAGCACGTCCTCGATCTGCCGTAGCCGTTCGTACATGGTCGGCCGAGCCAGGTGCGCGCGCTTGGCCGCTGCCGCCTTATTGCCGCCCGCCTCCAGGTAGGCCGTGAGTGCGGGGACCAGCTGTGAGCCCGTCGCGTGATCGTGCACGAGCAGCCTGCTGAGTTCCCGTTCGGCGAACGCCTGCAGCCGGGGGTCATGGCGCAGCAGGTGCAGCAAGCCACGCAGCCGCAGGTCCGGCAGCCGGTAGTAAGTCCGGTGGCCGTCGGCAGCGGCGGCTGCAGCGGCGACGTGGTCTGCCTCCAGCAATGAGCGCTGCACCGCGGCGACCGAGTCGACCGCCGAGCCGGCCGCGATTACGTCGGCCGGAGCCAGCCGCGGCCGCAACTGGGTCGCAAGGCGGGACAGAGCGGCCTCCGGATCGGCGCTCGGCGGCAGCGTCAGCAGCGCGGCAATCCGGTCATCGTCAAGTGAGCCCACCAGCGCGGGCATGTGCAGTTGCCGGCACACCTCGGCTATCGCGTCGGCAATCCCAGCCGCCCGGGCCGGGGCGGCAAGCGCGGGCGCAACACCAGCTCGACCTGGTATCACCGGAACGCCGGTAGCAGGCCCCGCTGCCCCCTGGCCGGTCGCGGCGTGCGAGTTCGCCACCCGGACGACGACTGGCACGAGCAGCCGGCCCGCTACCGGCACGCCGAGCGCCCTGGCCCGTGCCGCGGCTTCTGCCGGGTCGCTGTAGCCATCGCCCAGCAAGGCGGACAGGATCGTGCGATGTGCCTGGCGTTCCAGGCTCTCGCGCCGGTGGTCAAGGAGGCGGCCAAGGGCAAGGGTCGTCGCCGCTCGCTCGAGCAGCGCCTCGTCACCCGGCTTTGGTGTCTCACCGCGCAGCATGATCAGCCGTCCCCAGTCCTCGCCCCGGGCGCCGACGACAGTGACGAGCCAGCCCGACGCCGTGTCGTAGCCAGTCCGGCCAGTCAGCGTGGCCGATCGCGACCGGCCGGAGAACCCTGCCAGCAGGCTCGCCGCATCCGCGCCGAGCGGCGCGCAGGCCAGGACCTGATGCGCGAGGTCCTCGAGAATGACCGGACAGCCCGCGAGCGTGGCGGTCTGTGCCACAACCTCGTCCGCGGGCGCTCCGGACACCGCAAGCTCGGTGAAGACCTGGTGAAGCCGATCGGCCGAGCGCAGCTCGGCTAGCTGGGCGTCGATGATCCGGGCGTGGACCGCCTCGGTGATCTCGATGAACTGCGTCTCGCGCTCGAACACGATGAGCGGTAGCTGATGGTCGGCGGCGGCCGCGATCAGCGCGGACGGCAGGCTGCGGGAGTAGCGGGAGCCGAGTTCGACTGCGAGGCCGCTGACGCCGACCAGGGCAAGCTCAGCGACGTACCGGGTTAGCCCTGCCGGGTCGTCAGGCAGCGCGATCCCGGTGGACAGCACGAGCTCGCCGCCGCGCAGCAGGTGCGCGGCCTGGGCCAGCTCGATCACGTGCACCCAGCGGACGGGAGCGGTCAGCCGCTCGGCGCCGGCCAGCACGCGCGGCGCGCCACTGCGGACCGGGTCGAGCGCCAGCACCTCGGCCACTGTAGGCAACATGCCTGATGCCTCCCTCATCTGATCCGCCGTGCTGGCAGGGCTGGGGCGGGCCGCACACACTGTACCGCCCGCCGGCTCATTCCCTTACACAACGTAAGTTGGCTCAAGCCCGCGGTGGCGACACACTGGGCGCGGGGGCACGATGAGAGCTATTGGCTGATCAGCGCATCGGAAGGCGGCAGCGCCATGGAGCAGGCAACCACGCATCGCACGCACTGGATTAACGGCAAGCCGTGGACCGGTGAGGCGGCCGCCCGAGGCGATATCTACAACCCGGCGACCGGGCGGGTCTCCGGAACGGTCGACTACGCCACGGCCGCTGAAGTGGACGCTGCGGTCGCGGCGGCCAAGGGCGCGCTGCCCGGCTGGCGCGAGACCTCGCTCGTGCGACGTGCTGGAGTGATGTTCGAGTTCCGCGAGCTCGTCCGCAAGCACTCGGGCGACCTGGCGGCGCGGATCACCGCCGAGCACGGGAAGGTGGTCTCCGACGCGGCCGGCGAGGTGGCCCGCGGCCTGGAGGTGGTGGACTTCGCCTGCGGGATACCGCATCTGCTTAAGGGCGGGTTCTCAGAGAACGTGTCTACCGGCGTCGACGCCTATTCGATCAGGCAGCCGGTCGGCGTGGTGGCCGGGATCACCCCGTTCAACTTCCCGGCGATGGTGCCGATGTGGATGTTCCCGATCGCCCTGGCGTGCGGCAACACTTTCGTGCTCAAGCCGTCCGAGAAGGACCCCTCGGCGTCACTGCTGCTGGCCGAACTGCTGGCTGAAGCGGGCCTGCCTGACGGCGCATTTAACGTCGTGCACGGTGCCAAGCCCGCGGTGGACGCGCTGCTGGCGCATCCCGACGTCCGCGCGGTGAGCTTCGTCGGCTCCACGCCGATCGCACGTTACGTTGCCGAGACGGCGACCAGCCACGGCAAACGCGTGCAGGCACTCGGCGGTGCCAAGAACCACATGGTCGTGCTGCCCGACGCTGACCTCGACCTGGCCGCGGACGCGGCGGTGAACGCGGGCTTCGGCTCCGCTGGCGAGCGATGCATGGCCATCTCGGTTCTGGTGGCGGTGGATCCGATCGGCGACGAACTCGTCGGCAAGATCCGGGACCGGATCGGGAAACTGACCGTCGGCCCCGGCGACGCCGAAGGCTCGGAGATGGGGCCGCTGGTCACCCGCGAGCACCGTGACAAGGTCGCGACCTATCTGGAGTCGGGCGTAGCGGACGGCGCGACGCTCGCGGTCGACGGGCGCGACCACCCGGTCACCGGCGACGCGGCCGACGGCTTCTGGCTCGGGCCGACGGTACTTGACCACGTGACGCCGCAGATGCGCGCCTACCAGGATGAGATCTTCGGCCCGGTGCTGTCAGTGGTCCGCGCCGGAAGTTACGCCGAGGCAGTGGAGATGGTCAATGCCAACCCGTACGGCAACGGCACCGCGATCTTCACCAGCGACGGGGGAGCAGCGCGCCGCTTCACCCATGAGATCGAGGTCGGGATGGTCGGCGTCAACGTCCCGATTCCGGTACCGATGGCGTTCTACTCGTTCGGCGGCTGGAAGTCCTCGCTCTTCGGCGACACGCACGTGCACGGGACTGAGGGCGTCCATTTCTACACCCGCGGGAAGGCCGTCACGTCACGCTGGCTCGACCCGAGTCACGGTGGCGTTAATCTCGGCTTTCCCGTCAATCAGTAAGTACCGTCGATCAGTAAGCACCGTCAGCCAGTAAGCCTCCCGGCGCGAAACCTGTGCGCCGTAGCGCCGAAGGGATCGCCCTTGGCGTGGGCGAAGACTTTTGCGGGCGGAACCGCGAACACCATCGCCTCGCCGCTGCCGTCGAGGCCGCGAAAGGCGCCATCGCGAGCGGTGAACTGCCACCGGCCGTCCCACTTGGGCAGGAACGCGCCAGCCGCGCGCGCAAGCACGGCATCGTCGGTGATCTGCACCGCCTCGCCTTCCACCACGACATCTAGGCCCTGGTCCCACCGATTACAGCCCGTGGTCAGCACCACGTGCGGGTTGGCGCGCAGGTTGGCGAACTTCTGCTCCTCCGCGCCGGTGGTAAACCAGATCGCCTCCTCCCACCACGCCGCGACGACTGGGGTGACGTGCGGCCGGCCATCGGCCCGAACGGTGGAGATCCAGAACAGCTCGGCGGTCTCGAGCACCCTGCGGGTCTGCTCCCAGGTCGCGGCCGTCGCGTCCGGATCACTGTAAGGCCGGTCAAGCGCGGTACTTGGCACAGGCATCGGTATGTCTCCAGTCACGGCAACGTAGTGTCTTTGCAGGGTGAGACTGGCCAGCGGCGCAGAAATAATCGCCGCGGTCCTGAGCACTCACGACTTGGTGGTCGCCAATGACCGCCGTCAGCAGCAGGTACTCATCGCCCCGGTTCCCGACCGCGCTCGTCGGCGTGCTCGGCGCGATCATGTGCCTGACTGTGCCGCTCGACACTGGGCCGTGGTCATCCTGCCGCAGCGAGGCAAGGCGCGGAACCTGCGGCAGGCCGCGATCGACGAGGAGCATCCCGCATGAGCAGTTCGGCGTCAGCTAGGCCAGTACGCGCGCGTGACCTCGGGATACCGTTCGACGGGACGCCAGGGCGGTGGAACGCCATCACCGACGTGCCCGGTGTCGAGGTCGGATACCAGACGCTAATTCGCGGCGACTCGGTACGCACCGGGGTGACGGCGATTCATCCGCGTGGCGCCGCGGGAGCGGGGGATCCGGTCATCGCCGGGTTCTTCTCCCAGAATGGCAACGGCGAGATGACCGGCCTGTCGTGGATTGAGGAGTCAGGCACGTTCAGCGGCCCTGTCGGCATCACCAATACGCACGCGGTCGGAGTTGTCCACGCCGGAATCGTGGCCTGGACCATCAAGCATCATCCGCGCCTCGCGCAGGTGTGGCTGCTGCCAGTCGCCGCCGAGACCTGGGACGGCTACCTCAACGACATCAACGGGCACCACGTCACCGAGGAAACGGCAGTCGCCGCGCTCGAGGCGGCCGCGTCAGGGCCGGTTGCCGAGGGCTCTGTCGGCGGCGGCACCGGCATGAACTGTTACAGCTTCAAAGGCGGCTCGGGCACCTCGTCACGGCTTGTCAGCTTCGCCGGCACGCAGTACGCCGTGGGCGTGTTCGTGCAGGCGAACTTCGGCAGCCGCCAGGAGCTCACCCTGGCAGGCGTGCCGGTCGGGCGGCTCGTCACCGCAGCTGACCCGATGGCGGACTTCAGCCTCGCGCCGGAGGGTTCGGGCTCGGTCATCACTATCGTCGGTACCGACGCCCCGCT
>Ga0335074_10004528_pt1 | contig 19151 bp, 14 predicted proteins | sample Lox_Sample_23_FD_206715 | JGI IMG/M metagenome (GOLD analysis project Ga0335074, IMG submission 206715) | Soil microbial communities from Loxahatchee National Wildlife Refuge, Florida, United States - Lox_Sample_2.3 | ecosystem: Environmental > Terrestrial > Soil > Wetlands | place: USA... | reverse complement strand
AAGTGTTTCCGGACGACGCGTCGGCGATGACGATCGTCCCGGCGATCGCCGTGCCCATCGAGGAGCCAAGGTTGGACACTGCTCGCGAGAGGCCGGAGATCTCGCCTTGCTTCTCCTCGGGGAACGCCGACTGCACGACGTTTACTGACGGGGTCAGCATCAGGCCGATGCCGAGGCCCATGGTCAAGAGGCCAGGCGCGAACACCCACACGCTCGAGGTGACCTTGTACAGGCCAAGTAGAAGTCCGATCCCAACCAGCGTCAGCACGAACCCGGCCCGGATCAGTGTCCGCTGCGAGCGCTTACGAGCGAGCCGCTGCTGGGCGAGCGAGGACGCGAGGATCCCGGCGGTGGCCGCGGTGAAGACCACGCCGGTCTTGATCGCGCTGTAGCCCTTGACCACCTGGAGGAAGACCGACACCACGAAGGTGCTGCCCATCAGCAGCAGCCACTGGATGTTCTGCGTGACCATGGCCAGGTTGGAGACGCGGCTCCGGAACAGGCTGGTGGAGAGCAGCGGCTCCTTGCCCGCTCGCTCCTCCCGGCGGACGTAGAGAAAGAACGCGAACTGCAGTGCGACCCCGAGCGCGAGAAAGACCACGACCAAGGTGGTGCTCACGCCGAACTGGAGGATCCCGAGGACCAGGAAGAGCATGCCGGCGGCGGACAGGACGGCGCCGATGGCGTCGAAGCGACGCGTCGAGTCCGGAGGAAGCGGATCCTTCATGCGCCGGCAGAGCAGGATGATCATCGCCACGATGGCCGCCTGGAGGAGGAACGACACCCGCCAGCTGATCGCGGTCGTAATCAGGCCGCCGATCAACGGTCCGGCGGCGGCCCCGATCCCGCCCGCCCCGCTGATCACGCCGAATGCCCGTGCGCGCGACTGGACGTCGCTGTAGTACATCGTCGCCAGGATGTAGATCGGAGGGATCATCAGGGCCGATCCGACTCCCTCGAACGCCGAGTAACCGACGATCAGGATGCCCAGCACTCCCGCCAGCGCGGCGATCACCGCGCCCGCTCCGTACACGGTGAGACCCGCGATCAGGCAGCGCTTCCGCCCCCACCGGTCGGTCAGCTTGCTGCCGGGGATCATCAGCGCGGCCATGCAGAGCAGGAACAGGGTGATCGCGGTCTGCACGCCGTGAACGTCGGTCCCGAGGTCCTTGGCGATGCTGTTGATCGCCACGTTCATGTTGGACCCGGCGAAGCTCGCGACGAACTGGGTGAGCGCCAGCGGGGCCAGCATGCGGCGGGCAGTGGCGGCCTCCTGCTGCGCCACCGCCGTGGCGTCGGTCGGGATCGCGCTCACGCTGCCACCGTGTCAAGCCGGGTTGGCGCTCACATCATCCGGAGCGGATGAAAGGGTGCTCAGTCGCCCACTGCCGCTGTCTCGGCCGCCTTAGCCGCCATCTCGTCCGCCGGGGTGCGAAGACCCGCGCCGAGCAGGAACAGCAAGGCCACGGTGCCCGTCCACCCGGTCTGGTGGCTGGCGCCGATCCCGGCGCCGTTGTCGCCGTGGAAGTACTCGTGGAACGGGATCAGATCGTGCCAGTGGGGATCGGTCTGGAACTTCTCGATCCCGCCGTAGACAGGCCGGCGGCCGGTGTCGTCGTTGGTGAACGTCGACGTGAGCCGGCGGCCGATCTCAGCGGCGACCTCGAGCAGATTCAGCTCTTTCCCCGAGCCCGTCGGGCACTCGACCTTCACCCGATCGCCGTAGTAGCGGTGGAGCTGGATCAGCGCGCGCAGGATGACCAGGTTCATCGGGAACCACACCGGGCCGCGCCAGTTGGAGTTGCCGCCGAACATGCCGGTGTCGGACTCCGCCGGCAGGTAGTGCACGTTGTACTCCTGGCCCGCCCAGTCGAAGATGACCGGCTGGTCCAGATGCCGGCGGGAGATGGCACGGATCCCGTGGGCGCCGAGGAACTCCTCCTCGTCCAGCATGACCGAGAGGATCCGGCGCAGGCGGGACTCGTCGACCAGCGAGGTCATCCGCCGCCCCTCCGGGCTCGGACCCGGCAGATGGGCGAGTTGCGGCAGCGAGTCGGAGAACCGGGCGATGAACTCGGTGAGCAGATCCAGCACGCCGGGGTAGCGGTCGAGGACATCGGGCTCGAACACCGTCGCCGCGCACATTGGCAGCAGCCCGACCAGCGAGCGCACCTTCAGGTCGATGGTCGTGCCGTCCGGCATCCGCATCACGTCGTAATAGAAGCCGTCCGCCTCGTCCCACAACGTGGCGTCGCCCTCAGGCGGGTTCATCGCCACCGAGATCCACATGAAGTGGGCGGTGAACTTGAGCGCCATGTCGAAATAGGCCGGCTCGTGGCGCGCCAGCTCGATGGCGATCTGAAGCATCCACTGGCAGTACAGGGCCATCCATGCCGTGCCGTCCGCCTGCTCGAGCTGACCCCCACCGGGCAACGGTGCCGAGCGGTCGAAAATCCCGATGTTGTCCAGCCCCAGAAACCCTCCCTGGAACAGGTTGCGGTCGTCGGGGTCCTTGCGGTTAACCCACCACGTGAAGTTGGTCAGGAGACGATCGAACACCCTCGCCAGGAACTCACGGTCGCCCTGCCCCCGGATCTCCCCCTCGCGCTCGTACACGTACAGGGCTGCCCACGGCGTCACCGGCGGGTTGACGTCGCTGAAGTTCCACTCATAGGCCGGGATCTGTCCGTTCGGATGCAGATAGCGCGTCCTGAGCAACAGCTCGATCTGCTCCTTGGCGAAGTCGACGTCGACCAGCGACAGCGGCGCGCAGTGGAAGGCAAGATCCCAAGCGGCAAACCAGGGGTACTCCCACTTATCGGGCATCGAAATGACGTCGCCCGCGAGCATGTGGAACCACTGGACGTTGCGGAGTCCGCTGGACGGCGCCTGCGGTCCCCAGGGGTCGACGCCGTGCTCGCGTACCCACTGGTGCACGTCGTACTCGTAGTACTGCTTGCCCCACAGCATTCCGGCGAGTGCCTGACGCATTACCATCGCCTGGTCGGAGCTCAGCGCCGGCGGAACGACCGTCGCGTAGAACTGGTCGGCTTCAGCCCGGCGGGCCTTCATCACACGGTCGAACCCTGCACCCAGGGGCTTGGTGCTGGCCCCCCCGTTGCCGATCGAGCCGCCGCCGGCGGTGAGGCGGACGCGAACCTGCACGGTTCCCCCTGCCGGTACCTCGAACGCGTGGTTGGCGGCCACTTTCGTCCCGGTGCGCTCCGGGTTGACCGCCCCCTCCGCACCGCCTACCACGTAATCATTCACGCCGTCCTTCGCGTATGCCGACGCATTGGGCGCGCCGAACAGCCGCTGGTTGTTGGTTTCGTTCTCGCAGAAGAGGAGTGGCGCTGACGCGTCGACCGACCAGAGCCATTCGCCGAGCTGCTGATGGGTGGCACGCACGACGCCGTCGCTCACGGCAGCCAGCGTCGGCTTGGGGGCATCGGCGCCCCACGACCAGGTATTACGGAACCACAGCGTGGGGAGCAGGTGAAGCGCCGCCGGATCGGGACCGCGGTTGTGCGCGGTAATGAGCATCAGGATGTCGTCGGGTGCGGCCTTGGCGTACTCCACGACCACGTCGAAATAGCGGTCGTCGTCGAAGATGCCGGTGTCGAGCAGCTCGTACTCCATTTCCTGCTTGCCTCGCCGGCCGTTCGTGGTGACGAGATCCAGGTAGGGAAAGGGTCGTTGGGGATACTTGTACTGGCACTTGAGATACGAATGGGTCGGCGTGCTATCGAGGTAGAACCAGTACTCCTTGACATCCTCGCCGTGGTTGCCCTCCCCGTTGGAGAGGCCGAACATCCGCTCCTTGAGGATGGCGTCCGCCCCGTTCCAGAGCGCCAGCGCCAGGCACAGCCGCTGTCGCTCGTCACAGACGCCGGCGATCCCGTCCTCGCCCCAGCGGTAGGCGCGCGATCGCGCCTGGTCGTGCGTGAAGTAGTTCCACGCGTCGCCGCCCTCGGAGTAGTCCTCGCGCACGGTGCCCCACTGGCGCTCGCTCAGGTAGGGACCCCATGCCTTCCATGCCGCTTCGCCCGTTCGGGCCTGCTCGAGCCGCACGTGCTCGGGCGTGTTCTCAATCGTCTTTGCGCTTGCCATGGCGCGAGTCTGACAGCGGCGCGGACCAGCGCAACGGTGCTCGCACCCGACCCTCCCGGGATGCCTGCCGGTGTGACCCGCCTGGCAGCGTGGCGCGGGCCGGGATCAGTCCGGATGATCGGAGTGAAGCGGTTGTACGTCGAACCCGCCGAGGGTGGTCCCCTTGAGCGTCGCGAACGCACGGTCGCAATGGGCCTCGAACTCCTCCTCCGAGTTCCAGACCTCGAAGATCTCGACCTGGTCATCGCCGTACGCGGCGTGGTAGAGGCGGCCCTCCGGTTCGCTCAGCCCGCACTCCTTGAGCTCGTCAATCATGCGGTCGTAGTCTTCCTTCGACATCTGCTTGGGGCTGATGCGCACTGCGACGGGCACCCGACCAACGCTAGACGGATGGGGCGTCACGGCATCACCTGAATGGGGTGATCGGCACCGGCTACGTCGTGACGGCGGCACGCCATCGGACGAAGCCGCCTCACACTGTGTTCTGTGACATTCCGGTGACCGTGCTCTCCGCCGGATCGTCTGGCTCGGCGCTTCCCCCTCCCCCTGCGCGCTGCCTCGCGGCCGCAAATGCCGGGTCTCGGTGCTCGAGCATCGAGGCGTTGAAAAGCGGCGCCGCGACGAGCAGCCGCCCGAGCACGTATAGCCAGCCCAGTACGACGAACGACACGCCGAGCGATCCGTACAACGACGACTCGTGGTGCAGCTTCGGCCCGACCCAGTTAGCGGTGACCGCCTGGAGCAGCGCCATCCCGACTCCGACGATGATCGCACCGGGGAGGAAGGCCGTCCAGCGAGCCCCGTCGGGATGCGGCAGCAGGAACGAGACGCCAAGCCAGACCAACCCGACGACGCCGGCCAGGAGCAGGGATGCCCCGAAGCCGAGGACGACGCCGGCATCCGCGCGCGCCCGGGCGGCCAGCCCCGCACAGGCAAAACCCACCACCACCGCCCCAAGAAAGATCATTCCGGCACGGCCGCCCCGGCGCCACCGGCTGACCGGGATCCCCCAGGCGAGGGCGTGAATCGCGCGCAGCGTGGCGGCACATGTCCGCGCACCGCTCAGGACGCCGACGATACCCAGCAGCAGTACCGCGGCACGCCCGGGGTCGGTGAACGACGCCGAGTGGTTGATCGTGCTCGCGATGACGCCCTTGATGCCGAACTGCTTCAGCGCATCGGACGGTGTTCCGCCCGTTGACTTCAGATAGCCGAGTCCGACCACCGCCACCAGTGTCAGGGGGAGCAGGGTGAGGAAGAAGCGAAACGCGAGCGCGCCCGCGAGCACCGAGGCGGCGGTTCGACGCCCGCGGTCGGCGATCGAGAACGCCAGCGCCACCGTGTATCGCCGCTCGCGCTCTTGCTCGACCCGTGCCTGGGCGTTCTCAACGATCTTCTTGGCCGTTGCCGGCCAGCGGTTGGAAATGGGGGGGGCGATCGCGCTCCTCGACCCGTCGCGAAGGGGCGGCTGTACGACCACCACGATGTCGGAAGCCGACCCAGCCTCATCATCCAATGTGGATGATCCGGGCGCTCTGGCCGGAGGGGTGCGCGCCCCACCGACCTTGACCGGCGCGCACGGTTGTCCCGTGGGCGCCGCGCCGCCAGCCTGACGGGGCGTGCACCGCCGGGCCCGAAGCCGACGGAGCGAGCAGAGCCATGGCCTCAACGCAACCGACCGAAAGCCCGCAGGACGCCGTCCAGGTCGAACTGGAGCAATCCCCGCCGGCCTCGACACTCGAGGTCGTCGGCCCGCCGACTGTGGACTCCGGCACCGTCGACGCCGAGACGCCGGCCGTCGAGCGTGCCAGCGGCACCGCCCTCCTTCTGGCCGATGCCCGCACGGCCTTCATCCTGATCAATCACGCGCGCAAGCTCGCGATCGTGCGGACGTTCGGAGTTTCCCCCGAAGACGCGAACGCCGTCACGGCGATCGGGCTGCTGCTGATCGCCGGCGCTGCTCATGACAGGATTGGCCGGCTTCTCAGAGGCGCCGGGCCACCGGCGCCCGGCGACTCGCTGATCGCCGGTGGGTCGGTGAGAGCCCTCCTCGGCGCGGTCGCCGGACCGGCGGTCGACGAGACGCCAGGACTGGGCACCCTGATCGTGTTGGCGTTGGCGGCACGCACCGCCGGACCGACCGCCATCAGGTCGCTCCGCGGTCTCCGTGCAGGCTCGCACCGCGCAACTGTCGGGTTCCGTCATCGGTACGGGTACCTCGTCGACCCGGGGCACCGGCGGGCGCGACGAGCGCAACGGCGGCAGGCGCAGAGTCCCGAGCCGAGCACCCAGCCATCGCCGCCCGGCGTTTAGTTCACACGAGGTTCACACACTCGCGGCCTGCGGCTCAGAGTCGAGTACGACGTCGGCGACGACACCGGAGCGGACCACGACAACGGTGACCGAGAGCCAGTGCTTCGAGTGCCATGGCATATCACCCCATCAGGATGAGGAATTCGGTCCGGCCACTGGAATCTCGCGATCTACGGGCTGATCGCGTACGGCAACCGAATCGCCGAAGCCTGAGGGAAGCCAGTCGTTAGTCAACCTCCGCTCCCAAGCGTCGCGACGAGGAGCGCCTTGATCGTGTGCATTCGGTTCTCCGCCTGCTCGGACACAATTGACGCCGGCGACTCGAACACGGCGTCCGTGACCTCGAGCGCCTGCAGCCCGTACTTCTGGCACAGCTCCTTGCCGATGCCGGTGCCCGTGTGGTGAAAGGAAGGAAGGCAATACATGAACTTGACGTTGGGGTTCCCGGTCCGCGCCATCGTTCGCGCGTTTACCTGGTAGGGGAGCAGCAGCTCGATCCGCTCCCGCCAGGCCTCGGCTGGCTCGCCCACCGATCCCCACACGCCGGTGAGCAGCACGTCGGCCGCTCTCACGGCCGGCTCGATCTCCTCGGTAATCACGATTTGTGCGCCACTTTGCCGCGCGATGCCGTGAGCGAGAGCGACGACCTCCTGCCGGGGCCACAACTCATTTGGGCTGGCGATCCTGACATCCATGCCTAGCTCGAGGCCGCTGATCAGGTAGGCGTCTGCCGGCTTACAGCTGGCGTCCCCCAGGTAGCAGAAGGCGACCTCGTCGAGGGGCTTCGGGACGTGCTCCTCGAAGGTGAGGAAGTCGGCCAGGATCTGCGTTGGATGCCCTTCGTCGGTCAGGCCGTCGTAAACCGGCACCCCGGCCGACAGCGCTAATTCCTCGGCCACCTGCTCACGCGAGCCCCGATACTCGATCGCGTCATACATGCGCCCGAGCACCCGCCCGATGTCCTTGACCGTCTCCCTGCGACCCATGTGCGGGCCCGTCGGACCGACAAACGTGATTTTGGCGCCTTGGTCATAGGCCGCCACCTCGAACGGGGAGCGGGTCCGGGTCGAGTCCGTTTCGGAGATCAACGCAATGTTCTTACCGCGGAGCCTCTGTTCCTCCCGCCCCTCGAGCTTGGCGGCCTTCAACTCAGCCGCGAGATCGAGCAGGTAGACAAGCTCCTCGCGCGAGTAGACGTCGTGCGTGAGCAACTGACGCCCGTGGAGGTCACGTGTCGTGCTCATTCGTCCTCTCCTCTAGGCGCCGTCCGAAGCGGTGACGTCGCACCAGATCACGCCGGGCGGTAACTGCGGCCGCCGTAGACCACGAGTCCGTACATCACGACGACGTCCAGGCTCAACAGAGCCAGCGACCAAAACGGGTACGCCTGCATCATCAGCATCTGCGCCAGAGCGTTGCCGGCGGCAAACGCGACGCCGAGCCATCGTGCAGCCTGGTTCTTGACCAATACCCCCACGCCGGTGAGGCCTTGGGCCACGCCGATGACCCAGATCGCCCAACCCCAGCTGTTCAGATCGCCGAACAGATAGTGGGCGCGCGCAACGAAGAACTCTGACCCGGTGACGGCGGCGACGCCCTCGACCGTGTTCGTGCAGCCGAGAACCAGCAGCATGGCCGCGGCAAACGTGACCCAGCCGCCGCCGCGTTCATCCTCACCGAGGCGCAGGGCCCGGGGCCCGGTCATGGCGACGCTCAACGTGACCCTCTCGACAGCTCGTTTTGCATCCGATCTCCCACCTCGAGAGATTGTCTATCTGCCCACTGCGCGCCATCACCCCGATCGGATGACGACCCTTTGACCGCCGCGTGCGAGGTTTGCGTGGTGGCTGAAGACGGCCTGTCCGCGAAGCGACGCAAGCGGCTCGAGGAGTTCGTCAAGTTGCTCCGCGTCAAGCCCGGCTCCCGCGTAAACCTGGCCAGGGATTTCGACCCCGCCTTCAAGGCGGGTGTGAGCAGGAAGCGGGAAGGCGTCGCGCTGCTCGAGGAGGGCATCGACCTCATGTGCGAGTACCAGGCGCGGCTCGCCGCCCAGGACACCTGGGGCGTGCTTGTCGTGCTCCAGGCGCTCGACGCGGCCGGCAAGGACGGGACGATCCGGCATGTGATGAGCGGCGTGAACCCGCAGGGCGTCTCGGTGCACAGCTTCAAGGTCCCGTCGGCCGAGGAACTCGATCACGACTACCTGTGGCGCTACGCCCGGCGCCTGCCCGCGCGCGGGGAGATAGGGATCTTCAATCGGTCCTATTACGAGGAGGTCCTGGTGGTCCGGGTACACCCGGAGAACCTCGATCGCCAGAAGCTTCCGAATGCGTCCAAGAAGGGAGACGTGTGGAAGCGGCGCTTCCGCGAGATCAACGACTGGGAGCGTTACTTGACCGACAACGGGTTCCGGATCGTCAAGCTATTCCTGAATCTTTCGCGCGAGGAGCAGCGGGTCCGGTTCCTGCGCCGGATCGACCTTCCCGACCACAACTGGAAGTTCTCGACCGCAGACGTCCAGGAGCGAGAGCATTGGGACGCCTACCAGCGAGCGTTCTCCGATGTGCTCACCCACACGAGCACGGAGTGGGCTCCCTGGTATGTGATCCCGGCCGATCGTAAGTGGTTCGAGCGGGTCGCCGTCGGCATGGTCATCGCGAACACGCTGCTGGAGATCGATCCTCATTTCCCGAGAGTGGACAAGCAGCAGCGTGATGCGCTGCTGGAGGCGAAACAGGCACTCGAGGCGCAGGCGCCGAAGGGCGCCGCTCCCGACCCATTCACGGACGGTCAGCAGGACGGCAAGGCAGCCGTCGAGACGGGAGCATGACGACGGCGACGACAGCGCCGACCGTCCGCCAGCGCCCAACCGAGAACGGCTGGTACAGCGTCGCGCCTGCCGAGGTCGCCACCCGGCTGGGCGTCGACCCAGCGGTGGGCCTCAGCAGCCAGCAGGCCGCCGACCTGCTCCATCAGCACGGACCCAACGCCCTCCCGGCCGAGGCGTCCGTCCCCGCCTGGAAGCGGTTCCTCGGCCAGTACCGGACCTACATGCAGTTGATCCTGGTGGCTGCCGCCGTGGTGTCGCTGGCAATCAAGGAGTGGAGCACCGGCGTGCTGCTGTTGCTGATCACGGTGCTGAACGCCGTAGTGGGGCTGCGGCAGGAGGGCAAGGCGGAGAGCGCGATGAACGCGCTCAAGGCGATGGTCAAGGCCAGTGCGCGCGTCCGGCGCGATGGGACCGAAGCCCAGATCCCCGCCGAGGAGGTAGTCCTCGGAGATGTCGTGCTCCTCGCCGCCGGTGACGATGTGCCGGCGGATGGGCGGATCATCCAGGCGAGCTCGCTGCAGATCGACGAGTCCGCGCTGACCGGCGAAAGCGTGCCGGTCTCGAAGGGGGTCGAGGCGCCGTCGGGCACGGACCTCGCCCCCGGCGACCAGACCGACATGGCGTTCATGCACACGCCGGTTACGCACGGCAGCGCAGTCATGATCGTCACGGCCACGGGCAGCGACACGCAGGTCGGGAAGATCGCCGGCATGCTGGCCACCACGTCCAAGGAGCAGACGCCGCTGAGTCGCCAGCTGAACACGCTAACGCTGTGGATCGCGGGCGCGGCCGGGGTCACGATGGCGATCATGTTCGTGCTGGGGGCGCAGCGCGGTTTGTCCTCGACGGTGGTGTTCTCGAGCGCGGTCGCGCTGGCGATTGCGGCCATCCCCGAGGCGATGCCGACCGTGCTGCAGGTCGTCATGTCGCTCGGCGCTGCTGAGCTGGCCACCCATGGGGCCGTGCTCAAGGATCTGGCTTCGGTGGAGACGCTCGGTTCCACCTCGGCGATCAACTCGGACAAGACCGGCACCCTGACCATGAACCAGATGACCGCCGTCGAGGTGGTCGATCCCACCGACCGTTACACGATCTCCGGCTCCGGGTACGAGCTCGAAGGGACCGTGCACCGAGCGGCGGGCGGCTCGGACACGATCGAGGAGGCCATTCTGCCTTACGTCGTCGCCAGCGACGCGACGCTGGTCAACGGCAAGGTGGTCGGCGACCCGACCGAGGGGGCGCTGCTGGTCCTCGCCTACAAGGCCGGCCTCGACATCGCGGAGACGCACGAGCGTCACCCACGTATTGCCACGCTCCCGTTTGACCCCACCTACAAGCTAATGGCCGCCTTCACCAAGACCACCGACGCGGCCGGCGAAGAGAGGGTGCGGTGTTACGTCAAGGGGGCGGCACCGGCCGTGATGAGCCACGCCTCCACGGCATTGTCAGCGGGTCAGAGCATTCGGTGGGATGAGGACCTGCGGGCCAGGGCCGAGGCCCACGTCGACAGGATGGAGAAGGCGGGGCTACGGGTGATGGCAGCGGCAACCCGCGATCTTGACCCGGCCACGTTTGACCCGGATGGCGACCTGCTGGGCCACGTCGACGCCCTGGAGATGGTGAGCCTCGTCGGGATGGTCGACCCTCCCCGGAGCGCGTCCGAGCAGGCGGTGGCCGACGCGCAGAGCGCGCACATCCGCGTGCGGATGGTGACCGGCGACGACGTCGTCACCGGCGCGGCGATCGCCGAGCAGCTGGGCATCGAGGGCGAGGCGATTCTCGGCGCCGAGTTCGCCGCGCTCGAGGAATCCGAGCGGCTGGAGCGGATCGAGCGGATCGGGGTAGTCGGCCGGGTGGCGCCGGAGCACAAGGTCCTGTTGGCTGACACGCTCAAGCAGAAGGGCGAAGTGGTGGCGATGACCGGCGACGGCGTCAACGACGCGCCGTCGATCAAAGCCGCGCACATCGGCATTGCCATGGGTAGCGGCACCGAGGTGGCCAAGAACGCCGCTCGCATGATCCTCACCGACGACGACTTCGCGACGATCGTGCGCGCGGTCGAGCAGGGACGGAAGCTCTACGACAACCTGATGAAGTACGTCCGCTTCGTGCTGATCTCGCTCGTCGCGTTTGTGCTCACCTTCCTCGGGGCGACGGTGCTCAACATCGCCGCCGGGCAGCCGTTCACGCCGGCGCAGGTGCTCTACATCCACTTCTTCGTGAGCGCGCCGTTCGGAGTTGCGCTGGGCCTCGACCAGGCGACGCCGGGGCTGATGCACCTCCGGCCGCGGCCCAGTAACGAATCGATCATGACCACCGGTGTCAAGCTCACCTCCGGGCTAGTCGGCCTGTACATGGCGATCTGCCTCGACGCCCTCATCTATTTCGGCAAGGAGCACTACCACAACACCGTGGTCGGATCCTCCATCGGGCTGAGTGCTTTCGCGCTTATGCTCGTCGTTGCCGCTTACCAGAGTCGCAGCGCAACGGGATCGGTGCTGAGGGCCGAGACGTTCGACAACCCGAAGATGAATTGGACGGCAGTGGCCGAGCTGGCACTAGCGGTCATGATCACCCAGATGGACCTGTTCAACCGTCTGCTCCACACCACGCCGCTCAAGGCTCCGCAGTTCGGGCTCGCGCTCGCCTCGGCCGTTCTCCTCCTCGTGCTCTGGGAGACGGGAAAGCTCGTCGCTCGCCGGCGGCGCTTAGCCCACCGGGCTGATTCGCGTTGAGGGAAGTCACGAGCAAGAGGCTCGGGAACGCGCTTCGCCGGCTGGCCGAGGACCTCGCCACCGAGCGGGGACGAGTCGCGACGTTGCAGCGCGAAAACAAAGAGCTGCGGACGCGCCTCGCAGCGCTTCGCGTGCGGCTGGAGGAGCACGCGCTGCCGTCGCAGCCCCCGGATGGCGCGCCTCGCCGGTGACGAGTCCGGTTCGACCGGCAAATCGAGCCTGGTGTCACCACTGCGGGAGCTGCTGCACCGACCACTTGTTTCCGTCCGGGTCGCTGAAGAACACGAACGACCCCCACGGAAACTCCTGGACCTCGCTGACCTCGACGCCACGGGCCCCCAGCTCGTCGTGCGCCTGCCCGATGTCCTCGACGACGAGCTGCAGGCCGGCGACCGAGCCCGGTGCCGCATCGGTCAATCCCCGACCGAGAGCGATCGAGCATGCCGAGCCGGGCGGCGTGAGCTGAACGAACCGGATCTCCTCGCTGACCGTGTGGTCGTGATCGGCGTGGAAGCCCGCCTTGTCCACGTAGAACGACTTGGCTCGGTCGACGTCGGATACGGGGATGGCAACCAGCTCGAGCTTGTAGTCCACGACGGCCTCCTATGGATCGATCAACCCAACGTGGATTCGCGGGCATCTCCGGAGGATCCTAGGTCGTAAACAGGTCCGTTCCGGTCCGCGGTGCGCCCGCCGGCGCCCGCTCTAGGCCGCGGTCTCGACGAACCGGCGAAGCTCGTCACGTGCTCCGCCCGCGACCGGGTCGCCGTGAGCCAGCAGCAGCAGGTCGAAGTCGAGCTCGAGCAGACGGCGGTAGGCATCGCGGAGCCTCTCCTTCGTCCGTTCCGGGTCGTCCATCAGGTAGTCCGGAACGAACTGGAGCCGCTCGCCGCTGCGGCCGCGGACCACGCCGTCGGCGCAGGCGAGCGCGCGGTGGCGCGGGATGTAGAGCGCGGTCTCGTCAGGACAGATCGCGTCGACCTCGTGCACGAAGATCCCGCCCGGCAGCTCATCGCCGAAATCGAACGTCTCCACCGGCCCGCGCCCTTCGAATTCGTAAACGCCGTTCTCGATGCAGTGGACCGCGCCTCCGAACGCCGCGCGCAGCCGCCACGCGTCGCGATCGTGGTGGCGGTTTGTGAGCACCGCGTGCTCGGGGGCACCGTGGGCGTCAAACCACCCGAGCCCCTCCGGCGGAATCATCGGGTCGATCAGGACGCGCTCCGCCTCCAGGTAATAAGCGCTCACCTCCGAGCCGATCGTCTCGCGTCGCGCCGTCCAGAACCACACGCCAGGGGCAATCTCGATCACACTCCCCTACGCTAGTCGCGCCCTGCGATTGACTGGTCAACTATAATCCGTGGATATGGACGCAAGCACCGCACGCCCAGACGGCGACACGCTCGTCGTCGAGAATGCCGAGAGCACCCTGCTCGGCGAGGCGACGCCCGGCACTGCCGGCGGATCGCCGGCGTGCGCTGTGACAGCGGACGGGGAGACCGCGAGCCTCGAAGGTGACGCGCTCGAGGCCTGGCGGAGCTACCTACAGAGTCACGCGACGATCCTGCGGCTGCTTGACGCCGAGCTCGTGTCTGAGCACGGCATCACCACCCGGGACTACGAGGTGCTGCTCTACCTCGCGCAAGCACCCGACCGCAGGCTGCCGATGTCCGCACTGGCCGAGAGCACGATGCTCACGCGATCGGGTATCACCCGCCTGGTCGACGGCCTCGTGTCCGGTGGCTTCATCGAGCGAGCGGCCTGTCCGAACGATGCGCGCGTGTCCTACGCGGAGCTGACCGAGGAGGGCTTCGCCAAGCTCAGCCACGCCGGCTGCACGCACGTGCGGAGCATCCGCCGGCTGTTCCTCGAGCACTTCGACGCCGAGGAGATCGCGCAGCTCGCCTCGCTCCTAGGTCGGCTGCCCGGCGCCCAGCGCGACGGTTCGTGCACCGCGGAGTGAAGGCGATGACGGCCTCCTCGCCATCCGTCGCGGCGCCACGTGGGGCGACGAGCATCGACCCCCGCACCACGCTTGAAACCGTCCGTCTGACCGTGTCGGGCCTAGATCGCTCCCGGAGGTTCTACGAGCGCGCGATCGGGCTGAGGGCGACCGAGAGCGAAGACGGGGCGGTGGTCTTCGGCGTCGCCGACGAACCGGCGCTTATCGAGCTGCGCGGCGACAGCGCGGCGTCGCATCTGAACCGGCGCGCGCCGGGGCTCTACCACCTCGCGATCCTCGTGCCGACTCGCGCTGATCTCGCGTTCGCGCTGGCGCGCCTGGCGATGTCGCACTGGCCGCTCGACGGCGCCTCCGATCACCTGGTGAGCGAGGCGCTCTACCTGTCCGACCCGGACGGCAACGGCATCGAGATCTACCGGGACCGCCCTCGGTCCGAGTGGCCACGCTCGGACGGACAGCTCCAAATGTCGACCCTGCCACTCGACCTCGACGACGTTCTCGGCGAGCTGAGCGCGGCGTCCGGGCTCCAGGAGCAGCCACCGGCCGGCACCCGGATCGGGCACGTGCATCTGCAGGTGTCCGATCTGCATGCGGCCGAGGCCTTCTATCACGGCGTGCTCGGCTTCGACGTGACGGTTCGCGGCTATCCCGGCGCACTGTTCCTCTCCGCCGGTGGCTACCACCACCACATCGGGCTCAACACCTGGCACAGCGCGGGCGCCGCGCCCGCGCCGGCCGGGTCCGTGGGGCTGCGCTCCTTCACGGTCGCGCTGCCCGATCCGGCTGGACTGGCCGCAGCGGCCGCGCGGATCGAAGCGGCCGACGTCGCCTACGAGCGCCGCCCGGACGGCATCCTCGTCCGCGATCCGTTCCAGAACGCCGTGCTCTTGACCACGCGGGCTCGCGACTAGCGGATCCACGGGCGTGGCAGCGCCCAGCCGCGTCGCTACCCTTGGCACTCGCGGCGACGTGGCGGAGTGGCTACGCAGCGGCCTGCAAAGCCGTCTACACCGGTTCGATTCCGGTCGTCGCCTCTCTGTGGATGTGCCGCTTCCCGACGCCGACGATCAACCGTGCCGCACGTTCTGGAGCCCTCGCGGTGCTCCTGATCTTTGCATAAGGAATTCGACCCCGCTCCCGTCGCAGCGCGCGTCGCTTGCCAGTCCGAGGCTCAGCGCAGCTGTCCGAAGGCGGTACCTTCACACCACGGTTTGGCTGCTGCTTGCCCGGCAGCGCGAGGCTCAAGTTCCCGCCAGGTCACGCTCAAGTTCCTCCCCGCGTCGATCGCCTGCATCGCGAGAAACGGGTACCAGCTCCCGACACCCAATACGTCGTAGCCGCGAAGCACTGCGAGTCGATCGAGCGTCGAGAGAGCCACGCGCTCATGCTCGCAGCACGCCCGTAGTGCGCAGCAGACACGCAACCAGGAGGTTGCGTTTCCGCGGGAACGTTTTTCGCGCCCGTTGAATCAATGCGGGATCGAGCCCAGGGCAGCCAACGACCACGCGGTCATGGGCGAGCGGGATGCTCCAGCGGATTGCAGCGGCAGCCCCTTCAGGGTTTGTTCGGCAACGTCAAGCCCTCCGGGACACTGCCTGGTTCTACGGAGCCTGGCGCGGGGAGATCCCGATGCGCGTGATGAGGGGGGCGCCGTAGCGTGGAGGTTCGTTCGCCTTGAGAGGAGCCGTGATGAGTGCGCAGCGTATGAGCAATGCCGACGCGGCTTGGCTGCATATGGACCGGCCGACGAACCTGATGGTGGTCAATGCGCTGCTGTGGTTCGAGGAGCCCGTCGATGCTGGCCGCGTACGGGAGATCCTGCGATCGCGCTTGGTTGAGCCATTCCCACGCTTTCGCCAGATGGTCATGGAGCCGCGTCTCGGGGTCGGGGTCCCGTCGTGGCAGGATGACCGGAGGTTCGACCTCGATCGTCACGTGCACCACCTCGCGGTTCCGGCGCCGGGTGACAAGCGCGCGCTCGAGGCGCTCGTCAGCGACCTGGTCGTGAGTCCGCTCGATCGCAGCAAGCCGCTGTGGGATATGTACCTAATCGACGGGTTCGGCGCCGGGATGGCGATGCTCTCGCGGACTCATCACTGCATCGCCGATGGGATTGCGCTCTCGCGAGTGCTGCTGTCGCTGACCGACGCCCACCCCGACGCCGGGATCGCGCCTGCGCGGGAGCGCACGGGGAGGGGTGTGCTTGGCTCGATCGCCGCGCCGGTCAAGGCCGGCGGGCAGGTTGCCCGGGCGGGCGTTCACGAGGGCATCGAGATCCTTACGCACCCGAGCGCTGAGCTGCCGGCGCTCGCCTCTCGAGGGACTGCCGACGCGGCGACACTGGCGAAGCTGCTTCTGACAGGGTCCGACGCGAAGACCGTGCTGAGCGCCAAGCTGAGCGTTTCGCGTCACGTCACGTGGTCTGAGCGGATGCCGCTCGATGGCATCAAGGCGATCGGGCATGCGACCGGCACGACGGTCAACGACGTTCTGACCACGGCGATGACCGGCGCGCTGCACGGCTACCTACTCGGCCGCGACAGCCTCGTTGATGAGATCCGCGTGATGGTGCCCTACAACCTGCGTGCGCCCGACGACCCGCTCCCGCGAGAACTGGGCAACCGCTTCGGCCTCGTGTACCTGACATTGCCCGTCGGGATCACCGATCCAGCCGATCGCCTGGCTGAGGTGCATCGCCGGATGGACGCGATCAAGCACTCCCGCGAAGGTGGCCTCTCGTACGCGATCCTCGAAGCGGTCGGCCTGACCCCGCATCAGATCGAACAGAGCCTGCTCGACGTGTTCGCGCAGAAGACCACGGCGGTGCTGACCAACGTTGCGGGCCCGGCCGAGCCGGTGTACTTCGCCGGCAGCAAGATCGCCGGCGTGGTCCCCTGGGTCCCGGCCGCCGGGACGATCGGGATGGGCATCAACATCTTCAGCTACGACGGCGGCGTGACCGTCGGCCTGCAGGTCGACGCCGGGCTCATCCCCGACCCCGACACGATCATCGCCGATTACGAGCGCGAGGTCGACACGCTCCGTAAACTCGCCCCTCGCCGACGCACTCAGAAGGCCGCCCGCCGATAGCACCCGCGGGTATCCGCCTAACCACGGCGCCCGTCAGCTGATCTGAACGGGCGTGCCGGGCATCCGGCCCGGTCCGATGGTTTGGACGAGCCAGTCGATCGCGTCGTTTGAAAGGCGGATGCACCCGTGGCTGCGGGCGGTGCCCAGTGGGTCCTGAAGGCTCGCCCCTCCGCGGCCGTGAATCGCGACGGTTCCGGTACCGCCGTCAAAGTGCAGCAGCGCGTCGCTGTGGGCAGTGAGATCGAGCACCCAGCTGCCGAGGAAATCGTTGGGATGCCACCGTATCGCCCACCAGACGGCGAACAGGCCGTCGGGCGTCGGGGTGCTTGGTTTTCCGACCACGACCGGCAGCGCACGCACCGGCTTGCCTGCTCGGTAGAGGGTCAGGGTACGCCGGGCGGTGGAGACGACGATACGCCACGGCGTGAGCTGTGGGACGACCTTCTCGGCGTTAATCCAGCCGGCCGACCCGTTCGGTCGCCACGGAAGCCGTACCCGCAGCCAGCAGCGGTCATGGTCAGCTCGGGCGCGGGCGACCACGAGCAGCGACTGGGCCTCCGTCGGCACGAGCCACCGCATAACGTGCATGCTCTTGCCGGGCACCGACGCGAAGACTGCCGTCGGTCCCTCGATAGTTGCGCGCCAGGCTTCGGCGTTCGTGGGGCCACCGATGACTGTGTCGCCGAGCCCTGGCGAGCAAGGGGTGCTCGTGGCGGCCGCGGCCCGGCGAGGGAGCAGTCCGGCTGACACGAACACCAAGCACGCGCTGAGCAAGATCCATCGCGAAGCGCCCATCCGAGACGAACGTTACCGGGGGGCGTGTGCGCCACCTCAGGAGGGGTGCGTGCGCCCTCCCGCTGACCGGCGGCCGGGGATATGCTCGCCAGCGACAGATCGGTCGCCTCCGTTAGAGGGGCTGGCCGAGATGAGAGAGGTGGGTGGCCGTGTCTGGGCGTGCACGTGACAGCGCGGGTTGGACATTGAATCGTTCGAGATGGTGGAGAGCGGCTCCGGGGTGGCTAGGGACTCGTCGAAGGTGGTGGGTACCTGTCGTCCCGATGCTGGCATTGGGGTTGCTGCTGGTGCACGTCGCTCCTGCTGGCGCCGTCTTCCATGGCAGGCCACCCAGGCGACCAACGGCGCGCAGCAACACTGACATGGTGTTGACTGGCCTCGGCCCGGGCCAGTCAGTCTCCGGATTCATCGCGGACGCTGACAACCCGTTCGACCCGGTCGCCGAGGGCTATCCCGCTGGCAACCCAACCTCGGGCTTCACCCCCTTGAACGAGGGCTTTGCCGGCGTCATCCACGGGACTCCAACCGGCGGCGGTGCGGATCTCGACCTCTACTGCATCGACATCCTGACCGAAACGTACCTCGGCTTCGGGTACGGCCTCGGCACCTGGGACGCCGCCAGCGTTCCCAACGTCGGCTACGTGGCTCGTGTGCTCGAGGATTACTACCCCCACACCGATGAACCCGCCAACCTGACCGATCTCAATCAAAAGGCGGCCGCCGTGCAGGCCGCCGTTTGGTTCTTTAGCGACCGGTATGTGCTGAATACCTCTGAGGCGGGGATCCGTAGCACCGTGGCCAGCATCGTGGACACCGTGATCTCCGAAGGGCCCCTCGTCGAGCCCCCGCCGCCCGGCCTCACCCTAACCCCGTCGCACTTGAGCGGCACTCGTAGGGCGCTCGGACCGTTCACGATAACCACCGACCACCCGCCCGCGACCGTCACCGCGACCGGCGGGACCATGTATTCGAACCGGGCGGGCACCATCGAGATCGGGGACGGAACCACCGCTTCGGTGCCCTCCGGACAGAAGATCTGGGTGCGTTCCGCGGCGGGAGCCCCCACCGCGGTCCTCGAGGCCACCTCGACGGCCACCGTCCCCACCGGCAACGTTTACCTCTACGACGGCAACTCCGGCGCCAACAGCGCTCAGAAGCTCATCTTGGCCGAGTCGGCCACGTTGACCACCACCGTCCAGGCCACGGCCGAGTTTGTGCCGAGCGGCTCGCTGGTCGTAGGAAAGACGATCGCCGGCGATGCGGCCGGATCGCAGGCGCAGGTGGTCATCCACGTGGACTGTGACGATGGCGTGGC
>Ga0335074_10004527_pt1 | contig 19153 bp, 14 predicted proteins | sample Lox_Sample_23_FD_206715 | JGI IMG/M metagenome (GOLD analysis project Ga0335074, IMG submission 206715) | Soil microbial communities from Loxahatchee National Wildlife Refuge, Florida, United States - Lox_Sample_2.3 | ecosystem: Environmental > Terrestrial > Soil > Wetlands | place: USA... | reverse complement strand
TGCCGCTCAAGCAGCGCTCGATTTCAACTCCTCTCGAATGATGCGTCGGAGCGTCTCCTCGAACCTGGGTACCTTTCCCTCAAGATACTCCCGCAACGCCCCATTGATAAGGGTTTGATACCCGGTCGCACCACCGGTTTCCTCCGACATTCTAAAGAAGCGATCCACAATATCTTGGTCGAGCCGAATTGTGATTCGGGTCTTTCCGGCGGGCTCAGGTTCGGGTGGAAGCACTCTGCCCCGTTTCCCTTTGCTGAAATCATATCTATCCTTCATCGATCTGCCTCATATTCCTCCCGTTCGTGATTCTTTGCGGGACGTGCAGAGATAATTCGATTGTTCTCCCCACGCCAAGTGTAAGCCACGACGAGCAAACGGCCGCCGCCCCCATCCCAAGTGTGATGAATCGCTGTTCGGTCGGGTCAGATTCGTCACACGAACCCTTAGTACACGCACAATATGTGCATACATCAATAACCTTCGGCTTCGTTTGTTTTCTGCCAGTAAGTACCTATGCGGACCCACGAGGATTCGCTGGGTCCCGTTGGCCCAAACTCGCCGGGTTTAAGCGCCGCGGGTATGGGGGATCTTGACGTACACATAGCGGACGATCCAGCTTTCGAGTAAGAGAAAGATGATCGAGCCGAAGAGGAACACCAGGCCGCCGCTGAGGAGCGTCAGAAGCAAAGGAACCAGCGCCCCGGAAGTGAAGATGAGGATGCCAACGCGCCACTGTTGTTCGCGGGAGTAGAGTCGCGCATGGGTCGGCTGGAGATTACGAAACAACAGTCCTAAGGGGATCAAGTTGAGCAAGAGCAGCACGATGAAAGCGGTGCGCAGAATGGCGGTCGCCTGTGTGTGCTTCATCAGGGCGGACAGGACCAGCAGCTCGGCGCAGCCCATCAGGATGGCGGAATTGGTGAGATATCCTCCCAGCCAGCGCGCGTCTTTCCAGCCTGGTTGCGCGTTGGTGCTGAGCAAGACGCCTTTGTAGGCCGCGGCGCCGAAGCCGGGCACCAGTCCCACGATAACGGCGAATATGCGTGCCCACTCGAAGTCGAACCCAATCCCGGCCAGAATGCTCAGCGCCGCTGCCGCGGTCAAGGGGAGCGAGAAGATGGTCAGGCACCACGTCCCCACCGACATCGGGGAACCGGGCTTGAATACCCGCAGCATGTGATGGAAACGCAACGGATCGCCCAGATCAGTGACGAGCAATACGAGGTCAACCAGCAAAAGCACCAGGGCGGCCGGATAAGCCACTTTCGCCACCGCGCTGAAGATCGCCGGCGCCGCCAACTCGCTAACCGCCGCACACAGGAACAGGCCCATCGCCATGCCGTTAAGCAAAGCATCCCAGGCGATGATGCCATGCCATCCCGGCGCCTTAGTTACGGGAATGTTTACGTAGCCGTTCATTTCAGGATCGCAAGAGGAACACCACTATGAGCAGCACAGCGATCGCAGCCAAGCCGCCCGCGACCGAGCGAACGTAATCTCCCAGCATGTTCAGCCACGGATTGTATGGCTGATCCGGCAGGCCATAAACGGAAGGGCGATCCACCAGCAGATAAAACGAATGCATCTCGGAGTAGGTTTCAGTAGGAGCGTCGCCATACAGGTAGGCCTCCCCGACGCCCCGCCGGTGGAGCTCCTCCACACGTTGGCGGGCCTGCTCGCGCAATTCGTCCACGGGGCCGAAGTGGATGGACTGCGTCGGACACGCCTTGGCGCAGGCCGGTTCCAGGCCGTCACGCTGGCGGTCGTAACAGAGCGTGCATTTGTGCGAATGGCCGCCCATCTCACTGCGAGTGATCACGCCGAACGGGCAGGCCGCCACGCAGCACGAGCAACCGTTGCAGATATCAGCCTGAATATAGACGTTCTCGAACTCATTTTGAATGATCGCGCCGGTGGGGCAAGCCTGGTGGCACGGGGCCGCCAGGCAATGCTTGCAATGGTCGCTCATCATGAGCCAGCGGTTGCTCGACGATTCCCCGGAGAATTGCTCGATGAATTTCACATGGCGCCAGGTTGTCGCCGACAACTCCGTCGTATTGTCATAGCTATTGCCGGACCAGTTGAACCCATCCGAAGGAAGTTGGTTCCACTGCTTGCACGCCACCTCGCAAGCCTTGCAGCCAATGCATACGGTGGTGTCCGTGAAGAAGCCGGTGGGCGCACGGGGCTCCGGCGGCTCACCATGCTGGAACGGATAGACCAGGCGTTCCACCACTTCCGCCACGGGGCCGCGCGGCGGCGGATCGCTGATCTGAACCAACCCGGATAGTTGCAGTTCTCTGCTTGCCGTCTTACTTACCATGCCCGAGCCTTCCTTCTGGTTGGGCGCTCGAGGGCGTGTCCGGGATCGGATCGAGCGTCGGCCAATGCGCTGTGGGCACCGTCGCGTGCGGGGCGTGACCATCCACAGCGCCCTCAAGCCGCCCGGCATGGACCTGGCAGGCGAACGCCTTCGATTCGTGCATGCTCACGTTCGGATCCGCCAAGAGAGCCGTCAGGTCATTCGCGTTGCTGCCGACCACCTCGCCGGCGAAAGCCCAGTGGAAGGGCAGGCCGATCTGATGGACCACGCGCCCCTCGACGGCAAAGGGCCGCAGCCGCCGGGTTACCATCGCACGGGCCTCGATTTTGCCGCGCGCCGTTTGGATCGTCATCCATCCGCCGTGAACGATACCACGCTCGGCGGCCAGTTCGTAGCTCAGCTCGGCGAACATCTCCGGCTGCAGTTCGTTCAACCAGCTATTGAAGCGGCTCATCGGCCCACTCAGGTAATGTTCGGTAAGACGGAACGTGGTGGCCACCACCGGATATTCCGCGGTCGGCGCGTGAGCGATGTGGTTGAGCGGTCCTTCGAAAAATCGCACCGTCGGGTTGTTGTTGTGTTTGGGATAGAGTAAGTTGCCCAGTGGCGATTCCACCGGCTCGTAATGCGTCGGCAAAGGCCCGTCCTTGATGCCGGGCGAGTACAGCCAGCCCAGTCCGTCGGCCTTGGTGATGAACGGCTGCGTGCCGGCAATGGCGGCCATGCCCGTCGCGCCCGGAGGCGGTTGGTAATCGGGCGGCTTCTCCAGCTCGAAGTCCGGTTTGTCGAGTCCCACCCAGCGCCGCTTCTCGGAGTCCCACCAGACCAACTTCTTACGTTCCGACCATGGCCGCCCCTCGGGATCGGCTGAAGCGCGGTTATATAAGATACGGACATTGTTCGGCCAAGCGTAACCCCATTCCGGTTGGAACGGGTCATCCGCAAGCTTGCGTTCGTTCGCACGGTTGCGGCCGGGTTCGGGGAAGACGCCGCTGTAGACCCAGCAGCCGCAAGCCGTCGTGCCATCGTCCTTCAACTCCGAGTAGCCGCTCACAAGACGAGGCTTCCCAGTGCGCGGGTCGATCTCATCCAGCCGGTGACCATTGATCTCCATGAGGACCTTCTCCAGATCCGGTTCGCCTACAATGCGGCTGAGCGTGCCATCGGGCAGGCGCGGCTGCTGATCGAAATCATAGTCCCACGTGAGGTTCAGCAAAGCTCGGTCCTTGGGATCGGAGGAGCCGGCGTAAAGCTGCTTGAGGCGCTTTCCCAGGTTGTAAACAAACCAGGCGTCGGAACGGCTATCGCCGGACGGATCGACGGCTTTCTTGTGCCATTGAATCAGCCGCTGCGTGTTGGTCAGGCTGCCTTCCTTTTCCGGAGCAGCCGCGGCGGGGATCAAGAAGACCTCGGTCCCGATGTCTGACGGCGGTGGGCCATGCGGGTCGTTCTTCCAGAAAGTGGCGCTCTCGGTCTCGAACCAGTCCAGCACCACCAGCCACTTGAGACTGCGCAGGCCGGCGCGATGGAGGCCGGCGTTGGGTCCGCCGCCACCGGGGTTCTGACCGAAGAGGAAGTAGCCATCGACGTCGCCCTTGGCCATGCGATCGAAGTAAGCCAATTGCGAATAGTCGCCGTCCACGCGCGGCAGCCAGGAGAATCCGAAATCGTTTTCCGGCGTGGCTCGGTCGCCGTACCAGGCCTTCAGCAGGCTGACAATGAATTTGCTGAAGTTCGCCCAGTAGCCGGTGGGCATCCCTCCATAGTCGATATAGCAACCCAAATCTTCGTGCTCGGGCTGATGTACAGCCGGTTGCGGCAGGTAACCGGGCAGCGTGTCGTATAAAGTGGAAACGTCGGTTGCGCCCTGGATGGTAGAGTGGCCGCGCAGGGCCATAATGCCGCCGCCGGGCCGTCCCATGTTGCCGAGCAGCAGTTGCAAGATGCCGGCGGTACGGATGATCTGTACGCCGGTGGTGTGCTGCGTCCAGCCCAGCGCGTAGGCGATGCAGGTGGTCCGCTCGCGTCCGGAGTTGCTACAGAGCAATTCCGCCACGCGCACAAATTCTTCCTGGGTGCAGCCGCAGACCTGGGAGACAACTTCGGGCGTATAGCGGCCGAAGTGCCGGCGCAAGATCTGCATGATGCAGTGCGGATGCTGCAAAGTAGGGTCGCACTCCGCGGTTGTCATGGCGTTGTATGGCGACGTGTACGGTTCGCCGCTGCCATCCATGCAGTGGCCAAAACGCCCATGCGGGTCTTTTGCTGATTCTGCGTGGTGGCCATTCAAGGACTCGTCGTAGCCCCAATGTCCTTGCCTGGCATCATATGACTCATGCTGCTGGTCGAAGCCGCTAAACAGGCCCGCAAGATCTTCCGTGTCGCGGAAACCTCCTTCGATGATGGTGGAAGCGTTGGTGTAGGCCGCGACGTATTCGTGAAACCATCGGTCATTCGTCAAAACGTAATTCACCAGGCCGCCCAGGAACGCAATGTCGCTTCCGGAGCGGATGCCGACGTAAACATCGCACACGGCCGACATGCGGGTGAAGCGCGGATCGACGTGGATCAGCGTCCCACCGTTCTCCTTGGCCTTCATGGGCCAGCGGAAGCCGACAGGCTGAGCCTCCGCCATATTCGATCCCATGAACAGAATGCAATCGCTGTTGGCCATATCCTGCTGATAATTAGTGGCCGCGCCGCGGCCGAATGAGGCGCCCAGACCGGGCACCGAGGCGCTGTGTCAAATACGGGCCTGGTTTTCGATCGAAACTACACCTAAGCCGCCGCCGAACAGCTTCTTGATGAGGTAGTTCTCCTCGTTGTCAATGGTCGCCCCACCCAAGGTGCCGATGCCGCGCACCGAGTTGAGCAAGCGGCCTTGTTCGTCGCGCGTGGTGAAATCGGCGTCGCGAGTCTCTTTGACGCGCTGGGCAATCTGGTCCATTGCCCAGTCCATGGTCTTCGTCTCCCAGTGATCGGAGTGGGGAGCGCGATATAAAACCTGCTTGACGCGATGCGAATTGACGGCAAGCTGATAGGCGTTGGCCCCTTTCGGGCACAGATGGCCCCCGCTGATGGGACTGTCAGGGTTGCCTTCAATGTCGATGATCTCGCCGCCTTTACTGAAGATGAGCTGGCCGCAGCCGACGGCGCAGTAAGGACACACGCTTTCGGTGACGGTGGCGCCGCGCAGCCGCGAGGCCTTCCCGAGCGTCTGCATGCTGAACGGTTCGCGAGCGGTTTGCGGTTGCCTGGTTAGTGGAAAGCGAAACATGGCAGCTCCTTGGGATATTGCAAACCAGCGTGCAGATGTCCTGCCAACAGCCGGTAGAAATACGAACCACGGGAAAGTGATCGTAATCAAGGAGTTGGAGCCGCCTGAAGACGGTTTCCCGGCGAGCAGATTGAGCAAACTGACCGGTTGCCGACACGCCGTGTCGCCTGCCGGTCTCCGCGTTAGGCCGCAGACCTCGCCCCAGGGCCGACATCGGGCCCGATTCCGCCGAACACTTGATCGAGCCAGTCATACATGCGGGCATAGGCAAGGCGTGCGGCTCCAACCTGGCAATGAGCGCCCGCGCCTTCGTCCTTGGTGAATCGCATGAGGGTTTTCGGGCACGTCAGATGGTCGAAGAGTTCCTGGGGCTGGCCCTTGAAAAAAATGTCGGCCTCGGCTTCGCAGATCAGGGTTGGACAGGAGATAGACTCCGCTACGCCGTCGCGCAGGTGGAATGCAAGCGTCGCGGCTAAATACCCGCGGGGCGAGGAGGCTCCAAGCGCATACATTCCGTGCGTGATGCCCCAGTCGGCGACCGGAGACTCCTGCATTGAGGCTTCGATCATGCGGTCGAGTTCCGGAGCATCTTTTGCGAGCAATAATTTCTCGACCTCGGGGCGCATCTCCGGCGGAACTTGAGAGAGATTGGCGGCGCCATAGTCATAGACGCCGTCGTTGGCGATGAGAGCGGAAATGCGCTTCTCATAGGCGGCGGCGCGCGGCGCCAGCTCGCCCCCAAAGCTGACACCCAGCAGCGCGAGCTTTCGCGGGTCCACTTCGGGCAGCGTCATGGCGAAGTCCACAACCGGAGTCACAACGTTTTCCCAGTCGGGCCGGAAGGTGAGCCCCTCGCGATGCAATGGGCCAAACTGGCCGGGGCCATCAAAGGCCAGCACGTTGTAGCCGCGCTCGACAGCGGCACGAGCGCCGTCCACGTGCAGTTCCTCGGCGGAGCCATCGAACCCCGAGTGCATTAGGATTGTGGGGCGCGTTTGGCCCGAACGGTCGACGCGATGAAAATATCCCGGCAGAGTGGTCCGCTCGTACGGTATCTCTACGGGCTGGATGGGCGGCTCAAAGAGTCTGGCACAGGCCTTATAGCAATCGATGGATTTCTCATAGGCACTTCGAATCCTGGGATCGCGCGGATTTCCATGCAGGAAGAATTCCGATAAACGATGATAGCCCGCGGCACGCAGACAGCCGTCCCGTGCGCTGATGCGATGCCCGTGGGCGAGTTGAGTTGCAGCCTCGCCGGCGACTTTCTCGGCCGTGTGATTCCAGGCGTTATACCAGCTATCGATGTCACCGGAAGTGATGCGCCCGGCGGTAGCCAGCACCTCGCCGAATTCGCTTCCTCCGTAGCTCGATGCGCCGAAGGCGCGCACCGTTTCGTACCAAAACTGAATGTTGTCGGCGAAGAGGAGCGGTTTGCTTGTTTCCATTAGCCAACCCGCATCGATAGCTCGACGTCCCCGGCGAACGGCACGGACATGTAGCCGCTTCCGGGCGAGCGCACGCGCGCCAGATAGTCCGGGCTATAGTCGGCATTGTCGGCGATAATCAAGGCGCCCGGCCTAAGGCGGCTCTCCACCAGGCTGAGTATATCCGGATAGAGGGCCTTGGCTCCATCCAGCAGGAGCAGGTCGATCGTTTCCGGGAGATCGCCGCTCAATGTCCGCAGCGCATCGCCCGCCCGGATTTCCACCAGGTCCATGAGACCGCCCTCGGTTAGATTTTTCGTGGCGCGCGCTATCTTGGACGGTTCGAACTCGCTGGTGATCAGGCGGCCGCCGCCGTTGTCCCGCAGGGCCGCGGCGAGGTGCAGAGTGGAGATGCCGAAGGAGGTTCCAAACTCGATGATGGCCCGCGCGCCGCAACTCCGCGCCAGCATATAGAGCAGCGCGCCGGTTTCTCGCGAAACGGGAAGCGGAAAATCCTTCAGGCGTCCATAGTACTCGAGGTAATCGGTCTTGCTCCGCATGAGGCGATCCCGGTCCGCGAGAAGATCGGCCAGCGCGGGGTTCGCCCCAGGCGACGCGCCATCGGCCTCCTGGAACAAGCGATCCAGCAGCGGCGCCAGTGGTGTGGTGGTGAGAGTGGTCATATAAATTCCGGTTTTGAAGTTGAGTTTTTCTTTGCCCAAGAATAGAATACGAATAATCCTTCGTATTCACAATTCGCATTTGGAGACCCCCATGCCCGATCGCCGAAAACCGCAGCTTTCCTCAAGAAAAAAGCCCCAGCAGGCTCGCTCGACGGAGCTGGTCGCGACGATTCTGGAGGCCTCGGTTCAGGTTTTGGCGAAAGAAGGCGCGCAACGCTTCACCACGGTGCGGTGGCCGAGAAGGCGGGCGTCAGCGTCGGCTCTCTGTATCAGTATTTCCCGAACAAGGCGGCGATTCTGTTCCGGCTGCAGAGCGACGAATGGCGCCAGACCACCGAGTTGCTGCGCGGCATCCTGGAGGCGAGCCGATTATCTCGAATCCCTTCGAACGGTGGTGGCAGACGTCGCGGCTTTTTGCGACGCTTGCGGATTGCAGTTCGCCAGAATTCCGGCCGCCGGTCTGCCACGGGCTGGCCATTGAACGACTCCAAAGATTTTGACAGCTACCTTCCGGCAGAGCCCATATGTCTGGTTGCTCGGTGTTCAAACGGGGCTGCTGTCCGCGACTTTGGCATCTGAAGCCATCGTGTTCTCAACTAGACTTAGTAAGTCATTGGCGCGAATCGGTTTGGCAATGTATCCGTCCATTCCTGCCGCGAGACATTCGTCGCGATCACCAGTCATTGCATGCGCCGTCATCGCAATGATAGGGATGCGCTTTTTCTTGCCGGCCTCGTCTTTCCGAATGGCCCTGGCCGCCTCAAATCCATCCATTTCCGGCATTTGCACATCCATCAAAACCAGGTCAATTGTTTCACGTTGCAACGCAGCGATCGCTTCTATGCCGTTGCTCACGATAACCACACTGTGGCCCGCTTTTTCGAGGACTCGAGCGGCGAGACGCTGGTTGACGACGTTATCCTCGGCTAACAGAATGCGCGATCGCAATGACTCTGGCGCCAACCGCAATGCGACTTGCGAAACTGGCAGTGCCTCCTGATTTTCGTTTCCGCTTAGGGACCGGGCTCTCATCGCCTTGGTTATGGCGGCACGAAGCTCGGCGCGCCGAACGGGCTTCATGAGATAGGCTGAAACACCCATCCCGCGACAACGTTGTATATCGCCTCTTTTCTCGCCTGAAGTCAGCATTAGAATAACGACATCGGCCGGATTCGGCGTATCCTTGATTCGCTCCGCAAGGTCAAAGCCATCCATCTCCGGCATGTGAACATCTGTCACCACCAAAGCAAACGGATGACCGCGTCCGGATGCGCGCCGTAAGTGGGCCAACGCCTCTTGAGCGCTCGCCGCCTCGGTCGGTTTCATTTGCCACATCCAAAACATTTCCGTCAGAATCCGCCGGTTGGTAAAATTATCGTCAACTACCAACACCGGGATTCCAGCAAAAGGCATTTCTTCGGTCGATGGTGCCAATGTTTGGTGGTCGATTCCCAGACAGACCGTGAAGTGGAAATTGCTTCCTTTACCCGGCTCGCTCTCCACCCAGATCTTGCCTCGCATCGCCTCAACGAGGCGGGAAGAGATAGTCAGTCCCAAACCCGTCCCGCCGAATTTTCGCGTCGTCGAACTATCCGCCTGAGAGAATGCTTCGAAAATGAGCTTCTGCTTTTCTGGAGGAATTCCGATGCCCGTGTCGCTCACGATGAAGTGCAGTCGCAGTTCGTCGCCCACTGGAGCCTCCAGTGCGACTTCCAACCCCACTTGGCCGCGCTCAGTGAATTTGATGGAATTCCCCACCAGATTGATGATGATCTGTCGGATGCGAACGGAGTCGCCGATGACGTGGCAGGGGACGTCTGGTCTGATGTCGCAAAGCAACTCGAGGCCCTTCTCATGAGCCCGAGACGCGAGCGCCCTCATCGTTTCCTCAATGCTCTCCGGCAAGTGGAAAGAGATAGGGTCTAGCTCCAGCCTTCCGGCCTCGATCTTGGAGAAGTCCAAGATATCGTTGATGATGGTCAGCAGTGATTCCGCGGAGACCTTGACCGTAGTCAGATAGTCGCGCTGTTCAAAGTTGAGATCCGTGTCCAGCACTAGTTCGGTCATTCCTATGACACCGTTCATGGGCGTGCGAATTTCGTGGCTCATTGACGCCAGAAACTCGCTTTTCGCTCGGCTGGCGTTCTCGGCAGCTTCTTGAGCTCGCTCGGCGGCTTCTTGAGCCCGCTTCCGCTCAGTGATGTCTGTCATCACTCCGACCAACTCCCTAGCCTTTCCATTCCCGGCAACTAGGCGAACCGATGTCCTGAGCCAGATAGCACTGCCGTCGGCGCATATCATGCGATGCTCGAAACGTTGAGAACCACGGCCCTCGGCGGCGGCGGTACAAAATAGCTGCGTTAATTCGCGATCGTCTGGATGGGCGTGATCAAAGAGAAAATTTCCGTGAGTCAACCACTGTTCGGGTCTATAGCCCAGGAGTTCCTCCGCTTCTTTATTGACAAAACTGAATTGCGAGGACTCGATGCTCCACCGCCACAATATGACTTGCGCCGACTCTACCAGTTGCCGGAAGCGCTGTTCGCTCAAGCTCAATTCCAAGGACTGCGCGGAGAACCGCCGGTCGACCAATGATGTCAGGATCGTCAAGCCGAGAACCATCAAGGTGACCACGATGATAGCGGCGATACCGAGCTGGGAGATTTCCACCGAGTAAGTTAGCTTTGGGGCAGAATCTGTCCGCGTAAACGTGACTGCGGCCATACCGGTGTAATGCATGACCGGGATCGCCGCGCCCATCAAAACCGCGCTGGCCAGTTTTCGCCAGCCTGTGGCCGAACGCTCTTCACGCAAATGGAATGTCAGCCACAGCGCTACAAGCGAAATGACAATTGCTAGCACGATCGAGAGAATCACGAGTCCGGGTGAATAGTGGCACATGGCGGCCAGCCGCATCGCCTCCATGCCCGTATAGTGCATGGCCGCGATTCCAATTCCCATTAGGACTCCGCCAACGGCGGTACGCAGCGGCAGCATGACGCTTCGGCTTGCGATAAACAGCGCAATGCCCGACGCCACCATGGCCGCTACCAGCGACAGCAAAACGGTGGGCCAATCGTAAAGAACCGCCACCGGAAGGCTGTAGGCGAGCATCCCGATATAGTGCATCGACCAGATGCCGAGGCCCATGGCGGCGGCGCCGCCCGTAAGCCAGACGAGTCGAGCACGGCCGTGCGCGGCTGTTACCCGTCCCGCAAGATCAAGCGCTGCGTAAGAAGCCAGCATCGCGATCAACACGGACAAAGCAACCAGGCGGTAGTCGTAAGAACCGGCGAGGGCTACGCCGTTGGGCATCGCTGGCATCAGGCACCCCTTGGGACCGCGGCAGGCCCGCCGCTTGTACTCGCTAAGGTAGAGCGGCGCCTCGCATCGCCCCGCTCCCCGCCCATGGACCGCGCTATGGGGAACAATGACCTATAGCCGCGCCTTCTGTTTAGTTCCAACGTGCAAATCATCCGTAATCCGAGGGTGTGTAGAGTAAGGGTCCTCTCTGGTAGCTATCGACGGAACCGCCCGGAAGCGTTAGACCATGCAATTACAACGGTTAGCCCGCTTCAAGCGGTGTGAAGTACGCCCCCGACGGTAAGGCATGGTGGAAGTAGCCTTGCGGTCTGGATCGATCCCCTACTCGTGTAAGATAGCTTCTCCGACCTCCAGCCGTTATACGCTGATTGTTTAGTGGACTGTTGTGACAAAAATGTGCGGACAACGCTTCAATCTCTTCTAAGTAAAAGCCCGCAAAACGGAGTGCGGGCGGACTCGTTGCTCGAAAGTGTTGAGGGTGCCGCCGACACCCCGGCCTTGGTGGCAACTTGCGCAGCCAAATGGCTTGAAGAGCTCGATTTTCCTCGAATCCAAGTTTGCAATCGGTTCTATCAGGCTAATCGGTTCATGCGATAGTTCGTCATCGTTGCCTCGCTTCGACGGTGTGGACTCGCTGCGCGTCTGTACCCGGATCGAGAATGGCGGGAATGATGGGCGTCAACGACGGTTGCCCATCTGAGCCCGTTGCTTTTCGGAGGCGTGCTGTCGTCATCCCAGGGATAATTATGTTGGCCTCACGGTTTCATAATGATAACGTCGACGATTTTCTGTCGTGTTGCGCAGCGTTCACGCTGCCCGTGGCCGCCTCGATCGGACACTCACGGAACCTCGCGGTAAACCAAAAAGTGGAGCCTCCTCCCGGCGCACTTACCGCTCCAATCTCACCGTCCATCCTTGCAGTCAATGCCTTGGCGATCGCGAGCCCCAGTCCCATCCCTCCATACTTCCGCGTCGACGAACCATCCGCTTGCGTGAAGGGTGCGAAGAGTCGCTTCAAGGTGTCGGGAGCAATGCCGATACCTTGGTCGGTGACTTCAAACCGAGCCCGAATATATGGTCCGCTGCGTTGCATGAGAGTAACGGAAACGACGATGGCCCCGGAGGGCGAAAACTTGATCGCGTTCTCGACAAGATTTACAAGTACTTGCCGCAGCCGTCCGGGGTCGCCCCAGATCTCACCACGCGGGAAATCGCGTTCCATGTGCATTATTAGTTTTAGGCCGCGCTCATGTGCGGTTTGAGTCATGAGGCGTACAAAGTTTTGGACTAGGGCTTCTAGATTAAAGGAGGATTCATGGAAATCGAGTTGTCCCGACTCAATCGCCGAAAAGTCCAGAATGTCGTCGATGATTCGCATGAGGATGTCAGCGCTCAGGCGAATCGTCTCTGCGTAGTCACGCTCCTCCGGTTCAAGGTGGCAGTCGAGGAGCAGATTCGTCATTCCGATGACACCGTTCATCGGGGTTCGGATCTCGTGGCTCACATTTGCGAGAAACTGCGATTTCGTCCGGGAAGCGTCGATCGCGGCATCACGCGCCTTCGCTAACTCAGCGGAGAGCGCAGCCAAATCGTGAGCTCTCCGGTCGGCGCTCCGCTTCCTGATCCATAAGTAGATCAGCGCACCCGCGATGAGGAGCACTCCGGCACACGTAACGATAAGGCGATAGGGCGGCACGGGAGCGAATTGGAAATCGCCCGGATCTCTCGTAAATATCCGTACGATTGGAGTCCTATCGGTCTCCAAGGTCCGAATTGCGAGAACGCCGGTAACCGTCGCGCGGCCCCCGTTCAGACACCGCGTCCACACCTCTCCGCTGAGTGGCACTTCGACGGGAAAAGAAACCAGGATCGTGCCAGTAACATCCCGCAACTTGACGCCTACCAGTCCGTCGAGTGGCAGCACGGTGCCTTGCACGCTCACTAAGCGGCCGGCGTAGTGTCCCGAAAGGGCATCCACAACGTGGATGCGCGGCGCGACGGGCGGCTGATACGACCCAAGCTTCGATACCGAAGACACGACGATCTCGTCCGTTCCGAGATTTCGGAGAGGTGTGCCGGTAATGCGAAGAAGATCCCCGCGCCGGTATTTCTCGCTGATCAATCCGCCGTCCCTGCTTATGAGGGAGATTCCGGCAGACTGGTCCTGAAGAAAAGCCAGGATTTCACCGTAATTGTTTGACATGGGCTCGGACGTCAGCGTGCCCACCACCTGAACCGCATGGTTCCTAAACATGGGAGATGCCAACTCCGTTCGAACCGCGCGAATCGTGACGCGGGACGGCTCGACACCCGATGCCGAGAGCCCTGACCCACCGAGGACAACTGACAGCAAGAGCAGGACATCAGCCACTGTGCTGCTTGCGCGCGGCCCTGAACCCGCCCACCGAACGGGGGGTTGAAGTTTAGGTCTTTCAGTCATCGTGAGCGAAGCGCTCGCCACTCTAGGACAATCGAACAATGAAAGAATCGTCCCATTGTCAGGATTTCTTTAAGTTTGAGCGCCTTATGGCCGGCAATATGTGACTGATTTATGAGAAATACCGGCTGAAGTGCTTAGTGCCAGCGTCCGCCAAAGGGCGGCGGCGATTGCCGCAAAGGGAGCCTTGACGATTTCTGACAATCAGATACCCAGAAAGCATGGCAAGCAAAACCGCCACCAGGGAACAAATCGGACGGGTGGGATGGGCGCGTCGGGTTCCGCCCCCGCGTGCGTTGCTCGACACCCTCCACGTTGAAGTCGGGTTCGTGTGTGGGATGGGCGGATTTGAAGGGTTGCTGCAGACGGAACAGTCCGTCTCCTCCTGCACGTGTCTCAGGCAGACCGTCTTGTGATCGACGCCTCTACGATATCTCTTATTGGACATCGAGGGATGTCTCGAAACCTGTTGGCAGCCGTTCTTGCGCGGGCGCTCAGTGGTGGGGCATTCACCAGAAACTCCGCACGAAGCGAAGCACGCGAAGCAGCCACCGGCGAGGCGCACAAGTTGCCGATAAAAAATGCCCCAGCTTAGCTATAGCCTACTCCGCGTCGAAGCGACCTCCGACGGGTCTTGCTGTGATACGCATCGCAGCAGACCTCAAGGCCATCCATTTCTGGCATCTGGACGTCCATTAAAATCACGTCGTACTGCTGTCGGTGCACAGCTTCCAAGACCTCGATCCCGTTCGAAGCAACGTCGGGATGTTACCCCATCCGTTCCAATAAGCGAACCGCTACCTTCTGATTGACGACATGATCCTCGGCTAGCAGGATGCGCAAAGGCCGTTGTGCGGCGAGCGTCGTGTCGATCGCTTAACTGTCACGCAGCCTTGGAGCGGCTGGCGGTGCCCCGAGCAAACCGGCAATGACTTCCCTCAGTTGATCGGACTTGGAGGGTTTCGTCAGGAAAGCATCAAATGGATTGTTTCCATGCGATGGCCTGGATGTGAAGCGCCCACCGCTGGAACGGCTGCGCACCCTGGTGCACGCTTTCATCCGCTCGGAATGCGAGGAGGCCACGATACGCGTAGCACTAGATACGCGTAGCACTAAACGACGCCGCTCCGCTTTACCGCGATGCACCGGAGGCGAAAGAGGCGCGGGCGGTGGGCAACCGGACTGTCCAGAAATTCATGCAAGAAGCGCTGCCCAAGGCTTCCAAAGCGACCCGTACGTTAGCCGGCAACCTGATCGCAATCACTCTAAGCGCGGTGGGGAAGCAATTTTCGAATAGTCCTCGAAGTCCCGCGGAGATCGAAGCCCATGCCGATGCCCTGGCCGATATGTTTTGCGCTTATCTTAAAACCCGTGCGGCGTCAGAGGATAAACGGCGGAATAATAATCGACCAAGAAACGCCGCGTGAGCGGCGCTTGGCCACGCTCGAAAATCCCGCTCAGAACATCGGGGAGTGCGGCAATCCGAGCCGCGCCTTGGCCACCTCCACGTAGGCCCACTCGTTGTTGGCGGTATTGAAGTGGCTCCAGCCGATGGCCATATCCCGCAGCACCCGTTCCATCTTCCGGCCGCGCTTGGCCGCGCTCGATCCGGCGTAGCGGAAGATCCAGGTCTGGAATGCCTGCCAGGCATCGGAATAGGCGTCGCGCGCGATGGCGCCGACGAGCTGGTCGTCGCCGAACGTATACGGCCGGCCATCCTCCACCGTAGCCCGGCCGTATTCCATCTGCAGCGCGGCGGCCTGGACCACCGCAATCTCCGCAATCTTTAGCTTGGTAATCGCAGTCCCGAACCAGCGCTGATGGTCCGGGTCCTCGGCCCACGGCACGAACGGCGCGCGCATGGTCTTACGGGATCTGAGGATGCGCTCGAATTCGTCGAGCGCACCGAGCGCGGCCCCCACCATAACGGCGCCGACCGTCATGGTAAAGAACGCGATGCCGCGCGTGGCGTACATCGGATTGCCGTGCAGCCGCGATCCGACCGTTCCGCCGCTGGGGTCCACGTCGGCCATATGCGTGTTCTCGAGCACCCAGTGCGCGGGCACCACCGCTTTATCGAACACGATGCTGTTGGAGCCGCTGCCGACCAAGCCCACCAGCTGGCCCCAATCGTCGAGAATCCGGAAGGCGCCGCGGGGCGCGACGAACAGCAGCGGCGGCCCCGGCGGCCCTCCTTTTTCAGCAGGCTCAGGCAAGGCTTGGCCGATGTAGTGGGTGGCATATGGGATGCCGGAGCAATACGATACCTTGCCATTGAGTTCCCAGCCGCCGTCCACGCGCCGTGCAAAACCGGAGAGCGGCGCGGCTACCGACGCAGCCTTAAAAGCGGCTTCGACACCGAAGATTTCGTCCTGCGCGCGTTTGGGCCACCACGAGCCGAGCTGCAGGGAATGGTTGCCAGCCAGGCATCCGCACCACGCCGCCGACGGGTCGCCACGGGCAATCTCCATCCACACCTTTACATACGTAGGCAGATCCGTCTCCAGGCCGCCGTAGCGCTTCGGCATGAGCATCCGGTAAAAGCCCGCCTGCTCGAACCGGCTGTGCAGCTCCTCGGAAATGTGGGTCAACCGTTCGGTTTCGAGAGCCTGCTGCTCGACGAGCGGCCGCAGCTCCCGAGCCCGATCAAGCAGTTCACCGGCGGTGACCTCCTCGCCGACGCATCTGGACTCATCGCTTGCAATTGTCATTACTTCCCTCTTCGGACCGCTTTTGCCTGCCTGTTACCATCATCACACCAATAAGGCATCGGCCTGCATGCAACCGGTCACTTCCTGGTCAGTGACCGGTATTGTGACCGGGCATTGTTGGCAAAGCCTAATGGCAGGGAACAAAACTTGCGGAGTTCGGCTTAAGATTGTCTAGGGAGAACTTCGGTGGTGGAATCTGGCTCGAAGAATTGGATGGTTCTCTTCTGGCACAGGCCACGCCGGCTACTGCTTCGAAAGGTAATCTTCTACCTGCATCTGGTGCTGGGACTCAGCATCGGGCTGCTTGCGAGCATCACCTGTCTGACCGGTTCGCTCATCGTCTATAAGCCGGAGATCGAGAGCCTTCTCCTGGGAGCAGTCTCCCACGTCGCTCCCACCACGGATCGCGCGACCGTTTCCCTCGAGGCTGCCTATGACGCCGTGCGAGAAAGAAATCCCGGCTGCAAGATTGTACAGGCCTATCTGCATGCCGAACCGGACCTGGCCTGGAGCTTCGATCTCAACTGTAAGCCTAAGGGACGGGTGGTGGCGTACGTCGATAAATACCGCGGCGGCGTCACCGGTGAGGATCATTTCCAGAGAAAGTGGACGCAATGGATTTACGATCTTCACGTTCGTTTGCTGTCGGGAGCAACAGGCGAGACGGTGAATGGAATCGGCGCCCTTCTGCTTATAATTCTCGCGTCGACGGGCCTGGTGGTATGGTGGCCGGGCGTGAAGCATTGGCGTTCCGGTTTTCGATTTGAGTGGCGAGCCCGGTGGCGTCGCAAGAATTACGACCTGCACCGGCTGACTGGATTTTTCGCCAGCCTGTTGCTGATGTTTGTCGCTTTCACTGGAGCTTATTTTGCCTTTCCGAAGACGTATGAGTCCGTGGTGGCATGGGCAGCGCATAAACCGTCGGTGCTGCCGGCGCCACGGACCGCGATCGGTACACCGCATCACATCAGTCTGGACGCCATCTACGCCACCGCTGTACGGGCTATGCCCGCCGGCGAAACGACGCTATTCACATTTCCCCAACAGAAGAACGCCCCTTATTCCGTTCGACGGATGCTGCCCGGGGACTGGAGGAGAACCGGCGATAATCTGGTCTATATCGATCAATACACGGGCCAGGTGATTCGCATGAATTACCACCGTGAGCTTGCCTGGCCAATCCGGCTCACGCGCGATATATCTCCACTGCATTTCGGTACTTTTGGCGGCAACTTCACACGCATCCTTTGGATTATCGCCGGCATCGCCCCTGCGATCCTGTACGCCAGCGGCGTGCTGATGTGGTGGAACCGGTCAATCCTGCCGGCCGTCCGACGCCGCCGCAGGCAGCAAACCGAGCGGGAAGAAGCTCGAGCGACCGCGCTACTTGGACCCCTTGGCGTTGCCGAACCGGCGGCCCAGGATCATTTTGACCAGCAAGTGGTCCGTTCCGCGCGTGACGCCGACGCCGACTCCAAAATTGAACTCCCATTTGGGCGATAGGTTCAAATCCACCGCCGGCACGATCTGCTGCTCCTCCTGATACAACGGATCAAAGTTACCCACCGGTCCTAAGCTGCTGTAGTATTCCAACCCGGCGTTGATCTTCGGCGTGAAGTCATAACCAGCTTTGAAATCCGGAGCGAAGACCAGGCCCTGGCTCACGCTGGGACCGTGAAAGCTCCGATCGAGCACGGGATTGAAAGCCAGATACCAGCGTCCCAGTTGCTTGTCGATGATCGGCCGGATCTCCAGCGTCCAGGTATCGGGAGAAAACACATAGCGTTGATAGCCGAATTCCAGAGAAAGGCTGGCTCCCACCGGCCAATGCCAGGAGTCCGGCACCCGCACTCTTGGGCGGATGTGGTCGCCCACCCATTGCCACCCCCCCTGATTGGGATTCGCGCTGGTGAAAATGTAAAATCCGGTCTCGAACCAATTGGTGATTCCTTGCGTGATCTCCACCGTCTCATGCAATTGGTGCTCCGTGCCGTAGACGCCGTCCATAATGCCCTTGCTGCCCTCAAACGTAAAGTTGCTGTGCAATTCAATCATGGTGGTGCCGGGGTCCTGGGTTTCCGAGCCATAGACCTGGATCTCGTAATTTCCCTGGGCCAGCGCGCACGTGCTGAAGGCCAGAAAAAGGACAGCGCCCAGCGCGGCGTGATTCGCCTGCCTAGCGCGCCACAAGGTTTTCGCCCGCGGCCGCGCCCGAGAGTAGAGCTTTGCCTTCGCTGGAGAGAATAGTGGTCGCATTTCCTTGAGTCGTACCATCCTTGGAACGGCAGCCTTTCACCGTGATCTTCTGGCCGGTTTTGAGCGTGCTCCGCGTCCATCCGGATCGCATCAGTGTATTCGGGCTGCCTAATTCGAAATCCCAGTTCTCCACCTTACCCGATTCGTCCTTCACATCGATCTGGAAATGGACATGCGGATTCATCCAGTCAACTCTCGTGACGATGCCCCGAAGCGTGATCGGCTTGGATGCGTCGAAATCGGCGGCAAAGGAATGATGAGCGAATAACGGAACGCCGGGTGCGCCGAGTTGGAGCAACAGAACCAGCAGGCGAATCCTCGGGATCACTTGGGGTCCTGGATGCTTAGCTCGTCCGGGTTTCCGTCCACGTACATCTTTGCGCTGTCATAGAAACCGGCCGTTGTCAGATGGATATCCACTTGCTTCTTACCCTTATTCTCCCAGAACCACCCGTGGATTCCCGTGGTGGGCGCGGTGAACGAGCCGTGGGAATGGTCCGCACCGGCCTGATCGTTGAGTTCGTAGCTTTCAAAGTAATCTTTGTTGGGCTTGTTGTCGGGCTCGCCGTGGAATTCAAACGCGACGTTGCCGTTGGCCTTCCACGAGTAGACCATGCCCGCGCCCTTTTGCATGTGGTACTTGATCTCTACGCCTTCGCCGGGCATCAGCGAGAGGTCCTCGCTATCCACCTTGTACGATGCCGGCTGCGCGGTG
>Ga0335074_10004526_pt1 | contig 19153 bp, 17 predicted proteins | sample Lox_Sample_23_FD_206715 | JGI IMG/M metagenome (GOLD analysis project Ga0335074, IMG submission 206715) | Soil microbial communities from Loxahatchee National Wildlife Refuge, Florida, United States - Lox_Sample_2.3 | ecosystem: Environmental > Terrestrial > Soil > Wetlands | place: USA... | reverse complement strand
CGCGGTCACCTGCGCGGCCAGCCAATTGATGCCAGAGCCTGCGCCCCGGCGCACCGCGATGGTGCCCGAGCCTGCGCGCCGGCGGACCGCGTCGGTGCCCGAGCCTGCGCCCCGGCGGACCGCGTCGGTGCCCGAGCCTGCGCCTCGGCGCGCCGCGTCTATCTGGCGCCGCGCCGCCCGTGTACCCCGGCCGGCCACCCGCGCACCCGAGCTCGCGGCCGCGCTGAAAGCGGTGGCTAGCCGCCGCCTGTCCTGTTCGCGTTCGGCCTCGGTAACGTCGGTGGCCGCCTCGGCGGCGCGCACCGAGATCTCGTTCGGTTCAGCCATGGCATGAACGTACCCGGGCCCAGTCATCTCAAAGGGCGATCTCAATTAGGGCTGTACGGAGTGTGCCGCAGGTCCGGGGCGGGCCGGGACGTGGTGGCCCGCAGCATCGCGGTTTCCCGCGCCAGCAGGACACGCTCGGCACTCAGCCGGCCCATGGTGTCGGGCTCGTCCAGCAGGCTCTGCCGTTCGGGCAGGTCGATGACCATGGCAGCGGCGACGACGAACGATAGCAGGACCGGCTCGTCGGGCAGGTCGTCGATCCGGACCGTCGCGGCGCCCTGCTTCTTGAGCGCGTCGAGGTACGCCAGGAACGCGGCCCGGACCGCGCGCATGGACGGTGCCGCGGCCACCTGGTCGACCGCGTCGTCGTCGAGCAGCTCGATCTCACCCTGCAGGTACGGCAGGCTGTCGTCCAGGCTCAGCAGCCTGAACCGCCGCGCGCCCACGGTGACCAGGTTGAACCGGCCGTCTTCGAACCGGTCCACCCGGCGCACGGTGGCGGTGCAGCCGACCTCGTAAAGCGACTGAACGCCGTCGACGCCGGTCTCCCGGCCCTTGCGGATCGCGATCACGCCGAACTGCCGTGGTTCCCGCCGCCCGAGCAGATCCCGCACCAGCTGCCGGTAGCGTTCCTCGAAGATGTGCAGCGGCAGGACCATGCCGGGATACAGCACCGCGCCGAGCGGGAACAGCGGCAGCATCTCGGTCATACCACGACAGTACGCGGACGGGACGCCTACGGCAGTAGGACGATCTTGCCGAGCACGTGGCCCTCAGCCAGCCTGCGGTAGGCGTCCTGGACCCGGTCCAGCGGGAAGGTGGCGGTGATGGGCACCTCCAGCTGAACGTCCGCGATCAGCCCAGCGAGCTCGGCCAGCACGCTCGCGCTGGCCCCGGCCGCGCTGCCCTCGGCCTTGACCCCGAACCGCTGGACGGCCTCGAAGTTGGCGATGGTGTCGATGCGGGACGGCTCGACGCCAAGCTCGAGGGCCAGCTGCACGTAGTCCGCGCCGAACGTGTCGACGAAAGCGTCCACCTTGCCGGCCGCCTGCCGGATCCGGTCGGCTACCCCGTCACCGTAGGTCACCGGGACGACGCCGTGCCTCGCCAGCCATGAGTGATGGGCCTCGCTGGCCAGCCCGATCACGGTGGCGCCGTCCCGCCGGGCCAGCTGGACGGCGATCGAGCCGACCCCGCCTGCCGCCCCGGCGACCACCACCGTGTCGCCCTTGGTCAGGTCCACCGCCCGGACCGCCGCGTAGGCCGTAACCCCGGCCACGAACAGTGCCCCGGCGACCTCCCATGGCACGGCGGGCGGCTTGGCCGTCAGATGCTGCTCCTCGACCACGACGTACTCGGCCTGGCTGGCCCGGTTATCGGTCCAGCCGATGATCTCGTCGCCGACCGAGAAGCCGGTCACTCCTGAGCCGGTCTCCGCCACGATGCCCGCCAGGTCGCTGCCCTCTCCGGACGGGAAGGTCGCGGGCCACATGGAGTGCAGCAGGCCGTCGCGGATTTTCGCCTCACCTGGATTGATCCCCGCCGCCTTGACCTGAACCAGCACCTGCTCCGGCCCCGGCGTCGGCCGCGGCACGTCCACGACCTTCAGCACATCGACCCCGCCGTACTCATCAAACCGCACTGCCCTCATAGCGATGATCTCCTTATTTCCCGGGGGGAACCCATCCCCGGCCCCCCTGGCCCACGAAAACTTGCCAACTGCCCTCTCATCCCCTTTATGCCAGCCGCAACCCCTCGGTCCGAAAGAAATGTCGGTCGCGCGCGTAAGGTGCCCCTGTGGGTGAACGCTGGGATCGCGCGCGGGTGATCGTGCTGGCGCCCGACGCGTCGTCGCTGCGGGCCGCACAGCCGTTGGCGTCCGTGCGGTCGTGGCCGGTGACCGGCGCCGCGGACGGCAGCACACTCGAAGGTGGCACGCTGTGGGGAGAGTGCCGGGGCAGCGCGGCCACGCCCTACCGCACCGTGGTCGACCTTTCCGGCCCCGCGTACCGGTGCTCGTGCCCGAGCCGGAAGTTCCCGTGCAAGCACGCGCTCGCGCTGATGCTGCTGTGGTCTGAAGGTGCGATAGGGCCAGACGGCGACCTGCCGGACTGGGCCGCGGGGTGGCTGGCCACGCGCAGCGCCAGGCAAACCGCCACGAACACCGAGGCGAAGGACCCCAAGCCGCCGGCCGACCCCGCCGCCGCGCAGCGCCGAGCGGATCAGCGCGAGGCAAGGGTCGCGGCCGGCCTGGCCGAACTCGACCGCTGGCTCTGCGACCAGGTACGGGAGGGTCTGGCGGCCAGCCAGCGGTCCGAGTACCGGCACTGGGACGACATCGCTGCCCGCATGGTCGACGCGCAAGCCCCCGGCCTGGCCGAACGCCTCCGCGCGCTGGCCTCGGTCCCGCACTCGGGACCCGGCTGGGAAGGCCGGCTGCTCGAGGAGTACGCGATGACACGGCTGCTCGTCACCGCTTTCCGCGACCTGGACAAACTGCCGCCTCCGCTGCGGGACACCGTCCGGTCACGGATCGGTTTCACCGTCCGCCAGGCCGACCTGCTGGCGCGTGCGGTTCCGGTCCGGGACCGATGGCACGTGCTGGCCCGGCGGGACCTGGACCAGGACCGGATCCAGACCCGCCGAGTCTGGCTGCGCGGCAGGCGCACCGGCCGGCCTGCGCTCGTGCTCAGCTTCGCCGCGGCAGGCCAGTCGCTGGACGCCTCCCTGAGGGTCGGCGCTGAGACCGACGCCGACCTGACCTTCTACCCCGGTGTCGTGCCGCTTCGAGCCCTGGTCACGGCCAGGCGCGACACCGTACCCGGCGGCACTCCGCCCGGCACCACCGCCACCGGGCTGCTTGACGGATACGCCGCGGCGCTCGGCCAGGACCCCTGGCTGGAGACCTGGCCCGTGGTGTTGGAGGCCACTCCCGCGCGCGCCCCGCTCCCCTGTCTGCGCGACGCGGCCGGCGACGCCGTGGCGCTTCACCCGGCCGCGGGCGACTGCTGGCCGCTGTTCGCCCTGTCCGGCGGCCGCCCACTGACCGTGGCGGGCGAGTGGACCCCGCGCGGCCTGTGGCCGCTGACCGCCTGGGACGAAGGCGGGAGGCCGGTACAGCTATGAGCGCCTGGCATGACCTGGTCACCGCAAGTCTTATCGGGACCGAACGGACCGTGGTTCCCGCGGTCGCCATCCCTGGCCTGCCCCCCTTGGACGACGAAAACGGCGATCCCGCGGCCATGCTGCTTGACCGGGCCGCGCTTCTTACCGCCGCCCGCCGGGCCGGCCGCCACCTCGACCAGGCCGAGCCGCTGCCCGCCTCCGAGCCGGACCCGCGGCCCGCGGTGAGCCAGGCCGCTGCCCGCAGGCTGGCGCGCATGCTCGGCGGAGACCATCCCGACCTGCTAGCCGAATGGCTGCGCGCGGTCACGACCCGTGGGGTCCGGCTTCCGCCCCAGTTCCTGCCGGTGCTCCTGGACCTGGCCCGGCGCGCCGGGTCGAAGGATCCTGCGCTGGTGCGCCTGGTGGCCGAGGCGGGCGGTCCGCGCGCCAGATGGCTCGCCGGACTCAATCCAGACTGGGAGCCCGTGCTTGAGGAAACCCTCGGCCAAGACGACGTGTGGCGGCTTGGTACCGCCAGCCAGCGGCGGGCCTATCTGCGCGCCTTGCGTGCCCGTGATCCGGGTGCGGCCCGGGAGTTGATCGCGGACGGCTGGGCCGCGGCGGGCCCGGACGAGCGGCTCATGTTCGTCAGCGTCCTGGCCGATGGGCTGAGTCTGGCCGACGAGTCGCTGCTGGAAGCCGCCCTCGATGACCGAACGGCCTTTGTCCGCAAGATGGCGGCCGATGTGCTCGCCGCGCTGCCAGGATCAGCCTTCTCCCTGAGGATGGCCGAGCGCGCCGTCCGCTGGCTGCGCATGGAACACGGTGAGCACGGCCCGCGCCTGATGATCGTCCCGCCGGCCGGAACCGACGCGGCGATGCGGCGGGACGGAATCACGTCCGACCCGGGCCCGGGCACCTCGCAGGCCAGATACATCGGCCTCGTCCTCGAGATCGTGGCCCGCACCCCACCCTGGGCCTGGACGCGGCAGTTCGGCCTGCCTCCGGCGAAGATCGTCGCCATGCCCGCTGGTGACCTGGGCCCTTCGAACCCGTCACTGTTCACGGCCTGGTCCAGGGCAGCGCTCAGCCAGGGTGATCAGGAGTGGATGAATGCCCTGGTTAACCGGGCACTCACCGGCAAGCCCCCGCTTACCCAGGCCGAGCTCGGGGCGCTGACGCGGCTGATACGGCAGGCCGATCCCCGGCTCGGCGCGCCTGACGTCCTGCCCCGCCCAGGGCCGGAGATGCTGCCTGCTCTGTGGCACGCGATCAGGACGCTGCGCTTCCGTTACGAGATGCTGAAGGAGCTGGACACATGACCGTGACGACGGCTGAGCTAGCGACACCTGGGCCCGAGGCCATCCTGCGGCCGCATGCCGAGCAGGAGTACCGGGCCGAGTTGGCCGCGCTGGCCGCCGCCGATGGCCGGCCGCGGCCACCGGGCTGGCGGCTGTCGCCGTGGGCGGTGACCACCTACCTGCTTGGCGGCACCGCGGCCGACGGCACCGAGATCACGCCGAAGTACGTCGGCTCGCGCCGCCTGGTCGAGGTGGCCGTGGCCACGCTGGCCACCGACCGGGCGCTGCTGCTGCTCGGCGTGCCCGGCACGGCCAAGACGTGGCTGTCGGAGCATCTGGCCGCCGCCATCTCCGGCGATTCGACACTTATGGTCCAGGGCACCGCCGGGACCGCGGAGGAAGCGGTCAGGTACGGCTGGAACTACGCCCGGCTGATCGCCGAGGGGCCGTCGCGGGAGGCGATGGTGCCTGGCCCGGTCATGCGCGCGATGGCGGCTGGTCAGATCGCGCGGGTCGAGGAGCTGACCCGGATGCCCTCGGACGTGCAGGACGCGCTGATCACCATCCTGTCGGAAAAGACGCTGCCGGTCCCTGAGCTTGGCAGCGAGCGCCAGGCGGTCCGCGGCTTCAACGTCATCGCCACCGCCAACGACCGTGACCGCGGTGTGAACGAGCTGTCCAGTGCCCTGCGCAGGCGGTTCAACACGGTCGTGCTGCCGGTGCCCTCCTCGGCCGAGCAGGAGGTCGAGATCGTGACCCGCCGGGTCGCCCAGCTCGGCCGGTCGATCGGGCTGCCGGACAGCCCGCCCGGCGCAGAGGAGATCAGGCGGGTGGTCACGGTCTTCCGCGAGCTGCGCCAGGGCGTCACCGAAGACGGCAGGTCCAAGGTCAAGTCACCGAGCGGCACCCTGTCCCCGGCCGAGGCGATCTCCGTGGTCACCAGCGGCCTCGCCCTGGCCGTGCACTTCGGCGACGGGGTGCTCCGCCCCGCCGACGTGGCCGGCGGCATCACCGGCGCGGTCGTGCAAGATCCGGTGTCAGACCGGGTGGCGTGGCAGGAGTACCTGGAGACCGTGGTGCGCGAGCGGGGCGACTGGAGCGACTTCTACCGCGCCTGCCGCGAGGTGGCCGGGTAGTGACCGGGCCGGAGCGGCGTGAACCACGGCCCGTTCGGCATCAAGATCTTTCTGCTGTTACCAGGCTGTACGGGATCCGGCATCACGGGCCTGGGTCGGCGCGGTCGTTGCTGGCCGCGCTGGGCGAGCAGAAGCCGGACGTGGTGCTGATCGAAGGGCCGGCCGAGGCGGACGGGCTGGTGGCGCTGGCGGGTGAGCCGGACATGCGGCCGCCGGTGGCGCTGCTCGGGTACGTGCCGGGGCAGCCGGAGACAGCGGCGTTCTGGCCGTTCGCTGTGTTCTCGCCGGAATGGCAGGCGATCAGGTACGCGCTCGGCGCGGGGGTGCCGGTCCGGTTCTGTGACCTGTCGGCCGCGCACCAGCTGGCGATGCACGACGGCAGCGTACCGCGGTCACGCACGGATCCCATCGGCGAGCTGGCCGCGGCCGCCGACTATGACGACCCGGAGCGCTGGTGGGAGGACGTGGTGGAGCACGTCCCCGGTCCAAGCTCGGTGTTCGAGGCCATCGCGGACGCGATCGCGATCCTGCGCGCGGACGAGGACGAACCCGACCCGCGCGACGCGGCCCGCGAGGCGCATATGCGGAGGGTGCTGCGCCGGACGGTCAAGGACGGGTACCGGCGGATCGCGGTTGTCTGCGGCGCCTGGCACATTCCGGCCCTGGCGACGCTGCCGCCCGCGACCGCGGACGACCGCGTCCTGCGCGGGCTGCCGAAGGTGAAGGCCATCCTGACCTGGATCCCCTGGACCTACGGCCGCCTCGCCTACGCCTCGGGTTACGGCGCAGGCATCCGGTCCCCCGGCTGGTACGACCATCTCTTCTCGGCCGACGGGCAGCCGATCGAGCGGTGGCTGGCCAGGGCCGCCGCCGTGCTGCGGGACGAGCGCGTCCCGGCCTCGTCCGCGCACGTGATCGAATCGGTCCGGCTGGCCGAGGCGCTCGCCGCGCTGCGCGGGCGGCCGCTGGCGGGCCTGGAAGAGGTGACCGAGGCGGCCCGCGCCGTGCTGTGCGAGGGCAGCGACCTGCTCACCGGGCTCATCCAGCGGCGTCTGGTCGTCGGGGAGCGGCTCGGCACGGTGCCCGCGATCACGCCCATGGTGCCGCTGCAGCGGGACCTGCACGATCAGCAGCGCACACTGCGGCTGCGCCCGCAGGCCGAGTCCCGCGATTACGACCTGGACCTGCGCAAGCCGAACGACCTGGCCCGCAGCCACCTGCTGCACCGGCTCACCCTGCTTGGCGTCCGCTGGGGAACGCCGCGGCAGGGCCGGGTGCAGAACATCGGGACGTTCCGTGAAAGCTGGCAGCTGACCTGGCTGCCTGAACTGGACCTGGCCCTGATCGAGGCGAGCACCTGGGGGAGCACGGTGGCGGCGGCCGCGGTGGCGCGGGCCCGCGCGCTCGCCGCCGAGGCGGCCGCGCTTGACGAGCTGACCGCCCTGGTCGAACGGTGCCTGCTGGCCGATCTGGGCGACGCTCTGCCGGACGCGCTGGCGGCGGTCAGGGATCGTGCCGCGCTCGAAGGCGACGTGACCCAGCTGATGGCCGCGCTGCCCGCCCTGGTCCGGGCGGCCAGGTACGGCGACGTGCGCGGCACCGACCCGCACCGGCTCGCCGAGGTAGCCGTCGAGATGATCACCCGGATCTGCGCCGGCCTGCCCGCGGCGGTGACCTCGTTGGACGAGACGGCCGAACGGGTCATGCGGGACCGCATCGACGCCGTGCACGCGGCCACCGGCCTGCTTGCCGCCGTGCCGGGGGAACACGGGGAATCGTCCCCTCAGGCCGAGGGCGCAGGAAGCCGGGCCCGCTGGCTCGACACGCTCGCGCGGTTGACCGGCCGGTGTCCCCCGCTCATTTCCGGCCGGCTAACCAGGCTGCTGCTCGACGCGGGACGGCTTGCGCCGGACGAGGCGGCGGCGCACATGTCGCGAGAGCTGTCGCCGGCGGCGCCCGCCGCTGCCGCGGCGGGCTGGGCTGAGGGGTTCCTGGCCGGCAGCGGCCTGCTCCTGCTGCACGACGACAAGCTGCTTCGCCTGGCCGACGGCTGGCTGGCCGGATTGAGCCCGGAGGCGTTCACTACCGTGCTGCCCGCGCTGCGGCGGACGTTCGGCGAGTTCGCGCCGCCCGAGCGGCGGGCGATCGGGGAGAAGGCGGCCCGGCTGGACGGGACCGGCCGTCCGCCGGCGGCGGCCGGTTCCGGGTCGGCCGGTTCCGCGTCGGACGGTTCCGCGTCGGCGGGCGATGACCTGGATTCCGACCGGGCCGCGATGGCGGTGCGGGCCGTGGCCGCGATCCTGGGGGCTTCGCGTCTGGTGGCCGCGCCATGAGCGCCGGTTACGACGAGCGGATGCGGCGCTGGCGGCTGGTGCTCGGCGCCGCCGATGGCACCGGCGTTTCACTGGACGGCGACGACGCTCGGATAGACGCCGCGCTCGGCGCCCTGTACGACTCCGACGGATCCGGATCCGGATCCGGGTCCCGGCCCGGCGCCGGCTCTGGCGCCGGCTCTGGCGGCTTCGGTTCTGGCGGCTTCGGGCCCGGGGGCAAGCGTCAGGCTGGCCTGGGCGCCTCGGCCCCGCGGGTCGCCCGCTGGCTCGGCGATATCCGCGCGTTCTTCCCGGTCAGCGTGGTCCAGGTGATGCAGAAGGACGCGATCGACCGGCTCGGCCTGACCCGGCTGCTGCTCGAGCCCGAGATGCTCGAGGCGGTCGAGCCCGACGTACACCTGGTCGGAACCCTGCTGTCGCTGAGCCGCGTCCTGCCCGAGCAGGCGCGGGAGTCCGCTCGCGCCGTGGTCCGCACCGTAACCAGCGACCTGGAACGGCGGCTGGCACAGCGGACTCGCTCGGCGGTCACCGGCGCGCTGAACCGGGCGAGCCGGACGCACCGGCCGCGCCGGCCTGCCGACATCGACTGGAACCGCACCATCCGCGCCAACCTGCGCAACTACCAGCCCCGTTACCGGACCGTGGTGCCTGAGCGGCTGGTCGGCTACGCCCGCAAGCAGCAGGCGGTGGCGCGCGACGTCATCGTATGCCTGGACCAGAGCGGCTCGATGGCCTCGTCGGTGGTGTACGCCGGGGTGTTCGGCGCCGTCCTGGCGTCGATCCGATCCCTGCGCACGTCTGTGGTCGCCTTCGATACCTCGGTAACCGACCTGACCGAGCATCTCAGTGACCCGGTGGACGTCCTGTTCGGCACCCAACTGGGCGGCGGCACCGACATCAACCGCGCGCTTGCCTACTGCCGGCGGCTGATCACCCGCCCGGCCAGCACCATCCTCATCCTGGTCAGCGACCTGTTCGAGGGCGGTAACCGCGACCAGATGCTGCGGCGGGTCGCGGACATGACCGGCGCGGGCACGCAGGTGATCGCCCTGCTCGCCCTGTCCGACGACGGTGCGCCCGGCTACGACCACGAGATGGCCGCGGCTCTGGCCGCAATGGGCGTGCCGGCCTTCGCGTGCACCCCGGATTCGTTCGGTGACCTGATGGCCGCCGCCATTGACCGCCGCGACATCGCCGAGTGGGCCCATCGCCAGCAGGCGCTGGGATAACGCCGCTGGAGCCGACAGCCGCCCGCCAGCGCGCCCTCTCGAACCTTCCCGCACGGCAACACGGCCCACGACTAGAGTCTGCGGCACCCCTGGTCCGGAGAGCGGGACTCATGTGCCACAAGCCAATTCATTGGGATGGATGTGCTCAGGCTGGGCGGCGGGCTAGCATCTGGCGCCTCATGGATCCGCTTGGGCGCGTTATGTCACCCTGGTTCAGGACGGTGAAGTCGGCGGGGAGCAACGACGCGGGCTCGCCCGGGCCCAGGCACCAGTGGGGATCCAGATCTGGCCGCACACGGCGAGCTTCAGCGGTGTATGCCTCCCAGGCGAGCAGGCCGCCGACGGCTACCGCGTCTGCTGCGGCGGCGAAGACGGTTTGGAACCAGAAACCGGTACAGACCACGAGGGCATGGGAGCGAGGCCGCGGCCGCCAGGCGGCGAGGTCCGCATGGACCAGCGTGATGAGGTGGTCCAGGCCCCGGCGGCGGGCCTCGTCGTCGAGCATGCGGAGCGCCAGTTCCGAGATATCCACCGCCGTGACCTGCCGCCCGTCGGCTGCGGCCAACAGTGCGGTGCCGGAGGCGCCGCAGGCCAGGTCGGCTACGGGGCCGTCGGGCAGGTCCATGGCCAGCGCACGCACCGCGAGCGGGTGAGGGGAGAAGGACGGCACAAAGCCGTCGGCGTACTTGGCGTTCCACCGGAGCCGGTCCGGATGGGCGTCGGGAGGGCGGCTCGGGCCCGGATCACCAGCTGACATGATCTTGATCACTACGGCCCGGCAAGGGAATCGAGGTCTGGATAGTTACAGCACCGAGTGCCAAAATAGCGACGTTGAGGCTGTTTGGCCTGGCGAGGGGGGACCGATGGCGAGTACACGCGAATGGTTCGAGACGGTCGAGGAGGCCCGCAGGCGAGCTCGGCGGCACCTGCCCAGGTCGGTGTACCTGTCGCTGGTGGCAGGCGCGGAGAAGGGTCTGACGCTGCGGGACAACGTGGCCGCGTTCAGCGAGCTGCGATTTACCCCGCCACACATCGGCGACCTGCCCGCGACCCGGCAGCTGTCCACGTCGGTCCTGGGGCAGGAGATCTCGCTGCCGGTGATCGCCTCGCCGACCGGGGTGCAAGCCGTGCATCCCGAGGGCGAAGTCGGGGTCGCGCGCGGGGCGGCTGAGGCGGGCACGGCGATGGGCCTGAGCTCCTTCGCGAGTATGCCGATGGAGGACGTGGCGGCGGTGAACCCGAAACTCTTCTTCCAGGTCTACTGGTCGGGCGGCAAGGACACCATGCTGCAGCGGATCGACCGTGCCCGCCGGGCTGGCGCCAAGGCGCTGATCGTCACCTTGGACTGGTCGTTCTCCAACGGCCGGGACTGGGGCAGCCCGGCGATCCCGGAGAAGATGGACCTGCGGACCATCGTGCGCCTGGCGCCGGAGGGCCTGACCAGGCCCGGCTACGTGCTGCAGTGGCTGCGGGGCGGGGGCCTGCCCGATCTGACCGTGCCCAACATGGCCGCTCCTGGCGAGGCAGCGCCCACGTTCTTCGGCGTGTACGGCGAGTGGATGCAGACACCGCCGCCCAGCTGGGCCGACCTGGCCTGGCTGCGCGAACAGTGGGACGGCCCGTTTATGGTCAAGGGCGTGATGCGGACCGACGAGGCCCGCCGTTGCGTAGACATCGGCGCCAGCGCCATCTCGGTGTCCAATCACGGCGGCAACAACCTGGACGGCACCCCGGCCTCCATCCGGGCGCTGCCTGCCGTGGCCGATGCCGTCGGCACCCAGCTCGAGATCCTGCTCGACGGCGGGATCCGGCGCGGCAGTGACGTGGTCAAGGCGCTGGCGCTCGGCGCCAGGGCGGTCATGATCGGCCGTGCCTACCTGTGGGGTTTGGCCGCGGGCGGCTCGGCTGGCGTGCAGAACGTTTTCGACGTGCTGCGCGGCGGCATCGACTCCACGCTGCTCGCGCTCGGCCGACCCTCCGTTCACGACTTGTCCCCCGACGACGTCATCGTCCCTGCCGAGTTCGCCCGCGGCCTGTCCAAGTGACCCTGCTGTCCAAGTGACCCTTCTGTCCAAGTGACCCTGCGCCCGGGTGAAGCCCGGTGACCGCTGGCAGCAGCGGGCGGATGGTCCGGTGACGCGCGCAGCCCTCCCAGACGCCCAGGCTGTAGGCCACATCGTCGAGCAGCCGCGCGGCGACGTAGCGCGCCGGGTCCAGCGGCGGGCGCCGGTCCAGCCAGTCGAGGAGCGGCGGGATGAGGACCAGTGCGGCCAGGGGAAGGCGCAAACGACGCGCCACGACCGCCATCGGTAGCGCGACCGGCCACCAGGTACGAGAGATGGCGCTGCCCAGCGGCCTGCCCGCCGCGAGCGTGCCGCCCCCGGCCAGCCGGCCGGCCAGCCGCCAGGCATTCTGGGCCGACGGCCAGGGCCATTCCTCGCCGGTGATCCGGGCAAGCCGGCGGGCGAGCAAAGCGACGCTCGCGCCAGCGCAGGCCGCGCCGACGTCCGGGCGGCCGGCTGCGGCGGCAAGCAGGGCCAGGCCGGTCCAGGCGGATATATAAAGCGGGCGCACCGTGCCCGGGTGGCGCAGTTCCAGGATCGCGGCCGAGGTTCCGTAGTCCTTCCGGCGGGCGAACCAGGCGCGCATGCGAACCCGGTGCTGATGTCGCATGGTCGCGGCCGGCTCGTAACGCACCCGCCAGCCGGCGGCGGCCAGCCGCCAGACGAAGTCGACGTCCTCGCCGACCCGCATGGTCTCGGCGAAACCGGCCCCGGCCGCGGCCCGCCGCACCACCAGGGCCGCGCCAGGCACGTAGGGGACGCGCGACCGGGGCCGGACAATGCTCGGACGCGCGCCCATGTCCAGGGTGGAGCTTGCTCCCTCGTACCGCGCCAGCCACGTGCGCCCTGGCTCATTCGGGACGATACGCGGCGCGACCGCGCCCACCGCCGGGTCAGCGAAGTGCGGCAGCAGCGCGTCGAGCCAGCCGGGGCCGGGAACGCAGTCCGAATCGAGGAATGCGACCAGCGGTGTGTCCGCCGCCGCCAGGCCGGTGTTCCTGGCCGCCCCGGGCCCGCCGTTCACCGCACGGCGCAGGACGCGCGCTCCCGCACTGGATGCCACCCGCGCGATCGCGGCCGGATCGGTGGAACAGTCGTCGACTACGATCACCCGCCGCGCCTGCGCCAGCCCGGCCAGGCAGCGGGCAAGCTCGGCTTGCCGGTCGCGGACCGGGATCACCACGGTGACGTCTTCAGGGCTAAAGGTGCTGACCCAGTCGCTCCCGCCCGGCCGGGGATGCGCGATGCCGGTGTCGAGCAGACGACGGGCCAGCGCGCGGGCCTTGGGGTTGTCCGATACCGGCATCCCGGACCACCAGGCCGCCACCTGACGGGCGCCGGGTGGCGTGAGCCGCAACACGCGAACCGGGGAACCGCCGACCAGCATCTTTCCGCGCGCAAGCAGGCGCGAGCCCGGATCCGGGCGCAGGCAAAGCCCGGCGGGAGCGATCTCGTCCTGCGGTCCCACCACGAAAGAGTATTACGACCGCACAACAGGTTAGCCTGCGGTGGCGCCACTTTAGGATGTGCAGCATGACGACGTTGCCGGCTTGGACGACCGACCCGGAGTCACTCACACTGACCGAGGAGCAATATGACGCGCGGAAACGCAGCGACGGCAAGCTTTCGTTCCGGCGGCCGGACGTCTCTGTGTATAGGTGCATCGAGCGAGGTGCGAAGCTTTCGGCGCCGGATGTCGTCTTGGCGGTGGAGATTGTCCCGCCCGGATCCGGCTACACGGACACCGTCGACAAGCTGGCCGAGTATGCCTACGAGGGCATTCCCGTTTACCTTGTCGTGTTCCTTGATGCCGAGCTCTACGTGAAAATGATCCAGGAATACCGTCTCGACTGGGCGAGCAGGACCTATCGCCTCGTACACACGCATCAAGAGGAACTAGCCCTGGAAGACCCGTACCCGGTCACGATCTCCTTCGCCGAACTCGACGGCTAGCGGACCGCTAAACCCCCGTCGCGGACCCGGCCAGCGGGCTCTCGTCGCAGGCACGCTGGGGCGGGCGGCGGCCGATCGTCACCGGCACCGCGCGATGCGAATGGTCGGCCGCCGGGCGGGGCGGTGCCGCCTGGCCGCCGGGCGTGATCGCGGCCAGGGCGGCCTCGCCGTGGCCCTGCACGCATTCCGGATCCGGCCCGTCCAGCGGCAGGCCGGTGAAGAACTTGGCCGCCATGCAGCCGCCGCGGCATGAGTCGAATGAGCCGCACGAACGGCACGCTCCCCCGGTCTGCGGCTGGCGCAGATCGGCGAACAGCGGGGACTCCCGCCACACCGTCTCGAAACCTCCGGGATGCCGGACGTTGCCGGCCAGGAAGTTCTCATGGATGGCGAACGGGCAGGCGTACACGTCACCCACCGGGTCGATGAGGCAGACCACGCGGCCGGCCCCGCACATGTTCAGCCCGGGCAACGGCTTGCCGTACGGCGACAGGTGGAAGAACGAGTCACCGGTGAGCACCTGCTCGCCACGGGCGGCGAGCCAGTCGTAAAGCTGACGCTGCTGCGCGCCGGTCGGGTGCAGCTCGGGCCACACGTCGGCGCCGCGCCCGGACGGGCGCAGCCTGGTCAACCGGAGCTGCGCCCCGTACCCGTCGGCAATCTCCTTGAACTCATCAAGCTGGGAGACGTTGTGCCTGGTGACGACGACGGAGAGCTTGAAGCCACGGAACCCGGCGGCGGCGAGGTTGGCCATGGCCCGGGTGGCCGTCGCGTAGGACCCGGCGCCCCGTACCGCGTCGTTTACCTCGGCCGTGGCCCCGTCCAGCGAGATCTGCACGTCGATGTAGTCGCTGGCGGCCAGCCTGCGCGCGGCCGCCGCGTCGAGCTTGATCCCGTTGGTGGAGAACTTCACGCCGACCTGGTGGGCCGTGGCGTAGTCCACCAGCTCCCAGAAGTCGGGCCGCACCGTCGGCTCGCCGCCGCCGATGTTGACGTAGAAGACCCGCATCCGCTGCAGCGTGTCGATGACGGCCCGGCATTCGGCGGTGGTCAGCTCGCGCGGGTCCCTGCGACCCGAACTCGACAGGCAATGCACGCATGCCAGGTTGCACGCGTAGGTGAGCTCCCAGGTCAGGCAGATCGGCGAGGTCAGGCCCAGTTCGAACATGTCGGTAAGGCGGGTACCGGCCCGGCCCGTATCCGGAGGACTCCCGGTCGGCTCAGCCGTACACCGCTGCGCATCCACGCCGCCGGGGACGATCATGTTCGAGCTAGCCAGAGCGGATAGCGCACGCTGGTAGGCAGGCAGCTCGGGCGCTGGCACACCGACAGAGGAGCAGGCGGCGCGCGCGCTCGCGTGGTCGGCGAGAGCTTCGAGGACAGCGAGGAGGGTAGTGCTCTTGAGGAAAGAGAGATTACGGGTGCCGAAGTGATACAACATGGCGCCGAACGATTCGGGGCGGATCGCCGCCCGATCGTCGAGACGCCAGGGGCGGTCGAGATCGAAGGACACGGCGCTAGCTCAGTAGACGCCGCACATGCCGTCGATCGAGACCTCCTCGACCAGAAGCTCCTCGGTGGCGAGCGGCTCGGCCTCGTCGTGCCCCGCCTCCTGGTGCACTGCCGTGGCGGCCGGAACCGTCAGCTTTACAGCCATGGATACCTCCAGTCTTGTGGCACTGAGTGCCAGCGTAACGGCATCAGCGTAACGGCACCGAGTGCCACAGATCAAGGAGCCAGGTTGCCGGACGCCATGTCGCCGGGCCGTTACTCGACGTAGGATTGTGGCGGACGGCGGGTCGCGATCATTGGGCGGTGACAGGCGATGCCAGCGGCGACGGCACTGGGCGCTCCCCCGCGTGACCAGCCGGACGGGAGCGGGCAGCCCGGGCGCCGGCGGGTGACCTCCCAGGCCGAACTCGAGCACGTCGCCTTCGAGCTGTTCGCCGCGCACGGGTTCGAGCAGACCACGGTCGAGGACATCGCCGCGGCGGCCGGCATCGGACGCAGGACGTTCTTCCGGTACTTCCCGTCCAAGAACGACGTGCCGTGGGGCATGTTCGACCTGGAGCTCGAGCGCATGCGGGGCCGCCTCAAGGCCTGCCCACGCGACGTGCAGCTGATGGACGCGATCCGGGTGGCGCTGGTCGACTTCAACCGGGTCGAGCCCGCCCAGATCCCGCTGCACCGGCGCCGGATGGAGCTCATCCTGCGGGTCCCGGCCCTGCTTGCTCATTCCACCCTGCGGTTCGCGGCGTGGCGGGACGTGGTGGCCGGATTCGTGGCCGAGCGCACGGGCCAGCGGCCGGACGCGCTCGCACCGCAGGCCATTGGCCACGCCGTCCTCGGCGTCGCCATCGCGGCCTACGAGCAGTGGCTTGACGACGAGGACGCCGATCTCGGCGCACTGCTCGACGCCGCGATGCGCCAGCTCGGCGCCGCCTTTACCATCGGTGCCCCCTGACCCGCGGCGGTCGGGTCAGGACAGGCGGCGGCCGCCCAGGCGCCAGAGGCAGAACCCGGCCAGGGCCAGAGCCAGGGCGAGGTAGATCCCCGTCTCGGTCCACTGCATGGGCCAGTAGCGGCTGGTGGGCTGGTAGGTGACGGCGATGCTGATACCGTGGCTGGCCAGGCACTGCGTGGGATCACCTGTGGTCTGGGCGACGTGCACGCAGTCGGTCGGCATGACGCTGACCGGCTGCCCGGCGGCGTTGACCGCACCGCTCGACAAGATCCACGCGCCTGGAGCGCCGTCGAGGTAGTCGAGGGTAAACGCGAAATGCCCGCCTGGGCCCTGGTTCTGAATCCCGCTGAAGTTCGCCGCGAGCGACTGCGTCGCGTGCACGGGCGGGAACAGGCGCGGGCGTATCGCCAGCGGCATGGCCAGCTGGACGGCGGCGAAAATGGCCAGCGTGACGGCCATGGCGGGGACGGTACGCCGGATCAGGACCCCGGCGGTGACGCCGAGGGCGAAACCGAAGGCGGCGTACCCGATCGGGACGACGCCGTGGGTGTCGAAGGCCGGCAGACCGAACGGGCCCATGCCGAGCGGGAAGTTAACACCGCCGGTAACGCGGGCCGCCTGGCCGATCGGCGCCGCCCACCAGCCATACATGAGGCTGAGTCCCTCGGTGACGGCGATGGCGGCCAGCCCGGGCAGGATGAGCTTGGTGGCCAGCCAACGGGCGCGCGTGATGGTTTGGGTCCAGGCCGTCCGGAACGTGCCGGTCTCGAACTCGCGGGTGATCAGCGGAGCGCCCCAGAACACGCCGATGACCGCGGGCGCGAGAATGATCACGGCGAGGCCGAGCGTGAATACCACCGGGTAGATTCCCCTCACCGCGGCGAGGAAGTTGCGGGCCAGATGGTCGCAGTTGCCTTGGCATCCGGCGACCCTGCTCGCGGCGTACATGCTGGCCAGGTGGGGCCCGGTGGCCCCGAGCAGGATCGCGAACGCCGCCAGAGCCGCGATCGCGGTGACGGCCTGCGGGCGGAACTGCCGCCAGGTGAGCCAGATCATTGCTGCACCTCCAGGTGGTAACCGGGAGCGCGGCGCCTGCCGCCGCCGGCCGCCTCCCGCATATAGGCAAGGACCATGTCCTCCAGGCCAACTTCCGAGACTGTCCACGCCGGGTCGAGCACCGCCTCACTGGTACGCACCAGGAGCGTGGTCTGCCGGTCAGTGTGGCTGGCCGAGATGACCCGTTGCCCGGCGGGCAGCGTGGCGGGGTCCCGGCGCGGGCCCGTAAGTAGGTGGTGGGTGGCCAGCAGCTCATCGACCGGCCCGGCGAGCCGCACCCGCGAGTCGACGAGCACGATCAGGTAGTCGCAGACCCGCTCCAGGTCCGCTATCAGATGCGAGGAAAGCACCACAGAGAACTCGCGTTCGGCAATGGCCTCCATCAGGTCCTCGAGGAACTCCCGCCGGGCCAGCGGGTCAAGGCTGGCCACCGGCTCGTCCAGGATCAGCAGCTCGGGCCGCTTGCCGATGGCGAGCGTCAGCGCGACCTGGGCGCGCTGCCCGCCGGACAGCGTACCGGCCTTCTGGCCAGGATCGAGGCCCAGCCAGTCGATCCTGCGGCGGGCATATTCCGCGTCCCAGCCCGGATTGAGGCGTGCACCGAGCTTCAGGTGCTCGGCCACCGTCAGCCCCGCGTACAGCGGCGCGTCCTGGGCCAGGAACCCGATCCTGGCCAGCTGCGCCGGGCGCGCCCGGGGCGGGCCGGCGAGCACCTCGATTGTGCCCGTGGTCGGGGCCAGCAGCCCGACGGCCAGGTTCAGCAGGGTGGTCTTCCCGGCCCCGTTCGGGCCGACCAGGCCCACGACGTGCCCGGCCGGGATGGACAGCGTGCAGTCCGACAGCGCCCAAAGCCGCCGGTACCGCTTGCCAAGCCCCTCGGTTTCAATGACGGCGGTCAAGCTATGTCCTCCTCAGCGGCGGACCGAAAAGTGCTCAGGAACAGCGCCTCGATGGATTCGTCGTCAAGCCCGGCCCGGCGCGCCTTGGCCAGCCATCCCTGGAGTTCGCGGCGCAGCGGCCCGTGCGCGGCCAGCGACGCGCCGCCCAGGGTTGCGGTCACGAACGTCCCGACCCCAGGCCGGGCCGCCGCCAGCCTCTCGTATTCCAGCTCGCGGTAGGCCTTGAGTACCGTGTTCGGGTTGATGGCCAGACCGGCCGCCACGTCCTTGACCTTCGGCAGCTGGTCGCCCTCGCGCAGCAGGCCCAGCCGCAGTGCCTGCCGGACCTGATGGATCAGCTGCATATACGGCGCGACGCCGGACCGGCCATCCAGATGGAACTCGATCACCGTGATCCTCACTTTATCTAGGTGCCTAGCACTATAGCTACATACCTAGATGGCTTGTCAAGTAAATGAGCCGTGAACGGCAGGTGCCGGTGGGATCCCTGTGGCGCGTCCGCGGCCGAGGGCGAGCGGGTCCTGGCGCACCTGGCCGACGACCTGGGCACCTTAAAGGAGAGGTTTCTCGACGCCAACCTCACCACGTAGCACGCCCGAGAGGGAACGTGATGAGTGGGCGGGGCTACTGCAGGTTGGCCGGGTTGCCCACCGGGTCGCCGACGTACTCGTGCATGGCGTCCAGGTTGTCGTGCGCCGGGTACTTATGCGCGGCGGGGCCGTCGGCGAACGCGCGGAGCAGGTTGGTGGTCACCTGCTTGGTGAAGGCGGGCGTGTGGCCGCCGATGCCGTGCGGGCGGTCTCCGTAGATGGACCCGACCCAGCGCATGGTGCCCGAATTGAATACTCCGGCCCCGCCGGAATGGGTGTAGTAGGCCGAGTCGGCGAAGCTGGACGCGCCGTTGCAGACAAGCGGCGAGTGGGACAGCACCTGGATCGGCCGCTCCACCGGATAGGCGGGGTTGACCCGGTCGTACTCGATGCCGACCAGGTTGTCGAAGGTGGCCCCCTTGGCCACCCCGGTCCCGGCGAACAGCCAGCTTTCCGGGGATACCACCTTGAACGGCGCGACGGCCGGGTAGCCCTCGTAGATCGTGCCGATCAGCGAGGACTCAGGGTCGGGATCAGGCGGCTCGCGCCAGTCGCTGGTGACCAACGCGTTGTCCACCCCGTACATCGGGTCCTCGGTGTAGCTGGTCTTGTAGCAGATGACCAGCCGGTCGCCGTCGTCCAGCCTGGTCCGCCGGAACATCGCGTTGGCCCCGAGGAAGGCCAGGTTGACGCCGGC
>Ga0335074_10004525_pt1 | contig 19153 bp, 17 predicted proteins | sample Lox_Sample_23_FD_206715 | JGI IMG/M metagenome (GOLD analysis project Ga0335074, IMG submission 206715) | Soil microbial communities from Loxahatchee National Wildlife Refuge, Florida, United States - Lox_Sample_2.3 | ecosystem: Environmental > Terrestrial > Soil > Wetlands | place: USA... | reverse complement strand
GGACGGCTCGGCCGACCGGTCCGGCCCTCATCGCACTACTCCGGTGGCCGGGACGTTCGCCGCCATCCGCGGGTCGTCGTCGGCCAGCTTGCCGTCGGTGATCCGCACCGTGCGGCACGCGTAGCGGGCCGCCAGGGCCGGGTTGTGCGTGACCAGGACCAGCGTCTGGCCGGCGGCGTTCAGGCCGGCCAGCAGCTCACCGATCTGGTCGCCGGTCGCGGTGTCCAGGGCCCCGGTTGGCTCGTCGGCCAGCAGCAGCGCGGGCCGGTTGACCAGGGCCCGCGCGATCGCGACCCGCTGACGCTCGCCGCCGGACAGCCGGGCGGGATAGGCGTCGCGGTGCTCTTCGATCCCGAGCGCGGCCAGCAGTTCGTCGGCCCGCTTCCTGGCCGCGGGCCGGCGCAGGCCGGCCAGTTGAGCGGGCAGCAGCACGTTGTCGGCCACGGTCAGGTCGTCGAGCAGGTTGAAGAACTGGAAGATCATCCCGATCTGCCGCCGCCGGAACCGTGCCACCCCGGTCTCGCTCATGGCGTCGATCCGCTGCCCGGCCACGTGCACCGTTCCGCTGGTGGGCCGGTCGAGGCCCGCGATCATGTTCAGCAGCGTCGATTTCCCGCTGCCCGACGGGCCCATCACCGCCACCGCCTCGCCGGGCGCGACCGCCAGGCTGGCCCGGTCAAGGGCGGGATGGCCGTCGCCCGGATACCGCTTCGTCACCTCGGCAAGCTCGATCACGGCGGCCGAAGACGAGCCGCGTGCGTCGTGGGTCATGTCGTAGCCCTTCTGGCCTCGTTACATCCGACGTAACGTCCTCATGCGCGCCCCTCGGCGCCACCATTGACGCTAGGGACGGGCGCGGGCCATTTCGATGTGGCCAGACCCCATGTTTCGGGGGGCCTGCGCCCGGGAGGCCAGGGGGCTTACCCCCCCTGCACCCGCCATTCACCAGCACAAACACGCCTGGTCACGGCCGTCGGATCCGCCGCGCCGCCCGATGAATGTGAATGTGAGTCACACCTGACGACACCGGGCTCACTTTCATCGCGAGGAACCGGCTGCCTAGGCCGGCGACAGTCATGGTGGTCGGCGTTTAGCAGCTCGCTGACCGGGCGACGTGCAGTTGATCACCCAATTTCGCCCGATTCGTCCCCCGCCGAACCAGTAAGAAGTCGGAATGATCATGGTCTGGCGGGGCGCATGTGACGCGTGGGGTGGGGGTGAGACCAAGCGGGGGCGGGCCGAGCGGGGGCGGGCCGAGCGGGGGCGGGCCAAGCGGGGGGCGGGCCAAGCGGGCGGCGGGCCGGTCGAGCGGGGGCCGGTCGAGCGGGGGCGGCCGAGCGCGGGCGGGCCGAGCGCGGGCGGCGGCGCGGGTGCCGACGCTTCTGCGCGGAGTCGGCCGCAAGTGTCGGACAGCACAAGCCAAGACCGGCTTTCTTAGGCAAAATCACAATGACCCCTTGCGCGTGGCCGCGCAGGATGGCAGACCAAAAGGGCGGCCGGGCGCAGATCACCCCCGGCAACGAACGATGACGTCAGGCGCTCCGCCCCCGGGGCGCCGCGGCCCGTGGGAGATCGGATGAAGACCAAGGCAGCGGTCCTTCGCGATGTCGGCAAGGAGTGGGAGGTCATCGAGCTGGATCTCGACCCGCCCAAGGCCGGGGAGGTGCTGGTCCGCTTCGTCGCGTCCGGGCTGTGCCACTCCGACGATCACCTGCGGACCGGCGACATCCCGGTCCGGTATCCGATCGTCGGCGGCCACGAGGGCGCCGGGATCGTCGAGGAGGTGGGCCCGGGCGTCAGCCGGCTGAAGCCGGGCGACCACATCGTCTGCTCGTTCCTGCCCGCGTGCGGGCACTGCCGGTTCTGCGCCCGCGGCCAGACCAACCTGTGCGACCTCGGCGCCCTGCTGGTCGACAACTGCCTGCCGGACGGGACGTTCCGGTTCCACGCCGGCGGCGAGGACTTCGGCCAGATGTGCCTGCTCGGCACGTTCTCCCAGCGGGCCACGCTGTCCGAGCACTCCTGCATCAAGGTGGATGACGACCTGCCGCTGGAGACCGTGGTCCTGGTCGGCTGCGGCGTGCCGACCGGGTTCGGAACCTCGGTCAAACTCGGCGGCGTCCGGCCGGGCGACACCGTGGTGATCTACGGCATCGGCGGCGTGGGCATCAACGCGGTGCAGGGCGCGTCGATCGCGGGCGCCGCCAACGTCATCGCGGTGGACCCGCTGGCCAACAAGCGCGAGGTCGCCGAGCAGCTGGGAGCAACGCACAGCGCGCCGAACGCGGAGCAGGCCCAGCAGCTGGTCACCGAGCTCACCCGCGGCGTCGGGGCGGACCAGGCCCTGATCACCGTGGGCGTGGTCACCGAGGACGTGATCGACGCGGCGTTCGCCGCCGTCCGCAAGCACGGCACCGTGGTCGTCACCGGCCTGGCCGGGCCGGGCAAGAAGAACATCCACCTGTCCAGCTTCGAGCTGACCCTGTTCCAGAAGCGGCTCGAGGGCGCGCTGTTCGGCGGCGGGAACCCGTTCGACGACATCCCGCTGATGCTCGACCTGTACCGGGCGGGCAAGCTCAAGCTGGACGAGCTGATCACCACCCGGTACCGGCTCGAGGACGTGAACCAGGGGTACACGGACCTGCTGGAGGGCAAGAACATCCGCGGCGTCCTGATCCACGAGCAGTGACCTGACCCGGCGCCCGCCCCGCGACCAGAGCGGCGGGGCGGGCCCGGATTCGGCGGTCAGGCGGTGATCACGCGCGCGAGCGTGACTCCTCGAGGGCGCGGCCGACCAGGACGCGGGCCAGGTGCTGGCGGTAGCGGGCGTCGCCGTTGATGTCGGTCGACGGGCTGGTGCCCTCGGCCGCGTGCGCCGCGGCGTCCCGCGGGCTCGCCCCGGCGGCCAGCGCCTGCTCGACGGCGGCCGCGCGCAGCGGGGTCTGGCCCATGTTCACCAGGGCGACGTTCCCGTCCTGCACGGCCACGCCGACGATCGCCCAGTCGATCGCGCGTTTCGTAAATTTTTGGAACGCCCAGCTCGCCGGCGAATCTGGCCGCGGAAACCGGATCTCGGTCAGCAGCTCATCCGGCTCGAGCGCGGTCTCGAACAGGCTCTGGAAGAACTCCCCGGCCGCGATCTCGCGGGAGCCCGACGGACCCCGGGCGACCAGGGTCGCGTCCAGCGCGAGCGCCACGGCGGGCAGGTCGGCGGCGGGATCGGCGTGCACCAGCGAGCCGCCGATCGTGCCGCGGTGCCGGACCTGGGGGTCACCGACCTGGCTCGCGGCGTGCGCCAGCAGCGGCAGCTCGCGCAGCAGCAGGCCGGAGCGCGCGAGCTCGTCGTGGCTGGTGGCCGCGCCCACCGCGATGTGGCCGTCCTGCTCGCGCACGTAGCGGAGCTCGCCGAGCCGGCCGATGTCGATCAGCACCTCGGGCACGGCCAGTCGCAGCTTCATCAGCGGCAGCAGCGAGTGGCCGCCGGCCAGGAACTTGGCGTCCTCCCCGTCCCGCGCGGCCAGGTCAAGGGCCTCGTCAATCGAGAAGGCCCGCTTGTAGGTGAAGGGTGCCGGGATCAAGCGGACCGCCTCTCGCTGGTCGCCGGGGCGGCGGCCAGCACCGCCCGGACGATGTTGTGGTAGCCGGTGCAGCGGCAGAGGTTGCCCTCCAGCGCCGTCCTGACCTCTTCCTCGGTGGGCGAGGGGTTCTCGTCCAGCAGCGAGACCGCCGCCATCACCATGCCCGGCGTGCAGAACCCGCACTGCAGCCCGTGCTCGGCGTGGAACGCCGTCTGAACCGGGTGCATCTCGCCGGAGCCGTCCGCCAGGCCCTCGACCGTGGTGACCTCGCACCCGTCGGCCTGGGCCGCGAGCACGGTGCAGGACTTGACCGACCTGCCGTCCAGCAGGACGGTGCAGGCCCCGCAGGACGTGCTGTCGCAGCCGACGTTGGTCGCGGTGAGGTTCGCCACCTCGCGCACGAAGTGCACGAGCAGGGTGCGATCGGCCACCTCGGCCGCGACCGGGTTGCCGTTGACCTTGATGGTGACCTTCACCGGGCTTCTCCGTTCTGCGTTGCGTCGTCGATCGCGGCCCAGACCCGGGACGGCGTGGTCGGCATGTCGATGTGCCGGACGCCGAGGTGGCTGACCGCGTCGACGACCGCGTTCTGGACGGCCGGGGTGGCGCCGATCGTCCCGGCCTCGCCGATTCCCTTGACCCCGAGCGGGTTGATGTCCGTCGGCGTCTCGCTCTGCACCAGCTCGAAGCTCGGCAGCTCGGCCGCGGTGATCGCGGCGTAGTCGGCGAGCGTGCCGGTGAGCGGGTTGCCGTCGGCGTCGTAGACCATCTCCTCGAGCAGCGCCTGGGCCACGCCCTGGGCGATGCCGCCGTGCCGCTGCCCCTCGGCCAGCACCGGGTTGACCACGGTCCCGGCGTCGTCCACGGTGACGTGCCGGATCAGCCGGACCTTGCCGGTCTCGGTGTCGACCTCGACCACGGCCACGTGGCTGCCGAACGGGAACGTCGCGCCGCCCCCGGAGAACTGCACGTAGGCCACCAGCCCGTCCTCGCCCGCGTGCGTGGCCACCTCGGCCCAGCCGCGTCTCGTGCCCGGGTCGCCGCGGACCTGCCAGGTGCCGCTATCCGCGTCCAGTTCCAGGTCCGTTTCGGCGGCCTCGAGCATGTCGGCCGCCACCTTCCGGGCCTGTTCCTTAACGTCGAGCGCGGCCTTGTGCACGGCCACGCCGCCGAGCTGCAGCGAGCGCGACCCGTACGTCCCGATGCCCTCGGGAATCAGGTCGGTGTCGCCGTGGATCACCGTGACGTCGGCCATCGGGATTCCCAGCTCGGACTGGACGAGCATGGCCCAGGCGGTGTGGTGCCCCTGGCCGTGCGCGGAACTCCCGGTGTACACGGTGGCGGTGCCGTCACCGTGCACGGCGAGCCGGGCGGTCTCGCCGGCCGCCGCGTCCGCGGCCGTGATCTCCACGTAGCTGGACAGCCCGATGCCGAGCTGCAGCACGTCCCCGCGCTCGCGCCGGCGCTGCTGCTCGGCCCGTAGTTCCGCGTAGCCGGCTCCCTCCAGCGCCTTGTCCAGGGCCGTGACGTAGTCGCCGGTGTCGTAGGTCGCGCCGGTCGGCGTGGTGTAGGGGAACTTGTCCGACGGGATCAGGTTCTTGCGCCGCACCTCGCCGGGATCCAGGCCGATCTCGGCGGCGAACAGGTCCATGGCCCGCTCGACGGCCGCGGTGGCCTCGGGCCTTCCGGCGCCGCGGTAGGCGGAGATCGGCGTCGTGTTGGTCACGACCACCCGGGACTTGGTCTGCACGTTGGCGATGTCGTACGGGCCCACCGCCATCAGCTTGGTGAGGAACGGCAGGAAGCCGCTCATCCGCGGATAGGCGCCGGTGTCCTGCACCACGTCGAGCCGGTAGGCCAGGACCCGGCCGTCGCTGGTCCCGCCGATCTTGACGGTCTGTTCCTGGGCCCGGCCGTGCGTCATGCCGACCAGGTTCTCGCTGCGCGTCTCGACCCAGCGCAGCGCCCGGCCGGTCTTGCGGGCCGCCCAGGCGACCAGGATCGCGTCGCGGTCGATGCCGACCTTGGCGCCGAACCCGCCGCCCACGTCCGGGGTGATCACCCGGATCGTGCCCGGGTCCATGCCGAGCACCCCGGCCAGGATGAACCGGCTGATCTGTGCGTTCTGCGTGCTGGCCCAGTAGGTCAGCTTGCCGTCCTCGAAGCGCGCGGCGGCCGCGCGCCCCTCCATCGGCATCGGCGCGAGGCGCTGGTTCACGATCGTCGCCTCGGCCACGGCGTCGCATCCGTCGAAGATCGCGTCGTCCGTCGCCTCGCCCGAGGTCACCGGGACGTTCGATTCGGTGTCAGGGAACAGCAGCGTGTCGGTGCGCAACGCGGTGCCGATGCCGATGACCGCGGGCAGCGGCTCGTAGTCCACACTGACCAGCTCGGCCGCGTCCTCACCCTGGTAGCTGTCGCTGGTGATGACCATGGCCACCGGCTCGCCGACGTACCGCACCCGGTCCACGGCCAGCAGCGGCTCGGACCAGAGACCGCCGATCGGCATCGGCGCGCCCTCGATGATCTCGGCGTCCGGATCGGGAGGCGGCGGGGGGGTCAGGTCGTCCATGTCCCGGACGGTCAGCACCGCGAGCACGCCCGGAGCTTGACGCGCCGCGTCGGTGTCCATTCCGGTTATCTTCGCGTGCGCCATCGGGCTGCGGACGAACGTGACCCGCGCCGCGTCGGACAGCTCGGGAAGGCGCAGGTCGTCCACGTAGGTGCCGCCGGCGGTCAGCAGCCGCGGGTCCTCGGTGCGGACTACGCGGGTACCCAGGATGCTCATTTAGCTTGTTCCTGCCTTCCGGTCTGGGCGGGCGCAGCCCGCCTACCAGGGCCGTTGCGCCTGATCCGGACGCTGCGGCGCGCTTAGCATTCTGGCATCAACGCCGATGAGAGGTACAGCCTGTCATCGATTGGTATGCCCCGTTCACGGGCCGGCCGCGGGCCGGTCACGCGCCCTTGATCACCACCTTCATGACCTCGGCCGGGTTGTCGATCGCGAAGCGGATCGCCTCCGGCGCCCGGTCCAGGCCGAACTCGTGGCTGACCAGGCGGGCCAGCTGGGTCGCGTTGCGCTCGACGACCGCCACCGCGTCGGCGAACTCGTGCCGGCCGCAGCAGCTCACCCCGAGCAGGTCGAGTTCCTTCTCGGTCAGGATGCCGACCCGGATCCGGGCCAGCTCGCCGGACATGCCGACCTGCACCGCGCGCCCGGCCGAGGCGACCATCTCGACCATCGCCGTGGTCGCGGCCGCCGCGCCGGTGGCGTCGAACGCGACCGGCGGCCCGGCCGGCCCGGCCCACTCGCGCGCGAAAGCGACCGCGTCATCCGCGTCGCGCCACAGGTGCGCCTCCTGCGCTCCCATCTCCCGGCTCAGCGCCAGCCGGCTCTCCTGCAGGTCGACCAGGAGCGTCTCGGCGCCCCGCTCGCGCGCCACCAGGCCGATGCACTGCCCTATCGGCCCGGCGCCGAGGATCACGGCGCGTTCCCCGGGCCTTACCGCGGCCCGGTTCACCGCGCGCACCGCGATCGACACCGGCTCGGCCAGCGCCGCGACCCGGGGATCTTTGACCGCGATCGGGAACGTTTGGCGCTGGCCGATGACCAGGCGTTCCTGGAGCCCGCCGTCCAGGTGGACGCCGGTCAGCGTCAGCCGGTCGCACGCGTTCGGCCGCCCGGCGGCGCAGGGATAGCACCGGCCACAGGGATGCAGCGGCCAGACGGCCACACGCTGGCCGATCTGGAGTTCCTGGCGGCAGCCCGCGCCGATGTCCGTGATCTCCCCGGCCAGCTCGTGACCCTGAACCCTCGGGAACTGGGAGCCGCCCGCCGCGTCGGACATCTCGCCGGTGAAGAAGTGGTAGTCCGAGCCGCAGATCCCGACCGCCTCGGGGCGGATGACGACCTCGCCCTGGCCGGGCGGACCCGGTTCCGGGCGATCGAGCACGGTCATGGAGCCGGCGCCCTCGGTGACCGCCGCGCGCATCAGCTGTCCCCGGGGGTTGCGGGTTGCGCGGGCGGGCCGGACGGGCCGGGCGCGGCCGCGCTGCCGCGCAGCAGGTAGGCCGACCGGAGCAACTCCGGCCGCTCGCGCAGGTCCCGGGCCAGCCCGGAGAACCGCAGCTGGCCGCCCTCCATGATGTGGGCCTGGTTGGCCAGGCCCAGCGCGATGGTGGTGAACTGCTCGATCAACAGGATCCCGATGCCGGACTCGGCGACCGCGCGGATCCGGGGCACGAGCCGGTTGACGATCACCGGGGCCAGCCCCAGGGAGAGCTCGTCGATCAGCATGTAGCGCGGCTCGCAGACCAGCGCCTGGGCCAGCACGACCATCTGCTGCTCGCCGCCCGACAGCATCCGGGCCGGAGCCGACAGCCTCCGGCCGATCTCCGGGAACAGCTCGAGCGCCCGCTCGCGGCCGGCCCGGGCCTGCTCGCGGGGCAGGGAGTAGGTGGCGACGCGGATGTTGTCCTCGACGGTCAGGTCCGAGAGCAGCCGCCGGCCCTCGGGGACGATCGCGATCCCGGCGCCGCGGATCCGCTCGGGCCGGCGCCCGGCGAGGTCGCGGCCGTTCAGCAGGACCGAGCCTGCCTGCAGCCCGAGGACACCGCCGACCGCGAGCACCAGGCTCGACTTGCCCGCCCCGTTCGGACCGAGCAGGGCGGTCACCTCGCCGGCCGGTATCTCGATCGTGACGTCCCTGACCACGGCGCGGCGGCCGCGCTCGACCGTGATGCCGCGCAGCGCGAGGCTGTCACCTTCTCTTTCCCCGGGCGGCGGCAGCGTCTCGCTGGGCGCTCGCGGCGTCTCGCTCACAGGACCTCCGCGGTGCCGAGGTAGGCGCGGATCACTTGCTCGTCGCGCAGCACGGCCGCGGTCGGGCCGGACGCGATCAGCTTGCCGAAGTCGAGCACGGCGGTGGTCTGGCAGCACGCGGACACCAGGCTCATGTCGTGGTCGACCAGGATGGTCAGCGCCCCGGCCTGCTCCGGGATCCGGCGGATGACCTCGCTCAGGTGCTCGGTCTCGGTGTCGGGCAGCCCGGCGGCCGGCTCGTCGAGCAGCACCAGCCTCGGCCGGCCGACGACGGCCCTGGCCACCTCGACCAGGCGGCGCTGGCCGGCCGCGAGCGTGGCCACCTTGGCCGACGGGTCGGCGTCCAGGCCGACGAATTCGATGGCGTCGAGCACATCCTGGCGCCGGCCGGCCCCGCCCAGCCGGGCGTGATCGTGGATCATCGCGACGTTGTCGAAGACCGACAGTTGCTCGATGGCCTGCTCGGTCTGGAAGGTGCGACGTACGCCCCAGCGCGCCCGGCGGAAATGGACCATCGACAGCAGGTCCTCGCCGAACGCGCGGACCGTGCCCGCGGCCGGCCGGACGAACCCGCTGAGCACGTTGAAGAACGTCGTCTTCCCGGCGCCGTTGGGCCCGATGAGCCCGCAGGTCCCGGACTCGAAGGTCACGCTCATGCCGTCGAGCGAGGTGACCCCGCCGAAGCGGACGGTCAGGCCGTCAACCTCGATCACGGGGTCCTCCTCGGCGCCAGGCCGCGCAGCAGGCGACCCAGCCGGGCCAGGTCCTTGGGCACCTGATCGGCCAGCCCGGCCGGGGCGGTGGTCAGCACCTGCAGCACGCCGACCCCGAACAGGATCGTCAGCCAGTCGGCCGAGACCCCCCAGTTCTGCAGCAGGGACGGCAGCAGTTGCCACAGCAGCCCGGCCACGAGCGCGCCCCAGAGGCTGTACGCGCCGCCCATCAGCACGACGGCCAGCAGCGTGATGGAGTAATAGGTCGGGAAGTCGATCGAGTACAGGTAGTGATCGGCGCCGGCCAGCACGCCGCCGGCCACGCCGGTGATGAACGACGCCAGGGCGAGCGCCCACAGCTTGTAGAACCAGGTGTTGATTCCGGCGGCCAGCGCCGCGGGCTCGCTCTGCCGCATCGCCGCCCAGGCCCGGCCCGGCCGGGTCCGGATGTGCGCGAGCACCAGCAGGAACATCAGCGCCGCCACCACGACGGAGTATCGGAAGTAGGCCGGGTCGGTCCCGGCGAGGCCGGGACGGCGGATCGGCGGGATGTGGACCAGGCTGCCGTTGTAGCCGAAGAAGCCGTGGCCGCCGTTGGGGAAGTTCGCCGTGGCCAGCACGACGGTGATCGCCCCGGCCAGCATCAGCGTGATCAGCGCCAGGTACAGGCCGCGCAGCCGCAGCGCGGGCAGCCCGATCAGCGTGCCGATCAGCATCGTGATCAGTCCCGCCTCCACCAGGACCAGCGGGTACGGCTGCGTGGTGGCGAACAGCAGCCTGGCCGCCACCCAGGCCCCGATGGCGAGCACCGCGACCTGGCCGAGCGAGACCAGGCCGACCCGGCCGACCAGCACCCCGAGGCCGAGCGCCGCCATCGACCACACCGCGACCTGCGTCATCGAGTCGATGTAGTAGAGGCTCAGCAGTTGCGGCAGCCCAAACAGCGCGAACAGCAACAGCGCCGCCGCCACGCCCGCGCGGACCACCGTCCCGGTGCCGGGCCGCGGCAGCGGCGGGCGCGGCCGCGGGCGGGCGGTGCGGACCGCGGTGTCGGCCACTACATCTCCTCGCGGGAGCGGGAGAGCACGCGGCCGCGCGACAGCACCAGCAGCGCCACCGCGGCGAGCACGAACGGGGTCATGTCACGGTAGTTGGTGAGCGAGGTGATCGGCGTCAGCAGGTCGTGCACCAGGCCGATCACGATCGCGGCCGCGAACGTGAGCACGATCGACCGCAGCCGGGCGATCAGCGCCGCGGCCAGCGACGAGATCACCAGGAACGTGAGCGTGGTGGCGTCGAGCGCGACCAGGTCGGCGAGCAGGATGCCGGCCACGCCGGCCAGCACCCCGCAGCCGAGCCACGCCGCCGCCTCGACCCGGCGCACCGGCACGCCCAGGGTCGCGGTGATCTCCCGGTCGTTGGCCATGGCCCGCATCGCGGTCCCGAGCTTGGTGTAGCGCAGGAACGCCCCGGTCACCACGGTGATCGCGATGCCCGCGCCGAGCCCGATCACCTGGGTCCAGTTCACCTGGATCTGGCCGATCATGAACCCGCCGCCGTCGGTCGGCAGCGTGATCGCGCGCGACTGCCCGCCGTTGGTGGTCCACAGGAGGTCCATCAGCCCGAACAGGACGAGCGTCAGCCCGAGCGTGGCGACCGCCTTGACCAGCGGGTCCCGTTTAGCGAGGGCCGGGCCGAACACCATCCCGTAGCCGAGCGTCACCACGGCCCCGAAGGCCACGCACACCAGCCAGCCGACCCAGCCGGGTGCGTGCGCGTCGTTGATCAGTGACCACGCGATCAGAGCGCCCATGGCTCCGACGGCGCCGAACGCCAGGTACACCACGCCGGTGGCCTGGTAGAGCACGACCATCCCCACCCCGGAGAGGGCGTACACGCCACCCAGCGCGAGGCCGCTGACGATGAACGGCTCAAAGTCCGGCCAGCTCGGCATCACCGGCCTACCGCGGGCGCTCTGATCGCATCATCCGGTTACCTCATCCAGCCAGCGGGGCTGTCCCGGCCGCGGCGCGGTACGCCTTGATCTGCGGGTCGACCGAAGAGATCTGGGTGCAGCCCTGTGCCGTCACCATCTTCCCGTTGTCCGGCGTGACCGTATAGTCCTCGTTGTTGGGGATGTGCATCGGGTACGTGCCGTACGTCCACGCCTGGCACAGCATCCCGGTGTTGAAGTTCGTTACCCCCCGGAACGCGGCGTTGACGCTCGCCACCGTGTACGGGCCGTTGATGGTCTCCAGCGCGTGCACCGCGATCTCGGCCTCGGTGAAGCCCATCTGGCTGAAGCTGCCGATGCCGCCGGAGACCGCCTTGCCGTACTGCTTGAGTATCGCCGGGTAGAGCATCATCGTCGACGTGGTCGTGACGTCCGGCGGGGTCAGCTCGGCGTTGACGAACAGCTTGCTGTTCCACTTCGGGCCGAGCGAGGTGGCCAGGAAGTCGGTGTTGCACGGCGTCGAGCAGCCCCACAGCTTGACCCGGTCCTCCAGGCCGAGCTTCTGCGCGGCCTGCAGGATGACCAGCGCCTCCGGCGGGGTGAAGTTGAGCACCACGGCGCCGTTCGGGCCCGCGTCGTCGACCTCCTTGATGGCCACCGAGTCGGCGTCGGAGATCGGCACGTTCTCGGTCAGCTGCGTGATCGGGACGTGCGCGGCGGCCGCCAGCGCGCTCGGACCGGCCGCGATGTACCCGGTGCCGGGGACGTTCGACTGGTCGAACACGATCTTGGAGACGTGCTGTGAGAGCGCGTACTGCACTGCCCCGTCCGAGCTGTACCGCGGCCCCATGTTGACCGCGGCGCTGTTCGGGGTCGAGTAGCACTCCGGCGCGATGCCCGAGTCGATGATGTCGTAGCCGAGCTTCTGCCAGTAGCTCGAGTCGATCGAGCACTCGATGATGCTGGTGTTGCCGACGATCCCGACCACGTGATCGGTCTGGACCAGCTGCTTGGCGTCCGCCGCGATCTGGGCCGGGTTGGTCTGCTCGGTCTCGATGTAGTACTTGATCGGGTGGCCCTTGATGCCGCCGTTGGCGTTGACGCACGCGAAGTAGGCGGCGGCCATGTTCGAGATGTCGGTGAACGAGGTTCCCGGCTGGTTGGTCACGATGACGCCCAGCGGGATCGGCGTGCCGGTCGCGGTCACCCCCGGCTTGGTGCCGCACTGCGACGTGCTCACCGCCCCGGTGCTGGGCGCCTTGGTGCCGGAGCTGCTGGGGGTCGAACTGCTGGTGCCGGAGCTGCCGCATCCGGCGGCGGCCAGGATTCCGGCTACCGCGACGGCCGTGAGGGTCCAGCGCACGCCGGACGTGTGCTTCCGCTTACCCACCATCCCCACCTCCTGGTGGTGAAGGCACGAAGGACCCCTCATCTGGTATGTGAGCGGGTGCTCACCTGCCATCGCCAGGGGGCCGGAAGCGAAGGCGCGTGAGAAAAGTGTGTGACATTGTCCGCGACGGGAGTACTTAATTTCGCCTTGGATGCTAGATGTCGGCTGACACCAGCGCAAGGCTTCTTTGGCGATCGACGCCGCATCGAAACGATCTTGTGACGGGCCGCACATTGGTTGTCGGCCGGCTTGTGCGGGCCCAACAAACCAGCGCGTCTGACCTGGCTTCCTGGTCGCCGCCGCGGGCTTGACTCCGTACCGTGGTACGGCGGCTAGCTTGTCGTTTGTCCGCCACAGCGAGAGGAACAAGCGCCATGGGAGCCATCAAGACCGTGACCGACGAGACCTTCGACGGCGTCGTGCTCGGCAGCTCGCGGCCGGTCATCGTGGAGTACTGGGCCCAGTGGTGCGGTCCGTGCCATCAGCTGTCGCCGGTGCTCGAGGCGATCGCCGCGGAGCATTCCGGCCGGATCGACGTGGTCAAGCTCAATATCGACGAGAACCCGGCCACCTATCAGAAGTCCGGGATCCTGGCCGTGCCGACGATCAACGTGTTCTCCGGCGGCGAGATCGTCAAGCAAGTGGTCGGGGCCAAGCCCAAGTCCGCGCTGCTGCGCGATTTCGCCGATTTCCTCTAGTCACCCGGTGCCACCCATGATCGTTGGAGATTGAGGCCCCCAGGAGGGTGCCCTGCGGTGCAACCACGGTCTGGCGCGGGACATGAGGTGGCGAGCGCTCAGTCGACCACGATCACGGACTCGACCGGCCGGCCGTCCCCGGCGGTCGGCGGGCGGAACGCGGCGAACGGGTTGGTGACCACCAGGGCCTGCTCGGCGAACTGGTACAGCGTGGCCGGCCGGCCGCCGAGCGCGGTCGGCCGGGCGGCCGCGGTCGTGGGCACGATCACGCCGCGGCGGGTCAGGATCCGCTGCAGGTTGGTCGCCGACACCGGATGGCCGATCGAGGCCGCGTAGATGTCGCGCAGCTGGGCGATCGTGAACGTCTCCGGGGCCAGGGCAAAGCCGATGTTGGTGTAGGACAGTTTGGCCCGCAACCGCTCGCGTGCCGACACCACGATCGAGCCGTGGTCGAACGCGGTCGGCGGCAGATCGGCCACCGGATGCCAGGCGGTGTCGGCAGGCACCCGCGGCTCGGCCTCGGCCGAGACCAGCGCGAGGTAGGCGGTGGCCAGGACCCGGCCCCGGGGATCGCGTCCGGGATCGCTGCGGGTCTCCAGCTGTTCCATGTGGGCGATCTTGGTGATGTCGACCTTGGCGGCCAGGTGTCCCCCGAGCGAGGTGCCGAGACGCTCCCCGGCGCCGAGCGGGCCGCCCGGCAGCGACCACAGGCCCTCGAACGGCGGTGCGCCCCGCTGCCAGAGCAGCACGTGCAGGCGGGCCTGGCGGACCTGAAGGACGACGGCCAGCACCTCATGGCGGAACCGGTCCCCGCGGCGGGGCGGGTCCTCGCGACGGCGCGCGTCCCGATGACCGAACCGGTCCCCGTCGCGCAGCGGGTCGTCGCGGCCCGGCCGGTCCTCCCCGGGCCGGCCGGCCGGCGGCTGTTGTGCGCGCACATTCGCATGATACTGTGCTCCGAACAGGTTTTAGACTATGAGTCGAAAACCTCTGATCAGGTGGTCTGAGCAGAAGGGAGTGGGCGATGAGCAGCACTCCGGCGATGACGAGCGACGCCGCCGAGGGCACGCGGGCAGACCAGGCGGCATGGGCCGCGGAGATCCGGCGGCTCGCCAGGGAGCGCGACGCGGTGATCCTCGCCCACAACTACCAGGCTCCGCCGATCCAGGATGTCGCCGATCACGTGGGCGACTCGCTGGCCCTGTCGCGGCTCGCCGCGGCGAGCACGGCGAGCACGATCGTGTTCGCCGGGGTGTACTTCATGGCCGAGACGGCCAAGATCCTCGCCCCGGACCGGACCGTGCTGATCCCGGACCCGCGGGCGGGCTGCTCGCTGGCCGACAGCATCACCGCGGAGCAGGTGCGGGAGTGGAAGGCCGAGCACCCGGGCGCGGCGGTCGTCGCGTACGTCAACACCAGCGCGGAGGTCAAGGCCGAGGCCGACGTGTGCTGCACCTCGGCCAACGCCGCCGAGATCGTGGAGTCGCTGCCGCCGGACCAGGAGATCCTGTTCCTGCCCGACCAGTTCCTCGGCGCCCACGTGCAGCGGGCCACCGGCCGCGACAACCTGCACGTCTGGATGGGCGAGTGCCACGTGCACGCCGGCATCAGCCCGGGCGAGCTGCGCCGCAAGGCGGCCGCCGACGCCGAGGCCGAGCTGTTCATCCACCCCGAGTGCGGGTGCTCGACCGCCGCTCTCTGGCAGGCCGGCGCGGGTGACCTGCCCGCCGGCCGGACCCGGGTGCTGTCCACCGGGGGCATGCTGGACGCGGCCCGCACCACCCGGGCCGCCGCCGTGCTGGTGGCCACCGAGACCGGCATGCTGCATCAGCTGCGCCAGGCCAATCCCAAGGTCCGCTGGGAGCCGGTCAACCCGGACGCGGTGTGCCGGTTCATGAAGATGAACACGCCGGACAAGCTGCTCCGGTGCCTGCGCGACGGGGTGCACGAGGTGCGGGTCGCCCCGGACGTGGCGGACCGGGCCCGGCGCGCCGTGCGCGCCATGATCGCCGTCGGAACCCCGTCGGGCGCGGGCGAGTGAGCGCACCGGGACTCCGCTCGCTCCCCGGATCCCCTCGCCGCTGGGAACGCGAAGCCGACGTGGTGGTGGTCGGCTCGGGAGCGGCCGGCCTGAGTGCCGCCCTGGCCGCGGCCGGGCGCGGCCGGCGCGTGCTGCTGGTCACCAAGGAGGACATCGGCGGCGGGTCCACCCCGCTGGCCCAGGGGGGCCTGGCCGCCGCGATCGGGCCCGGCGACACCCCCGGCCTGCACCACCAGGACACCCTGATCGCGGGGGCGGGCCTGTGCGACCCGGACGCGGTGGCGACCCTGGTCGCACAGGCCCCGCGGGAGATCGCCCGGCTGACCACGCTCGGCGCCCGGCTGGAGAGCGCCGCGCTGCACCTGGAGGGCGGGCACAGCCGGCGCCGGATCGTGCACGCGGGCGGCGACGCGGCCGGCGCCGAGGTGGACCGGACGCTGCGGGCCGCGTTGCTGGCCAGCCCGGTCGACATCCTGTCCGGCGGCGTGGCGCTGGACGCGCTGACCGGCGACGACGGTGCGGTCGGCGGCCTGCTGGTCGGCATGACCGGGGCCGACGGCCGGACCCTGATCACGGGCACGGTGACGGCGCGGGCCGTCGTGCTGGCCACCGGCGGCTTCGGCCAGGCGTTCGCGACCACCACCAACCCGGCCGGGCTGACCGGCGACGGCCTGGCGGTGGCCGCCCGGGCCGGCGCCGACCTGCGGGACGTGGAGTTCGTGCAGTTCCATCCGACCGTGCTGTGGCAGGAGCGTTCCCGCGGGCAGCTGCCCCTGATCACCGAGGCGCTGCGGGGCGCGGGCGCGGTGCTGGTCGACGCATCCGGCCGGCCGGTCATGGCCGGCCGGCACCCGCTCGGTGACCTGGCCCCGCGCGACGTGGTGTCCGCGGTGATGCAGCAGCGCATGGCCGTCGGCGACGGGCCGGGCGACCACCTGTGGCTCGACGCCACCGGGCTCGGCCGGCCGCGGCTGGAGCGGGAGTTCCCGACGGTGACGGCCGCGTGCCGGGCGCGCGGGATCGACCCGGTCACCGAGCCGATCCCGGTCGCCCCGGGCGCCCACTACGCGTGCGGCGGCATCGCGGCCGACATGGACGGCCGGACATCGGTGGCGGGGTTGTTCGCCGTGGGGGAGGCGGCGTCGACCGGGGTGCACGGCGCCAACCGCCTGGCGTCCAACTCGCTGACCGAGGCGCTGATCGCGGGACGCCGCGTCGGCGATCTGGCCGGGCGGGACCTGCCGCGTCCGGTGGCCGGGCTGCGGCCGCCGGCCCCGGGCACCGGCGTGAGCCCCGCGGCCCGGCCGGGCCTGGCCGCCGCCATGTCGCGGCATGCCGGGGTGCTCCGGGACCGGGAGGGACTGGAACTGCTGCTGGAGATGCTGGCGCAGGCCCCGCCGGCGGGTGAGGGCGCGGACCTGGACGTGGCCGAGGCGACCAGCCTGCACACGGTGTCCGTGCTGGTGGCCGTGGCCGCCCTGGCCCGGGCCGAGAGCCGGGGCTGTCACCGGTGGCGGGACGTGCCGTCGGTCACCGCGGACGAGGGAGCCCGGCACACGATCCTGCGGGCCGTCGGCGGTCGGCCAGAGGTGGCGGGCGCGGCCGTGCCGGCCGTGGCATGAGAACGGGAGAAAACAGCATGACCATGCACCCGACGGTCACCGAGGCGCTGCTCGCCGCGGGCCTCGATCCCGGCGACACCGAGCGGGTCGTGCGGGCGGCGCTGGAGGAGGACTTCCGTTACGGCCCCGACCAGACGTCGTTGGCGACCACCGCGGCCGGGGCCAGCGCGGTGGCCGAGGTCGTCGCGCGCGAGCCGGGCGTGCTGGCTGGCACCCCGGTCGCCCTCGCGGTGCTGGACGCCGCCGGTGTGGAACCCGGCGGGGTGGAGACGGGGCGTAATGACTCCGAAAAGATCGACCAGGGCACGCCGGTACTGCGGATCAAGGCGCCGCTGCGGGACATGCTCGGCGCCGAGCGGACCCTGCTGAACTTCCTCACCCACCTGTCCGGGGTGGCCACGACCACGCGCCGGTGGGCCGATGCGGTGGCGGGCACCGGGTGCACGGTGCGCGATACCCGTAAGACGCTGCCGGGGCTGCGCCAGCTGGAGAAGTACGCGGTGCGGTGCGGCGGCGGGAGCAACCACCGGATGGGGCTCGGCGACGCGGCGCTGATCAAGGACAACCACGTGGCCGCGGCGGGCGGGGTGGCCGCGGCGATCCGGGCGGTCCGCGCCGCCGCGCCCGGGCTGCCGCTCGAGGTCGAGTGCGACACGCTGGACCAGGTCGGCGAGGCGCTGGCCGCGGGCGCCGGGCTGATCCTGCTGGACAACATGGGGCTCGACGACCTGCGCGCGGCGGTGGCCCTGGCCCGGCCGTACCCGCAGGTCCGGCTGGAGGCCAGCGGGGGGCTGCGGCTGCAGACGGTGCGGGCCGTGGCGCAGACCGGCGTGGACTTCATCGCGGTCGGCGCGCTCACGCACTCCAGTCCCGCGCTGGACCTGGGCCTGGACCTGGTGGCCTGACCGGTCCCGGTCGGCCGGGCGTTTGGTTACGGGCCGGCGGTGAACGCGAGCACGGCGACCCCGGCCGCGACCAGGCACGCGCCGCCGAACCGGACCCAGCCGACGCGCTCGCGCAGCACCAGGGCGGCCAGCCCGGTGCCGATGACCACGCTCGATTCGCGCACCGCGGCCACCGGCGCGGCCGACGCCAGGCGCAGCCCGAACAGGGCGAGGAGGTAGCCGCCGATCACGCCGATGCCGATCACCGCGGTGCGCGGCCGCAGTTCGCGGCGCAGCGCGCTGGCGCCGCGGGCGCGGGCGACGAAGGCCAGGTAGGGCAGCGCGAGCAGGGCCATGACCACCTCCAGGTAGGCGGCCGGGCTGGCCAGGCTCACCCCGTGCTTGTCGACCAGGGTGTAGCTCGCGACGCACACCGCGATCAGCAGCGCGATGCCGGTGTCCGCGAGACCGCCGGCGGCGCGGATCCCGCGGATCCCGCGCACGGCGACCGCGCCGACCGCGACCAGGAACACCCCGGCGAACTCGCCGTCGCTGGCCCGGACGTGCAGCGCGATCAGGCCGATCAGCAGCACGAGGACCGGGGCCAGGCCGCGGGCCAGGGGGAAGACCAGGCTCAGCTCGGCGCGCCGGTAGGCGGTGGCGAGCAGCGCGAAGTAGCAGAGCTCGAGGGCGGCGGACGCGACGATGAACGGCCAGGCCGCCGCCGGAATGCGGGCGAAGGCCAGTGCGGGCGAGAACGCGATGACGCCGAACACGATGGCCACGGCGGTCACGGCCTGGGTGTCGTCGGCCTGCTTGACCAGCAGGTTCCATACCGCGCTGGTCACCGCCGAGAGCAAGGCCAGGCCCAGCGCGGCCGCGGGCATCAGCCGGGCCCGGGGACGGCCAGCCGGGCGGGCTGCGCTGCGGGCGGCCAGGCGGGCGGCTGCGGTACTCGGCGATTGACGATACCGCTACTATGATCCTTCACAATCTAGGATAGCAGTATCGGCGGCCCGAGCGTTGCCGCCCCGGACGCCGGCCGCGGATGCGGCGGCGTCGGCCGCGGCCGCCGCCGTGACGGTGAGCGGGGGTGGTGAGCGCTGTCCGGGAGCAGCGTGGCGACGGTAGCGGCCGCGATCCGGACCGAGGCGGGCGGCCGCGCGGCCGGGGACCGGCTGCCGTCGACCCGGGAGTTTGTCCGGCGACTCGGCGTCAGCCCGGTGACCGTGTCACGGGCGCTGGCGGTCCTGGTCTCCGAGGGGGTCGTGCTGACCCGGCCGGGCGAGGGCAGTTTCGTGGCCGAGCGACCCTCGGGCGGCGGCCGGTCGCCGGACGATTTCGCCTGGCAGACGCTCGCGCTCGGGGAGCGACGGACCAGCGCGGGCGGCGTGATGGTCTCCCTGGAGGAACCGTCCAATGAGGAGATCCCCCTGGCCAGCGGGTACCTG